>Ga0187777_10001665_pt1 | contig 14406 bp, 12 predicted proteins | sample 1015_Q2_SP5_10_M_FD_132416 | JGI IMG/M metagenome (GOLD analysis project Ga0187777, IMG submission 132416) | Tropical peat soil microbial communities from peatlands in Department of Meta, Colombia - 1015_Q2_SP5_10_MG | ecosystem: Environmental > Terrestrial > Soil > Wetlands > Peat | place...
GCGCGAGGCGGTCGCCAGCGGGATGCGCCAGAGCCTCGCTCGTTTCGGCGGAGGTGCCGCCGATGCCAGGGCCGCGGCGGCGATCGACCAGGCCGCCCTCGAGCGCCTCGCCGCGCTCGGCTACGTGGGCGGCGTCGGGACGGCGGTGACGGTGACCGGCAAGGACCCCAAGGACGGGGTGCGCGAGGTGGAGCGCGAGCGCCAGGGCATGCGCGAGGCGCTGCGCCTGTTCAAGCAGAACGACATCGATCACGCGCTCCCGCTGCTCGAGCAGCTGGCGCGCGGCCAGACGGGGTCCTTCAACGTCGAGTTCTACCTGGGACGAGCCCTGCTGCAGAAGGACCGGCCCAGGGAAGCGATCCCGCACCTGCGCAAGGCGATGGAGGCGGCGCCCCAGGCGACCACCACCGCCGTCTACCTCGCCCAGGCGCAGCTCGCGGCGGGTCTCGACGCGGAGGCGGCGTCGACGGTGGCGCGCGGGCTCTCGCGAACGCCGGACAACCCGGACCTGCTGGAGGTGAAGGGACGACTGGCGCTGCGTCGGGACGACCTGGCCGGCGCGCGCGTGGCGCTGGAGAAGGCCAGGAGCCTCGACCCGCGCAGCGCCCGCGTCCGTGCCGCGCTCTCCGACACCTTCCGTCAGCTGGGCGACTTCGGCCGTGCCGAGGCCGAGGCGAAGGAGGCCGAGCGGCTCGACCCCGACTCGCCGGCGCCGCGCGTGGCGCGGGGTCTCGCCCTGGCCGCCTCGGAGCGCGAGGCCGAGGCGGCCGAGGCTTTCCGGGCGGCCTTGAAGCTGGCGCCCGAGAACCCGGAGGCGCTCTACTACCTCGCCGCCGTCGAGCTCAACGCCGGCCACGCCGAGGAGGCGCGTTCACTACTGCAGAAGCTCCTCTCGGTGTCCCCCGGCTACCCCGGCGCGGAGGACGCCCTGCGCATGGCGGCGAGCCAGCCCGGCTCCGCTCCGGAACGACCGGTCCCCGGGGACCCGCAGGGAACCGCGCACCTGCGCCTCATCCGTGTCGCCTCGCGGCCGCAGGCGGAGGAGGTGCTGCGACGACTGGCCGGCGGCGCCCGCTTCGAGGAGCTGGCGCGTTCCGTCTCGGTGGACGCGTCGGCGCCGCAGGGCGGCGACCTCGGCGTGGTGTCGCTCACGGACCTGGCGCCGCCGCTGCGCGCCGCCGCCGAGGCGCTGCAGCCTGACGGGGTGAGCGGGATCGTCGAGATGCCCGGCGGGTACGCGATCCTCAGGCGCGAGCGCTGACGGTCTATACTGGCCGACGCGTGTCGTCTCTCCTCGCCACAGCCGTCCTGGGCCTCCAGCTCGCCGCCGGGCAGGCGTCCGCCGCGCCCTCAGCCGACGAGCTTGCTGCCAGGGCGCAGCAGGCGAAGCAGGCGATGGCCACGGGCCGCTACGGCGAGGCCGCCTCGCTCTACGGCGAGATCGTCCGTGCCCTGCCGAACGAGGCCGGCATGAGGATGAACCTCGGCCTGGCGCTCTCCATGGCCGGGCGAGCCAGGGAAGCGGTCCCGCAGCTGCAGGCCGCCCTGAAGCTGAAGCCGGACCTCCTCCCGGCGTCGCTCTTCCTCGGCGCCTGCTACGTGGAGCTCGGCCAGCCGGCGAAGGCCACACTACCGCTGGAGACCTTCCTGGCGGCGCAGCCGGACCACCACGACGGCCGGCAGATGCTGGCCGACGCGCTGCTGGCCCTCGAGCGCTGGGGTCAGGCGGCCCGGCACTACCGCGTTCTCGCCCAGCGCGCCCCCGACGACGCGAAGGCCTGGTACGGGCTCGAGCGCAGCTACGAGGGCGTCTCGCGCGAGGCCTTCGAGACGCTGGAGCGTACGGCGCCGGAGTCGCCCTACCTCTCGCTGCTGGTCGCGCAGGTCGCGATCGCCGAGGAGCGCGACAAGAGCGCGTTCCCGCTCCTGCGCGAGGCGGTCGCCAGGAACGTGCGGCCCGCGGAGGCCCACGAGGCTCTCGCCGGGATCTACGAGCGCGCGGGCCACCCGGACTGGGCGAGCGTCGAGCGGGAGAAGGCGAAGGGCGTCCCCCAGCCCGACTGCCGGGCGGCCAGCCCGGAGTGCGCGTTTCGCGCCGGCCGATACCAGGAGGCCCTCGAGGCGGCCCGGCCGCTGCGCACGGCGGAGAGCCGGTACTGGACCTCCCGCGCCGCCGACGCGCTGGCGCGCGAGGCCTTCGACCGCCTGACGGCGCTGCCGCCCTCGGCGGAGGCCGCGCTGGTGAACGTCGAGGTGCTGCGCGCGCAGCGGCGGTACGAGCAGTCGAAGGAGGCGCTGGCCAGGGCGACCGCGGCCTGGCCCGACGACCCGCGCCTGCGCCGCGAGCAGGCGACGCTCCTGTTCATCGCCCGCCGCTACGCCGAGGCGCGGCCGCTGCTCGAGGAGCTGCTGAAGCGGGAGCCGGACTCCGCCGAGTACAACCTGCTCCTCGGCGAGTCGTGGGTCGAGACCAAGGAGCCGGCGACGGGCATCCCGAACCTGGAGAAGGCGGTGGCCGCGGAGCCGAAGCTGCTGCGGGCGCACGCCGTGCTCGGCCGTGCCTACCTCGAGGACGGCCAGGCCGCGCGCGCCATCGCGCACCTCGAGGCGGCCCTGCCCACGGACGAGGACGCCAGCATCCACTTCCAGCTCGCCCGCGCCTACCGCGAGACCGGCCAGGCCGAGAAGGCGACGGCCGCGCTGCAGGCCTTCCAGGAGTTCCGCAAGGCCCACGAGTCGCGCCTGGAGAGCGAAAAGCAGGAATTTGCGATCACGCCGCCATAGTCGGGCCGCATTCCTCCTCGCCAGCACGCTGGCGGTCGCGACGTCGGCGGCGCCGGAGGTCGTCTACCGGCCGGTGCCGGCATCCAAGACGTGGACCGATGCCGTCGAGCCGGGTGCGCTGCGCCTCGCCTGCGCGCCGACCGAGGCCGAGCTGGCGGGCGCCTTCGCTCGCGAGGCCCTGCCGTTCCGCCCCGAGCTGCTGCGCCGCGAGGCCGGGCGCGTCTGCCACCTTCTTTATCACCCGACGGCCACCGGTTTTCGTGCCTCTCCCGACGACGATCCGCTCACCGGCCTGGACTTCGACACCGACCCGGTCCTCTACCTCGCCTCCGGCTCGAGGAGCCGCGGCGAGCCGGTCGGGGTGATGAGGGAGATCCTGCGGCGGATCCCGCGTCGGCTGGCGGTCGAGGTCCTGATCCATCGCGTGCACGAGGCGGCGGCCTACGAGAAGGCGACGCAGCGCAACTTCGCAGGTACGCCACACCGCGCCCTTCTCGTCGACCGCGGCGTCGACCGCACCTTCTGGTGGGTGCAGGACTGGCTGAAGCCGGGCGCCTCGGGCGCTCGGCCGACGATCCTGGTCACCCGCCGCCTGTTCGAGGCGAAGCCCGAGAACGGCGCCGCGTTCGCCCCCATGCTCGAGCGGTTCGCGTCTCGCGACGGGGTGGTGCGCTCCCGCCTGTCGTGGGAAGGGGGCGACCTCCTCTTCACCCGTGACCCGCGTGATCGGCGACGGCTCGTCCTCTATCACGGGGACTTCGTGAAGCCGTACTGGGCCGAGGGCCTCACCGGGGGGGAGTACGAGTACGTGCTCGGCCTCGAGTTCGGTGCCGACGGCGCCGTCGACCTCGGCGGCCTCGCTCCGCACGTCGACTACTTCGTCGCGTTCCTGCCGCAGGCGGGCGTGGCGCTCGTGGCCGTCCCGGTCTCCGGCGACATGGCCGTCGCCCGCGCCGCCGTCTCTGCCTCGCTCTCCCGCGTCCAGGGGAAGCCAGCAGCGCTCGTCGGCCTGCGCGATGCGCTGGCCGAGCCGAAGCCGGACCAGGCCCGTGTCCGCCAGGCGCTCGATGCCGCCCGTCGCGACGCGGCCGGCTGGCAGCTGCAGGTCGACCCGACGCTGGCCCGGCGCATGCGGGCCCTGACCGGGAAGGTGTGCCCGGCGGGCGGCGACTGCCTCTCGCCGCCGAGCCAGCTCCGCATGATCGAGACAGACCCGGAGACGTTCGCCGACTGGATCCACGCCACCCAGGCTGCGGCGGAGGAGCCGGCGGTGATCGCGGCGCACCTCGACCTGGTTGCAGGCCAGCTCCAGCCGGTGCCGGAAGCAATGCACCAGCGGGTCCAGGAGAAGATCGGCGAGCTCGAGGCCATGGGCTTCCGCGTCGTGCGCGTTCCCGCCTTCCGGGTGGACCTCGCTGGCCCGCGCAGCTGGCCGGGCATCAGCTACGTGAACGCGCTGGTCGTGGACCGGCAGGTCTTCGTGCCCCGCTTCGGCCTGGCCGAGGTCGAGGACCGCGTCTTCTCGGAGCTCGGCCAGAAGCTGCCCACCGGGTACTCCGTCGTCCCGATCGACGCCCAGCGCGTGCTGATCCGCAACGGCGGGCTACACTGCCTGGCCGGGCTGGTCCGCTGAGAGGGAACAAAGAGGATGGCGCGCAGAGGGCTGACGACGGGGGTGGTGGGCACGCTCCTGGTGCTCGCCTGCTTCCTCGCGGTCCTCGTCTACCGTACGCGGCCGCCGCGGCGCCACGGTTCGACGGCGGTGCCGGCCGTGACGCCGGCGAAGGCGCTGCCGGGCGGCGTGCGAACCCCGACCCTCGCTGCCGTCCCCGGGCCGCGTTTCGTCGGGGCGAGCGTGGTGGTGATCACCGTCGACACGCTTCGCCGCGACCACCTGGCGCCCTACGGCGCCTCGTTCCAGACGCCCGCGGCCACGCGCCTGGCGCGGGAGGGCGTGCTGTTCGAGCGCGCGGTGTCCCACGTCCCCCTGACGCTTCCCTCCCACTCGACGATCTTCACCGGCCTCTACCCTCCGCACCACGGCGTGCGCGACAACGCCGGCTTCTCGCTGGGGAAGGACGTGCCGACCCTCGCCGAGAAGCTTCTCGCCCGCGGCTACCAGACGGCGGCTGTCGTCGGTTCCTACGTCCTCGCCGCGCGCTGGGGGCTGGCCAAGGGTCACCAGACCTACGACGACTCCTTCGACTACTCGGACATCGAGAGGCGGGCGCTCACGGAGATCGAGCGGCCCGCCAACCGGGTGGTGGACCGCGCGGTGGACTGGCTGCGTCGCGAGCGTCGGCCCGATCGCCCGTTCTACCTGTGGGTCCACCTCTACGACCCGCACGATCCCTACACGCCGCCCGACGAGTACCGCCGCCGCGCGCCGACCGCCTACGCCGGCGAGGTGATGTTCGCGGACGCGGAGGCGGCGCGGCTCCTCGAGACGCTCGACGGCCTTGGCCTGCGCCGCAACACGGCCGTCGTCTACCTCTCCGACCACGGCGAGTCGCTCGGCGAGCACGGCGAGGCCGGGCACGGCATCTTCCTCTATGGGTCCACCCTCGACGTGCCGATGCTGATTGCGCCCCCGACCGGGGCGTCCTCCGGCGCGGCGGGCCTGCTCCCGGCGGGCCGGCGGGTGCGGGGACTGGCGCGGCTCGTCGACGTGACGCCGACCGTCCTCGACCTCGTCGGGCTGCCGCCGCAGCAGGGGCTCGACGGCACGAGCCTCCTGGCGCTGGTGGCCTGCGACGGCGAGCCCGACGACCCGCCGGACGCCATCGCCGGGCCCGTCTCGTACGCCGAGACCTGGTTCCCGCGGTTCCACCACGGCTGGAGCGAGCTGACGGCGCTGGAGACGCGGCGGTGGAAATCGATCCGCGCGCCGAAGCCGGAGCTCTACGACCGGCTTCGGGACCTGAAGGAGCTCGACAACCTCCACGACCGCCGAGAGGACGTGGTCGCCACGCTGGCCGTGGAGCTGCAGGCCATGGACCTGCTGAACGCCGGTGGTGAGCCGAAGCCGGGAAGGATCGACCCCGAGGCGCTCGAGAAGCTGCGCGCGCTCGGCTACGTCGGCGCCGGTTCGGATGGCAGCCCCGTGCAGCTGCGCTCGGGGCCGCTTCCCGACGCCAAGGACCGCGTCGGCTCGCTGCAGGAGCTACAGAAGGCGCAGGCTCTCAAGGACGCCGGACGACTGGACGAGGCCGCTCCGATCCTCGAGAAGCTGGCGCGCGAGGACCCGGCCAACTCCGACGTGCCGCTCACCCTCGCGTCCATCTATTTCCAGAACAAGAACTACGAAGCCGCGATCGCAGCCGGCCGGCGGGTGCTCGAGCTCAACCCGCACTATGCGGTCGCGGTCCTCGACCTGGCCCTCTCCTACCAGGCGGCGGGGCGCATCGACGAGGCAATCGCCGGGTTCGAGCGGACGCTGGAGCTGCTGCCGGACAACGTGAAGGCCCTGCTCAGCCTGGCCGAGATCCACTACGCGCGCGGGGATCGCCAGAAGGCCTTCGACTACTACCAGCACGCGGCGCGGGTCGTCCCGACGCTCTGGCTCGCGCACATGAACCTCGGCACGCTGGCCCTGGAGATGAAGCGCTACGACCTCGCCGAGACCGAGCTGCGCCAGGCGGTGGCGCTCGGCGCGCAGCGTCCCAGCCTGCACTTCAACCTCGGCGTCATCGCCGAGCAGCGCAACCAGCCGGCGGTCGCCGTCAAGGAGTACCGCGCCGAGGTGGCCGCCTACCCCGACGCCTACAAGGCCTGGGTGAACCTGGGTCTCCTCGAGCGGCAGGCGGGGAGGACCGACGCCGCGCTCGCCGCCTTCGAAAAGGCGTCGGCCGCGCGCGCCGACGACATGGCCGGTCCCTACCTGCTGGCGGAGACGCTGGCCGCGCGTGGCCGCCGCGCTGACGCCGACCGCTGGGCGCAGGAGGCGCTCCGCCGCAGCCCCGCCGACCCCCGCGCGCAGCAGCTCGCGCAGCGGCTGCACGGCTCGCGCTGAAGACCGATCACCGCGAACCGGCGACCAGCTCCGCCCAGACCGCCTCTTCGGCGGCCTCGGCCGGTTCCTCGTACGCGCGGGAGAGCTGCGCCAGGCGTGCGGCGTCTTCGGCGCCGGCGCTCATTCGGCCCGCTTCCTGCGCCGTGAGCACGCGCCGGCTCGCCGCCCTCACCTCGCCGGCGAACGACAGCGCCACGCGCGCCTGCTCGGCGCCCGAGAAGGCCCAAACCGCGTGCGCCAGCTCGTGGCCGAGCACCTCCGCGTAGCGCTCCGTCCTCCCGAGCCTCGCGAACGGGATGAAGCCGTCCCTCCTCGCGGCGCCCGGCCCGGCGGCCGCGCGGTCGATCGCCGGCAGGTTCATGACCACCACCGCCTCGAGAGCGCGCCCGTCGGCGGCAACCCTCGTGACCGTGAACTCGCCGACGACGTAGCCACGACGGCCCGAGGGCTCGGGCAGCTCGACGAACACAGCGCACTCGCTCGTGGCCACCGCGTCCCACAGCGCGTGGAGCCGCGGGTGGGCAGGACGGCCGGCGGTGTCCCTGGCCTCGACGACGGCGACGATGGCCCGCCACCGGTCGACCGACTTCCGTGACAGCCGGTCGGTCCGGATCCCGCCCTCCGCAACCCCTGCTGAAACCACTAGAACAACCAAAGCCGCCGCTCCCGCCAGCCGCCGGTTCGCCATGAGCCGCGCTCCTCGGCTGCTGGGCGGAAACGGCGCGCGAGAACGACAACCCGGCGCTGCGGCGTCTCACTTTTTCCGGGCAAAGGGCCGCGGTCGCGGTGCTAGGCTTGGGCGGGTCTTCAGTCACCGGGTCGGAGGCGGGGATGGCCGCGCCCTCGCCGGGAGACGTCACGCAGCTCCTCCAGGCCTGGAGAGGCGGAGAAAACTCCGCGCTCGACCGGCTGGTCCCCCTCGTCTACCGCGAGCTGCACCTGCGCGCGCGTCGCTGCATGGCCGGCGAGCGCGTGCAGCACTCGTTGCAGACGACGGCGCTCATCCACGAGGCGTACCTGCGCCTGGTGGGTCCATCGCCGGTCGCCTGGGAGAACCGCGGCCACTTCTTCGCGGTGGCCGCCCGCGTCATGCGGCGGATCCTCGTGGACCACGCCCGCGCTCGCCGAGCCCAGAAGCGCGGCGGCCCGGCGCAGGCGGTCACGCTCGACGAGCAGCTGGTGCTCGCCGGCGGCCCCGACCGCGACCTCGTCTCCCTCGACGATGCGCTCAAGGCCGTCGCCGCCCTCGACGAGCGCAAGGTGCGTGTCGTGGAGATGCGCTTCTTCGCGGGCCTCAGTGTCGAGGAAACGGCCGAGGTGCTGAGAGTCTCGCCTCAGACCGTGCTGCGCGACTGGAGGTTAGCGAAGGTGTGGCTCATGCGCGAGATGAAGCGCGGCGAGGCGGCCACGGCCGGACCCGGAGGGCCATAGCGAATGACACACGCCTGGAGTGGGCTTCCTGAGTCATCGCATCGGCGAAGAAGGACGCCCGCCCCGATGACGTGTAGGCGAGGATCCTATCGCGATCGCTTCGCGAATGTCCGCAGGTACAGTCGCTCGCTTCGTTCGGCGGACATCAGACCGCAATGGCCTCGGCCAGGACCCTGTCGCGAATCATGGGGTGCAGGCTTCGCTCGGTCGCCACGTCGACCCGTCGTCCCAGCAGGACTTCGGCCTCGCGGCAGAAGCGCACGAAGGCGAACCCGGACTGTCCGGGCGCGTAGTCCACGAGCAGGTCGACGTCACTCTCAGGGCGGCTTTCTCCCCTCGCGAACGAGCCGAAGACCCGGATGTTGCGGATGCCGAAGCGAGCGCCCAGGCTGCGCAAACCGGAAGCAACGTCCTGGGGCAGGACCGAGACCCGAGGCGGAGCCGTGGCCATTGTCGTTCCCCGGCGACATTCTAGCGCGTCATGTCATTGGCCGGCCGAGGGGCAGGCGCTACGCTGTGCGGCGCAGACACGTTGGCAGCGGGGAGGCGATGAGGCACCGCAACTGGCCGAGGGTCGAGGAGCTGTACCACGCGGCGCTGGAGAAGCCGCCCGCCGAGCGGGAGGCGTTTCTCGCCGATGTATGTGGCCCAGACGAGGCGCTCCGGCGCGAGGTGCGGTCGCTCCTCGGGTACGAGCGGGAGGCCGACTTGCTGATGGAGCAGCCGGCGGCGAGTGCCGTCATGCAACGACTGGCGGTCGTCCGCGGGACGCGGCTGGGGCCGTACGAGGTTGGCGGGCTGATCGGCTCTGGCGGAATGGGCGAGGTCTACCGCGCCCGCGATACGCGGCTCGGCCGGGACGTGGCGATCAAGGTCCTCCCCGAGCAGGTGTCGCACGACGCGGTGGCGCTGGCGCGGTTCGACCGCGAGGCGCGTGCCGTAGCCGCACTGAGCCACCCGCACATCGCGGCGCTCTTCGACATCGGGGAGGCGGACGGCACGCATTACCTGGTGATGGAGCTGCTGGAAGGCGAGACGCTGGCGGTGCGGCTGCGGCGGGGCGCGCTGCCGGAGAAGGAGGCGCTGCGGGTCGGAGCCGAGATCGCGGAGGCGCTGGGTGCGGCCCACGGCAAAGGAGTGGTGCACCGCGACGTGAAGCCGGCGAACGTGATGCTGATGCGGTCCGGCGTGAAGCTGCTGGACTTCGGCCTGGCGCGCCTGCTGCGCCAGGCAGGTTCAACCGGTGAGTCGACGGAGGCATCGACCGGCCTGGGCGAGGGCGTCCTGGCGGGGACGCTGCCCTACATGGCGCCAGAGCAGTTGGAGGGGAAGGAAGCGGACGCGCGGACAGACATCTGGGCGCTGGGATGCGTGCTGTTCGAGATGCTGGCGGGAAGCGTGCGTTCGAGGGAGATAGCCAGGCGAAGCTGATCGCCGCCATCGAGAAGGACGAGACACCCTCGCTAGCGAGGTGCCGACGCGGCCTGCCGACGGCCCTCGACCGCCTGGTGGGTCAGTGCCTGAAGAAGGATCCGGCCGACCGCTGGCAGTCGTCGCAGGACCTCGCGTTGCGTCTTCGCGAAATCACCGAATCCGGCAGCGAAGCCCTGGCCAGCGCTGCGCGAGGCAAGCCCTGGCGACTCGCGCTTCCCGCTCTCGGCGGCGCCGTGGCTTGCCTCGCGGCGGGCGCGCTCGCCGGTCGCCTGTGGCTGCGACCGACCGCGGAGCCGGGCGGACCGGTCGTCCGCAGCTTCATCGACCTGCCGTTCGGGATGCAGATGACCCGCCTGAACGTCGTCCAGAACTGGTTCGCCGAGCTCGAGAGGCTGGCCCCGACGAAGCGGTGAGCTATATCAACGAATGATATAGCTGCCGCACGTCAGCCGACGAGTCGCGACAGGATCTCCCGGGGCACGGCCGCCCGCAGCTCGGGGTGAGCCTCGAGGAGGCGCGCGATGTCGGCGAGATCCTTCTGCCGCTTGCTGGGCCGGCGCTCGGGTCTGGACCTGGACGCGTAGGTCCCATCCAGCGGCCGACACGTTCAGGCTGTGAGGGAACTGGCCAACCGTGACAGCATGTCTTGCGCCAATCATACTCACCATATGAGTACGAGGCTCCAGGTGGTCCTCGACGCCGCCGAGCTGCGGGAGATCCAGCGGGCGGCCCGACGAGACCGGCTCACCGTCTCGGAGTGGGTACGGCGGTGTCTGCGCGAGGCTCGCCGGCGCCAGCCGGCGCGCGACGCCGACCGCAAGGTGCAGGCGATCAGGGCGGCAGCACGGCACGCCTTCCCCACCACCGACGTCGAGCGGATGCTGGCCGAGATCCAGAGCGGCTACCTCGCAGCGGCTGCTGGAGCGAAGCGTGGCGGAGCAGGAGCGGCTGGTGACGGACGCGGAGGTGCTCCAGGAGATCCTGCACCGGTACGCGGCGATCGCCCGGCGCGACGCGATCGGCCCCGCCTTCGCGGCCCTCCCCTCGGTCGTCGACGAGGTGTTCCCGATCGAGCTGGGAGATGTCGAGCGTGCCCGCGAAGTGCTTCTCGCGATTCCGCAGCTGTCGGCCAGGGAAGCGATCCACGCGGCCGTGATGGGCCGACGGGGCGTGTCGGCGATCCTCACCTTCGACGCGGGCTTCGACGCGGTGCCGGGGATGCGGCGTCTCGGCTGAGCCGCCCGCAGACAGGGGCCGGCAGTGGACGCGCTCCTCCACCGGCCGGCAGTCTACCCGGCCGTCAGGTCACCCCCCGCAGCCGAGGGCGAAGCCAAGGGCGTCGCACACCTCGCGCATGCGGCGCGGCGCGAGGTGGGCGACCCGGCGGCCGAGGAGTTCCTTTGAGACCGTCACCAGGTTGTGCAGGTTCACCGCGCAGGGCTGCTTCATCCCGTCTTCGGTGTCGAGCACGACCTCGGAGGGCACACCTCGAATGGTGGAGGTGATCGGTGCGACGGTCGCGCGGCTCAGGTAGGGAAGCGCCGAGTCACGGGTCAGCACGAGCACCGGACGCTGCTTGTCGGGCGGCGGAAAGCGGTACAGACGGATGTCGCCGCGGTCTACTCCTCCGGCCATACCGCCACCCTCTCCCACACGGCCTCGGCCCCGGTTTCGGGATGGCGTCGGTAGCCGGCCGCGTCCGCGCTCTCGCGCTCGTGACGGGCAAGGCTTGCCAGGTGGCCGCGGAGCGCCTCGCGGAACAGCGCCGAGCGGTTGACCTTCCGCCGGCGGGCGGCCCGGTCGGCGGCGGCGAGGAGATCCTCCTCGAGCACGATCTGGATGGTGACCATGATTGTGGATTCTACTCCACATCATCCTCCACAGCCAGTGGGCTGAGGTAGAGCAGCGACCTGGGACAAGCCGGACCCGACTCCGCTAGCATGGGGCGACTGTTCGATGTCCTCCCTCCTGCTCGCCGCCGTCCTCGGCACAAGCGCGCCGAACCTGCCGCCGCTGCCCAGGCTGCCTCTCGACACCTACGAGTCCTCCGTCCGGGCGCCGATCGAGGAGGCGCTCAGGGCCGCTCAGGCGCAGCCGCGCGACGCCGAGCGGAGCGGACGGCTGGGGATGGTGCTCTACGCGAACGAGCAGTACGAGTTCGCTGCCGCCTGCTTCGAGCGGGCGGCTGGGCTCGCCCCGAGCGAAGCGCGCTGGCCCTACTTCCTGGGCCGCACGCAGTCGAACCTGGCGACGGAGGACCGCGGCATCGCCGCCCTGCGGACGACGCTCCGCTTGCAGAGCGACTACCTGCCGGCGCAGGTCCTCCTGGCGAAGGCGCTGGCCGAGGCGGGGCAGACGGCCGAGGGCCGGCAGCTGTACGAGACGATCCTGCGCGCGCACCCGGACGCGGCCGAGGCGCACTACGGCCTCGGTAAGCTCGACGGCGTCGCGGGCCGGGGCGACGCAGCGATCGAGCACCTGCGCCGGGCCTGCGAGCTCTGGCCGTCATTCGGCGCCGCCCACTTCGCGCTGGCGCGCGCGTACCGCGACCGGGGTGAGGCGGACAAGGCCCAGGCCGAGCTGGAGCTCTACGAGAAGGACAAGCTGGGCTGGCCGGCCGTTCCCGATCCGTTCATGAGCGCGCTGACGGCGCTCAAGGGCGGGGCCGCGGCCCGGCTGGACAAGGGAGTCCAGCTGGCCGAGGCCGGGCAGCTGCAAGCGGCGGCCGAGGAGCACGAGGCGGCGCTCGTCGCCGACCCGAAGCTGCTGCTGGCGCACGTCAACCTGATCCGCATCTACGGCACGCTGGGCCGGAGCGACAAGGCGGAGGAGCACTACCGCGCCGGTCTCGCCCTCGACCCCAACCTCGCCGAGCTGCACTACAACCACGGCGTCGTCCTGTTGAACGAGGGCAGGAGCGCCGAGGCGGCGGAGGCCTTTAGCCGTGCCGTCGAGCTGAAGCCCACCTACGCCGACGCCCAGAACAACTACGCCTACCTGCTGATGAGCTCGGGGAAGCTGGACGAGGCCGCCGAGCATTACCGGGCGGCGATCGCCGCCAGGCCCGACCTCCGCGCCGCCCACTTCAACCTCGGGCGCATCCTCGTCAACCAGGGAAGGCTGGCCGAGGCCATCGAGCAGCTCGGCCAGACCCTGGAGCCCGACGACGAGGAGGCGCCGCGCTGCACGTACGCACTCGGGGCCGCCTACGCGCGCGCAGGGAACCGCGACCAGGCGCTGAAGTACATGAGCCAGGCGCGTGAGAAGGCGGTGACGCGAGGCCAGGCGGACCTCGTCGCCTCGATCGACAAGGACCTGCGACGGCTGCGGGAGACGGGCGGGCGGTGAGGCTCGCCAGTCTGGCGATCGCCGGGGTGTGTGCGCTGGTTGCCGTCGCGGCCACGGCCCCGTCCGTGCCGGCTCCGCCGCTGCCGACCTTCACCGACGTGACGGAGAAGGCCGGCATCCGCTTCCGCCTCACCAACGGCAGCCAGCAGAAGAACTACATCTTCGAGGCCAAGGGCGGCGGCGTGTGCCTCCTCGACTACGACGGCGACGGGCGGCTCGACATCTTCTTCGTCAACGGCAGCACCCTGGAGGACGTCCAGAAGGGCGTCGTCCACCCGAACGCCCTCTACCGCGCGAACGGCGACGGCACGTACACCGACGTCACGCAGCTGGCCGGCGTCGCGGGCGGCGGCTGGGGGATGGGCTGCACGGTCGGCGACTACGACAACGACGGCTGGCCGGACCTCTACGTCACCGGCGTCAACGGCAACACCCTCTTCCACAACGACGGCAACGGCCACTTCACCGACGTCACCGACAAGGCCGGCCTGCGCGGCGGGCGCTGGAGCACCAGCGCGGCCTTCGTCGACTACGACCGCGACGGGCGGCTGGACCTCTACGTCGCCAATAACATCGAGGTCGACGTGCGACGGTCTCCGCTGTCCTTCCCGGGCCCCGACTGCAACTACCGCGGCACCCGGGTGATGTGCGGGCCGACCGGGCTGCCCGGCGCGCTCGACGCGCTCTACCACAACGAGGGCGACGGGACGTTCCGCGACGTCACGGTGCAGGCCGGCGTGCTGGAGAAGGTGCCGCGCTACGGCCTGGGGGTGGCGGTGGGGGACTACGACAACGACGGCTGGCCCGACATCTACGTGGCCAACGACTCGACGCCCAGCTACCTCTACCACAACGAGCGAAACGGCACCTTCCGCGAGGTGGGCCTGATGGCCGGCGTCGCCGTCTCGGACGACGGCATGGAGCAGGCCGGAATGGGGACGGACTTCGGCGACTACGACAACGACGGCTGGCTGGACCTCACCAAGAGCAACTTCTCCTTCCAGACCAGCAACCTCTACCACAACGAGAAGGACGGCCACTTCGCCGAGCGCGCCTTCGCCTCCGGCCTGGCGCGGGCGAGCCTGCCGCTCGTCCGCTGGGGGACGAAGTTCCTCGACTACGACGACGACGGCTGGCCGGACATCATCGTGGCCGCCGGCCACGTCTACCCGTACCTCGTCCAGAACCCGCAGGGCGGCGAGCAGTACGAGCAGCGGCGGATCCTGCTCCGCAACCGCGGCGACGGCAGCTTCGAGGACGTCTCCGAGCGCTCCGGCCCCGGCATCCTGGAGAGGCGGTGCAGCCGTGGCCTGGCGGTGGGCGACCTCGACGGCGACGGTGACCTCGACGTGGTGGTCGTCAACATGGACGGCACCCCCTCGGTGCTGCGAAACGAC
>Ga0187777_10001666_pt1 | contig 14403 bp, 17 predicted proteins | sample 1015_Q2_SP5_10_M_FD_132416 | JGI IMG/M metagenome (GOLD analysis project Ga0187777, IMG submission 132416) | Tropical peat soil microbial communities from peatlands in Department of Meta, Colombia - 1015_Q2_SP5_10_MG | ecosystem: Environmental > Terrestrial > Soil > Wetlands > Peat | place...
GCGCTGTCAGCGAGCAGCGGCTGCACCAGCTGATCCGGCAAACCGGTGCGATTGCCGATCGCCAGGTCGAAATCGAATTCTTTGGTCCGGGCGTGGAGGCTTTTTGCTTCACGTTCGGCTGACAGGAGTAGGAACCATGGACGACATCAATCAGGATCGACGCCGCCTCTTTGGCACTGCCGCGATGGCCGTTGCAGCTGCTCAGCTTGGGATAACCGGTCGCGCAGAAGCACAACGAATGGAGGCAAAAATACCGGCAATCAAGCCAGGGACACACACGTCCTTTGCGCTGCTAAAACAGATCGACGCGGGCGTTCTCAATGTCGGTTACGCCGAAGCGGGTCCTGCCGATGGCCTGCCAGTCATCCTCTTGCATGGGTGGCCCTATGACATTTACAGCTTTGTCGACGTCACGCCCGCGCTTGCCTCGGCAGGCTATCGCGTCATCGTTCCGTTTTTGAGAGGTTACGGTACGACGCACTTTCTTTCGAACGACACAGTTCGCAATGGGCAACCCGCGGCGATCGCAGTGGACACCATCGCCTTTATGGATGCCCTCAAGATCGAGAAAGCGGTTCTCGCCGGTTTCGATTGGGGAGCGCGCACCGTCAATATTGTCTTCGCGCTTTGGCCGGAGCGGTGCAAGGCGACGGTGTCTGTGAGCGGGTATCTCATAGGCAGCCAGCAAGCTGGCAAAATGCCGTTGCCTCCTAGTGCCGAGCTGCAGTGGTGGTACCAATTTTATTTTGCCACCGACCGTGGCCGAACCGGCTACGACAAATACCGGCACGACTTTTCAAAGCTCATCTGGCAGCTCGCGTCGCCGAAATGGGCATTCGATGATGCCACGTTCGACCGCAGTGCGGCGTCTTTCAACAACGCCGATCACGTCGCCGTCGTCATACACAATTATCGCTGGCGACTCGGTCTGGCAGACGGCGAGGCGAAATACGACGATCTGGAAAGGCGGCTTGCCGAAGGCCTGGTCATCACGGTGCCGACTATTACCCTTGAAGGCGATGCCAACGGCGCACCACATCCGGAGCCCGGTGCCTATGCGAAGAAATTCTCAGGCCGATATGAGCACCGGACCATCACGGGCGGCGTAGGACACAATCTGCCGCAGGAAGCGCCTCAGGCTTTTGCCGAAGCGATCATCGACGTCGCCAAGGCTTGATGAAAAGGAGGGCGCTATGGCCCTTGCCATCAAAATCAACGGAACCACGCACAGCGTCGATGTCGACGGTGACACGCCGCTCCTTTGGGTACTGCGCGACGTCCTCGGCATGACCGGGACGAAGTTCGGCTGCGGAATGGCGCTCTGCGGCGCTTGCACTGTACATGTCGATGGTGCGCCCACACGCTCGTGTATCACCCCAATCGACAGCATCGGCAAATCGGAAATCACAACCATTGAAGCGATCGGCAAGACGGCGGCCGGCGCTAAGATTCAGAAGGCTTGGCTCGACCGCGAGGTCATCCAGTGCGGGTACTGCCAGTCAGGCCAGATCATGTCGGCCACAGCGCTGCTCGCGAGCAAGCCGCATCCGACGGACGCCGATATCGACGATGCGATGTCCGGCAACATCTGTCGCTGCGGAACCTATTTGCGGATCCGCGAAGCGATCAAGCAGGCTGCGTCGAGTTAAGAGGGGGCATGCCATGATCAACGATCACTGCGCCTCCCGCTTTTCCCGGCGTAGGTTTCTGCAGACCGGCGCAGCCGCGGGTGGCGGTCTGATGCTGAGCCTCAGTCTGCCAATAGGAAAAGGCGAAGCCGAAGCGGCCGATGCTTTCGTGCCGAATGCGTTCATCCGCGTCGGCGGCGACGGACAGATCGTCCTGACCATGCCGTATGTCGAAATGGGCCAAGGTACCTATACGTCGATCCCAATGCTGATCGCGGATGAGCTGGAGGCAGATCTAAAGCAGATACGCCTGGAGCACGCTCCACCCGACGAAAAGCTCTACGCCAATCCTTTGCTCGGGGTGCAAGCAACCGGCAACTCGAACGCAATGCGCGGAGCATGGCAGCCCCTGCGCCAGGCCGGCGCCACAGCCAGGACCATGCTGGTAGCGGCCGCGGCAAAAAAATGGAACGTCGATCCCGCGTCCTGCCGCGCGCAAAGTGGTGAAGTGCTTCATCCGCCAACGGGAAAAAGCATCAAATATGGCGCGCTGGCCACAGATGCCGCCCGAATGCCCGTCCCCGAAAACGTCGTGCTCAAGCGACCGCAAGATTTCAAGTTGATAGGCACCCCGGCCAAGCGTCTCGACACGCCGGCGAAGGTCAACGGAACGGCCGTCTACGGCATCGACGTTCGGCCGCCCGGTGTAAAAATCGCAACCCTTGCGCAGTCGCCCGTCTTCGGAGGTCGCGTGAAGAGCGTGGATGATGCAGCAGCCAAGGCAGTCAAAGGTGTTCGTCAGATTGTGCGGCTCGACGACGCCGTCGCGGTCGTCGCCGATCATATGGGGGCTGCGAAAAAAGGATTAGCGGCCCTCAAGATCGAATGGGACGACGGGCCGCACGCAAAGCTCAACACCAACGACTTTGCGGACGCGCTCGAAAAGGCGACTCTCAATTCGGGGGCAGTTGCGCAGAATACCGGTGATGTCGAGAAAGCCATGCTAGCTGCTGCCAACAAAGTTGAGGCAACGTACCAGGTTCCGTTCCTGGCACATGCCACCATGGAGCCGATGAACTGCACGGTGCAGTTGCGCAAGGATGAATGCGAAATCTGGATCGGCAATCAAGCCGTGGCGCGCGTTCAAGCGATGGCGGCGAAAGCTGCCGGGCTGCCTCCGGAGAAGGTCATCGTCCACAATCATCTGATCGGTGGCGGGTTTGGCCGCCGGCTGGAGGCTGACGGCGCCGTCCGTGCCGTCCAGATCGCACGGCATGTCGAGGGCCCGGTGAAGGTCGTCTGGACGCGTGAGGAGGACATCCAGCACGACATGTATCGGCCGTATTGGTTTGACCGTATCTCTGCGGGATTAGATGACAAAGGACGGCCGATTGCCTGGAGTAATCGTTTCGCTGGCTCCTCGGTGGTCGCGCGGTGGCTGCCGCCGGGCTTCAAAGACGGTCTTGATCCGGACTCCACCGAAGGGGCGATCGATCTGGCCTACGACCTGCCGAACTTCCATGTCGAATATGTGCGCCTAGAACCTCCGGGAATTCCGACCGCGTTCTGGCGCAGTGTCGGGCCGTCGCACAATGTCTTTGTCACAGAGAGCTTCATGGATGAGCTAGCGGCCGCGGCCAAGCAGGACCCGGTCGCCTATCGACAGGCCCTTCTCGACAAATCGCCGCGCGCCAAGGCTGTTCTCGAGCTCGCCGCGCAAAAAGCGAGTTGGGGACAGCCTTTACCTGAAAGGACCGGCCGTGGCGTCTCGCTCCAGTTCGTCTTCGGGACGTACATGGCCCAAGTCGCCGAAGTTGAAGTTGCTAAGGACGGCGCGGTTCGCGTCAGGCGCGTCGTGTGCGCCGTGGATTGCGGCAGCGTCGTCAATCCCGACACGGTGAGGGCGCAGATTCAGGGCGGGATCATCTTCGGCACCACGGCCGCACTTTATGGCGAGATCACGCTCAAAAATGGCCGTGTCGAGCAGAGCAACTTCGATACCTATCAAATGCTTCGAATTAACGAGGTACCGGTCATCGACGTCTACATCGTTCAGAGTTTTGAGCCGCCGGGCGGAATGGGTGAGTGCGGAACTTCGGCAATCGTCCCCGCCATCGCCAACGCCGTCTTTGCGGCAACGGGGAAGCGCCTGCGAAAGATGCCTGTAGACACCGCAGCGTTGAAACAGCTTCCGTGACGAAATTATCGAGCTTGCCAACTAGATTACCGAAGATGATTTGCACCGGAGCGGGGCATAGCCTCAAGGCGGGCGCTGAAAATAAACCCGCAATAGCCCTGCAACGATTGCGGCAGTAACGAACAGGACGACCACAGGCAGAAAGATCAGGAACGCGCCCAACAGCATAATTAGCATCACAGTCAACAACAGACCCGCAATCAAAACCGTCAGAATGGTGCCGAGCGGGCCAGGCTTGGCGATATAAACGCGTCCAATGCGTTCATCGATGTACATACGCATTCGCGGTCTGCCGCGTCCCGCGTGACCAGGCAGAATAATCTCTGGCTCCGAACGCGGCTCTTCACCTTGCGGGTTTGGTCTTTTGTCGATCATGCGCGTTAGAGGCGAGGTCTGCTGTTACCCCAGTGTTACCCCAGAGAGAATCCTTTTTCGGAATTCGTTACAAGTATTTGATTTATCTGGTCGGGGCGGCGGGATTTGAACCCACGACCCCCAGTCCCCCAGACTGGTGCGCTAACCGGGCTGCGCCACGCCCCGACCGGAGCGGCGCGGACTATAGGGACGGGCCTACCGCAGCGCAACCTTGGAACGCGCCAGCGTAGGCGCGGCGAATGGGCCCACGGATCACCGGCACAACCGCGGCAAGAGCGCCGCAGGCCGACGAAGGGGTCATATGCGCACGACATTCATGGGCTGCAGTTCTCGCTGATTGGGCCCACAGCGTCGCAAAAATTTCTCAATAGAACATTGGAATAGTAAGTTGATTTGCCTTAGGCGGCCTGGGAGCTTGGCCAATTTGAAAAAAACCATCATCCGCAGCGGCCTGGAGACGCTTTATTTCAGCGGTATGCACCACTGCCTGCGCCCACTGGTCGGCGGGGTCGGCGCCATCCTCACACTGCACCATGTGCGCCCACCGCGTCCGGATGCATTCCAGCCAAACCGTCTCCTGGAGGTCACCCCAGATTTCCTTGAAGGCCTCTTGCGGCGGCTTGCGCGCTCTCGCATAGACGTTGTCTCCCTTGACGAAATGCATCGACGTTTCATCGATGGTGACTTCAAGCGAAGGTTCGTCTGTTTGACCTTTGATGACGGCTACAAGGATTTTGTCCGCTGGGCGTATCCGTTGTTGCGCAAATACAAATTGCCATTCGCAATGTACATCGCAACCAGTTTTCCCGATCGTCTCGGCGAATTGTGGTGGATCGCTCTTGAAGCGGTGATTGCGCAAAACACTCGTATTGGAATGGTCGTTAACGGCAAGGACGAATATTTCGACTGCCGCACTGTACGGCAGAAGCGCGAACTCTATGACGCGATCTATGGCTATTTGCGCGCCATGAAAACGGATGAGGAAGTGCGCCGCGCGGTTCGCGATTTGTGCGCATGCTACAGCATCGACATCGTTTCATTCTGCCGAGAGTTGTGCATGGGCTGGGAGGAAATCGTGGGGCTTGCCTCTGATCCCCTTTGCACGATTGGCGCACATACGGTCAATCACATGATGCTCAAAAAGGTCGCCAATGAGCCTGCCGTGCGCGCCGAGATGGAGATGAGCCGTGCCGTTCTGGAGGCCGCGCTCGGCAAGCGACCAGAGCACCTTGCCTTTCCCATCGGCGATCTGACATCAGCTGGCCCGCGTGAATTCCGTGTGGCCGCCGAAGTTGGTTTCAAGACTGCAGTGACGACGCGGCCGGGGGTTTTATTCAGGGCACACCGCGACTATCTGACCGCGCTACCGCGCATCTCGGTCAATGGCGAGTTCCAACAACAGCGATATGTGAAAGTGCTGATATCGGGTGCGGGCACGGCATTCCAGAACCGCTTCCGCCGCGTCAACGCGGCGTAGCTTTTGGGGATCGCGCCTGATCTGGCCGCGCCATCCAGCTGATGAGCGGCATGGCAGGCAATATCCAGCCAAGTCCGGCAACGGCGTAATAGATCGCAGCGACGAAACCATTAATGTTGGTCAACACCGACTGCGCGAGGGCCATCGCCAGCAGACCCCAAATCAAAACCAGAGCAAGCAGGGCGATAGTGCCGACGAACTTGCGAATGCGGATCGACATGGGTGCCTTGTGGCAGCAAGATTTGCGGTGAAGAGCGCCTGACTATATGGTCCGCGCCGTCTCGTGCAAACCATAACCTGATGAACAATCCGGTCAAAGCGTCCAATACTCATCTGCGTACGGTTCGGTGGTGGCTGCTCGCGGCGGCCGCAATGATCTTTTTGACGCTGGTAGTCGGCGGCGCGACCCGGCTGACCGAGTCAGGTCTATCCATTGTCGAATGGAAGCCGGTTACCGGCATTGTGCCGCCTCTGTCAGAAAATGAATGGGAGGCCGAATTCGCAAAATATCAAACCATTCCGCAATACCGGGAGCTCAACCGCGACATGACTCTCGCAGGCTTCAAGGTGATTTATTGGTGGGAGTGGTTTCACCGCATATTGGCGCGCCTGACCGGCGCAGTGTTTCTATTGCCGTTCATGTTTTTCCTTTGGCGTGGGGTCATACCGCAGGGTCTTCGAGCGCGGCTCTGGGCAATCTTCGGCGCGGGTGCGGCCCTCGGTGCAGTGGGCTGGTGGATGGTATCCTCCGGCCTCACGCAAGGTGTGAGTGTCTCACAGTACCGTCTTGCCTTTCATCTCACGCTCGCCTGCGCGATCTACGCTTCGATTCTGTGGACAGCACAACAGCTTGCGCCGCAGGTGCCGGGTAAGGTGCCAACGCGTCTGCGTACTGGAGCGCTCGCTATCGCCATATTGCTTCTGCTTCAGATTTACCTCGGTGCGCTGGTCGCCGGCCTCGATGCTGGCCTGGTCTACAATACGTGGCCACTGATCGACGGCGCCTTCGTGCCGGCGTCGGAGCGGCTGTGGTTTATAGAGCCAGCCTGGCGCAACCTGTTCGAAAATACGATGACTGTTCAGTTCGATCATCGCATCGTTGCGTATGCAGTCTGGCTGCTGACAATGCTCCATGCGAGTGATGCCTGGCGCATGCGGCGCGAGGCCGGCGGTGCGTTTATGCTCGCTGGCGCAGTGACCGTGCAGGCCGCGCTTGGAGTTGTTACGTTGCTTTATCGGACGCCCATACCGCTCGCGATGGCACACCAGGTTTTTGCTATCGTGGTCTTCACCATGGCCGTTATGCATGCTGGGCGGCTCTGGCATCGCGTGGCTTATCTTTCGCAATCTGCGACAGTGGGGCAGAACGCGTGATCGACACCAAGGTCACGGACGGAGTTGCGATCGTCACCATGGGCCACGGCAAGGCCAATGCGCTCGACGTCGAATTCTGCGACGCGATCGCGGCGCGCTTCCATGAGCTACGCAAGTCGAAAGCCAAAGCGGTGGTGCTGACCGGGCAGGGCCGAATCTTCTCGGCGGGTGTTGATTTAAAGCGGCTCGGCAATGGCGGGGCCGATTACATTCGCCAGTTCCTGCCCGCGCTGCACCGCTTGTACGACGCCGTATTCTTTCACCCGCAGCCGGTCATTGCCGCAGTCAACGGCCACGCTATCGCCGGCGGCTGCGTACTTGCCTGCTGCGCTGATCGCCGCGTTATGAACCGCGATTCCGGGCGCATCGGGGTGACGGAGATTCTGGTCGGCGTGCCATTCCCGGCCCTGGCTTTTGAAATCATGCGACATGCAACACCACCATATTTTTTCAATGAAACTATCCTGAGCGGCGCGACTTTTTCGGCCGAGCTGGCGCTTCATCGGGGCTGGGTCAACGAAGCTGTGGCGCCGAATATGCTGATGACCCGCGCTATGATTGCGGCGCAGGAGCTCGCCAGTTTATCTCCGGCGGCCTTCACCCAGACAAAAATGCAGATCCGGCTGCCGGTCACTGAACGGCTGCAGCGCAGCGGTGAAGAGATAGACAGGATGGTCACCGAAATTTGGGCCGCACCTGCAACGCTGGAGTACATCCGCGAGTACGTTGCGCGAACGCTGAAGAAATCCTAGTTCGCCTTCAGCCCCTGCTCGAGATCGGCAATGATATCGTCGACGTCTTCCAAGCCAACCGATAGCCGCACGACATCCGGACCGGCGCCAGCCTGGACTTTTTGCGCGTCCGACAGTTGCCTGTGCGTTGTCGATGCCGGATGGATGATGAGCGAGCGAGTATCTCCGATATTGGCAAGATGGGAAAACAGTTTCACGCTGGAAACCAATCTGACGCCGGCGTCGTAGCCGCCCTTGAGGCCAAACGTGAACACCGCGCCGCAGCCTTTCGGGACGTACTTCTTGGCAAGCGCGTGATACTTATCTTTGGGCAATCCAGGAAAACTCACCCAGGCGATCTCCGGTCTTTTTGCCAGCCATTCGGCGACCGCCTGCGTATTGTCGCAGTGGCGCTGCATGCGCAACGATAGCGTCTCGATGCCGGTGAGAATCAGGAATGCATTGAATGGCGATAGCGCGGGGCCGAGATCACGCAGGCCCAGCACACGGCAGGCAATAGCAAAGGCGAAATTGCCAAAGGTTTCGTGCAGGACAATGCCCTGGTATTCGGGGCGCGGCTCCGAAAGCATCGGGTAACGGCCCTTACGCGCTGACCAGTCGAAGGTCCCGCCATCGACGATCAGTCCGCCAATCGAGTTGCCATGGCCACCAAGAAACTTCGTGAGTGAATGCACGATGATGTCGGCACCGTAGTCAATCGGTTTGCACAGGTAAGGTGTAGCAAGCGTATTGTCGACAATGAGTGGTACGCCTGCCTTGCGCGCAATCTTGGAGACTGCCTCGATGTCGGTAATGATCCCGCCCGGGTTTGCGATCGACTCGATAAAGATGCATTTCGTTTTTGGTGTTACCGCCTTTTCGAAAGAGGCGAGGTCGTCCGGATCCGCCCAGACGACATTCCATCCAAAATTTTTAAAAGAGTGATTGAACTGATTGATTGAGCCTCCATAAAGCTTCTTTGAGGCAACAAGTTCATCGCCAGGTGTCATGACAGCATGCATCACGACCACCTGCGCGGCATGGCCCGAAGCAACTGCGAGGCCGGCGGTGCCGCCCTCGAGCGCCGCTACGCGTTCCTCCAGGACAGCGCAGGTGGGATTGCCGATGCGGGAATAGATGTTGCCAAATGTCTGCAGGCCGAACAGGGCGGCTGCGTGATCGACATCATCGAACACGAAGGAAGTGGTCTGGTAGATTGGCGTAGCACGCGCGCCAGTAGTGGGATCGGGTTTGGCGCCAGCATGAATGGACAGCGTTGCAAAGCCCGGTGTGCGTTCGGCGTCGGCCATGGGTACCCCGCTTGATTGATGAATGCGGGCTTCTCATGCCCGCCTGGAAATTGGCGGGGATTAGTGAGGCCTGGAAGGCCTCCACGTCAAGGTGTTCAAGTCTTGTCTTGCCATGGTCAGCCTTTGGGGTCTTTGCCGGGTGCAGGGCCAATACGCATGCGTTGCACGCCCGTTCCAAATCTTTGCGGACGTTTTGAGGACAGGGTTCGTGAGTTTACGCCTATCCAGGAAATCTCCGTTGAAAGACGCCCATATTCGATTTTAGGACATCGATTCATCACGACTTTTAATCCGGCATCCTCGGCAAGTTTCGCTGCTTCGTCATTGCGCACAGTGAGTTGCATCCAGATGACTTGCGGCCTGGGTCTTAGCGTCAGCGCTTCTTCAACGATCGGCAGCACGTATTCTGACCCGCGGAAAATATCGACCATGTCCACCGGCTCGGGAATGTCGGAGAGCCGCGCGTACACTTTTTGCCCGAGAATTTTCTCTCCAGTTTGCCCGGGGTTCACAGGGATCATCCGATACCCGCGCTGAAGCAAGTATTTGAATGCGAAAAAGCTCGGCCGGTTATCTTTGGGCGAAATGCCGACCATCGCGATGGTCTTCACGTTGTTGAGAATACCGCGGATGTAGGCGTCATCGTAGGCGTCATGGTTCATGGTCGCGACCATAAAAGCAGCGCGAGTAGAGTGGAAGAGCGCATGGGATGGTTTGCGGGCCCGGGAGGAGATGGCATAATCGAATCAGGATTCTTGACCGTGCCACCAGGTGGCGATCCCGCGCATTTTCCATGATCGATCCGAATCCCCTGCAGCAACTAACCCAGATTGCGCGCCTGAACCTGGACTTATCGGCCAACTGGCGACGAATGGATGTCGAGCGCTATCGCGCTCAGGAACTTGCAACGCCACGTTACGCCGATCCCAAGCGGCTCGTCCGACACGGCTTCAAAGTCTATTCGCAAGCTGACGAGGACGGCATTATCCAGGAAATCTTCAACCGCATCGGCGCATCAAGCAAGACGTTTATTGAATTCGGAGTGGAAACCGGCATCGAGTGCAACTCAGTCAAGTTACTCATTGAAGGCTGGAGCGGACTGTGGATTGAAGCATCGGCGCCCTATGCCGCAGAGATCCGCAATCGCTTTGGAACATTTCTTGCCGACGAAAAACTCAAACTCAGTCAGAATCTGGTGACCGCCGAGAACATCAACTCGGTGTTCGAAGGCGCCGGGGTCACTGGTGAGGTGGATCTTCTGAGTATCGATATTGATTTCAATGACTACTGGGTCTGGAAGGCGATCACAGTTGTCAGCCCGCGCGTCGTGGTGATCGAGTACAATGCCACGCTGCGGCCGCCGATGTCGCTTGTCGTGCCGTACGACCCAATGCGTATGTGGGACGGCACCAACTATTTCGGTGCCAGCCTGGAGGCTCTGGTGCGGCTCGCCCGCGAAAAGGGATACCGTGTGGTTGGCTGCAACTACACGGGGGCGAATGCCTTTTTTGTGCGTAACGACGTGGCCGGAAATCATTTCATTGATCCGGCGACCTCCGAGGAGCACTACGAGCCGCCGCGTTATTTCTATGCCATGCAGGCGGCCGGCCATCATCCATGCCCTGGACCTTACGTGAGCGTCTAGCGTTCGCTCTTGGCAGTCTTATGAGCGGCATGTGCGGAAAGCTCAGCACGCAAGCGCTCATTTTCAGCGTGCAGTTCGGCGATCTTGGCTCGCGCGGCTGAAAACGCCTGTTCGATCTCAGCTTCGGTAAAACGTGTGACGATGTGAGAGGAACAGTTCACATCCCACGCCTCGATGGTGAAGAGAATGGCGCGTTCTGGCCGTGCCTTGTAGCCCTTGTCGAACAAACGCTCGACCAAGGCGGGATCGTTTTCGATCACGCGCGCTCTGCCCCAAAACTTGATGCGTTGCCGGCGTGCCGGATCAAGCAGAAAAAAATAAGCGCGATCGTTTTCGGAAAGATTGGCGAGCGTGAGGTACTGCCGGTTGCCGCGATAGTCCGCAAACCCGAGGGTCTTTTCGTCGATAATCTTGATAAAGCCCCTGGGCCCGCCCCTATGCTGAACATAGGGCGCGCCGTCCGCCGTTGCGGTGGCAAGGAAGGCGGTATCCTGTTCAGCAATAAACGCGGCCAATTCCGGCGTTATGCGGTCCGGAAAGCCTTCCGCAACGCGTTGCTGGAAGGCTTTTGCCGAGCCACGCTCCGCCTGCGCCCGCTGTGCCGCGGGCGTAAAAACACGACCGGAATTGTTCATGTGGCTATCGCTGTGGCGACATTCGTTGTTTCGGAACCAAAGATAGCTACTTGCTGTTGCTGACGGTAGGGCCGCGTGTGTTGAATCGGGCAGGATTGCGGTGACCGGCGACATAAGATGGTCACGCTGGTTTGCTGGTATCCAGAGGCTGAGGGGCGCCGCCTAGGTTGTGCACAAACAGGAGGCGTTCGATGTGTGACTACAGTCTTCACGACGTTGCATCCCGACCCGCCAAGGTCGGCGATAAGCTGATATCGACACAATTTCCCAATGCAATAACGCGCGGTTTTGCCGACCCCGCGCAGCCGCGCGTTGCTGTTTGTCTGTTACCGGGCACAGAGCTTGCGTTCGAGAAGGAAGTCGAATGCGATGCATCATTTCGGTTCTTGCCCACCCGAAAATCGTCGCACAAAGTCGCGCGCTTTCGGCAGGTGAATCTTAATCGGCCGGCAGCGCATCACGACGCGCTCGAGTTTCCGGATGGCAAGATCGTTCTGGTCACCGACCTTTGTGAGGGCCAGCGCGCGACTGTGCTGCAACTGCCGAATGTGGGGCGGCCGGTTATAGAGCCAGACGAGCGAGAAGCCCAGCAAAGCGCATCGCTTATCGTCTGACGGCGCCGGATTGAATGAGCAAATACCTCAGAGCCACCAGGAAACTGGTGGCTCCGGGGGGGCGTGTGCTTTCGCAGAACTCAGCGGGGCGACGCAAACGAAGCGATCGGCCCGATTGCCAGAATGCCGGTAGCGACACAGGCTGCCGTGACAACGCCAATGTCATAAGGGCACGGCATCCCACATTTATACTGCGTTGAGAAAGAAGCCGGCGGAAAGCGTGAGACCCCAGGTACTGCCGGCCACCATCATTCTTGTTATACGGGTGCCAACAGGACGCAAGGCTAATACGGACATCAGCGGTCCTCCCACTTCGGTTCTCGCTTTTCAATAAATGCGTTGAGTCCTTCCTCTGCGTCGCGTGCCATCAAATTTTCGACCATGACCTCTGACACATACCGATAAGCGTCAGCCAATTTCATGTCTGCCTGGCGATAAAAGCCTTCCTTGCCGATTTTTACAATATGACTGGATTTGCCAGCGATCTTGCGCGCGAAAGCAACAGCTTCGTCACGTTCTCGTCCCGGATTCACCACGCGATTGACAAGGCCTATACGATAGGCGTCCTCGGAGGATACGGCTTCACCGGTCAGCAACATCTCCATCGCGTGCTTGCGCGCGACGTTCCTCGAGAGTGCGACCATGGGGGTTGAGCAGAACAACCCGATGTCGACGCCAGGCGTCGTAAAGCTTGCCGCCGTGGATGCAATAGCGAGATCGCAGCTTGCGACGAGCTGGCAGCCGGCAGCGCTGGCGACGCCTTGAACAGCGGCGATCACCGGCTGTGGCAAGTTGACGATCTGTTGCATCATTCCGCTGCACATCGTCATGATGTAACGAAAGTAGGCGCGGCCGCCATCGGCATCGCTGCGGCGGCTCGTAAGTTCCTTGAGATCGTGACCGGCGCAGAAGGCCGGACCGTTGGCGGCAAGCACAACCGTGCGAACTGTTTTGTCTGCTGCGATTTCAGTCAGCGCACCGGAAAGCCTGGTAAGCAGGGCCTCTGACAAGCTGTTGCGTGCATGCGGGCGGTTGAGCACGAGAATTGCGACATCCTTCTCGCGCTCACGCACTAGTACGGGAGCAGATGTATCAATGGTACGAGCCGCGGTTGGGACGTTCATGCGAAACCTTGGCTTTATCTCGGAACCGATACTTAACCTGAAGCATGCTCCATGCAAGGCCAGGAACGGCAATCCGGCCTGAACGTTAATCGCGGACCATGGTCAAGCGACGCAAGAAATCGAAGCGCGCAGGACGTGGCGGAAAACGCTGGTCGGCACGCGTTACTCGCGAAAGCGATGCGCTAACGCTTGAAAAGGGCGTCTTCACTAAGTCTTCGCCACACAAAATTGCCATCTCCCTCAAGCGCTCGGCGGACCGTAGCCGGCGACGGAAATCGAGTCCCTATCGCTCAGCCATGTCCTTGCTGACCTTCTTCATCAACCGTGGCGGCAAGGGGCTTTCCAGGACGCGCAAGCAGAGGCTGGAGAAGGCTAAAGGGGAGCTCCGGAAGCTCTATGGAAAAGCCTGAAATCCCCGATTGACCTGACAATCTCGCCGTCTAAGACGATGGCGCCGGATCGGCCGGCGAAAGTTGGGGGGTGCTCATGCCGGCTCCGGTGATGAATACCGACGAAATTGCAAAGCTGCTTCATGAGGTCTTCCCACAGGCCTTTTACCCTGGCTGCGGGCTAACGATCGAACGCGTTGACTATGCAAATATTCGCGTCCGACGGCAGTTCCACGAGAGCTACATTCGGCCCGGCGGCACTATTTCCGGCCCGACCATGATGGAACTTGCCGACTTCGCGATGTACGTAGCGGTCTTTTCCGCTATAGGCCCGCAGCCTTTGGCGGTGACGACCAATCTCAACATCAATTTTCTCCGCAAGCCGGCGCGCGCCGATCTGATTGCGGAGGCGCGATTGTTGAAGGTCGGCAAGCGGCTGACTGTTGGAGAAATCCTGATCTATTCGGACGGAATATCCGAACCGGTTGCCCATGTGACGTCGACCTATTCGATTCCCAAGGATGACAATTAGCTGTTGGTGCTATTTTACCATTTTTATAACTTAATGATTTTATTATATAAAAGTTGGAAAAGTGGCGTTGACCCGCGCTAGCGTGGTCGCTAGAAAACAACACCTTCGGCTGGGCCAGCGCGCGTTTGTCAAGGAATGATCATGAAGACCTATTCGGCGAAGGTTGCCGATATCGAGAAAAAATGGGTAACCATTGACGCTACGGGACTAGTCGTTGGCCGTCTTGCCTCGATCGTGGCGCTGCGGCTCCGCGGCAAACACAAGGCCACTTACACACCGCACGTTGACGATGGCGACAACGTCATTGTTGTGAATGCTGCGAAGGCGGTGCTGACGGGCCGCAAGCGGGAAAAGAAAGTTTATCACCATCAC
>Ga0187777_10001667_pt1 | contig 14401 bp, 6 predicted proteins | sample 1015_Q2_SP5_10_M_FD_132416 | JGI IMG/M metagenome (GOLD analysis project Ga0187777, IMG submission 132416) | Tropical peat soil microbial communities from peatlands in Department of Meta, Colombia - 1015_Q2_SP5_10_MG | ecosystem: Environmental > Terrestrial > Soil > Wetlands > Peat | place...
GTTTAGCCGTCGGCAGGCGTTAGAGGCCGTTACCCTGGAAGTGAATTCCATCATTACAAACCTTGAACGTTCGTTGCTCCGACTCATTGGCGAGAACATTTCCGTCGTCTGCGAGCTTCATCATGAAAAAGACGGCGCCTACATTAAGGCCGATCCACAACAGATCGCTCAAATCATTCTCAATCTCGCGGTAAACGCTCGAGATGCTATGCCTCAAGGCGGGCAACTCACTTTTCACACCGGTATTGTCGATCTTCCGCAGCATCCTCAATGGCCGATTGATTGCAGCGACTGCAAACCCGGCCAATACGTCGTCATCAGCGTCGCCGACGACGGAACCGGTATGAGTGAAGAAGTTAAAGCTCATCTCTTCGAACCATTTTTCACCACCAAAGTCGATGAGCGCAGAAGCGGTCTGGGACTCGCGACCTGTTACGGAATCGTGCATCAGAGCGGCGGACATGTGCGCGCAGAAAGCGAAGAGGGCAAAGGCACCACCATCCATGTTTACCTGCCGCGCGTTCCTTCCCCGCCTCCGCCCTCCTATAAGAAGCCGGGCAGTAAGAAAGTACACGGCGGAACCGAAACCATTTTACTGCTCGAAGATGATGTGAGTGTCCGACACATCTCTGTGCGCGTCCTGCGCGCGCTCGGATATGAAGTCATCGAGGCGGCCAATAGTAATGACGCCCGCCACTTGCTCGCCAAAAATGGGGGCCGCAAGATCGATCTATTGCTGACCGACATGGTGATGCCACACGTCAGCGGCCGGCGATTCGCTGATGCGCTCCGCGCGGTTCATCCCAATATCAAAGTTCTCTTTATCTCCGGATATCTCGAAGAATCGCTGCTGCCGGCCGATCGCTGCGAACCCGGAATGTTTTTCCTGCCAAAGCCATTCGATTCCGAAGAACTCGCCATCAAAGTTCGCCAGGCACTCGACGCAAAATAGCCAGGACGAGCACATTCCCAGTCGGGCTTGGCCTCGGCGTGATGATGCCACCTTGTCGATGACAGTACTTGCACGGACATTCACAGTGCGTGATCACGTTCAAAGACATCGAAGCCGCCCGGGATCGAATTGCGGGCGCCGTCTTCTATTCCGATTGCCGGCACTCCATCCCGCTCAGCGAAATCACCGGGATGGAGATCTTCTGCAAGCTCGACAACGCGCAGCGGACAGGAAGTTTTAAAGAACGCGGCGGGCGCAACGCGCTCGCGCAGTTATCCGCAGATCAAAGGAAACGTGGTGTCATTGCCGCTTCTGCGGGCAATCACGCCCAGGCGCTTGCGTATCAGGGAAAACTGCTCGGCATTCCGGCCACAGTTGTCATGCCGCAATACGCGCCGCTCATTAAAATAAGCAACTGTCAGAGATTCGGCGCCAACGTGCTCCTCCACGGTAGGGATTTTGCCGAGGCTAAAGTATATGCACATGAAATCGCCGCCAAAGATGGTCTCGCTTACATCGATGGTTATGACGATCCCGCCATCATCGCCGGCCAGGGTACAATGGGGGTCGAGATTATCGGCCAGGTTAAAGATGTCGATGCTGTGATTGTGCCGGTCGGCGGTGGCGGTTTGATCGCCGGAGTTTCGCTCGCGATCAAAACATTGCGGCCGCAAACCAGAATCATCGCGGTCGAAGCCGAAAACGTTGCCAGTTTTTCCGCGGCGCTGAAAGCCGGTCAGCCTACCGAAATCGCCCTCCAACCGACACTCGCGGATGGCCTCGCGATCCCGAAAGTCGGCCCGAACGCGTTCGCGATCGCCCGGGAGCACGTTGATCAAGTCGTGACTGTGAACGAAGAGCAGATCGCCATCGCAATCTTGCGCTTGGTTGAGCTCGAAAAGACTGTCGTAGAAGGCGCCGCTGCTACGCCTTTGGCCGCGATTCTTTCCGAAAAACTTCTCGAACTTGCGGGCAAGCGAGTCGTGCTTCTTTTATGCGGCGGGAATATTGATCCGAACATTCTTGGCCGCGTAATCGAGCGCGGCCTGGTTGCGGACGGCCGGTTATGCCGATTCAACGCCCTGATCAGCGATCGACCCGGCGGCCTCGCGGTTCTATCCAAACAAGTCGCCGCGACCGGCGCGAGCATCAAACAAATCGTACACGACCGCGCGTTCGCGAGCTCGGACCTGTCGACGGTGAATGTTCTGTGTACCGTAGAAACCCGAAACCGCGAGCACTTCGCCCAGCTTCGCGCGCACTTGAAAGCGCACGGCATCGAAACTTACGAGGCAAAATAGTCTCGTGCGCGTCGACTTGAAGCACCGTTCGCGTTCCGTAATCTCTCTCAATGCACGTCCGCAAAGAAAAGATCGATACCTCGAACCGCCAGTCCGGCTCGGACGACTTTGCGCGGCGTCATATCGGTCCAAACCCCGACGAGACGGCGGAGATGTTGCACGCCATTGGGTTTGAGAACATCGACGCGCTGATCGATTCAACGGTTCCTAAGGCCATTCGGCTCAATCACCAATTAGATTTGCCGGAACCAAAATCGGAAGCGGAAGCACTGGCCGAGCTCCGCGCGATTTCAAGGAAGAACAAGATTGCGAAATCGTTCGTCGGAGCCGGCTATTCGGATTGCATCACGCCACCGGTTATTCAGCGAAACATTCTCGAAAATCCCGGTTGGTACACAGCCTACACGCCATACCAGGCGGAGCTCGCCCAGGGCCGCCTCGAAGCGCTGCTTAATTTTCAAACCATGATCGTCGATCTAACCAAGCTCGACATTGCCAATGCGTCGATGCTCGACGAGGCAACGTCCGCAGCGGAAGCGATGACGCTTTGCTACGCCGCGGTCCCTGATCGAAAGGCTTTCTTTGTGGCTGACAATTGCCATCCGCAAACAATCGCCGTCGTGCGAACCCGCGCGGAACCGCTCGGCATCGAAGTCAAGGTTGGCAACTTCGAACAATTCAAATTCGACAACACCGTTTTTGGCGCGCTCGTTCAATATCCGGCGACCGATGGCGCGATCTCCGATTATGGCCAATTCGTGAAGCAAGCGCACGCCGCCGGCGCGCTGGTAGTTGTCGCGGCGGACATTCTCGCCCTCACTTTGCTAAAACCGCCGGGCGAATTTGGTGCTGATGTTGCCGTCGGCAACACTCAAAGGTTCGGCGTTCCGCTCGGTTTTGGCGGACCGCACGCGGCCTACTTCGCGACACGTGATCAATACAAACGCCACATGCCTGGCCGGTTGGTCGGCGTTTCCCACGATGCCGAAGGTCGGCCGGCGTATCGGCTCTCGCTGCAAACGCGGGAGCAACACATTCGTCGCGACAAGGCGACAAGCAATATTTGCACGGCACAGGTTCTTCTGGCCGTCATCGCCTCAATGTACGCCGTCTATCATGGCCCGCGCGGATTGCGCGCAATCGCTGAAGGCGTGCATCGGATGGCGAGTCAACTCGCGGATGGACTTCGCAGCCTTGGACTGAAAATCACGCACCAGAATTTCTTCGACACGATCCGGGCCGAAGTGGAATCAAGCAGCGTGTTGCTCGAGCACGCCGAAAGGGCTGGCTGCAACCTGCGTGCTCTCGGTTCGAAGGCGATCGCGATCTCTCTTGATGAAACGACGACCGATCTGGATCTCGAATTAGTGATGTCGATCTTCCGCGGTACGCCCGTTCGCGATCTTGCCGACAAGCAGGTTGGCGACCGATCAATCCACATTCCGCAATCCGCGATCCGCACTTCCGATTTTCTCACGCATCCGGTCTTCAACACCCACGAAACCGAGACGGAGATGCTTCGCTACTTGCGGAAGCTCGAGTCGCGGGATCTCTCGCTCTGCCATTCGATGATCCCGCTCGGATCCTGCACCATGAAGTTGAACGCCACTGCGGAAATGTTTCCCATCTCGTGGCCGGAATTCTCGAAATTGCATCCGTTTGCACCCGTGGAGCAAACCGCCGGTTACGTCGAAATGTGCAACCAGCTCGAAGACTGGCTTGCTGAGCTTACCGGGTTCGCGGCGGTCTCATTACAGCCGAACGCCGGATCGCAGGGCGAATACGCTGGACTGCTCGCAATTCGCCAATACCACGCGTCGCGCGGCGAAGCGTATCGCAACGTTTGTTTAATTCCAACTTCGGCGCACGGAACCAATCCGGCGAGCGCTGTGATGGCAGGACTCAAAGTCGTTTCCGTTGCGACGCTAAAAGATGGCGATATCGATCTGGCCGATCTTCGCGCCAAGGCCGATGCCCACGCCCGCGATTTGGCCGCGCTGATGGTCACTTATCCAAGCACGCACGGGGTCTTTGAGCCGACGATCCGCGAGATTTGCGAGGTTGTACACGCGCATGGCGGCCAGGTTTACATGGACGGCGCGAATATGAACGCGCAATGCGGCCTTTGCCGGCCCGGCGATTACGGCGCGGACGTTTGTCACTTGAATCTGCACAAGACCTTTTGCATTCCGCATGGCGGGGGCGGTCCCGGCGTCGGACCGATTGCCGTCGCGAAACATCTTGCGCCGTTCCTTCCTGGCCTTCCGTCTCTCAACTCTCAACTCGCAACTCGCAACTTTGGAGTTGGTCCAGTGGCCGAAGCGCCCTGCGGCAGCGCGAGTATTCTCACGATTTCGTGGATGTACATTCGAATGATGGGCGCGGCTGGGCTGAAACGAGCCAGCGAAATCGCAATCCTCAATGCGAATTATATCGCCAAGCGCCTCGATCCACATTTCCCGGTTTTGTTCAAAGGCAAACGAGGCTTGGTCGCGCATGAATGCATTGTCGATCTTCGGCAATGGAAATCGGCCGGCATTGAAGTCGAAGACGTCGCAAAGCGTTTGATGGATTACGGGTTTCATGCGCCGACAGTTTCCTGGCCGGTCGCAGGCACAATGATGATCGAGCCGACCGAGAGCGAACCGAAACACGAACTGGACCGCTTTTGCGACGCGATGATCTCGATTCGCGCGGAAATCGAGGCTGTCGCAACTGGAAAGATCGACAAACAAAACAATCCGCTGAAGAACGCGCCCCATACGGCAAGACAAATCGCTGCCGAAAGATGGGAACACCCCTATTCCCGTGAGCAGGGGGCATTTCCGGCGCCTTGGACCCGGGAACATAAATTCTGGCCGTCCGTCGCGCGGATCGACAATGTTTACGGTGATCGTAATTTGTTCTGCTCCTGTCCGCCCATCGAAGAATTCAGTTCCTAGCGTTCTGAAAGATTTCTTGGCGCCACTGCGAATTCAGAAATGATTCGAAAGCTTCTCGTCGCGCTTGTTACGGCCGGGTTGTTGATCGGGGGCATCTACGTTTACGCGCACCGCGTCTGGAATCCATTGCCAGCCGGGACCAAGATCGATCGGATTCTCGTTGAAAAGTCAAAGCGACGATTGTCGGTTTTCGCGAACGGCAAAGAATTAAAAAATTATCGCGTGGCGCTTGGTCGAAACCCGATCGGCGCAAAACAGGAGGAAGGCGACATGAAAACGCCGGAAGGCGTTTATACGATCGATAGTCGCAACCCGCAGAGCGACTACCATCTCGCGCTTCACGTATCTTATCCATCGGACGATGATACCGCGCGGGCAGCTGAGCGCGGAGTCAACGCCGGATTCGATATCATGATTCACGGAATTCAAAACGGCGACGGCTGGATCGGGGCGTTTCATCGCATCCACGACTGGACTGCGGGCTGCATCGCGCTCACCGACGAGGAAATCGAAGAACTTTGGCGCGTCACGCCGGACGGAACACCGGTCGAAATCCGGCCCTGAGTCAGCGAGGGTGAGTAGCGGGAATTAAGCTTCGGAAGCGAGCTCGGGTTCGCGGTCCGTCCGGGTAGGAACAAGGCGCAGCGCAGACCCACCTTTCTCGTCGGCAACTTCATCGCCCTGTTCGTGATATTCGGCGTCGGCGTTGACTTGCCAGAGATCGTAGAGCTTGGCATCAGCCAGTATATTTTCCACGCACAACATCGCAGTCATCATCGCGTGATCCTGGTTGTTGTACTTGTGCATTCCGTTGCGGCCCACCAGGTGCAAGTTCGGATATTTCGTGTCTAATTCCTGGCGAATCGCGGCGACGTGCAGCGCGTAATCATCATCGTAAACCGGATAGGCCTTCCGCTGGCGCACAACGGTCCCGTCGACAACGTCGCCTTCCTGCGCCAGACCGATTTGAATCAGCTCCCGCCTCGCCAGGGCGATCAAATCTTCGTCTTTCGATTCCCAAAGTCCGTCACCTTCAAAACAAAAATATTCGAGTCCATAACAAGCTCTGTCAGGAGTGGGCACCATTTCCGGCGACCAGGATTTGAAGTTTTGTACGCGGCCAACTTTCACGCGGGGATCGTGGATGTAAATCCAGTTGTCGGCGAATTTGTTTCGTTCTTTCAAGATCAGCATCACGGTAAGGAAGTCGCGGTACTTCAAACTTTCGGCTGCGCGCCGCGTGCGATCGGACACCGACGGTTGAATCCCGCAAACCAGTTCGCGCATCGGCGCGGATGAAATCACGTGATCGGCTTCGACCAACTGCGGATTTCCGTGAATGTCTTTGTATTGGACCGTCCAAGTCTCCGTTGCCGCACTGTAAGTACAACCGTCCACGCGAGCGCCCATTTCAACTTTGCCGCCCATTGCTTTCACCTGGATCGCCGCTGCTTCCCACATCATTCCGGGACCCTTGCGCGGGTAACGAAATGAGTTGATGAGCGTCTTAATGACCTTGGTGCGGTCGCCGTTGGACGAACGTTGCGGAAGGAGCGCGTTTTTGATTGCGCTGCCGAGGGAAAGACCACGAATGCGCTGAGCCGCCCAATCGGCGGAGATTTCCCTGCAGCTCATTCCCCAGACTTTCTCGGTGTAGCTTTTGAAGAAAATGTTGAAGAGCCGTTTGCCGAATTGATTGCTCACCCATTCTTCGAAATTGCGGGGATGCCGCACTGGAAAGAATCGCGCCTTCAACCACGATAAGACGCAGACCGTGGATCGGACGACACCGAGTTTGATCAGCGCCTCGAACGGTTTCAGCGGGTAAGTGAAAAATTTGCCGTCGTAATAAATTTTGGACGAACGCGGCCGATGGAGCATGTCCTCTGGCAAAATTTCCGTCCACAGATCTTCGACCGCTTTCGATTTGGAAAAGAAACGGTGCCCGCCGATGTCGAAATGAAAACCCTTGTAAGTGCTGGTGCGCGAAATCCCGCCGACGTAAACCGGATCGGCCTCAAGAACAACAACGTCGACGTTATTTTTCGAAAGCAGATACGCGGCGGTCAGTCCCGCCGGTCCAGCCCCGACGATTGCGACCGTTGTTTTCATTCCGTGGTCAAGCCACCCAGTTTCCGCGAGTAAAATTCCATACGTACCAACCCTGCACGCTCAGACCGACGGCACAGGCAATGACAACCAAGGCGATTCCCAATGCCCGCACCGGTAGTGGCGGGAGGCGATATTGACGTAAATAGTGCAAAAAAGCGAGCACGATCAGGGGATGGACGCAGAATTCGTAGCGCAGCATGCTCTCCATATCGAGTGATGCAACGCCACTTACGGAAATGTAGTAGATCACTGCCGCACAAAAATAAATGCCGATACGTGTAGTCCACTCGGTCCGGCGATAAATTGCCGGCAGCAGCTCGATGACAGCCATCGCGAGCAGAAGTAACGCGCCGACGGTCATCGACATCTGGCTCATTTGTGTCGGATTGCTCAGCTCCGGAAGAAGCCATCGATAGCTCGACGCGCGAAATACAGCGAAGTAATCGGGATCAATGTTCCAACCGGCAGTCTGGGTGAGGATGTACATGTCCCAGCGTCCCCAGCGTACCTGGCAGTAAATGAAAAAAGAAATTGCGCCCAGAATGGCCACTCCCATCACCACGATCGCGCGGCCGTAATTTTGAATCCATCGTCGCGGGTCACGAACCCCGTCCCATCCCTTTCTGAAAAGATCACGCACCACCGGAAAGGCCGCGCATGGAATTCCAACAATGCGCGTCGCTGACATGATAATTCCGTGAATGGCGGCCAGGATCGCTGCGGCGCGGCCCTCCAGATTGCTCCAATAAATAAAACCGAACAGCGCCATGAGAAAGAGCGATTCGGAATATCCTGCGATTAGAAAAAACGCGGCAGGATGCGCCACAATCATCAGTGCTCCGAAAAAACGAAATGTCGTTGGAAGTTTCCATAACGCGCAGAACAGAAAGAAGTAGGTCCAGAAGCCCCAGGCCGCGAGTTGCGAGACGATCAGGAGGGCGGTTTCTGTTTCAACCCGAAAAACCGACCTGAACAATCCCGTGATCGCCGGATAGGCCGGGAAAAAAGCGACGTTGGAAACCTCCATCACTTTATGATTAATCGGCGGAACGGTGGTCCGATAGCCTCGATCGACAATGTTCCCAAACCAGTAACTGTCGTGCTGAACCAGGCTCAGATAGCGGTAGGAAAAAGGTCCTTCGGGCGCCAACAATAGTACTGCGATAACGAGTTGCGCCACAGTTACGGCGAGACCAGTTAACCATGGCCGGGACAGAAACTTGGATTCGATCACATTGGCATTCGGGAGGGTTGAGGAGAGACCAAAGGCTTCCGTATCGCAAGAAGTAGTCGCATTCCGGGCAAGCGCGATTTCAACGGGCATAAATCGGGTGATTCGCCTTCTGCGGCACATTTGACGCCAGGCGTCATCCACTTATTCGCATGCGGGTTTGGAAAAAGTTGTGCATCCCTGAATGCCGACCCGCCGGCGCCAACGCTGGAAACAGCTGGTATCTAGGCAGCTGCTTCGCCGCGCTCGCCGGTAAGATCGTGGTAAAGTCGCTCATACTTTTGTGCGGCCGCCATCCAGGAAAAATTTCGGGACATCGCCCGATCCCGCAGCTTCGACCACAAATCCTGGTCACGAAAAATGTCGCGAGCTCGTTTGATCCCGTCCCAAAACGCTTCGGTGGAGTATTCGTAGCAAAGAAAGCCGTAGCCGCTCTCATTCCACGGATCGTAGTCTTCGATGATTTCCTGGATTCCACCCGTCGCGCGGGCGACGGGCAGCACGCCGTATTTCAGACTGTACATTGCGCTTAGGCCCGAAGGCTCAAACCGCGACGGAATCAGACTGATGTCCATCCCGGCTTCAAATACGTGCGCGCTTTTCTCGTCGTAGCTCCTGCGATAGGCAAACTTGGTCGGATATCTTCGCATTGCGACCGCGAGCGCCGTCTCATAAACGGGATCCCCTTCTCCCAAAATCACCAGGCGGACGTCGTCCGCAAGAAGGCGGTCGAGCAACGGCACCAGAATGTCGAAACCTTTTTCACCGATAACCCGGGTAATCATTCCAAAAACCGGACCGCGCGGTTTCTGGTCCAGTCGCAACCCGCTTAGAAGCGCGCCCCGACATAGTTCTTTGCCCCAAATATCGCCGGCCGCGTAGTTAGCCGGAAGAAGTTTATCGGTCTCGGGATTCCAGCGGCTGTAATCCGCACCGTGCAAAATGGCCGTCACTTTGTGCGAATTTTCGCGCATCACCACGTCGAGGCCGCAGCCGCCGCCGGGGGTTTGGATTTCACGCCGCTGGTGCTCACTCACGGTGGTGATCTTGTCGGCGAAAAGAATTCCACCTTTGAGAAAATTAAGTTTCCCGAAAAACTCGACACCGCGCAGGGTAAAGAGACGTTCCGGAAGATTGGTCAGACGAAAATCAAGTCCCCAGAAACTTCCCTGCTCCGCAATGTGGTGAATCGTGAGTACTGTCGAAAACGGCAGCCGATGCGCTTTGACGTAAACAGGCACAAGCGCGGCAGACCAGTCGTGCACATGCAAAATCTGCGGCGTTGGCGTTAAGCGCCGCGCCAGTTCGACTGCGGCTTTGCTAAAGAAAATAAAACGCGCGGCGTTGTCCTCGTAAGCGACGCCTTGTTCGCCATAAATGCCGTCGCGATCGAAGAACTCGTCGCAGCGAATCAAAAATAATTGCACACCGCTCGAGCTGTGGGCCTGGAGATATTCGGCAATGTAAGTCTTGTCGCCGACTCGAACATCGACAGTCACGCCGGTGTCTTCTTCCGAAAACGCCGGATTCTCGCGGATTTCGCGATAATAGGGCAACGCCACCGCAACTTCGTGTCCCCGCGCGCGCAGTTCGCGCGGCAACGCGTCCATTACATCGATGAGCGCCCCGGCATGCAACAACGGCGGACCTTCGGCGCTGATCATCAATATTTTCATCGGCCCCTCGATGTTCGTCGCTCGATGTTTCATGTCAAAAACATCTCTCTCGCTGCTTTGCCTAGCCTAGGCATTTACTCGGGAAAGAGGACGGCCTCGAGCTCTTTACCAATAAAAAGACCTAACACCATCGCTGACAAAATTTCGGATTTATAGGACAATCGTATTCATGACTCGGAATGCGCGTTCTCAAGTTCCAATGTGGAAAGCGCACCCGTCCTTTCTGTCCACTTAAGAGATACGTCCGGCAGAGAACCGCCCTTCGAATATAACTGAACATCCAACCCTTCCTATGATTAAACCCATCAGATTCGTTTTTGCCCCGGTTCTTTGTGCTCTGATTTTCGGGTCAATTAATGGTCCGGTTTCGGCCAAACCAGTGCCCGAAAACTTGGGCAACGGTCTCGACAAGATTGTGGAAAGCAATTTGGTCTTGAAAGGCAGTGTTGCTGCTCCTCTGGCGGACGCCACCGCTAAACCAGATGGCACGGCCATGGTCGCGGGAAAAAGTATCCCCACCTACAACGGTTATGCGACCCGACAGGCTGCTAGTTATGCCGCACATGCCATTGCCGATCCTGTGTCGAAGCGACTGTTGGTGGATATACATTTGACTGGCAGCGTTCCCTTTGCGGATGTCCAGAACGCCTTGGCATCGAAGTTCGCCTCCTTGCAAATCACTGCCGTGGACCCGAAATATCGCGGAGCGGGGGTCATCGAGGGTTTTGTTTCGGTGGATGACGTCGTTTCCTTGTCTCAAACAGATGGTGTCCGCTCGGTGCAACTTTCGTTGAAGCCTTATCACCATCGGCCCGCAGCACCCCCGCGTGGTCCAGTGACTCCCTCAGCCGCAGGTCCGCTCGGTATGGTCGGATCGACGTTTGATCAGGGCGTCACTCAACATCGCGTTGATAAGATTAATCAGCTCTACGATCCGACCGCGCCAGTCAACTGGGACGGAACCGGAATGTCGATTGGCTGTATATCCGATAGTTTCGACACCAGCGGAACCGGTAGCGCAGCGACAGATGTCAGTACCCAGGATCTCCCTGGCCCCGGCAACAGTATTAATTCCCAGCCTGTAGTGGTGTTACAGGATTTTCCGGGTGGAACCGACGAAGGACGCGGAATGTGCCAGATCGCTTACAAAATGGCGCCGAGGGCCAGGATTGGATTCGCCACTGCCGACAACGGGGAAGTTGCGTTTGCGAATAACATTCGGGCACTGGCCGGCCTGCCGGGCTTCACTTACCCGGATGGAACTCAGCAAGGCTTCAAAGCCGATGCAATCTGTGATGACGTAGGCTACTTCGACGAACCCTATTTCCAGACCGGAATTATTGGTGAAGGAATCAACGATGTTTACGCCGCTGGCGTTTCCTACTTCTCCTCAGCTGGCAATGACATTGGCATTAACGGCTATGATTCAGACCTCCGATTTGTTCCCAATGGCACCGGCTTGACCTCAGCCACTAACACCGCTCTCAAGAATACCAACATCAACCTGGCCAATGTGCCGACGAATCTCTACGCCGGCGGTTTTCATAATTTCGATCCCAGCGGTAATCCGAACAAGCAAGACATCGCCCAAACAGTCAACGTCCCAAATGAAGCTGTTTTGGCTCAGTATCTCCTGACAGATTACTTCCTCGTCATGGAATGGGACGATGCGTTCGATAGCACCACACCGACACTCAATCAGCCGCCGCTGTGGAGCAGCTCCGGAACCATTGACGGTACGACGACGATGTCGGTAACGTTCAATGGCTCGAGCACGCCACCGCTCCCGCCGTTCACCGCCGGACAGGAGTACGTCATCACGGAACACGCCACTAGCGGGAATCTGGATGCTATCATCAAAATAACCGACCCGAGCGGAAACGTAATCGTCGATCAAGACACCGGCGTGGACGAAACCGTGTATTTCTTCCCTCAAGTATCCGGACAATATCAAGTAGAAGTGGACGCGTTTTCGAGCGGCCCCGGAATGGGAACGACCGGCAGCTTTAGCATCGTACTGAACACCGCGAACGGGCAGCAGGAAGTAACGACAGACCTAAACCTTCTCGTCTTCACTACCGCCGGCACTTACGTAGCTAGCAAGTCTCTCACTACGAATAATCTCGCTACTAACGAGCCTGTTGAGCTCGAAGCCATCATGGGAGACAGCTCCAGTCGCTTGCAGTTTGTAATCGCCCGCGCAAATACGCCCACCGCGGCCCATCCAGCTTCTCACGTTCGTTGGGTCATGCCTGGTGACGGGCTTCCGGATCTGGGACCGGCGGAGTACTTTACTTATGGTTCGCCGACGACTGGCGGCCATGCGATCGCTGCTGGATGTAACGGCACTGCCGCGTATTCCGTCTTTCGTCCGAGCATTCCCGAGTATTTTACGTCGCCCGGACCGGCCACGATTTACTTTGATGACAATAACAACCGGCTGACTCCGCCACTTATCCGACAGCAACCATCAGTCGCTGCTGCAGATGGCGGTAATACGTCGTTTTTCGTAAGTGACTCGGACAGCGACATCGACACGAACCCGAACTTCTTCGGCACCAGCGCGGCCGGACCTCACGCCGCCGCAATTGCCGCCTTGGTGTTACAGGCTCATGGCGGACCCGGAACCGTGAGTCCGGCAGACATGACGACGATTCTTCATAACACTGCTTTCCCACATGACCTCGACCCTTTAACGGCGACGGGTACAGCAACCACCACCACCGGTGGAACTGTCACAGTCACAATTCACAGTGACAACGACATGAACAGAGGCACCGGAGAAAACGATCCCAATTCAATCACTGTTACCTATGTCGGCCCTGGCAATATCACTGGCTTTACCTTCAACCCGAATGGGCTGGCTGGCGAAGGAGGTAACGTTACCGGTGGAAGTAATGGGGTCGATGCGACCAACACTTACTTCAGTAACATCTTCCCCGGCGTAGTGTTTCTACCTTCAAGTGTTCGGTTCCAAGTCGGGACAAGTTTGCCTAATAGTCTTAAAGCCACCGACGTCGCAGCGACACCTAGTAATCAAGCGCCAGCGCCTTCTACGACTGGACAGTTTTGGACTTTAGGGCTGCAGTTCCTCACCAGCAACTTCACTAGCGGCCGGTCACTCCACTTTACCATTGGTCGCGGAGAACAGCATTCATCAGTTGTGCAGGACCCGAATACTGGTTTGCCCGAGTCAGGAACCACTATCGATGATGCCACCGCCGACATCTGGGGCGGAGGCGTCCTCATTCCCGAAGGCACGATCACTACGTCTGGCATGGTGTTCAGCGGAACAGTGAGCGACGGATCTACATTTACTGGCACGATCGTTAATCAGATCGGACAAGGCTACACCCCGATAGACGGATACGGATTCATCAACGCCGAAGCCGCCGTGGGAGCCGCTGCGTCCCCTACCCCTACGCCAACGCCTACCGCGACGCCGACTCCTACTGCCACTGCAACTCCTACTCCGACCGCCACGCCTACTCCGACTGCGACGCCTACACCTACTGCTACACCGACACCGACAGCAACGCCTACTACTATCCAGGTTGTGGTTCAAACCGGCGTAGCGGGGCCAACCTTTACGGTTGACGGTACAAGCTACTCAACGACGCAGACCTTCTCCTGGATCTCTGGCTCCAATCACACCATTGCCACGACTTCGCCTCAAAGCGGCGGCGCTGGTACTCAGTACCTCTGGAACAACTGGAGTGATGGAGGCGCTATCTCCCACAGCGTTGCGCCGACCACAAACACCACTTACACCGCCAATTTCACTACTCAATACTTCCTGACCATGAACGCGGGAACTGGCGGTACCGTGACCCCGACCAGTGGTTGGAAAAACAGTGGAAGCACCGGCCAGATCAAGGCTACTGCAAAAAGTGGATTCACCTTCGTTAATTGGACCGGTAGCGGCTCAGGTTCGTTCTCGGGAACAACCAATCCGGTGATGATTACGATAAACGGACCCATCACCGAGACGGCGACCTTTAGCTCGAGTTCGACGCCAACACCGACTCCTACTGTGACGCCCACGGCTACGCCTACTCCCACAGCTACGCCAACTCCGACTGCTACTCCGACAGCGACGCCAACGCCGACCCCGGGGAATATTCAGGTTACGGTTCAAACCAGCGTAGCGGGACCCACCTTCACGGTTGATGGCACTATCTATTCCA
>Ga0187777_10001668_pt1 | contig 14401 bp, 14 predicted proteins | sample 1015_Q2_SP5_10_M_FD_132416 | JGI IMG/M metagenome (GOLD analysis project Ga0187777, IMG submission 132416) | Tropical peat soil microbial communities from peatlands in Department of Meta, Colombia - 1015_Q2_SP5_10_MG | ecosystem: Environmental > Terrestrial > Soil > Wetlands > Peat | place...
ATGAAACCGTCGTGTGCATCGCCGGCGACGGCTCGGTCCAGATGAACATGCAGGAGCTCGCGACGTGCGCCCAGGAGGGGATCGCGATCAAGGTGTTCATCATGAACAACGGCTACCTGGGCATGGTGCGCCAGTGGCAGGAGCTGTTCTGGGACAAGCGCTACAGCCACGTCGACACGGGCCAGTGGCCCGAGTTCGTCAAGCTCGCCGGGGCATATGGCGCCACCGGGATCCGGTTGCAGGACAAGCGCACGCTCGTCGAGGACATGAAGCAGGCACTTGCGGTGGACGGGCCGGTCCTCGTGGACGTGCGGGTCACGCGGGAGGAGAACACCTACCCGATGATCCCCGCCGGTCAGCCGGCACGGAACATGGTGGGCTAAGCCATGGGTGAGCCAGCCACAAAAGAGGTGCTGTCACTGGACGAGCTCGAGGCGGCGGGCGGCCTGCGCACCGGGCGCAAGCACGTCCTGTCGATCCTCGTCGAGAACAAGCCGGGTGTCCTGACCCGGATCGCGGGCCTGTTCGCCCGCCGCGGGTTCAACATCGACACGCTCGCGGTCGGTCCCACCGACGACGAGCGGATCTCCCGGATCACGCTGACGCTCGACGGCGCTCTGCATCCAATCGATCAGGTCACCAAGCAGCTGCACAAGCTCGTCAACGTGATCAAGATCCGCGACCTCGAGCCGCGGGAGACGCTCGCCCGCGAGCTCGCCCTGTTCAAGGTCTCGGCCGACGGCGCGAGCCGGACCGAGGTCATGCAGATCTGCGAGATCTTCCGGGGCAAGGTGGTCGACGTGACCAAGCGCTCGATCGTCGTCGAGCTAACCGGCACCTGCGACAAGGTCGACGCGTTCGAGCAGCTGGTCCGGCCATTCGGACTGATCGAGATGGCACGGACGGGCGAGATCGCGATCGCGCGGGGGCGGGCCGAGACTTAGTGGCTTAGTGGCCGCCGTCGTGGACCGTCCTGGGGACGGTAGGCTGCTCGGATGATCCAGCCCGCATCGGGCCTCTCGCCGGCGTGGGGCTGGCTCGACGCGGAGACGGGCCGGCGCCTCGAGCGGAGACTCGACGCGGCGCTTCGCCGGGCCCGCGCGACCGGAACACCGGCGCTGGTCAGCGTGACCGGTCGGGTTGATCGCGCCGTCGACCCGACCGCGGTTGCGGTCGCCTCGCGTCGCTCCGGTGAACCCTGGTTCTGCCTCGAGCAGCCCGACCGCGACGGTTATGCGGTCGCGGCGATCGGCTGCGTGCGGGCGCTGGAGGCGCGCGGCGACGATCGCTTCGCCGTCGTGGCTCGTCGCTGGTCCGCGGTCGCGGCTTCGGCTCTTGCCGATTCTCCCGACGGGCCCGCGGGCTCAGGGCTGGTCGCGCTCGGCGGGTTCGCGTTCGCTCCCGACGGCGGCGGCTCCCCCCGGTGGGAAGGATTCGCGCCCGCCTCGTTGGTCGTGCCCGAGCTGTCGCTCGCCCGCGCCGGCGTTCGGGTGTCACTGACTCTGAACGTCGAAGTCGCGCCCGATGACACGCTCGAGGATCTCGAGGCTCGGGTAGCGGGCCGTCTTGACGAGCTGCGGATGGCGCCGCTGCCGCTGCTGGACCCGGCGCCGGCGGGGGAGTACAAGGTGTTGAGCCCGATGCCGCCGTCGCACTACGAGGAAGCGGTCGTGCGGGCCGTGCAACGGATCCGCGCCGGCGAGCTCGAGAAGATCGTGCTGGCGCGCGAGGTGGAGGTGCACGCGCCGGTCGACCACGACGTCGGCGCCGTGCTCGGCCTGCTCCGTGAGGCGTTCGCGTCCTGTTACGTGTTCGCGGTCGGGCGAGGAGACGCCGTGTTCCTTGCGGCCAGTCCGGAGCTGTTGGTGCGCCGCGACGGGCAGCGAGCGTCGACCGTCGCGCTGGCCGGCTCCTCGCGGCGGAGTGCGGATCCGGCCGTCGACGAGCACCTCGGCGAGCGGCTGCGGCAAAGCGACAAGGACCGCGAAGAGAACGCGATCGTGGTGCGCCGGATCGCCCGTGCGCTCCGGCCTCATTCGGTGTGGGTGACGGCCGCGCCCGAGCCGGCGCTGGTCCGGGTCGCCAACATCATCCACCTCGGAACCCCGATCCGCGCGCAACTGGCCACTCCATTGCGCGCGATCGAGTTGGCCGGCGTGCTGCACCCGACGCCGGCGGTTGGGGGCGAGCCGCTCCAAATCGCGGCGCCGCTGATCCCGGCGCTCGAAGGCCTTGACCGCGGCTGGTACGCCGGGACCGTGGGGTGGACCGACGCCGCCGGCGACGGCGAGTTCTGCGTCTCGCTACGGTGCGGGCTCGTGCGCGGTCGCGTGGCGCATCTGTACGCCGGCGGCGGGATCGTGCGTGACTCGGACCCGGTGGCGGAGCTCGCCGAGACCGAGGTCAAGCTGGGGGCCTTACTGCCAGTTCTTGCGGGGTAGCGGCAGCTCCCCGCAAACCCGGCCGCAGCGAACGTGCGCTGTTAGCCCGCGACCGTGCTCAGGGCCGCGAGGGCGGCGTCCGCTACCCGGCGGTGGAGCGCCAGGTTCTCTTCGCGGTCGGTTCGCACCTCGATGATCGTGGTGGCGTTGCCGGCGATCGATGTCTCGACGGCCTCGCGGAGGCCGGCGAGCGAGTCCGGACGGTTGTACCCGCAGCCATAGAGCGCCGCGGCCTTGGCGAAGTCGAGCCCGTGCGGGGTGGCGACGTGCTCCTCGAACGCGTCGGTCTCGCCGGCGACCGGCAGGAAGTGGAAGATCCCGCCACCGTCGTTGTTGAGCAGCACGATCGTGAGCGCGAGCCCCAGCCGCGACGCGGCCAGCAACCCGCCGATGTCGTGGGCGAGTGCGACGTCGCCGACCAGCAGCACGACCGGCCTGTCGTCCGCCGCCGCACGAGCGCCGAATGCCGATGAAACCGTGCCATCGATGCCGTTGGCGCCACGGTTCGAGAGCACGCGCGGGCCGTCCTCGCGGGCGGGGAAGAACTCCTCGACGTCGCGCACCGGCATCGACGAGGCGACGCACAGCGTCGCCACCGGGGGGAGCCACTCGCCCAGGCCGTGCGCCACGGATGGCTCCGAGAGCCCATCGCCGAGCGTGCGCTCGATCGCGCCCGCGACCGCGTCGTCGGCGGCTCGCCACGAGGCCAGCCAGTCGCGGTCGGAGGCGATCACCTCGGAACCGGCGAGCCCCTCCAGGAGCGCGCGGCGCGGCGCCCGGACCCGCACGCCGACGACCGCGTCGGGATCGTGCCACGTGTCGTCCGGGTCGATCGCGATCTGCGCGGCGTCTAGACCCGCCAGCCACGCTCGCAAGGGCTTCGACGTCGGCAGACCCCCGACCCGGATCACGAACTCCGGGCGGTGGGTCGCGGCGAACTCGCGGTCGCGGAGCAGCAGGTCGTAGTGGGCGATCGCGGCCGGTCCGCGCCGGGCGCCGGACATCGGATCGGCCAGCAGGGGAATCCGGGCCTCGCCGGCAAACCGCGCGAGCTCCTGGGCTGCCGCCGGATCGCACTCGCGATCCGTGCCGGCGACGATCACGATCCGGCCGAACGGATGCGTCCCGCCGGCGGGCACGGTCGGGGCGGGAGCGTCGACAACCACATACGGGCGCCCGCCATCCCGGCCGGTATCGTCGTCGGGCAGCGGCAGCGGACGGTCGAGCACGAGCGGCTCGCGGAGCGGGAAGTTGAGGTGGACCGGGCCGGGAGGGCCGTCAACCGCGTTCCAGTAGGCGCGGCACGCCAGCGTCCGGATGAAGCGCAGCGCCGCCGGCGTCGCCTCGTGCACCCCGACCTCGAAGAACCATTTGACCGCGTCGCCATAGAGCTTGAGCTGGTCGATCGTCTGGCCGGCGCCGACCTCGCGGAGCTCGGGCGGGCGGTCGGCGGTAAGGACGATCAGCGGCACGCGCGCGTGCCGGGCCTCGATCACCGCCGGCGCGAGGTTGGCGGCGGCGGTGCCGGAGGTGCATGTCACCGCGACCGGACGGCCCGACTGCTTGGCCGCGCCGAGCGCGAAGAAGCCGGCGCAGCGCTCGTCGATGTGCGACCAGCACCGGATTCGCTGCTCGCGCACGAGCGACAGAACGATCGGGGTGCAACGCGACCCCGGCGCGGTGCAGCCGTGCTCCATCCCGCATCGCGCGAGCTCGTCGCAGAAGGCGCGGAGCAGCATGTAGGTGTCGGTGACGGTCATGATGCGGAGCCGATGGCGCGCGATGTCGTCCTCCTCCACGGCTTCACCCACACCGGGGCGAGCTGGAACCCCGTGGTCGCGGCGCTGGGGGAAAGCTACCGTTCGTTCGCACCCGACATCCGGGGCCACGGATCCGCGGCCTGGCGAGCTCCGGTGACGCTCGAGGCCGTGCTCGACGACCTGGCCGCGCTCGCCCCAACCCGGTTCACGCTGGTCGGCTACTCGATGGGTGGGCGGATCGCGCTCCACGCCGCGCTCGCGCCGGCGCTCCAAGGGCGGATCGACGGCCTGGTGCTGATTGGGGCAAGCCCGGGGATCGCGACAGCGGCCGAGCGCGAGGCGCGACGCGCCGCCGACGAACGGCTCGCCGACGAGGTGGACCGAATGACCATCGAGCAGTTCGCCGAGCGCTGGGCGCGGACGCCGGTACTTGCCGGTCAACCGGCCCGGGTCGCGGCTGCGGTCCACGCCGACCGCCTCAGAAACCAGCCGGCCGCGCTCGCCGGCGCGCTGCGCGGCCTCGGTACCGGCGCGCTGCCCTCGGTGTGGAGCCGACTGTCCGAGATTCGCACGCCGGCCGCGCTGATCGTCGGCGACCGCGATCAGAAGTTCGGGACGATCGCCGCCGAGATGGCGCTCGAACTGCCGGATGCGAGCGTCGCTGTGGTCCAGGGCGCGGGCCACGCCGTGCACCTGGAGTCGCCGGCGCGCGTGGCGGCGGCAATCCCGCGCTAAACCCGCGGTGGCGCCGAGCCGTCGCGGCGGTCGATCACGCGGGCCGGGTTGCCGCCGACGATCGCGAAGGGCGGAACGTCGTGCGTCACCACCGAACACGCGCCCACGATCGCGCCCCGCCCGATTACCCGCCCTGGCAGGATCGTCGCCCGCAGCCCAATCCAGGCGCCGTCCTCGACCCGGGGCGGGTCGCGCTCGGAGCGCCCCTGCTCGCCGATCGGGCGGTCGACCTCGTCATAGCGATGGTTCTCCGAGAGGAAGGCCACGTCGGGACCGACCATCACCTGGTCGCCCATGATCAGCCCGCCATACACGCGGCAGCCGGGGCCAAGACCCGAGCGGTTGCCGATCCGCACGTTCCGGCCGGTGCTGAGGTGGACGTCGTCGCAGATGTTGACCCACGCCCCGCAGCCATCGAGAAACCGGCGGCACAGCTCCTGGCGGATCCAGCGCGACGGCTCCTTGAGGGGACCACGCGATGGAAGCCGTCTGGCGATGCCGTAGTAGAGCGACATCGCGATCAGGTGCTTCACCCGTACGTGTCCCACGGACCCGGGATTATCCGCCCCGGGGCCGTGCGGGCGAAAGACGACGGACTCAGGCGGCCTGGAGGACGATCGGATCGGTCGGCCCGCAGTCGCAGACGTCGTCCACGAGGCGCATCGCGGTGCTCTGCTCCCAGCGTCCACTTTCGACCAGCGCCCGGCACAGAGCGGCGACGTCTTCGAGCGCGTCGCAGGCGTCGATGTCGGTGTTCAGGTCGGTACTGAAGATGAGGTTGTCGGCGGCATAGCGGATCCGCTGCTGCTCGCCGTCGAACAGCTTGCTCGGACCCATGTCATCGAGCGTCTTCATGACCCGTCGGTACGCCTCGGAACGTTCAGGACTCATCTTGGATCTCCCGGTGAAAACTGCTGCTGCTCAGTTGATCAACATGGTCGTCATCTGAGCCCTCTGCCTTTAGCACGAAAATCGAAAATTCTTCGATTCACCGTTTTACCCTTGGGCGCGGCGTCGAAGCGTGACCTCGATCACATGAGCGGCGATCACGCGGCTTGATACCAGGGCATCAGGCCGTCGCCGAGGCCCGCGCCGGCCGGGACCCCGATCCGGCCCTCGCGGAACGGCAACGGGTCCTCGCGGTCGGCGAACAGCGGAAGCGTCGCCAATCCGCACGCGCGGCCCGGTCGCACGACCGCCGCCGCGTGCAGCGCCGCCGCGATCCCCAGCGGGCCGTCGAGGGTCGAGGCGAGATAGATCTCGTAGCCGGCGGCGCGCGCCCGACGGGCGGCTTGGACCACGCCGGTGATCCCGCCGCAGCTCGCGATCTTCAGGCACACGGCCTGACAGACACGGTCGTCGAGCGCGCCGATCGCGGACGCGGTCTCGTCGAGCGCGATCGGTACGCTCGTCGCGGCTGTGAGCACCCGCGTCTGGGCGAGGCCGCGGACCGGCTCCTCGCACAACTCGATCCCGACGGGCGCGAGCGCCCTCAGCGCGGCGGTTGCCTCCTCGACCGACCACGCGCCGTTCGCGTCGAGCCTGATCGCGACGTCCTGTCCGAGTACGGCCCGAACCGCCGCGAGACGGCCGGCGTCGTCGCCGATCCCGACCTTTGCCTTAACGCAGTGGAAACCAGCCGCCTTGGCGACGCTCGCCTGGGCAGCAGCGCCGGCTCGATCCGAGGCGGCGATCGTGTAGTTGACCTCGACCGCCTCGGCGGCGGGCGCGCGAAGGAGCCGCCACACCGGCTGTCCGGTCCGCCGCCCCTCGAGATCCCACAGGGCCAGATCGATGGCCGCGATCGCCGGCGGGAGCACCGCCAGCTTCGTGCACTCTGCCAGCAGCTCCTCACGGGCCGGCCGCGAGGCGCGCGCAAGGGTCGACCGGCAGTCCTCGAGCGCCTCGCGTACGTCCTCGACGCTCACGCCGTTGTAGTCAGGCAGCGGCGCCGCCTCGCCGAATCCGACCCGTCCGGCGGAGTCCTCCAGGCGCAACAGCACGAGCTCGCGCTCACTGAGGGATCCCGATGCCGAAACAAACGGCGCGCGCAAGCGCGCCCCTAAATATTGGACGTCGACGTTCACCGGCTCAGCAGCAGACCGGCTGCCAGCAGCGTGCAAAACACGAGCTGAAGCATGCCGGTCTGGGCGAGCGCGCCGTTCAGCGACAGCCCGTCGGTGCGGTTGCGCACGACACGCACGACCCGGGCCGCGAGTGGAAGCGTCAGCCAGGCCAGCAGCAGCCATGGGCTGAGCGGCCCGAACGCCCATGTCAGCGGCACCAGCACGTAGGCCAGGTAGACGGTCACCGCAAACAGCATCCGTGCGCGATCGCGGCCGAGCCGTACCGCGAGCGTTCGCTTGCCGGCCCGTCGATCGGTGTCGATGTCCCGGATGTTGTTGACCATCAGCAGTCCTGCTGCGAGCAGGCCGACCGGCACCGCGAGCGCGAACGCCTCCCAGTCAAGGCGCTCGACCTGCACGAAGAACGATCCCGCCACCGCGACGATTCCGAAGAACAGGAACACGAACAGCTCGCCCAGACCCTCGTACCCGTACGGTCGCGGGCCACCTGTGTACAGCACGCCCGCGAGGATCGAGGCGGCGCCGACGAGCAACAGCTGCCAGCCCGCGACGACCACCAGGTAGATGCCGGCGAGCACGGCGACGCCGAATGTCAGGTACGTGGCGATCAGCACCTGCCGAGGCGGCACGAGACCGCCCGCGGTGACGCGCACCGGCCCGAGTCGATCTTCGGTGTCGGCTCCGCGCCGCGCGTCGGAGTAGTCGTTGGATAGGTTGGTCCCGATCTGGATGAACATCGCGCCGATCAGCGCCGCGACGAACCGCAGCGGATGGAACACATGCAGGAAGCCCGCGAGCGCGGTTCCGACGAGCACGGGGGCGATCGCCGCCGGCAATGTCCGCACGCGGGCAGCCATCAGCCAGATGCGAATGCCGCTCGGCCTGGTGGCCTCCCGTGTAGCTGTCATCAGGCCCGGCGCGGGAACTTCGAGAAGTCCGGCTTGCGCTTCTCGAGATACGCGTTGCGCCCCTCCTGCGCCTCTTCGCTCATGTAGAAGAGCAGGTTCGCGTCGTGTGCGAACTGCTGGATCCCGGCGAGGCCGTCCTCGTCGGCGTTGAAGCTGGCCTTAAGCATCCGCAGGGCGAACGGCGACAACGCGAGCATCTCACGACACCACTCGACCGTCTCCTGCTCGAGCCGGTCGAGCGGCACGACCGCGTTGATAAGTCCCATCGCCAGCGCCTCGTGCGCGTCGTACTGGCGGCACAGAAACCAGATCTCCTTCGCCTTCTTCGGCCCCACGAGCCGCGACAGCACGCTCGCGCCGAAGCCGCCGTCGAACGAGCCGACCTTGGGGCCGACCTGGCCGAAGCGGGCATTGTCAGCGGCGATCGTAAGATCGCAGACCACGTGCAGGACGTGGCCCCCGCCGATCGCATAGCCGGCGACCATCGCCACGATCGGCTTCGGCATCCGGCGCATCTGGACATGAAGGTCGGTGACCTCGAACCGCCCGACCGCGTCGTGCCTGCCGGCACCGGACGGGTCGGCACCGGTGACATACCCGCCGCGGGAGCCGCGCATGCGCTGGTCGCCTCCCGAGCAGAACGCGTCTGGACCCTCGCCGGTCAGGATGACCACGCCGATCTCGAGGTCCTCGCGGGCGCGCGTGAACGCGTCCGAGAGCTCGACCACGGTCTCCGGACGGAACGCGTTGCGCACGTCAGGGCGGTCGATCGTTATCTTCGCGATGCCAGCGTCCTCGCCGGTCGCGGTTTCGTACCGAATATCTTGGTAGTCGCCGGCGGGCTCCCATGTCGTTGGCACCCGGGCGAGACTACCGTGTCAGACATGCACTCCTGGGTCCCCGCCGCCGCCGCCAGGCGTCCAGACCGGGTTGCGATCGAAACTCCTGAGCGCAGTCTCAGCTACGCCGAGCTGCGCGACGCCGCGACCGGTGCGGCGGGCGCGCTTCAGGCGCGGGGGGTCGGCCCGGGCTCGCGGGTCGCCCTGGCTCTGCCGGGCGGCGTCGACTTCCTGATCGCCTTCCACGGATGCCTGCTCGCGGGCGCCGTGCCCGTTCCGATCGACCTGCGCCTTACCGAGGCCGAGCGCGTACAACGACTGGCGGGAGCGGAGGTCGTGGTGTCAGAGCCGCTTTCTCGAACACCGCCGAACATCCGCGTCGCCGCGAACGGAGACCGCCCGGCGGCCGTGATGCACACGTCGGGAACGACCGGCGGGCCCAAGCCCGTCGTGCTCAGCCAGGTCAACTTCCTCGCGAGCGCGTTCGGGTCGGCGGTGGCGCTGGGCCTCGACCCCCACGAGCGCTGGCTCTGCCCGATGCCGCTGACGCACGTCGGCGGGTTGTCGATCCCGATCCGCAGCGCGATTTACGCGACCACCGCCGTCGTGCACGGGCGGTTCCATACCGACGCCGTGATGCGTGAGCTGATGGACCCGGGCCGCGGGATCACGCTCGTGTCGCTGGTGCCGACGATGCTGGCGCGGCTGCTCGAGGCGGGATTGCAGAACCCGCCAACTCTGCGCTGGGCACTCCTCGGCGGCGGGCCGATCGCACCCGCGCTGCTGCAGTCCGCGCAGACCGCCGGGGTTCCGGTCGCGCCGACGTACGGCATGACCGAGGCTTGCTCGCAGATCGCCACGTTCGGATGGCCGCTGGCCGGTATCGAGATCAGGACCTCGAGCGACGAAGTGCTCGTGCGCGGTGCGATCGTGGCCGCGGGCGCCCTCGCCGACGACGGGTGGCTCCACACCGGCGACCTCGGGCGTTTCGACGAGCGGGGTCGCCTGGTGATCATTGGCCGCAAGGTAGACACGATCGTCACCGGTGGCGAGAACGTAGCCCCCGCCGAGGTCGAAGCGACGCTGCTCGAGCACCCCGCGGTGGCGGACGCGGCGGTGCATCCGCACGCTGATCCGGAGTGGGGGGAGGCGGTGGTCGCCACGGTCGTGCTCCGCGACGGGGCGAGCGCCGAGCCGGACGAGCTGCGCGCCCACTGTGCGGCGCGGCTCGCCGGGTTCAAGGTGCCCAAGGCGGTCCAGTTCGCCGACCGGCTGCCGCGGACGCCATCGGGCAAGCTGCTCCGGCGCCAGCTTTAATCGGGGCCGTGTCGTCCGCCACGAGGTTCGAGGAATCCGAGTCCCCCAACCAGCTGACGATCGAGCAGCTGGCGGCGGAGTCCGGGATGTCGGTGCGCAACATCCGCGCCCACCAGGCACGCGGGCTACTCGACCCGCCCGAGGTGCGCGCCCGCGTCGGCTACTACGGGCCCGAGCACCTCGCGCAGCTGCGGCTCGTCCGCGAGCTCCAGGACGACGGCTTCAACCTCGGCGCAATCAAGCGGCTGCTCGACGACACGCAGGGGACGGCCGACCGACTGCGGCAGTTCGGTGAGGCGCTGAGCGCCGCCGCCACGACCGAGCGCGGCGAGACGCTGACGCTCGAGCAGCTCGGCAAGCGGTTTCACGTCAGCGCCCAGGAGGCACCCGAGGTGCTCGCCGAGGCCGAGCGGCTGGGCGTGCTGTTGCCGATCGGCGAGGGCCGCTTCACGGCGCCGAGCCCGTCGCTGCTGGCGATCGCCGAGGAGGTCGCCGGGCGCGGGATCTCGCTGCGCAGCGCGCTGTCGATCCTCGAGGACATCGACCGCCACTGCGAGTCCGTGTCGCGGTCGTTCGTCGAGTTGTTCCTGCACGAGATCTGGAAGCCGTTCGCGCGGGCGGACATGCCGGCCGAGCGCTGGCCGGAGATTGAGCACGCGGTAGAGCGGCTCGGGCCGGTGGCGTCGGAGGCGGTAATGGCTATCTTCCAGCGTCGGTTGAGCGAACAGATCGAGGGCGCGTTCAAGGAGATCACGCGGCGGCTTTCCGAGCGCGCGCCGGACGGAGGAGGCGATTAGATGAGCGTTTCCGATCCCGATGCGGTGAGGGCCGAGATGCTGGAGCGGTGGGGGCGCGCGGCCGCTGGGTGGGGCAAGCGGGCCCGTGCCGTGCGCGAGTTCGGACTGCCGGTGTCGGCCTGGATGCTCGACCACGCCGGGTTGCAGCCCGGGCTGCGAGTGCTCGAGCTCGCGGCCGGGCCGGGGGAGACGGGATTCCTCGCGGCTGAGCTGATCCGCCCGGGCGGCTCGCTGGTGTGCAGCGATGCCACCGACGAGATGCTCGAGGTCGCGCGCGCCCGCGCGAAGGAGCTCGGGATCGAGAACGTCGAGTTCAAGCGGATCGAGCTCGAGTGGATCGACCTGGACACCGCGAGCGTCGACGTGGTGCTGTGTAAGTGGGGGCTGATGTTCGCGGTCGATCCCGAGGCTGCGCTGCGAGAGGTACGCCGAGTTCTGCGGCCCGGTGGTGCAGTCGCACTCGCCGTGTGGGACGAGCCTCCAGTGAACCCGTGGGCCACGACCGCTACGCGCGCGCTGGTCGAGCTCGGACACACCAAGCAGCCCGATCCCGACGCGCCGGGGATGTTTGCGCTGGCGCCGGCCGGGCGCTTGGAGGGCGTGCTCCAGGCCGCCGGATTCGTGGATGTCGTGGTCGACACGGTCGAGCCGGCGCGCGCGTTCGAGAGCGTCGGGGAGTACATCGCCGAGACGGACGATCTGTCGAGCATGTTTGGCGAGGTGTTCGATCCGCTGTCGGAAAAGCAGCGCGCGGAAGTGGTGGAGAGGATCACCACGCTCGCGCAGCCCTACGTCGGGGCCGACGGGATGCTGCGGTTTCCGGCGCGGTCGCTGGTGGCGGCGGCGGACGCCTGAGGCGGGTCCAGCCCGCGCCCAGATCGTTCCCGCGCGCAAACCAATGAACGTGATTTTGCAGGCTGAAACGCCGGTTGCAGCGATTCCGCTTGGGGCGCTTCTTGACCACACTGGGGCGCATGCAACTGCGACTTTCCCTGCTGATCACCGTCGTGGCCGGCGCGATGCTCGCTGTCCCGGCGACCGCCTCGGCGTCGTACTTCGTCCACGTCATCGCCAAGGGTGAATCCCTGTCGTCGATCGCCGCCCAGGACGGGCTGAGCGTCGACGCGCTGGCCGCCGCCAACGGGCTCTCGCCCGGCACCCAGCTTCTTTCCGGCTCGACGATTCAGATCCCCCCGCAGGGGGCGAGCGTGGTCGCCCCGTCGACGACCGAGGAGACAAGCGAGACCACAGGCACGGCCGTGCCCGCGAGCACGAGCACGTCGGGGGCCTACGTCGTGCAGCCCGGCGACACGCTGTCGGCGATCGCCGCGCGGGCAGGCCTGAGCGTCAACTCGCTCGCCGCTGCCAACGGGCTCAATCCGAACGCATTCCTCTTGACCGGCACGGTGCTCCACCTCGCCGGCTCTTCGGCCTCGTCGGGGACGGTTCTACCCGCGAGCGACACCACGGGCTCTGGCTCCTCGTACGTGGTCCAGGCGGGCGACACGTTGTCGGCGATCGCCGCGCGCGCCGGTACGACGGTTGACGCGCTCGCCGCGGCGAACGGGCTCGATCCCAGCCACTCCCTTCTGACCGGGACGGTTCTCCGAGTGCTGCCGGGGTCGGCATCGGGGTCAGCGGTTGACGTATCGATGTCGAGCGGCTCGAGCGCCGCGACGTCGCAACCGGTCGGCGCGACCGCTCAGGGGACGCCGACCGATCCGCCGTACCCAACGCCCGAGCGCGTCACGGCATCCGAGGTCGGCTCCGTCGCCGCCGCGAACGGAGTGCCGGCATCGCTCGCCGCCGCGATCGCCTGGCAGGAGAGCGGCTTCAACAACGATCTAGTCTCGAGCGCCGACGCCCGGGGCGTGATGCAGATCCTCCCTGGCACATGGGCATGGATCCAGCACTCTCTCGATACCGGCGGTCCACCGCTGGCCCCGGCGTCCGCGTCCGACAACGTGCGCGGCGGGGTGCTGCTGCTGCACTCGCTACTTGCGTCGACCGGCGGGGATTCGGCGATGGCGGCCGCGGGCTACTTCCAGGGCCTGCCCTCGGTGCTCCAGAACGGCGTGTATCCGTCGACGCAGAACTACGTCAACAGCGTGCTCGCGCTCGAGCGCCAGTTCGGCGGCGGATGAGCCACTGAGCCGGCGAGAACTCGCCGGGGTGCCGCTTGATCGAGTGGATCGAACCGTCTCGGTTCGATCCACTAGGCTCCCCGGCACATGTTCTACGACGACGACGCTGACCTACACAAGCTCGACGGCAAGACCGTCGCGATCATCGGTTACGGCTCGCAGGGGCACGCCCACGCGCTGAATCTGCAGGACTCGGGCGTGTCGGTCGTGGTCGGCCTGCGCCCGGACTCGGGCAGTGTCACCAAGGCACGCGAGCACGGCCTGCGCGTGGCCGAGCCCGCGGACGCGGCCAGCGAGGGCGACATCGTGATGATGCTCGTCCCTGACGAACTCCACCGCGCGGTATGGGAGGCGGGCGTCAAGGATGGTGTCGCTCCCGGGAACACGGTGATGTTTGGACACGGCTTCTCGATCCACTACGGCGAGGTCGTGCCGCCGCCGGACGTCGACGTCGCGCTGGTCGCGCCGAAGGGGCCCGGCCACCTGGTTCGTCGGCAGTACCTCGAAGGCTCGGGCGTGCCGGGGCTCGTCGCAGTCCATCAGGACGCCAGCGGCGAGGCTCTGGGGGTCGCACTCGCGTACGCCAAGGGCATCGGCTGCACGCGCGGCGGGGTGATCGAGACCACGTTCAAGGACGAGACCGAAACCGACCTGTTCGGCGAGCAGGCCGTCCTGTGCGGCGGGGTCACCGAGCTCGTTCGCGCCGGCTACGACACGCTGACCGAGGCTGGGTATGACCCGCGACTCGCCTACTTCGAGGTCCTGCACGAGCTCAAGCTGATCGTCGACCTCATGTACGAGAAGGGCATCGCCGGGATGCGGTACTCGATCTCGAACACCGCGGAGTACGGCGACATGACCCGCGGCAAGGTGATCATCGGCGACGCGACCCGCGAAGCGATGAAGAAGGTTCTGGCGGACATCCAATCGGGCGACTTCGCGCGAGAGTGGATCGCCGAGAACCACGCCGGGCAGGAGAACTTCAAGCGCATGCGAGCCGAGCAGGCGGGGCACCAGGTGGAGGTCGTTGGCCGCGAACTGCGCGACAACATGGACTGGATCGACACCGAGTTCCAAGAATAGGTTCGGGACCACTGCCGGGCGGGGTAGTTCGTTACCTTGGGTGAAGCCCGCATGTCCAGGACCGACACCGTTCTGCAGATTCCCGACGAGCTGAAGCCCGCCGACGGGCGGTTCGGCTCCGGCCCCTCGCGGATCCGACCCGAGCAACTCGGGCGGCTCGCCCAGGAGGGCGTGGGTGTCATGGGAACGTCGCACCGTCACGCGCCGGTAAGGGGCGTGGTGGCGCAGATCCGAGCCGACCTGCGCGAGCTGTTCTCGGTCCCCGATGGCTACGACGTGACGCTCGGCAA
>Ga0187777_10001671_pt1 | contig 14386 bp, 12 predicted proteins | sample 1015_Q2_SP5_10_M_FD_132416 | JGI IMG/M metagenome (GOLD analysis project Ga0187777, IMG submission 132416) | Tropical peat soil microbial communities from peatlands in Department of Meta, Colombia - 1015_Q2_SP5_10_MG | ecosystem: Environmental > Terrestrial > Soil > Wetlands > Peat | place...
CCGTACACACCACGTGTGGCGGGTGATAAGCCTCGTTCTGGTTGATCGTCGCGTTTGATGCCCTTCACAGCCGGTGCTGGTTTAAATTTTGGACTTAATGTAGCTATACCAAAGATATCGCTCAAGTCAACACCACGCACCTGCACAATTCGCTTGGCCGCCTGCAACGGCATATAGCCAAACATATCCATAATCGCATCAAGGAGAGTTGGAAGCGCGCTGGCTTCCTCTGACCACGACTCAAGCAACTCATCGACTTTGCTTAGATTGATCTCTGGTTCTAGATAGTCTTTGACAGGCATCGCCACACACGGCGCAATAGGTTTGTTCGGGTATTCAACCGCATATTCTGATACCCTCTGCGTGTAAAATCCTGCCTTGGAAGCGCCCGAAGCTGGGGGGATCTTATGCGAAGTATATTTTTCTGCTCCATCGCGAACATAGGATTCGAACCACGGTCGTTGCTTCCACCGGTGCATTGGTTCGAACTCAATCGTAATCGCACGCGGTGGGCAGGCCTTTTCACAAAGTAAGCATGCTTCACATTTTAAGTTGTAATCTGTTTTGAGGCCCTCTTCTGCAATTAACTGAATCAGTCCACGACTTCGAGGTGGTAGTTTTGGTTTCTCATATGGATATAACCGGGTCACTTTGGGTCGGAAAAGGTGGCTAAATGTCAGGCTCATACCCTCAAGTATTCCACGCATATACTAGACCTCTATTTCCTTTTCGCCTCGCAATTTCAAGCCTTGCTTGGCTATTTTTTCGCGCAGTTTGAGTATCCCCTCGATCAATGCCTCTGGTCGAGGGGGACAACCAGGAACATACACGTCAACTGGGACTATTGTATCAACACCCTGTACTGTGTAATAACTATCGTAAAACTCACCACCTGAATTCGCGCATTGGCCCATGCTTAAGACCCATTTCGGCTCTGGCATTTGCTCCCAGAGGAGACGAAGGCGGGGACCCATTTTAACTGAGACAGTTCCTGCCACGATCATGAGATCCGCCTGGCGAGGACTGGAACGAAAAACTTCGGAACCAAAGCGGGAGAGGTCATAGTGAGCCTGTGCGCTTGCCATCATCTCGATGGCACAGCAGGCCAGACCATAGCCCAGGGGCCAGACTGATTTGGAGCGGGCCCAGTTCTGGGCCCATTGCAGCATGTCCAAAAAACTGGTAAGCTGAACCGGAAGTTCTTGATCTCCCGGGACATACTCATATGGGCCTTTTGCCATAGCAATTGGCACGGTCTTGCGCCTGATTACTCTCTCTGCCGCATTCCCGTTTCCTTTATTATCAGTGCTCATAGGGTAAAACTCCAGTGCAAAGGTTTAGCAGCACCTGATGCTTGGTTAGTATTATTGCGGTGTCTGAAAGCAGCAAGGAGAACGATTTATGCGTCTCCCCGCTTTTTCTAAATTATAGCACGTTTTACCCACTCGTGCTACAGACAGAATTAAAATCAGACCACCGTTTGACAGTTGATGAATCTTTCATATACAATCCAAATCAAGAAAAGCACAAAAGAATGTATGTATATTATATTGTAGCAGAGGAAGAAGTATGAGTCCGAGGTTGCCACGTATCACTGGTACTGAAGTGATCAGAGCACTTCGGCGGGCTGGTTGGCATATCCAACACCAACATGGCTCTCATGTTTATTTAAGACACCCTAACATCCTGGCCTGCGTATAACTGTCGCCGTTCATGCTGGAGAAATCATCAAACCCAAGACCATGCAATCAATCTTGAAGCAGGCTGGATTGACTGTTACCGAATTTCAAGAGTTTTTATAGAGGAGTATTCCATGAAGCGAAAGTACACGATAATACTTGATCCCGATCCTGAAAAGGGAGGATATACTGTAACGGTGCCAGCATTACCGGGTTGTATCACCCAAGGCGAAACTATAGAGCAATGTATTGAGCGTGCTCAAGAGGCAATTGCTGGTTACATCGAAAGTCTTGAAGCAGAGGGTGAACCTGTACCAGAGGAAACTGAGAGACCCCAAATGATTACGATTGACGTAGCAGCATAGGAATTAAGGAAAATGGGAAACTATTCTATCGCAGTACTAGCAGGTGACGGTATTGGTCCAGAGGTCACCGAACAGGCTGTAAAAGTGCTTCAAAATATTGGCAAACGTTATGGTCACACATTCAATCTACAAAAAGCGTTGGTTGGTGTTGCAGCTATTCAGGCTGAAGGTGATGCTATTTCTGACGCTACCATGCAACTCTGCCAAAGAAGTGATGCAATATTATTCGGCGCAGTTGGTGGCATTCCTCGCTTCGAGGGTCCCAATTCCAGGATACAGCCCGAACGTGCGCTCTTTCGCTTACGTAAAGAACTCGCACTTTATGCCAACTTGCGACCAGTACACCCTCTCAGAGCTTTGCTCAATGCCTCCACCATCAAACCTGAAGTCCTACAAGGGACAGACTTACTGGTTGTGCGTGAACTCACAGGTGGACTCTACTTTGGCAAGCCAAGCGAAATTCATGAGACTTCAGAGGGGCTGGAAGCGGTTGATACATTGCTCTATAGTGAGATCGAGATAGAACGTATCGTACGCACAGCGTTCGAATTAGCACAAGGCAGACGTAATAAGGTCACATCAGTTGATAAAGCCAATGTACTGAGTACCTCGCGACTCTGGAGGCGGACGGCTGAACGGATTGCACTGGATTACTCCAACGTATCGCTAGAACACCTATTAGTTGATACCTGCGCGATGCAATTGATTAGACAACCCTCCAGCTTCGATGTCATAGTCACTGAGAATATGTTTGGAGACATTCTAACAGATGAAGCTTCAATGTTAGCCGGCTCTATGGGAATGCTGCCTTCTGCAAGTCTTGGAACGCGGGAAACAGCACACGGGTTATTTGGTCTTTATGAGCCAATTCACGGTTCTGCACCAGATATCGCCGGACAACACAAAGCCAATCCCATCGCTGCAATTCTGACAGTTGCCATGATGTTACGTCACTCATTCAATCTAAAGCATGAGGCGCAAACTATTGAAATTGCTGTAGAGAGAGTCATCGAAGCAGGTTATAGGACTGTAGACCTACAAGAACCCGGCAAAGAAACTGTGCACACAGAAGAGATGGGTAGTCTAATAGCAGAAGCAATAACAGGTTAAGTATTACCCCATCATCGCCTTGGGGCATGGACCTAAAGTATGTAACCTGATTAGCACTTGAGCGAGTTGTTTTTCGAATTCAGCTCGCTCTTTACTTTCTAGCCCCTGGACTTTTACCTGCATTTCACCGAGCTTCGATTCTAATGAAGCTACTTCACTCTCGTATGCCAGTCGTTGTAAATGCCATCGCGTTACAGCACGTTCAATGCCCATATACTAATCCCTTTAGATTCAAATCTTACTGGACAGTAGCTCCATAAACAAGTGAGTTGAGAATGTTGACAAGTTCTTCATCCTGATACGGCTTCACCACATAAGCACTGGCTCCTAGTTGCATAGCCCGCTGCTGGTGTTTTGAAGCTGCTCTTGAGGTCAAAATAACGATCGGCAGTGTTCGGTACTGTTCTTGAGCACGTATAGTCGCCATTAATTCATATCCATCCATACGTGGCATTTCTATGTCGAGCACAATCCCTGCCGGCGTTTCATTGGAAATCATCTCCAGGGCTTCAACACCATCACGCGCCAATTGTACTTCCCACCCATGTTGCTTGAGCATATTTCCCACTACACGACGGACACTTGGACTGTCATCGACAACCAGTATATGCTTACTGGTAGCCAGCATAGCAGTGTTCTTAACCGCAGGTATGTTTGGTGAAGTTGAACTTGAGCGTCCTGGAGACAGCTCAACACTTGTCCGTGCACCTGGCAGGAACGATTGAGCAATGGAATCCTGGCGAAGTTCTGGTGTGGACACATTACCAGGTGAGCCACTTAGAGTACGCGGGCGAGAAGTTAGCAGCTCGCTCACTTCAAGCACGAGCACAACACGTCCATTACCCATCACAGTGCCACCCGCGATACCATGAACTTGTCTCAAGTGCGGACCAAGATTTTTCATCACCACATCCATCTTTCCTTTGATTTCGTCAACCACCAGGCCAACACGGTGACGATCGGTATGTACAAGTAGTATCGGGGCTTTTTCATCAGGTTCACTTACAGGCAATCCCAAAAGTTGCGATAGGAAATTGAGGGGATAGAGGTCATTCTGAACAATAATTGCAGGTTTGCCAGCAAATGTCGATTGCTTGAAGCTATCCAGTCGCCCAATGGATTCAACCATGACAGTGGGAATTGCAAACTGGTGTTCACCGATACGAATCATCATGGTGCTCTGAATAGCCAGGCTTGTTGGAAACTTCATTGTGAATGCTGTACCCTGACCTGGTGTAGACTCTACCTCTAGCGAACCTCTGAGACGTGAAACACTATCACGTACCACATCTAGCCCTACGCCGCGACCACTTTCTTCACTTAATACCTCAGCAGTCGAGAAGCCCGGTCGGAAGATAAGTTCAATCACTTCGCTGTCACTAAGTACCTGATCTCGATGAATAATGTTTTGCTCAATAGCAGCAGTGCGTACACGTTGTGGATCAATACCTGTGCCATCATCACGCACCGTTATGACTACTTGATTACCTTCATAAGCAGCGGATAATTTAACCTGTCCAGCAGGCGCTTTGCCTTTTAGTACCCTCTGCTCAGGCGTCTCAATAGCGTGATTTACTGCGTTACGTGTAAGATGAAGCAAAGGACCAGCAATTTCCTCGATTACTGTACGATCTACTTCTGTCTCCTGGCCTTCTAGCACAAATTCAAATTCTTTATGCTGCTTGAGTGCTACAGCCCGCGCAGTTCGATAAAGACGCGGAATCATAGTCGAGAGTGGAACCAGGCGAGCTTTCATTAAGCGATCTTGAAAGGTGGTATTTAAACGATTTTCGCGGGCGAATACGCTTTCGCAGTCTCGAATGATCGCTTCCATCTCATTGCTGAGCGTTGTCATATCCGATATACCCTCGCTTAAACCACGCGCGAGGTGATGAAATTCAGTGTAACGATCAAGCTCAAGCTCATCGAATTCAGCTAGATGTGAAGGCTCAAGACGATTGCCTGTATTCTTGCCATTGCCACCAAAGTTATAACCCAGACTCTGACTGCCTTGACCAGGCATCACCTGCAACGAACGGCCACTAGGCAATGTTGTAGCTTCAAAACGACTTTCAAGTTTTTGGCCTACATCAAGTAGCCGGGCGCTACTAACTCCAGTATCGGAGACAAGTCTCATCAAACGCTGTAATCGCTCCTCTAATACACTTCGGTTAACGAGCATCTCACCAAAGAGATTCACCAAATCATCTAGTTTGAGGAGAGGTACACGCACACTAAGATCAACCCTGCTTGCTTGGTGCACACCCGCAGAATTCGATTGTGTATTCGCAACCACATTCGTAACAGCTGCATCAGCAATACTTGGGGATTCACTCTCTTCAAAATCGTCTTCGATTACCTCTTCAATAACATTTGGAAGTGCAGAGTGAACACCAAGTAACTCGGTATAACGGGCGCGCAGAGACAGTACCCCAGACTGATTTTCAGCTTCGGAACCTTTTTGATTTATCAATACGTCCAGTGCTTCAGCAGTATCTAAAATAAGACTGACAATTGATGGTGATACTTGAATGGTACCCTCAGTCACACTATCCAACAAGTCTTCAGAAATGTGACATAGTTCAGCAATCGTGCGAAAGCCCATCATGCCGGCAGCGCCTTTCAGCGTATGTGTCGCACGCCGAATACCTTGTATCGGTTCAAGGTTGGTTGGTGAATTTTCCAGAGCGGCGACATACATGCTGATAGTTTGCAGGTGTTCCTCTGCCTCTAAACGGAAGATTTCGTTAGCCTCCTCACCGAAATCGCCGCCAAATGCAGCTGTTGCCACTGTTGCTTGGGGAGGAATAAAAGTATTTGCAGGTAATGCGTATTGCAGGGGTGTTGCCTCAGAAACTGCAGGTTGTTCAGAAACTGCAGAACTGGCAATTTCTTCGTCCTCTCCTGTAAGGTGACTGAGAAACTCACGACGTACTTCGATCTCTATTTCACTGCGCACACGCGCTTCAATCTCTTCAATTGACTCTACGGTTTGCGAACCAGAGACAGTCGCCTGCAACTGCTTTTTAGCCTCAAACTCCTCGCGAATTTCTTCCCGTAGTTGTTTTTCTAATTCAGCCCGTGCAGCAAGTGTAAGCGGACGAGCCTCATATTCATTTCGTATTTCTTCGCGTACTCTCGCTTCTATTTCCGCCCGCAAAGATGTTGGATCACCACGACGCTCAAACGTCACACGCTCATGCAAAGTCTCTGGTTGACCGGTAAATTGCATTTCCCATGGCGTCCAGCCATCATCATGAGTAAATATGCCTGCAGGTGTACTCGATTGTAATCGTTCGAAAGCATAACCACACACCTCTATGGAAGATCGTAACTGTTGCAATGTAGTATGTATTTGCTCATCTGTCGTTTCAACATTGCTGGTCATCTGTAAGAGCAAATCCAGCACCTTTTTAAGTTTGCTGTTTGCTACCCACATTACAGATAAAGGAAGATAACGCCTTACCTGCTCAGGACTATTGCGCAAATTAAGCCCCATCGCCTTTCCAGCCCAATCTTCCATGCGCTCAAGCGCATCTTTCGATCCATCAAGAAAACCCCTGAATTCAGCACGCTGTCCTTCAATGATAGAAACTGACAGGCGCAATTGAGTTAGCGTTCTCTTCAAAGAAGAGGCCTGACTCTCTAATACCTGCGCTTCCTCCTGTAATCCGTCGTAAATTTGAACAAATGAAGGCTCGGGTGAGTGAAGAATGATTTCTGTATCAGGCTTCTCCGGTTGAGATAATTCTTCCTTAACTTCGACCTGCCTTGCGACTACTTCAGGCTCTTGGTGTGGAATAACCTGTGGTATTACTGTGTGCAAATCTTGTGGATCTGAATGAAGCGTCGTTCCAGCAAGCATTTCCAGGGCACTCTGCTGATTTGCTTCAATAGGAACCGGTGTTGGAGCCTGGGAAAGCTGAGTATCAAGAATGGGTGGAGGTGTTAAATCGGTGCTCTGCTCTGAGATAGGCTCTTCTGGCCATAAAAGTCCTTCTCCCGTTGCCGTAGCTGGTGTGCGGAATGATGCTACCATCTCATCGAGAGAAGCTATTGATTTCTCAGGAGGAGGCTGCATGGCAACAACTACCTGGGCCCTGCTTTCTTCTTCTGGAGATGAATTGTTCCCGTTACGCACAGATGTTTCGATCATTACACGATATTGAGAATAGTCTTCATCGTCTTCTGCTATGACTGCATCCTCGTCAATACCATTATGAATGCCATCCAGAAGTTTATGCATTCGGCCAAGAGAGCGCTGTAAAAGTCCAATCGTAGGTTGATCCAGCGTTGCAAGATCATCTAATACATCACCCAGGATATCTTCCATACCATGAGCGACATGTGCAAGGCCTGGAAAGTCCATCATCGATGCAGAGCCGCCAATGGTATGAACGCGACGATACGTCTCCTCAAGCGCTTCCGAGTCATCTGGAAAGTGCACTAATCGTCCGAGATTTGCCTCGATTTCCGGCAAATAACTTTTCACTTCTTCGATAAATGAATCGAGGACCGATAGTTTATCAAATGTATTCGACATGCTTAGCGCACCCACTCATTCTAGTTCCACGAGTCTTTGAAGCCATGCTCCACCTGACCGGAACTCCGTTTGCTATTGCCCCGAATGGCCATTATTCGGGAAGGGCATCTGATCTTGTCCAAAGGAAGGTTGATTCTGTTGAGGGCTTCTCCAACGTTGATTCGTTTGCATTGATTGCCCTGGTTGTGATCCGAAGCTTTGCTGCCCCAACCCGGGTAACTGATTCGAACCAGGAAAATTTGATTGATTCGGATTCACAAATGCAGACTCTGGCATCTGATTATAGTGTTGTTGTCCACCAAATCCTTGTTCGTCGAATGCTGCCATATCTCCATAACCAGGTTGCATGCCAAACTGCTGCCCTTCATACGCTTGTTGATGACCATACTGTTGACCATTCAAGTTCAAATGGTTTGCAAACTGTTGTCCTTCATATACTTGCTGGCTTTCATATTGTTGAACATCATTGACTTGCTGTCCACCATACATAGGGGCACTGGTAAAGCCTGGCTGGGATCCAAATTCCTGCTGGTTATTGAACGCGAATTGATGAGATCCTGAATTTCCTGATCCTTGAGGTTGGGGGAGCGATAGAAAATCACTTGAAAAACCCTGATTCCATTCATTCTCCATCCCCATATCTGGCGGGTAATGCTGATCATCAACCCCACCCGATAACGCTGGAACACCTACCATACCTGGGAAGACATCTACCATTTCATTGGCATGATCGGGTAACCGAAATGTTGAGACCGAAGCTCGTAACTGATCAGCAAGTTCAGCGAGGTAGCTCACACTCATAGCAGCTTCCTGTGTTCCTGCATTTGTCTGACGTGTAATTTCAGAAATCTGACCCATTGCAACAGCAACATTCTCTGATACTTGAGCCTGCTCATTTGCAGCCTGAGCGATAGTTTCAATCATCTGTGCTTGCCGCTCCACAGCAGTATAGATAGAGTTGAGGGCACGGCCAACCTCGTCAGCAAGTTGTGATCCTTTAACAACTTCCTGGGTGCTATCTTCCATTGCAACAACGGCCTCAAAAGTATCGCCTTGAATGCTTTTGACAAGTGTTGCAATACGTTTCGTTGACTCGGTCGAACGTTCAGCAAGTAAACGGATCTCATCTGCGACCACGGCAAACCCACGTCCATGCTCACCTGCCATGGCAGATTGAATTGCAGCGTTTAGTGCTAGCAGGTTTGTTTGGTCTGCAATATCTTCAATGATACGTACAATCTCCCCAATTTCATTGGAGCGCTCTCCAAGACGTTTGATCTTTTTCGAAGTTTCCTGAACATTTTCACGAATCACAATCATTCCGTCAATTGACTGACGCACTGATTGTTGACCTGCATCTGCATTATGTAATGCATCCTGGGCTGCCTCAGCGCTCAGTTGAGCATTACGCGCTACATTTTGAATGAAAATAGCTAGCGCTTCCACAGCTTCAGTTGTTTGTGAAATCTGAGCTACTTGAGTCGAGGAAGCATGCGCAAGCTCGTCAGAGCGATCCAGAATGCGGCGCGTTGCATTTGTTACTTGCATTGCAGTGGTTTGAACTCTACCAACTACTTTGGCAAGCTCTTCAATCATATAATTGAAAGAATCGGCTAAAACCCCAAGAGTATCTGGCGTTACTTCTGCCTGCACACGGAGATCACCATCGCCAACAGCACTTACTTCTTGTAGAAGCTTTTCGATTTGCGCTTGTAGGGCTGCTGCATCGCTTGAGCTGCTAGCAGGGGCTCCCGATCCACCAGAGGTAAATCCCTGGTTATCAAACAGTGTGTTTAAAGACATTGAAAGCATTGCGAATTCATCATCGCCGATGACCACAGCTCGAACAGAGTGATCTCCTGCTGCATATTTTCGACATACATCTACAAGTCCCTGAACCCGTTCCAGGATTCTGCGACGCACAAAATAATTAACCAAGAGTACTCCCAGTAACACAATCAGGGCGAATACTCCCACCATATATACAACGACTGTTTGATCAGTAACTCCCTTAATTAAAATACCAAGTACAATAATAGCGATGACAGGAATGACAACTGAAGCAGTCAGTCCCGTTACCAACAATGAACTTACTGTCATTCCTCCTCTATCGGTGTCATTCATCCTCCAGGCCTCCTCTCGTTTGAAGCAGCATTTTGCAATTTCACCAGGATTTTCCCGAGATACTTCTCATATCTCTTCTAAGAATAGTGTTGCATCTTGTCGGAAAATAGCAGTCGTGCTGCATCCAACAAGATGATATAACGGTTTCCAATAAGTGCACTCCCAGAAGCATAGGAAGACACCCATTGTGGAATACTAGCTTGACGTACATTTCCATTAATTGCGGATGGGGAAATAGGTATCATTTCGCTGACACTATCCACAACCAGGCAAATCACCATTTCATTGTTTCTCACAGATAATAAGCGGGTATGTGGATTGAAAGGCAAACGTTCCATGCCTAGAAATGCGCGCATATCAACCACGGAGGCAATCGAACCACGCAAGTTGATCACTCCACTGATCCAAGATGCAACATTAGGAACTGGAGTCACGTCCGCGAGGCGTTCTACACCATCGATATGCTCGGCTTTGAGGGCAAGCTCACATTCAAGTAGTGAGAAGATCAGGTATTGCTCACCTATGACAATTGCTTCTGCTTGTATGTTTGGAAGTTCTCCTGGTGAGATAACATTCCCTGGCAACGTTCGCTCATTGCTTTGCAGATTGCTCCTTAAGTGTCTGACAGTGGCAATGTCTTTTTGACGCTGCAGTCCATCTACCATAGACTGCGAGAATCGCCCTGTATCGCGCTGCGCCATTTAAAAGCTCCTAAATTTACAAGAGTCGCCGTACATTGTTTAGCAGTTCATCCTCACTAAAAGGCTTGGTCATATACATATCAGCGCCTTGCCGAAGTCCCCAGGATTTATCCAGTGGTGTACTTTTGCTGGTCAGCAATATTATTGGAATATGCTTGCTTGCATCCAGGCTTTTTAACTTCCGGCACAGTTGAAATCCATTCTGTTTAGGTAGGACTACATCGAGCACAATACATTGTGGCCGCTCCTTGAAGACTTTCTCAAGAGCCTCATCCCCATCGACTGCCGTTACTACATCAAAGCCTTGATTCCTTAATGGAGTCGCGATTATTGTTAACTCTGTCCAACTATCATCAACTACAAGTATCTTTTGCCCTAGCATAACAGTATACCTTTCCTTTGTTTGGGCGCAACACAGATCACCCAGTCAATGGGAAAGAATGGCTATAACGTGCATCATATTTTCGTTGGGAGATCTATCAGGGGAAATTTGCCATTCAGAATAATTCGCCATTTTACTCAATCTGTGATGGAGACAAAAAACTATCCACGGTGTCTCAGGCGCGAACGCATACCTTCATACTGTGGAGGCATACGTTGCTGCCAACCCACAAGATGTTTTTTCACAGTCTGGACCAACTCTACTGAATCGAACGGTTTCGTCAAATATTCTGTTGACCCGGCAAGCCTTCCCCGCATCTTGTCAAACAAACCATCCTTCCCACTGAGCATAATAATAGGTATTGTTCGAAACTGCAAGTTTTTTCGTATTATCTGGCAAATATGGTACCCATCCATGCGAGGTAACTGTATATCGAGGAGAACCAGAGCAGGAATTTCATCCGCCACTGAGGTAAGAGCACTTAAGCCATCCCCAGCAGTAATTACTCTAATACGTTCGCGTTGCAGAGTCATTTGAACAATTTTCCTTACAGTAGGGCTATCGTCCACTACTAGAACCGTTGGTACTGGTTCTATCATCTATATTGACCTCCTTTGTGTCTCAGGCAATCGGTCAAGATTGCCATCACCCTGAGGGATATTACTTTTACCTGGCCCGATTTGGTATACATTCTCACTATATCGGCTGCGCATTTGTTGTGTGTTCCGATGTGCCCTATAGAGTTGATACTGTTGAATCTCTTGATCAATCTCTGTTAGAAAGGCTTTCCAAACATAGTTGAGTTGACGGCCAGTATGCGAATTACCCACCTCATCGTTCAACAGCGTTGAAAATACAGTTCGTAAGAATGTAGCAAGCCCCAGTACCGCCTCCCAATAAAACTCCTCTAACTTCTCTCCTTTCACCAACTTATCCAGGTAAATGATTTCAGTACAATCAAGCTGTCCATTTGTAAATGTCAATGTATCCAAAATAGGGTACTGCTGCTTTGCTAGTAATTCCAGGGGTTGAGTAAAACGCCGTTCTAAATAACGTACAATCTCCGTGAAAGGAAGCTGTCCTCGCCCTCGCAGGCTTTTCGCATAGGTGCCGTGATGAATGAGCAACCCATTAATACATTGGGATAATGTTTCGATCAGTCCGAGAAGATGCTGATTCGGGACATGATTTTGTCGCCGCTGAGCTAATTTATGCTGACACATGATGATGATGTTTGAGAGATCTTGCTGCAATTCTGCCTCTAATGCTGTATCAACTACTTCTATGAGGTGCAATGCTAGCAAATGATTCATAATACGAACAACGCGCGCTTCAGGGATCATCAGAACCATCGCCATGGCTTGTAGTGATACTTCACCATTCGCTAGACACAACACTTCGATATGCTCCTGACTCAATCCCAGACTACGCACATCATTGCTTACCTCTGGAAGCCAACGAGCAACTGTCATACGAGTAAGTGAAGTCTCTCCCATTTCTTCCCACTCGTCAGCCTGACGTAATGCTTCAAGGAGCACGCTGTCAATTTCCAGCGGTTGCATCCAGCTCTCCATAGTAACCAATTGTCGATGGAAAGCAAAACGTCCATCTATCCATCGAAGAGCATGGCTAATTGATTGTGTGACAGCAAATTCAAGACGATATTGCATCTCTTCGGCGCTCATCCAATTGCGTTCAACCAGCATTGCTAACGCCACCTGGAGATTGCCCTGCGAAGCCTCACGCACAGCATGGGCGCGAGGTGGATCGAGTTTATTTATGAGGCAAAGCATGTTCAGTAAATCTGACTTGGGATAACTCTCTTCATGTAATGCCACGAGTTGGCCTTTTCGCAGACTAATGGAAAGAGTTTCTGGCCCTGAGTGTACAAACAATATACCAGTTTTACCACTCAATGCGAGCATTTTCAGTATAGATTGAAGACCTAGCGTCTGTAGGTCTCCATCCATAATACGATCTTGTGACTCCATTGTTCCTCGAATTCCTTTACCTTGCGAAAATAGCTCCCCTTGGAAAGTCTATAATTGCTTTTCACTCCCACGCAATAATGAACCCTGGACCTTCCCATTATCGCAGTGTACTTCACAAGAAGTTAGACAAGCATAAAAAACACAAAAAAGTCATTAAAATTGTATTAAAATTTGGCGTGTAGAAAAAAAGCTCGTTTACGTTTCAAGTAACGTAGTTGTGGATACAGCTGATTGCATATCGTCTTCGCGTGCCACTATTACTTGTGGTAGAAAAACATAACCAACTCCAGGTTCAGTTAGTATATACTTTGGTTGTGATGGCTCCTTCTCGATTTTCAGACGGAGTTGTCGAACATAGACCCGTAAATAGTCGGTTTCTTCACCATACTCAGGTCCCCAAACTGACCGTAGCAATGCTCGATGCGTCATGACCCTGCCAGCATGCAACATTAATTGGTGTAACAATTCAAACTCTGTTGGAGTTAGCTTCATTTCTTGAGTGCCTGCGCGCACTAATCGTCGTACAAGATCTATACTGACATAACCATCTTCAGAGGTTATTGCCTCAGGTTGCTGAACATTCGGCCCCTCTGAAACACTCATAGCTCGTCTTAGACAAGCCCGTACACGAGCGAGCAACTCATCATTACTAAAAGGCTTGGTTAAATAATCATCGGCTCCTTTATCCAGAGCCTGCACTTTTTGCTTTTCATCTGTGCGAGCTGATACCACAATGATTGGAACCTGAGACCATTGACGCACCTGTGCGCACACACTCATCCCATCCATCTCACCTGGCAACCAGAGATCAAGTAAAATAAGATCTGGTTCATGCAGATGTACCAATTCTATAGCTTGTTCCCCATTTTCTGCAACCAGGACTTCATAACCACTCATAGTAAGATTCCTGCGTAATATTCGTTGGATTGGCGGTTCGTCATCCACGATGAGTATGCATTTCCCTTTTGTTTTCATAAGGCAAATGACCCCCTATCATAAAATAGGTAGTACAAAGGCAAAACATGATCCTCCACCGAGGACTGGCTCGACTCTGATACGGCCTTGATGTGCCTCGATTATTCCTCTACTAATGGCTAGTCCAAGCCCACTACCTTGGGTATCAAGACTGTAAAAGGTCTTGAAAATCCGCTCTTGCTCCCCATATGGTATACCGGTCCCATGGTCAATTACCCGTACACGCAAGTAACGGTGAGAATCTTCAGAGGTGACGACATCTTCATCTCCAACATTTACAGTATCAATTGCTACAACAATCTCAGAATGTTCTGGGCTATGGTGTACAGCGTTTTCAATCAAACAATGCAGAACACGTTTGATATGAACATAATCAACATAAACCATTGGCAACCGTACTTGAAAATTTGTACGTATGGGATGGTCGGCTAACAGCCGCTTATCATCAGCCAAAGTACTATGTACAATCTCCACAATATCACACCACTCTTTTTCGAGCACCAAAGCGCCCATATC
>Ga0187777_10001673_pt1 | contig 14375 bp, 15 predicted proteins | sample 1015_Q2_SP5_10_M_FD_132416 | JGI IMG/M metagenome (GOLD analysis project Ga0187777, IMG submission 132416) | Tropical peat soil microbial communities from peatlands in Department of Meta, Colombia - 1015_Q2_SP5_10_MG | ecosystem: Environmental > Terrestrial > Soil > Wetlands > Peat | place...
GATCGCGTCGATATTCAGTGGCGCGGTTTCAGCCGGCGTAGCTCAGCGGTAGAGCATCCGCTTCGTAAGCGGGTGGTCGGGGGTTCAAATCCCTCCGCCGGCACCGCATTCGTCGGCCGACGTTATTGTCATAGTTATTCGCGCCAAGCCCGCTGAAAGCCTGACCCAATTGCTTGAAATTGCGCTATAATTACGCGAGCATGTGCCGTTGAGGGGGGCAAACCTGCGATTTCCGAATTAAAGCCTGTCATCCTCCCCCCTCCATGACGTACTAATAAGTAACCGGACCAGTCACTTCGTCTGTAGAGTAGACCTATGGCCAGACCTGCTGTCATTCTCGTCGGCGCGGACAAGGGGGGCGTCGGCAAGACCACAGTCGCCCGCACCCTGATCGATTACTTCGGTGCCCATCAGACGCCGACCCGCGCCTTCGACACCGAGGCTCCGCGCGGGACGCTCAAGCGTTTTCATCCCGAAGTAACCGAAGTCGTCGACGTAAGCTCGGTTGCCGATCAGATGAAAATCTTCGACACGCTGGGCAGCGCCGATGCCAAAGTAACGGTGATTGACGTGCGCGCTGGCCTGCTGTCATCGACCCTGCAGGCGCTCGGTGAAATCGGGTTCATCGAATCCGCCAAAAAGGGCCAGATCACTTTCGCGGTGTTTCATATCCTGGGTCCTTCGATCGCTTCGCTTGAAGAGATCGCGGAAACTGCCCGCGTCATTGGCGACGCCAACTACTTCCTGGTGAAAAACTTCATTAACAACACGACGTTCTTCGAATGGGATCCGTCGACGTACAATTCCTATTTCAAGAAGATCAAGGGCGCCGAAGAAATCACCATACCGAAGCTCAACGAAATGGCTTACGAGCAGGTGGAGGTCGCGAGCGTTCCGTTCGTTTCCTTTGTTGGCAACAAGGGTGCGAGGGGCGAGGCCGCCAACAATTCATTTGTTCTACGTGGTTACGTCCGCCACTGGCTCGGTAATGTCTGGAGCGAGTACGACCGGGTGAAGCTCGTCGACATGGTCTCGCCGAAAATCGAAAGCAACGTCCGCCAGGTTGCTGGCTAACAATTCCATCCAGTAGATTGCGCCGATTGAGCGGGCGGCGTCCGGTCAGGCGATGTCATTCCGCAACTCCGTCACCATTGCCGCATCGCCGCGACCACGCGTTGGCAAGACCCTGCTGGCGCGTCTTCTTACCGATTTTTATCGCCAAGAGGGTCGATCAGTTGCAGCCTTCGATCTTAATTTTGGCGAACGGACACTGACCCAGTTCCTGCCCGAATACGCCACCGTCGCCACAGTTCGGGATATCGGGGGACAAATGGCGCTGTTCGATCGTTTGGTCGCGGACGATGGAACGACCAAAGTCGTCGACCTCGGTCATGAGTCGTTCGAATCATTTTTTGCACTGGCGCATCAGATCGGTTTTGTCGATGAATCGCGGCGGCGGTCGATCGCGGTCGCGATCCTGTTCATCATCACGCCCGACCAAACTTCGATCGAGGCCTATCGGAAGCTGCGTGACCGCTTCGCCCAGGCGACACTGACGCCGCTTCACAATGAAATGCTGGGACCTGCGCAGCATCGCGGCAAATATTCGCTCGCCGGCAGTGGGCAGGTCCTGATGCGCATACCCGTGTTGGCGCCTGGCTTGCGCAAATACATCGAAACGCCGCCGTTCTCATTCGCAGATTCGAATATGGGAAACGCCGTCGGCATACCCCTCGACGCGCATATCGAGTTGCAACGCTGGTTACGCCGAATTTATCTCGAGTTCCGCGAATTCGACCTGCGCATATTGCTGGCAGATTTGCAGTCTTCCATGCGGCTCAAGTCCTGAATCCTGCTGCATCTGACTAAACATTGAAAATTCGAGGAACCTCGATCAGCTTGGCGCGTTACCTCCGCCAGACTTCCCACGCGCGCAGTCCGCGCCAACGGAGGAAGCCCATCATGTGGATCACATTTTTCGCTGTCGCTATCAGTATCGCCCTTGGCCTGGCTTTGGGTGCGGTGATGTTGGAAGCCTATGACGAGAAAGTCAGGCCCTGATCCAGGGCATTGATCAACGATCCCGGCGGCCGAAAGGCCGCCAATTTTTTTGGCCAGCACCGGGCAAGCATGCGGGAACTTTGCGATAATGCCGCAAAATGCATACGCCCCTGATGCTGTCGAGACGCTTTGCGCCGCTGTTCTGGTGCCAGTTCTTCGCGGCATTCAATGACAATTTCCTAAAGACCGCGCTGGTTTTCGTCATCCTCTTTCATTCCGGTGCGGCTGATCCGGACGCTTTGATCACCTCCGCCAGCGCCGTGTTCATTGCACCTTATTTCTTCCTATCCGCGCTCGGCGGCGAACTTGCCGATCGCTACGACAAGGCGCGTGTCGCGCAGTGGCTGAAATTCGTAGAAATCTTCGTGGCCGCGCTGGCAGTTCTCGGCTATGCATCGAACTCGCCGGCTGTTTTATTCGCGGCGCTGTTCGGGTTCGGCATTCTTGGCGCCCTGTTTGGGCCGATAAAGTACGGCATCCTCCCGGATCACCTGCAACGCGCGCAATTGCCGGCGGGAAACGCCTTGGTGGAGGGCGCGACCTTCATTGCCATTCTTCTTGGCACCATCGCAGGGGGACTGGCCGCGCGTGGCGATGGCGAGGCAAGTCCGTTCGCCGCGTTGGTCATCGGCTTTGCAGTCGCATGCTGGGCATCGGCGCTGTTGATTCCGGCAACGGGTGAAGGCGCTCCACACCTGAAACTCACTATGAATGTCGTGACTTCGACCGCTGCGATGATCCGTCATTTGTCTGTCGATCCGCGCCTATGGTGGGGCGCTTTGGTGACGAGCTGGTTCTGGCTTGTCGGCATCGTCGTACTGTCGCTGCTGCCGCCCTTGATCAAGGACGTGATCGGCGGCAACGAGAGCACCGTCACCGCTTTCCTCGCGGTGTTCTCGATCGCGGTCGGCGCCGGCTCGGGCCTGGCAGCGGCGATCGCGCGCGGACGGATCGTTCTCAAGACGACACTCTTCGGCGCTATATTGATCGCCGGTTTTGCGCTCGATCTCGGCGTTGTTACGCTTGGCGCCTCTCCTGCTCCGTCGCCGCAAGATCCGGCGCTTGTGTTCACTTCTGCGCTCGGGGTTCGCACCGCGCTGGACTTATGCGGGCTCGCGATTGCCGGTGGTCTGTATATTGTGCCGACCTTCGCGGCGGTGCAGGCGTGGAGCGAGGTTGATCGCCGCGCGCGTACTATCGCGGCGGTCAATGTTCTTAATGCTGCGTTCATGACCGGCGCAACAGTTGTCGTCGCGGCTATGCAAAAATTCGGCGCGACCGTACCACTGCTCTTTTTGCTGGTCGGCGTCGCCACGCTCGGCGTCGCGGCCGCAATCTGGCGAACGATGCCGAAAGATGCGTAGACCTACTTACGCATCTTCAGCACGCGGTCGACCATCTCGCCTGCGACGCCAAGGTAGTTCGCAGGGTCAACGAGTTTCTCCAGCTTCTTGCGGTCGGCGTGCTTGCTGATTTCCTTGTTCTCGGCGAGCAGGTCGATCAGTGGCCGGCCGGTCTTTACCACATCGCGACAGATGTCGTAGACGAGATCGTGCGCCCTGTTGCGGCCGAGATCGGCGCCGAGGCCCATCATTACCGCCTCCGACATGATAAGCCCGTTGGTGATACCGAGATTTTCCCGCATCTTTTTCTCGTTGACTTGCAGGCCCTCGACCAGAAAGTGTGTTTGCGCCAACGCGCCGGCCGACAGCATGAAGATTTCCGGAAGCGCTATCCACTCGATTTCCCATGGACCGGTCGCGCGCTCGTGGTCTTCGACCTGAGCTTCCAGCAGTGCGGCAACAAGCTGCCGCACCATCGCGGTCTGGGCGGTTATATAGACCGATGAAATCGGATTGCGCTTCTGCGGCATCGTCGAAGATGAGCCGCGGCCTGCATGAAACGGTTCATAGACTTCCTCGACTTCGGTTTGCATGAGCAGCTTCACGTCAAACGCAATCTTGCCGCAGCTTCCGGTGACCAGGCCAAGGAAGCAGCCGACCTCGGCGATGCGATCCCGTACGGTGTGCCAGGAAATCTCCGGTTGGCCGAGCTTCAACCCTTTCATCAGTTCATCCTGCACCTTCAAGCCGTCCTTGCCGAGAGATGACAGGGTGCCGGCCGCGCCGCCAAATTCGCCCACCAGTACGCGGGCTTTGACTTCCCTAAGACGCTGCTTGTGGCGCTCAAAGGCCGCAAGCATTGTTGCCATCTTGTAGCCGAAGGTGATCGGCACCGCCTGCTGAAGGTTGCTGCGCCCTGCCATTGGCGTGTCCCGATATTTCCGGGCGAGCGCCGCCAAGCCATCGCAAATTCCGTCGATATCCTTTTCGACTATCGCGAGCGCCTCACGAATCTGCATGACCGTGGCAGTGTCAGTGATGTCCTGGGTAGTCGCGCCCCAATGCGACCATTCGCCAAGCCCGTCCTTGCAAAGCTTCACAAGTTGCTGGACGACGGGCAGTACCGGATAGCCAATTCTTTCCGTTGCTTCCTTGAGCTTCACCATGTCGATTTTTTCGACCGAGCAATGGCGAACGATCTCGGCGGCGGCTTCCTTTGGAATGATACCGAGCTTGGCTTGCGCACGCGCAAGCGCCGCCTCGAAATCGAGATATTTCTGAACGCGGTTCTCGTCCGAGAATACTTTCCGCATCGCTTCGGTCGTGAAAATGTCGCGGAACACCGCGGAATCGAGGATCGTTGAAGGCATCCTGATGTCTCCTGTCGGGCGCACGTTAGCGTTTCCCGCGCGGCGATCAACACGCGAAGCGGCGTCATGTACCAGTTGCGCCGGACAGCATTTCAGTCCCAAATGGACTGAATTTCTTCTACCGATGGAGGCCGCTATGACCGTCATGACCAAGCCGCAGCAGAGCTTCCGGCTCGAGCCAGTGCATCCGAAGCCGGAAGAGGCGCACACGATGCCCTATGCTCCCGCAGTGCGGATTATCGGCGCCTGCGACCTGATGTTTCTGTCCGGCGCAACTCCGTCGCCGCTCTATCACAAGCATCCACATGTCGATGCCGAGCATGTTCACCCGCACTCGATTGAGGAACAGACAAAGCGCGCTATGGATGCGATCAAGTCGATTCTCGATGAAGTTGGCGCCAGCTGGCGCGATGTGGTCAAGGTGACGAAATATCTCACGGACTTCCGCGATGCGGATGCCATGCACGCGACCCTGGGGAAATATTTCGGCGACTGGCGGCCGGCAAGCACGACAGTATGCATCAATCAGCTGTCCTCGCCTGGCGCGCGTGTCGAACTCGACATGATCGTGGCGTTGCCGAAGCAAGCCAAGTGACGCTTCCTCCCCATCTTGCGCGGATCATCGAGGCTGAATACCCGCGTTTCTCAGAGGCGGAAATGACGCGCCGGCGTGCGGCTGTCGAAACTCTTTTGCTGCAGGCCCAATGCGATCATCTTGTCTTCTGCGGCGCTAATCGTTTTGGATCGGTGGTGCAATGGCTGACACAATGGCCGGTGACCGCCGAGGCTGTGGGCGTGTTTACCCCGCGCGAACGTGATGCGCTGTTCGTGCAATATGTCAATCATGCGCCGCAGGCGCGGATCATCGCGGACAAGGCCAACGTGGCGTGGGGTGGCGAGTCCTCGATTGCGGCTGCGATTGAAGTGCTGGCACGGCGGGGCGCGCGCCAGAACCGTGTCGCGATCATGGGGCCGGTCAGCGCCGAACAGCACGCGGCGCTTTCAGCAAAATTCGGCACGCCGAAGGGCCTCAATGGCGACTATGTGCGGCTGCGGCAGGTGAAGACAGCCGAGGAACTCGATTGGCTGCGCATCGGCGCGCATTTCAGCGATCTCGGCATGGCGGCGCTGCGGGACGGACTAAAGGTTGGTCTAAACGAACGTCAGCTCGGCGATCTGGTCGAGCGCGCCTACCTCTCGCACGGGGCAATCAATGTCATTCACTATATCGGGGTCACATCGATGAGTGCATCCGATCTTGCGGTGCCTCGTCAATTTCCCCGGATGCGGCGCGTACAGGGGGGCGATGTCGTGGTGGCGGAAATCAGCGCCGCATTTTGGGAGCATCCAGGTCAGGTGCTGCGCAGCTTTGCACTCGGCAACCCAAACAAGCTTTATAGCGATCTGCATGCGACGGCGGATGCAGCCTTCGATGCGATCGCGTCGGTGCTCAAGGCGGGCGCCACGCCGGCAGACGTCATCGAGGCCGCAACTGTCATTGAAGCGGGCGGCTTTACCATCATCGATGACCTCCTGCACGGTTATGGTGGGGGTTACCTGCCGCCTATTCTTGGCTGCAAAAGCCGCCCAGCGGGCCCGGTACCAAAGCATCCCTTCCGCGCCGGCCAGACCGTGGTGATCCAGCCCAATGTGGTCACGCGTGATGGCAAGGCCGGCGTGCAGACCGGTGAGATGGTGGTGATTAAAGACACGGGAATCGAGCGATTACATTCAGTTCCGCGCGGCTTTCTAACTATTTGAGCTGGTCAGCCATCCAGTCCGCGCTTTGCGAGCGCCAGCGATAGGCGCGGTTGGTGGCAATGTGGTTGCCATCCTCGACAATCATTAATTCGACCGATCCCTTTGCCTCGCGCGCCAGGCGTTCGGCATCCTTGGCCGGTACGATACGGTCGAGCCGACCGTTCACGATAAAAAGCGGGCAGGTGATTTTTTGTGCGATACCCTCCAGCGATAGCGTATTGGCATTCTTGCGGGCCTCGTTCTGCGTCTTGCAATGGCTCCGCGCACGGAAAGCCTCTCGCGTCAATTCCGGCAATCCATCCCAGGCCGCGCCCCAGTTGAAAGGTCCGCCGAGCGCGATGCAGGCCTTGATACGTTTGTCGAATGCTGCCGCGCGCGGCGCGTAATAGCCGCCGAGGCTCACCCCCCACATGCCGAGGCGTCTGGCATCGAGATCACGCCGTGCCTCCACGAAATCGATGACCGCCTTCACCGGCACCTCGTAATCACCGCGAATGGCGAAGTCATATTGCGCTTCGCCCTGACCCGGTCCTTCAAAAATGAGCGTTGCCATGCCGCGTGCAAGGAATGGCGTCTCGTAGGCGTCACCTTCTTCCTTGGTAGAATCGAGCCCAACCGCCATCACAACGACCGGCGGCCGCTCGCTTCCGGCGGGCTTGCGCAGAATGCCCGCCAGCGTCTTGCCCTGATATGGAATTTCCACGCGCTCGCCGGGCGGTCTTAAGTGAGGAAGCGCTGCCTGCCTGCATGCGATCTGCTTCTTGTGCGCGGCCCTCATCTGCGCCTGGTCGTGCACGAACAGGAATGAAGCAAAATGATAGTAGACGCCTGCCCGTTGCAGACATTCGCCGGCCGTCAGATTGTGCCCGCGATTTAGCGCTGTACGGCCGAGCCCTTCATGATGTGCCGCCCGCTCCGACCAGGCAGCACACCACTCGCTGTAACTTGCGAGCTTGCTGGTGATTTCCTCGAAGTCGGTCAGCACCACGCCATTGGCGACGAAGCGCGGGCCCCAATGTGCGATCGCGGCCTTGACCAGTGGATCAGATGACATTGCTTTCAGTCCTTGTGGCGGGAAGATATTCAGCCGGACTTTTCGTCGCGGCGGTACCACGGCATGAAATGCCGCGTTGCCCAGCTCACCAGCAGTTCGAATCCGACACCGAAGCCGGCAAGCAAAAGGACACCGACGAAGGCTTCGTCGTGATGATAAGAGCGCGAGTTATAGAGGATGTAGTAGCCGAGGCCTCCGATGGAGAGGAAAAATTCAGCCACCACCGCGCCGATCAACGCGCGGCCGGCAGCGAGCCGGAAGCCGGCCAGCAAATATGGCATCGATGCCGGCAGGACGATCTCGGTCAATACGCGGAAACGGCCGGAGCGGAAGGAATGCGCGACCTCCAGATATTCGCGGGGCACCGATCGCGCGCCATCGGCAACATTCATGGTGATGGCGAATATAGCGGCGAAGATTATGGTGGCGATGCGTGCCGCGCTCGAATAACCGAACCACAACGAAAAGAGCGGCAACACGATGATCATAGGCATCGCATTGAAGCCGTTGATGTAGACGCGGATCACCCGGTCAACGATACTGCTGCGTCCCATCAGGAGTCCGATAACAGTGCCCAGCACGATCGTGATAGCCAGCCCTTCCATCACCGCCACGAGTGTGGCGCCGAGCGCCTGTAGAAATGCCGGGTCGGTTATCACTCGCGGAATTGCCAGCACGACGGTACTCGGCTTTGCCACATAGGCGGGGGCAAAGCCGCGAACCACGATTTCCCACAGCAGCAGGATGCTCAGTCCGGCAACCAGCCGCGGCAACAAGACGCCGCGCGTCAACGCGGCAATTTTGTTTTCGGCGGGCGCCGGGGCGGCGATGACGGCCTGACTCATTATTATTGCCTCCAGCGCGCAAAGTGCTGCTCGATAGACAAGCCGAGCCGTGTCAGCCCGACGCCAATCAGCCCGATAACGAGGATCGAGGCGAACACGCCTGCAGTATCAAAATCCTGCGATGCACCCATGATGAGCTGGCCGAGGCCGGTCGAGGACAGGAAAAACTCCGCCGCGATCATGCCGACCAATGCGCGCCCGATCGCCTGGCGCACCCCGGTCATCATGTAGGGCAGGGTGTAGGGCAGCATCACCTCGCGCCACAACGACCATTCGGTCGAGCGGTAGGACTTCGCCACCTCGATCAGTTCGGGTTTGATGCTGCGCGCCCCTTCCACCGTGTTGTAGAGCACCGGAAAGACCGAGAAGAGAAAGACGACCAGCACCTTGGGCGCAAACCCGAAGCCCATCATCGACAGGATGAAGGGGATCAGCGCCACCATGGGCGTGGCATAGAGGATCATAATGTAAGGCTCGATGCCGACACGGAGCGTGCGCACGCGTGCGAGCAGCAATCCAAGCGGTGCGCCAACGATGAGCGCCAGCGCAAAGCCGGTCAGGAAGAGCTCCGCCGAATCGAGCAACTGGGCAATGAATTCGCCGCGAGTGGTCAACTGCCACAGCCGCACCAGCGTTTCGGAAAACGGCACCATGAAGGCCGGGCTGGTCGAACGGCCGGCGATCTCCCAAAGAGCGATGCCGGTGAGAAGGCTGAGCCAGAGCGGGCCGTGACGGCGGATGTAACTATTGAGCACTTACACCAATCCAATCCAGCAGATGATGGACTTGGGCGTCCTATTTCACCATTGCATTGGCGTCCTTCCAGACGCTGGCGTCGACGAAGTCCTCGTATTTCACCGGTTCCTTGTCGGGCTTGATCGAGCCGATCTTCTTCATGAGCGCGGCGACGGCTTCGATCTTGTTGCGCGGCATGCCGTCGTCCTTCGCCGCCCAGAATTCGATGTCGAGGTAGGCTTTGAGCGCGGCCTTGTTGACATCCTTGTTGTGTCCGGTGACGGAAGCGATCTCTGCGACCGTGTCGGCGTTCTTCGGGTCCTGCATGAAGCGCGCGGCCTCGACCACGCCGGCAACCGTGCGCACAATGGCGTCGCGGTTCTTTGCCAGATTATCTTTGCGCACAACCATGATCAGATAGTGGCTGGTCGGGTTGGTGTTCTTCATGGCCAGCAGGATGTTGAGCTTTTTTCCCTGGTACTGGATCTCGGCAAGATCGTCGAGATGCAGGACGGCGTACTGCAGGCGGCCAGCGAGCAGGGCCTGGCCGGGCGTGGAGCCAAGCGCGACCTGCTTGACATCTTCAATTTTCACGCCGGGGCAGCCAATGAACATCGAACGTAGCGCCACCGAACGTGCACCGTTGATTGAATCAACGGCAACGTCTTGCCCGGCCATGTCTTTGCACGTCTTTCCCTCTTCTGTGGTGCCAACCACCCAATCCGGATTGGGCATGCCGTAAACCGCGACCAATGGCACCTCGGCATTGGATACCTGGTTGATCACCGGAGGGGTCGGGGACCAAGCCATATCGACATCGCCGGCGACCACCGCGCGCGCCGCCGCGGTGCCGTTGTCGAACGGTTTGATCTCAACATTGACGCCGTGCTTTTTGAAGAAGCCCTGTTTTTCCGCGACAAACGCGATAGTCACCGAGTAGATCGGCGGAATACCCGGAATTGCGACGACAACTTTCTTGTCTTGCGCTGCAGCAGGGGTGATACCCGCCACCAGTACGCTCAGGAGCGCACAGCGTGCCGCGGCTGCGAAGTTTCTGCGGATCATGGAATCCTCCCTTCAATCTTGCCTTCTTTTCTTATTCATTCAACGTTCGAGTTGGAATTCGGCTTCACGCGCCTCCCGCATCAATGTGCCCCACACTCGCTCACGTAGCTCGGCGAAGCGCGGCTCGCGCAACGTCTGCCGCGTGCGCGGCCGAGCAAGATCAATGGTAATGGTCTCGTGAATGCTCGATGGCCGCCCTTTAAGCACGATCACCCGATGTCCGAGCAAGACCGCTTCCTCGATCGAGTGCGTGACGAAGATCATGGCGGTCGGCCGTTGCCCCCAGATGTGCAATAATTCGAATTGCAGGATCTCACGGGTCTGGGCGTCCACCGCGGCGAACGGCTCGTCCATCAACAAGACATTCGGCTCGACTGCGAGTGCCCGGGCGAGACCGCAGCGCTGCTGCATGCCGCCGGACATCTGATACGGGTAAGCGTTCTCAAATCCCGTCAGACCAACCAGCTTGATGAAGTCCGGCACCTTGCGTTCAATTTCAGCCTTCGGCGTGCCGGCCATGCGTAAGCCATAGGCGACATTCTCAAAGACAGTCTTCCAAGGAAACAGGCCGAAATGCTGGAACACCATGGCGACGCCAGCGATCGGCTCGGTGACACGTTCGTTACCAACCCAGATTTCGCCCGCATCGTGTGGCAGCAGGCCATCGATACAGCGCAACAGTGTGGTCTTTCCGCAGCCGGATGGGCCTACGATCGCGACGATCTCACGCTCACCGACGTCGAAGTCGATATTGCGAAACACTTCAAGCGCGCCGTAGTTCTTGCGGAGTCCTCTTACGCGAATACGCGGCTCACCCTTGCCGCCCTTTGATGCAGGAGCCGGGCGAACGGCAGGCGTCGATGTGGCTTGACTTGTCACTCGGCGGCCTGGTTTGCAGGTTTAGTGTTGACTTTGGCCCAGTAATCTTCCGCCTGTTTTGAACGTCGTAGCGCTTCCGGATTCTCAAAGCCCGGCGCCATCGACGCGTCGGTTCCGGCCAGAATCTGGTGATGTTCGATGTTCAGCGTACGCAACCAGCGTTGCTGGCCCATCGTGATAGCAACGAAATAGCCAATCTCGACCAACTCAGGCTCGCTGAAGTGCTTGTGCAGCCGGCCCCACAATTCATCGGTGGCAGGCAGGTCCCAGGTAATTGCTTCCGCGTAAGCCAGCGCCGCTTTTTGCCGTTCGTCATAACGCGTCGAGCTTTCGAAATTGATCAGGTCGGAATAATCGTCCTCCTTGAGACCGGATTTTGCCGCCTTGACGGAACGCTGATTGCCGCAGAACTCGCACAGCACCGAACGCGAGACGTAAATGCGGCACAGCTCCTTGATCTTGTGGTCGGCAACCCCGTTCTTGAACACATCGCGCCATGTATTGGCGAATGACCAGAATGTTGCCGGCACGTGCGCGCGAATGGCCTGGCTTTCAGGCCGCGGTGTTCCTTCCCGCGCGCAACGCTCGAACTCGGCGAGCATGGCCGGATCCTTAATCGTCGAAGGATCGACATAACTAATGCGGGGTTTCGACATCGACGGTTTCTCCCGGAAAATTCATGCCGACGCGCGGATTCAAGTGCGGCGCCGGTGCTCAGGTGACTGGTCGGGCATGTTGCCGCAACCGCGCCAGTCGAGCAACGGATGTTGATGTATTACAGTAACCCTGTCTTAGTCTTGACGATATCCCAATATGTCGCACTGGCCGTGGCCGGTTCGGCATTTGCCGCGAATTTGCAGGCACATTTTGAATACGCGCGGCGCCGTCAGGTTGAATCGAACCTTACCCGCTACGTCGTTATACGACCCAGTATTGTTAATTCTGTGCAAGGTTACTCCGAAGTTGAGCTGAGTTCGGATACCCGACGTAAACGCTAGGAATTCATGCGACCTTCAGCATAGGCGCAATTGCGACAATCATTTTAGCAATTCAATACTTCATCGCCTCTAGTGTTCGCACGAAATAGGCCGGGGAACAGTTCGGTCGCGTCAAACGGGGCTTATTGCCGTGCGTGCCAGTACCATCGTCATGATCGGGTTTGCCGTCGTCTTCGGCTTGCTCGCCGTGTTCATCGCTCAGATCTGGTTGAACAACCAGGCCAACATGCGAGCGAAGAATGTCGAGCCGCAGAAGACTCTGGCGTCGCAAACGGTGGTCGTCGCGAAACAAGCGTTGCGATTTGGCACCGAGCTCAATGCTTCCATGCTTCAAGAGGTGCCGTGGCCGTCTGATGCGCTGCCGGCCGGCGCCTTCGGCAAGATCCAGGACATTATGTCAGGTGGCCGCCGGGTTGTGCTGGCGGCGATCGAGGCGAACGAGCCCGTGCTCGCGCTCAAGATCACCGGCCCGGGTCAACGCGCGACGCTGTCGGCGTTGGTCAGGCCAGGCATGAAGGCGGTGACAATCCGCGTCAATGACGTTGAAGGTGTTGGCGGCTTTGTGCTGCCGGGTGATCACGTTGACGTTGTGCTGACGCGTCAGCTCGAAAAGGGTTCGGCCACGACTGAAGTCGTTCTGCAGAACACGAAAGTGTTGGCTGTTGACCAGACTGCCGACGACCGCGCCGCCAAGGCGGCAGTGGCCAAGTCTGTGACGCTGGAAGTTGACACGGTCGACGCACAAAAATTGTGGCTTGCGTCTTCAGTCGGCAGCCTCTCGCTGCTGCTGCGCAAGGCCGGCGAAACAGCGGAAGTGCGCACGCGCAAGATTACGCTCAAGGATTTGGGGACCAATGAACCGGTTGGCACCGACAAGTCTGCCACGACGACAGTCGTCGTGACGCGTGCATCGGAAAAGAAGGAATACACCGTTCCGGCCGAGGAAACTCTTGGGGCCTCGGCCGCGACGGAGCGGAGGCAGAACGCCTGGTAAGTCCGGGCTTGGATCATCAAGGGGTGGGGAGTGTGTCGTGAATAAGCACAATAAAATCAATGCCGGCTTCTGCTGGCGTTCTACGGACAGGGCCACAAAACGCGGCAGCTGGCTGCGCGATCTCGCGATCGCCTTAGGTATTGCGCTGGTAGCGTCGATCTTCGGATTGATCGGCGACGCCTATGCGCAATCACGATCGATCGTGATTAGTGGGAATGAACGCACTGTCATGGTGACTGTGCCAATCGGCAAGTCACAGGATGTGCGCACGGACACGAGCTTCGTGGACGTTGTTGTTGGCGATCCTGATGTCGCTGACGTCAACCCGCTGACCGATCGTGCGCTGTCGATTCTCGGCAAAAAGATCGGTACGACCCGCGTGTCGGTCTATGCCGAGGGCAAGAAGCTCGTCGGCATCTTCGACGTCGAAGTGTCATATGACATCACCCGGCTTATCAACGAGCTGCAACGGCGCTTCCCTGGTTCGCGGATCCAGGCTTCTACCGTCAACGGACGCATCATGTTGTCAGGCGAAGTGGTCGATGCCGCAACGCTCGATAAGGCCGTGACGATCGCGCGCCAATTTGGACCTGAAATCATCAACTCGGTGTCTGTGGCGTCGCCGCAGCAGGTGCTGCTGGAGGTGCGGTTTGTCGAAATTTCGCGCACCGCCGGCCGCGAGCTGGGCATCCAGTGGAACCGGTTTGGCAACAACAGCCTCATCAACGTGGGCAACCGCCAGCCGGCAAATCAGCTGCCCGTGGGTCCGGCCAGCGAAGTGGCGGCCGGCGTACTCTCCGGTGCATCGCCGTTCGGGTTCTTGATCAGCCGCATTATCTCGTCTGGCGTCAGCACCGACGTTCTGATCAATGCGCTGGAACAAAAGGGCATCGCCAGAAGCCTGGCCGAGCCCAACCTGGTTGCGCTGTCCGGCGATACCGCAAGTTTCCTCGCCGGTGGCGAGTATCCGATCCCGGTTTCCGGGTCGTTCGGACAGATCAGCGTCGACTACAAGAAATATGGCGTCGGGCTTGCGTTCACACCAACAGTACTCGGCCAGGGTCTGATCAACCTGAAGATCGAGCCTGAGGTGAGCCAGATCGACACACAGCAGACCGGCTCGGTCACCAACGGCATCTCGGTGCCGGCGCTCATCGTGCGCCGCGCATCGACCACGGTCGAATTGCGGGATGGCCAGAGTTTCATGATTGGCGGCTTGCTGCAGACCGACAACAAGAACCAGATCGAGCAACTACCGTGGATCGGCAGC
>Ga0187777_10001674_pt1 | contig 14360 bp, 12 predicted proteins | sample 1015_Q2_SP5_10_M_FD_132416 | JGI IMG/M metagenome (GOLD analysis project Ga0187777, IMG submission 132416) | Tropical peat soil microbial communities from peatlands in Department of Meta, Colombia - 1015_Q2_SP5_10_MG | ecosystem: Environmental > Terrestrial > Soil > Wetlands > Peat | place...
AATCAACTACGGATACGGAGAGGTGGTGGCGGCGGCGGACCAGATTCAGCTCTACAAGCTGGTGTGCCGCCAGGTAGCGACGAAAATGGGATGCACCGTTTCGTTCCTGCCGAAACCGGTGGTTGGGGTCAACGGCAGCGGCATGCATACCAACGTGTCGGTCAGCAAAGGTGGAAAGAACCAGTTCTGGGATGCGAAGGGCGAAGAGAAGCTGAGCAAGTTTGGCTGGGAGTTTGTCGATCGCCTGCTGACTCACGGCAATGACATCTGCCTGCTGCTGAATGCCAGCGTGAATGCCTATCGCAGGCTGGATCCGCACTTTGAGGCGCCCAACCAGCTGAAGGCTTCGCCGACCGATCGCGGGGCCATGGTGCGCATTCCCATCGGCAACGAGAGGAGCATGCGAGTCGAAGTGCGCTGCGTTGCTCCGGATGCGAATCCGTATCTGGTCATGCACTCAATCTTCAAGACCGGCCTTGAGGGTGAGACTGCGAAGATCAAGAATCTGCGGCAGGCGCAGCGGTACTTGCCTGACAACATCTACGCGGCACTCGACAATTTCAGGAAAGCTGGATGGACGACGAAGCTTCTGGGTGAGGATGTGAAGGGCCGCTACGCCGACCTGAAAGAAGCTTCCGCCGATCGCTGCCCGCGTCAACTGGGAACGTTTGTAAAGGCACCCGAGGTTCAGTACCACCACGAGGTGTACAACCAGTTCCTGTGGAACCTGTTTTAACGAACTGCAGATTCCTTGTCGCTTGTGCTCTCAGAATGACAAGGCGATAGGAAAGTTGCTTTCAAAAGAAAAGGCCACGCGAATCGCGTGGCCTTTGACATTCGGCCAGCTGGCTTTCGTTGCCGAGGTTTCGCCGTTCAGCAGAGAAAAAGCGCCACAGACTGCGAAAAACGCGCTTAGGGCAGCAGCGTGTGGTCTAATAGAAGGACTCGAAAGCTCTGATGCCGTCTGCAAGAACAATTCTGCGCCGCCGAGTGAAGCATGTGGGGCGAAATATTCGCGGTGTGCGCGAAGGGATCCGGGCGCTGCTGTCCAGCGATCATCCGCTGCTGGCGCATATTATTCCGATCCGGCGCTGCAATCTGGCCTGCGAGTACTGCAACGAGTTCGACGATTTTTCCAAGCCGGTACCCACACAAGCCATGTTTCAGCGCGTCGACAAGCTGGCGGAACTGGGCACATCTGTAATCACGATCAGCGGCGGCGAACCGCTACTGCATCCCGAGCTGGATGAAATCATTGGACGAATCCGCACACGCGGAATGGTTGCGGGGCTGATCACCAACGGCTATCTTCTCGTGCCGGAGAGAATTGAGCGCCTGAATCGCGCAGGCCTGGAGTGGCTGCAAATCTCGATTGACAATGTGACTCCCGATGAAGTTTCGAAAAAAAGCCTGAAGGTCCTGGATAAAAAAATCGAGATGCTGGCAGAGTACGCTGAATTCCACGTGAATATCAATTCCGTGGTCGGTGGTGGTGTGCGCAATCCCCAGGATGCGCTGACCATTGGAAAGCGGGCGCTTGAGCTGGGATTCAGTTCGACAGTGGGGATTATCCACGATGGGGATGGGCAGCTGCAGCCACTGGGAAGCGAAGAGCGGCGCGTATATCACGCAATGAAGGCGCTCGAGAAGCGCAGCTTCACTCGGATCAACGCTTTTCAGGACAACATCGCACTGGGCAGGCCGAATCAGTGGCGCTGTCGCGCCGGGGCGCGCTATTTATACATTTGTGAGGACGGGCTGGTGCACTATTGTTCGCAGCAACGCGGCTACCCGGCGATTCCGCTCGAAAAATACACTGTGCACGACCTTCGGCGGGAGTACGTGACGGAAAAATCGTGCGCTCCACACTGCACGGTTTCGTGCGTGCATCAAGTTTCGATCTTCGATTCCTGGCGTGCTCCGCAGCATCCCTCGCCCGCGCCGGTTGCGCCGAGTGCCGGCGGGCTGGTGCAGATCGACTGAATTTCCTAACGAGAGTTTTGAACTGCAGTTTCCTCGACACGTCCCTTCGGCTTTGCTCAGGGCAGGCTCTCGCCGCAGATGCGGCAGGGAACAGCTCGGAATGACAATGGAGCGGGTGACGCGCTGGGGCTTTATTTTTTCTGTGCGGTCGGTGGCAGCATTCCATTCAAACGAAGATACATTGCGGCCACACTGTAGTGGTCGGCCAACGCGTTGGTTAGAATAAACATGGCCATTGCGCGAGTTCCAGTATGTCCGCCAAAGAGTTCGAAGGAGTCGCCGAGCTTGGAATCGTCGACTTTGGCAAGTGCAGCAGTGCAGAAATCAAATGAAGCCTTCACCGCAGCCACCAGCTTGTCCTTGCCGTCTGTTTCTTTCGGTTCGGGTGCTTTGGGCTCAGGGGTGTCGCTGATTTTGGCGCAAAGAAGATTATTGGTTTCCGTCACGTGAATTGTGAGGTGAGCGAAGCTCATCTGCTGGGGTGTGGGCTTGTAGTCGTACTTGTCGGCGGGCATCTCCTCGGCAGCGGCGACCAGGTTTTTCTGCTGGCGCGTAAGAATTTCACGCACAGCGCTCGAGACCGGGTTTTTGGTTTCCTGGGCAAACAGCGCCGAGCTACAAGCAAGCAGCATAAAGAAGGTGAATGCGCCTTTCATCATGATTCCTCCAGTGCGCCCCAAGAATACTCCTGCGGAAGAGATTAATTCCAGCCTTCACTGGATCACGGGCGCTACGTGAACGCCTCTGCTTCGGCGCATTTCAGCCGCTAATGCCTTGATTTCGGTCAAATCACGCTGCATTTCATTCCAGCCATACCAGAGCGCGTAGTCCGGGCTGGCGTGGAAGGTCCCTTGAAACGTGCGCATTCGGTGTTCGAGGTACATAACGAACAATTTCTGTTCGACCTCGGTAGGCGCGTCGTAGAAAGTGAGAAGGTTAGGAAACGGGTAAGCGTAGCTCGCGGGTTTTGGAAGAACGTTATCTTTATAGAGGGCTGCAACGACGCGAATACCTTCGGCCATCAGGTGGTCGGCATTGCGAATCATGTCATCGCCCATCTGGAGTTGCTGCTTGGCGAAGTTGGCCGAGTGGCACTGGTTGCAGGTATTGATCATTTTGTCGCGCTCGCGTTGCCAATCTTCCTGGGTGAGGCGGGCGACGTCGGCAGCTTTGACGGTGTTCAGCAAAGCTGTGGGTTTGCCGTCGGGATCGAGAACACCCAATGCCTGGAGGATGGTCGCTCGGTCTGCGGCCCACTGCTTGTCCTCCGGCATGGGAAGCCGGACTGCAAGGAAACCCCATGCGGTGCGTACTTCGTGATTACCGTTCTGCATGTGGCAGGTCTGGCAGGTAGGAGCAGCTGCATTCGCGGGCAAGACTTTCAGCTGTTTGAGGTCGTCGCGGACGCCATGCTTGGAGGCGGAATACATTTCCCACTGCGGATGGTCAAACCCCATGTGGCAGGTCTCACACGCCTGCGGTTGCTTTGCCTCTTCGACCGAGAAGGTATGCCGCGTGTGACAGGCGTCGCATTGTGCCGCCCCGAATCCGGAGCCATTCTGCCGTAATTCAGCAATCTCGTTTGGCGTCTTGTTGCCGATCTTGTGACAGCCGCCACATCCTTTCTGCCCTTCGATGAGCGCCATGGGCTGCCAGTGGATGGTCGGCATGGCGTTCATAGCTGCCCAAGCCATCGCGTGCTTGCCCTTCATGAACTGATCGACTTGAGCCTGGTGACAGGTGGCGCAGGTTTCAGGAGTTGGTATCTTCACCTTGGCAACATCGCCGGCGGAGGTGTGCTGGTCGCCGTGGCAGGACACGCAGGTCACTTCTATTTGACTATGCTTGCTCAACTTCCAATCAGAAACAATGTTGGGAGTGACTTTAGTGTGGCAATCAATGCATTGCGTGGCCGAGCTTGACTGCTGACCGAAACTCGATGCTCCGAGAGAAAAGCTCGCGAGCAGGATAAGCATAGGGAAGCATTTCATAACCAGCTCCTGCAGCACACCCTAATATAAAGAACACTTATTGGCCTGTGATTGGGGTCACATTTAGTGCAGTGTCACTGAGCTTCTGCTATGAGAACAAGGATCCAAGGCCAGCGCTGGTAAGGGCAAAAACCAAATACCAGCCGATGACGATAGCCAGAGCGGTCGAGCGCTTTACTTTGCTGACGCAACTGAAGCCGATGGCAGTGACGACCAGGGTCCAGAACATGAAAATGTCCATGGCGGTGGCAAAGCTATAGAGAAAGTGGGAATCGGCCGGATTCAGAAAGTATCCCGGGTTGGTGGCCACTGGATTCTGAAAAGTGAACGAGTCGGCACTTGCGCCGACTGCCACGGAAATCGTGGCGAGGATGGTCTTGACGAGAAGCGGCAAGCTGGCGTACATCACGACGGCCAAAGCGGTCTTGAACTTGATCTCGGCGCTGGCGGCGAATTTGAAAGTGGCAAACAGGATGGCGGCAACCAGCACGTTCCAGATCAGAATTACGACTGGATAGCTGTAGGAGAAGTTGCGGAAGAATGTGGTCTGGCGCTGCATGGCCTGTTCGCGCTGCGGGGCGGGCAGTTGCTCGATGCGCTCCGCGGCTTTGGGAGAAGCCTGGATCTGGTTCTCGGCCACTTTGCGAAAGCCGATTTTCTGATCTACCGTGTAGACAAAAACCTCGGACATCAGGCAGAGCAGCAGGAATGGCGCCCACCAACTGGCATTGCGGCGCAGATCGGTAAAAATTTTTGACGGCGCGATGAAAACATCGACGATGCGCGCCATTTCGGAAAGCGGGGCGGCTTCGGGGGTGGGCGATGGCAATACCGGCGCAGCGGCCATGGAAACCTCCATCCGGGCGGATTGTAGTCTGGAATGCGTGGGAGGACAAGCCGAAGGGCAGAAGGTCCAATTCTGGTCAGCTCTTTGGACTTCGGGGGATGGTGATGGCGCCTTCTGAGGCGGACGACACCAGAGCCGCATATTTGGCAAAGACACCGCTTGTGTAGACCGGCGGCCGAGGCTTCCACTCCGCGAGGCGCTGCTTCAGGGTATTGTCGCTGATTTCGACCTGTGCAGTCCGTTTGGCGATGTCGATCTCAATCACATCGTTTTCGCGAACCGCCGCAATTGGGCCGCGAGCCGCGGCTTCAGGCGCGATGTGCCCGAGCATCAGGCCGCGAGTAGCGCCGCTGAAACGGCCGTCGGTGATGAGGGCAACCGATTCGCCCAGTCCTTCGCCAACGATGGCTGCCGTCACGCTGAGCATCTCGCGCATGCCCGGGCCACCTTTTGGGCCCTCGTTACGGATGATGACAACATCTCCAGCATGAATGCGCTTGGAGGTGACCGCGGTCATGGCATCCTCTTCCGACTCGAAAACCCGGGCTGGGCCACGGTGACTCAGCCGCTCATGGCCGCTGATTTTGGCCACGCAGCCATCAGGGGCGAGATTGCCGTGCAGAATGACGAGACCACCGGTTTTCTTTAGCGGTTTGTCGGCGGGAGCGATCACCTCCTGGCCGGGACATTCCACGGCGGATTGGGTTTCGGCAGAGATGGTCTTTCCAGTAACGCTCATCTGGTTGCCGTGAATGCGACTGATCAAGCGCTGCGCCAGCAGACGTACGCCGCCGGCACGATGCATGTCTGCCGCAACAAATTTTCCCGCGGGCTTCAAGTTGGCCAGCAGAGGCGTTTTTTCGCTGATGGTCTGGAAATCATCGATGTGCAGCGGCACTCCGGATTCCCGGGCCAGCGCCAGCAGATGAAGCACTGCGTTGGTTGAGCCACCGGTCGCAGCGACGGCGGCGATTGCGTTCTCAAAGGCAGCGCGGGTCAGAATGTCTTTGGGGACGATGCCTTGGCGCAAGAGATTCAGGACAAGCTTGCCGCAATCGAACGCGACCTGATCTTTGGCGGGATCCATGGCGGGAACGCTATTGAATCCCATCGGCGAAAGGCCAATCATTTCCATGACGGTGGACATGGTGTTCGCGGTGTACTGGCCCCCGCAGGCGCCGGCGCCGGGACAGGCGACGTTCTCAAGTTCGTTCAAATCCGCGTCGGTCATTCTGCCGGCAGCGTTTGCGCCGACCGCCTCGAAAACGTCCTGGATGGTGACATCCTTGCCGCGATAATTGCCGGCGGCGATTGTGCCGCCGTAAAGGACCAGCCCCGGAATATTCAGACGCGCCAAAGCCATGGCGGCGGCTGGAATGGTCTTATCGCATCCCACCACACAGACAACGCCGTCAAAGAGTTGGCCGCGGCAGACCAGTTCGATGGAATCGGCAATAATCTCGCGGCTAACCAAAGAAGCGCGCATGCCTTCCGTGCCCATGGTTTCGCCGTCAGAAATCGCGATGGTGTTGAATTCCATGGGCGTGCCGCCTGCCTCGCGAATCCCGTCCTTCACCCTGGCGGAAAGGCGGCGAAGGTGGAAGTTGCAGGGCATGGTTTCGATCCAGGTATTGGCAACTGCGATGAGCGGTTTGCGCAGATCGGCGTCGCTAAAGCCGATGGCTTTGAACATGGCGCGGGACGGGGCGCGATCGCGTCCGTCAGTGATGGCATGGCTGCGGTGTTTGGGATCCATAGTTAAGAGATTAGAACCGCAGTTCGGTGCGCGTGTCCAGAAGTGTGATCGGAGTGCTTAGGCCGTCGCGGTCCTCGCGGCGGCGTTCAAGGCGACTCTGACCGAAGCCGGGAGATGTGGTGTAGCCGATTGCTCAGGCGCATGGGCGGCGACGGTGAACGGAATTCCGGCGCGGACTTTGGTGACATCCACAATGGCATGCCAGTCACGGCAGAGTTGACCGATCTGCCTGGGGCTGACCTCCAGCAGCAAGGTCACAGCATGGGCATGATCGGCAGGAGTTGCCTGCACGTAAGGCAGCTCGATGCCGCGGCGCGAGGCGGCATTTAGAATGCGCATCAGCGTGCCCTGTGTGTTGCGATACTCGATGTGAAAGGCTTGCATATTCGTTCTCCTGACCGCCGGCCGACGGCGGCGCTACTCCTGTTCGAAAATCATTTCTGACAGCGTTCCTCCCGCAGGCACCATGGGATAAACGTTGGCCTCGGGATGGCAATCGAAAGCCAACAGCTCCGGCTCCGGCGAAGACAAGAATCGTTGCAGCATCTGCGAAGTCTCGCTGCTCACGGGGAATTCACGCATGGCATCTTCGTTCAGCCGGTCGCCGTAAATCCTGTAAGCTCGGGCTACTTCGACGAAATCCGGGTTATCGCTTAAGTCCGTTTCCGAGTAATTTCGAGCGTAGAAAAGCTCTTGCCACTGGCGGACCATGCCGAGATATTTGTTGTCGACAACGACCATTTTTATGGGCAAGCGAAGGCGGCGGACGGTGGCAAGCTCCTGAATGTTGATCTGGAAGCCGCCGTCACCGGAGATGCAAAGGACGGTGGTCTCTGGTTTGGCGAGCTGGATGCCAATTGCCGCCGGCAGGGCAAAACCCATGGCGCCCAATCCACCGGAGGTGATGAATCCGCGCGGAGCTGAGGAACGGTAGCGTTGGGCAGCCCACATCTGGTGCTGGCCGACATCGGCCACGATCACGCTGTCATCGGGCAGGTGCCGGAAAAGCTCGTCCAGAAAGCGAATTGTGGGTGACGCGAGACCTCGTGGGTCAGACTCTGCTCGTTCCGGCGTGCAAGCTGTATTTCGCCATGAACTCCAGCCGGGCAATGTTACGCGACGAAGGACGGCCTGGAATGCTGGAATGGTTTCGGCCAAATCGCCGATTACGGGCAGGTCGCAGGCACGCACGCGGTCGAGCTGCGCGGGATCGATTTCAAAGTGAACAATTCGAGCATGAGGCGCGAAACGCGAGGGATCACCGGTTACGCGATCATCCAGGCGGGCGCCGAAGACGAGCAACAGATCGGTTTCATGCAGCGCCAGGTTTGCGGCACGGGTGCCATGCATGCCGACCATACCGAGATAGTAGGGAGCATCGGGTGGCACCGCGCCGAGCCCGTGGACCGTGGCAAAAGCAGGGACCTGCAGATGGTCGAGCAAAAGACGGAGATCTGCGACGGCGCCGGAGAGTTTAACTCCCGCACCCACGAGTGCAACGGGCCGCCTGGCATTTTCGAGCAGGGCGACAAGAGTTTCGGTAAACGTGGTAACGCCGTGAATGCCGGCAGATTTGGTGTGAGGCTGGAACTTGACCGGGCCAGCAAACTCGGTTTTGGCTTTCAGCACATCCGTGGGGATGTCGATGACCACGGGCCCCGGACGGCCGCTGCGTGCCCAGTGAAAGGCTTCGGCAATTACCGAGGGCAGCTCCTCGATGGAACGGACCAGACGGCTCCACTTGGTGAGAGAAAGTGTCAGTCCGAAAACGTCGGTTTCCTGAAAGGCATCCGTGCCGATCAGACCACTTCGAACCTGGCCGGTGATACAAACGAGTGGAACCGAATCCATTTTGGCATCGGCAATACCGGTGACCAGATTTGTAGCGCCGGGGCCGCTGGTGGCGATGGCGACGCCCACCTTGCCGCTGGCGCGGGCATATCCTTCGGCGGCAAAAACTGCGCCCTGTTCATGGCGGGTGAGCACGTGCCGTATGCCGCTATCGGGCAGCGCGTCGTAAAGCGGCATAATCGCGCCACCGGGATAGCCGAAGGCCAGCTCGACCCCCTCGGCGCGCAAACAGCTTAGGACGATTTCGGCTCCTCTAAGCATTCACGACCTTGGCAGCGGGGCGCTCGGCGGTTTCGGCTTTGATTGCCGGTTTCTGAACTTCCTTCGGCAGCCACGACATCATGCTTCGCAGGCGAGCGCCGACGGATTCAATAGGGTGGCGTTTTTCCTGCTCGCGCAGTTCAGCGAACTTGCGGCCGCCAGTTTTGTTTTCCTCTATCCATTCACGCGCGAAGGTACCGTCCTGGATGCGGGCCAGAATCTGTTTCATGGCCGTGCGAGTGCTGTCGCCGACCACCTCGTTGCCACGCGTCAGATCACCGTATTCGGCAGTGTTGGAGATCGAATAACGCATGCGGCTGAGGCCGCCTTCATAAATCAGGTCGACGATCAGCTTCATTTCGTGGAGGCACTCGAAGTAGGCGACCTCGGGCTGATATCCGGCTTCAACCAGAGTCTCGTAGCCCTTCTTGATGAGCGAAGTCAGGCCGCCGCAGAGAACGGCCTGCTCGCCGAAGAGATCGCTTTCTGTTTCTTCTTTGAACGTAGTCTGCAGAACTCCGGCGCGCGTCGATCCGATTCCGTTGGCGTAGGCCAGCGCATACTCATGGGCGCGGCCACTGGCGTCCTGATAGATCGCGAGCAAGGAGGGAACGCCGCGGCCTTCGCTGTAGATCCGGCGCAGCAGATGTCCGGGACTCTTTGGAGCAATCATGACAACATCGACGCCGGGCGGAGGAACAATGGTCTTGAAATGAATGCTGAACCCGTGGGAGACGCCGAGAATTTTCCCCGGCGTCAGAGATGGCTTGATGGCAGCTTCGTAGAGCAAATGCTGCGTTTCATCGGGAGTGAGGATCTGAATCCAGTCGGCCCGTTTGGCGGCTTCGGCTGGTGCGAAGACCTGAAAGCCATCGGCCAGCGCTTGCTGGGCGCTCGGGCGATGCGTCTCAAGACCGATGATGACCTTGTACCCGCTGTCACGAAGGTTCTGGGCTTGTGCGTGCCCCTGACTGCCATAGCCGAAGATGGCGATGGTCTTATTCTTGAGGACCGATGGATTGGCGTCACGCTCATAGAAGATGGTGGGCACGGGTAGCTCCTTGGCTTTGATGTAACCGACCGGTCGGTTTGGACATGCTAACGATAACGAGGTGGTAATGTCAATGGGTTTCTGGGTGGCCAGGCACGAGCCCGGCTCAGAATGGAACGACTTTGTGAATGCCCTTCTTTTTCTTCTTCTTGCTGGAAGCGGTATCGGAGTCGTCGCTTGCCTGGTTGTTGGAAGAGGTCGCCGAATCAGCGGTCTGGCTACTGCTGGCTGTGTTTGCGGACTGATCGGCTGTCTGGATCTCGTTCACCTGTTGTGGAGGAGGCAACGGCTGATTGCCCGCGGAGGGAACATTGGGTTTCAGCTCATTGGCATCACTTGCGGGGACATTGGGTTTGAGTTCATTTTGCTCAGGCGTCGCAGCAGTTGCCGCATTGGCGGCGGCGTCGGCATTGCTGTCTGCAGCAACTGACGCGTCGGAGCGAGGTATTGGCTGATCCGCCGGGGGCGTTCCTTTTCCAATCTCGACCGAGACCGCGTTCTTATCGCCTGCGCCCTTAGCTGGCATGGCTGATTCTTTGGCGGCGTCTCGCACGACATCGCTGGCGCTCATGGGAGTGGGGTCAACCAGAGTTGGCTCGCCTACGTGGGCCGCATCGACAACGCTGGGATGCTTTTCGAAATTCTTGACCAGCCGAGAGAGCGTGCCAGGGGCCTTACGACTATCTTCTTCGGCTTTGTTCTGCGCAACGGCTGCCTTGGTTGGCTTGGGAACCGGCTGGTGTAGGGCGAGGAGCCGAGCTTTGGCGTCATCGGCCCGGTCCATTAGCGGATACCGGGTCAGAATGCGGGAATAGGCTTCACTCGCACCCTTGGTGAAGGGCTCGATCATACGCGCCTTGAAGGGCTCAAATATACAGTTGGGCGGCTTGTTAAAGGCGACGCAATTGGGGCGCGCACGAATCATGTTGATCTCGCCTTCGTAGGACTGACCCAGGAGGTAGAGCGCTTCGTCGGCCTTGCTATACAGCGGGTACTTGTCCACCAGAGACCGCAGGCGGGCAATGGCAGCCGGATAAGACTGGCGTAAATAGTAGAACCGGCCCACGCGATACTCGCGTTCCGCAATCACCTCCTGCACTTCGCGGAGACGTTGCTTCGCCTCCGGGACCAGCTTGCTGTCGGGAAACTGCATGATCAACTGCCGGTATTCCTCTTCGGCGCGCATGGCGTGGGTGTAATCGCGGTCCGGCTTTTCCATCTCCTGATAATGGATGTTGGCGATTTTCAGCTGCGCTTCGGCAGCTTCCGGCATATTGGGGAAGAATGTGATGAAATCTTTGTATTCGATTTCTGCCTGGGCCTGCGATGCCGACCCCCCCTCTGCGTACCAGGAATCGGCGATGGCCAGTTTGGCACGGGCGATGTATTCCGAATCAGGATAAGTGTTTATGAGGGTTTGCAACGTAAGACGAGCCACGTCGAAGCGGTTGTGCTTCATCGCATCCATGGCGCGATCGAACAGCACCTTGTCAGGCTGCTTGGAATCGATGTTGGCGATCGGGTTAGTAACTTTCTTGTTGGTGCAGGCAGCCGCCAGGAAAAGCACGGCCAATGCGATCGTTAACACCGAAATACGACGTGACATAGAACCTCAGGAATCAGTTTCTAACTTCCGGTCTCCGGTTTCCAGTCGAAAATCCTGGAGGTCAGACCCTCAGCAATGTTGCCTCAGTGGCCGCTTTGAGCAATTTGCGTGCATTGGTAGTTGGATCGCCTTCCCCAAACACTGCGTTGCCTGCGACCAGGATTTCGGCTCCAGCCCGGACGACATCGCCCACGGTTTCAACGTCGATGCCCCCATCCACCTCGATACGATAGGAAAGCCGCCGTTGGGCACGTATCTCGGCCAGATTGCGAATCTTATGCACCGCTCCGGGAATAAACTTTTGCGCGCCGAAGCCCGGATTCACCGACATGACCAGAACGTAATCGACGATATCAAGCACTTCTGTTAAGGTTGCCACCGGAGTGGCAGGATTGATCACTACGCCCACTCGCGCCCCATGAGTGCGGATGAGATGCAACGTCCGGTTCAGATGCCGGGTTGCTTCCTGATGTACAGAGATCCAGTCAGCGCCGGCTTCGGCAAAGTCCGGAATGTACTGATCGGGATTCTCAATCATCAGGTGGCAATCGAGCGGCAGATCGGTGGCCTTGCGTAAAGACCGGACAACCGGAGGGCCGATTGTGATATTGGGGACGAAATGACCGTCCATGATGTCGACATGAATGACTGTGCCACCGCCCAGGGCCGCGGCGTGCACCTGTTCGGATAAATGGCTGAAATCTGCAGACAGGATCGATGGTGCTAGTTCGACCAACCCAGGCTCCCGGGACGAAGAGGTGATGAGCAAAATTCTAACACGCGGATTGGCCGCAATACGGTGCTCTGCGGCTTAAGTGGTCATCTGTCAGGGTTGCAGGTAAAATCCTGATTCGCCCTGAGTGCCGACTCAGCGGCAGAGGCCATATCCTACTACTATGAGAATGCGAGTTCGCAAAGCCGTCTTTCCCGCCGCCGGACTGGGTACGCGCTTTTTACCTGTCACCAAGGCCCAGCCGAAGGAGATGTTGCCTCTTGTCGACAAGCCCATTATTCAGTACGGCGTAGAAGAGGCACTGGCGGCGGGTTGCGATCAGATCATCATCGTGACCGGTCGCGGCAAGCAAGCGATCGAAGATCACTTCGACGTGAGTTATGAACTGGAGCACATGCTGGAAGACCGGAAGAAGACCGATCTGCTGGAAATTGTGCGGCACATCTCGGACCTGATTCACGTTGCCTACGTGCGTCAGAAGGAGGCATTGGGACTCGGACACGCGGTGCTTACCGCGCGGGAATTGGTGGGGAACGAGCCGTTTGCAGTGCTGCTTGCGGATGACGTTATCGATGCCGATCCGCCATGCCTGAAGCAGATGATGAATGTCTTCGAAAAAATGCAGTGCTCGGTGCTGGCTACCCAGGTTGTTGAGGGCAAAGCTATTTCAGCCTATGGTGTGCTCGACGTAAAGCCGGTCAAGGGGGAATTCGAAGGGCGGTTGTACGAGATTCGCAATATGGTGGAGAAGCCTCGGCTGGAAGATGCGCCATCGAACCTGGCCATCATCGGCCGTTACATCTTAACCCCGGCAGTTTTCGAGACACTGTCACAGACTCAGGCGGGAGCCGGCGGCGAACTGCAACTTACTGATGGCATGAAACTGCTGCTGCAACGAGAAAAGATGTACGCATACGTGTACGAGGGCAAGCGACATGACACCGGCGACAAGCTGGGATTCCTCAAGGCAACGGTGGAGTTTGCCTTGAAGCGGCCGGACCTGGGAGAACCGTTTCGCCAATACCTGAAAAGTCTGAAACTTTAGCAACTCCGTATATCCAGGCTAAGACTCGCCGAGCGTCATCTTCAGCTTTTTGGATTTTTCTTCCACGCTGTTGGCCAGGTTCTCTTTGTGAGCCGCCATTTTTTTTGCCAGGGCCGGGCTGGTGAGGGCGAGAATTTGGGCGGCGAGAATTCCCGCATTAGTGGCGCCAGCTTTTCCAATTGCGACGGTGGCGACGGGAATCCCAGCCGGCATCTGAACAGTAGCCAGGAGTGAGTCCAGTCCGTTGAGCGCCGTCGAGGGGATGGGAACTCCAATCACGGGCAAGGTGGTGTGAGCGGCGATGACTCCGGCGAGATGCGCGGCACCACCCGCTCCGGCAATGATGACGCGAATTCCGCGATCGGCGGCCTTACGGGCGAAGTCGGCGGTCCGCTCGGGAGAGCGGTGGGCGGAGGTGACGTCAATTTCGTAGCCTATTCCAAAGTCGTCGAGCGTCTTGGCGGCCTCGCGCATGATTTCCAGGTCAGAGTCGCTTCCCATCACAATGGAGACGAGTGGCTTAGGCATAATGTCCTTTCGGCTGCCGAATGGATGACAACAGTCTTGAGAACTATTTCTTGAGAACTATTTCTTGAGAGCTCTCGCCGCAATGTCCTTGCGGTAATGAGCGCCATCGAAGGCGATCCTGGACACGGCCGCATACGCGCGATCAACTGCGGTACCGAGATCCGGCGCACGCGCGGTTACACCTAACACGCGCCCCCCAGAGGTCACGTATCCACCATCAAGCGCGGTTGTGCCGGCGTGAAAAACCTTCACGCCTTCAACTTTGGCGGTGTCCTCAAGTCCGGAGATTTTCTTTCCTGCTTCAAATGTGCCAGGGTAGCCGCCGGAGGCCATGACAACGCAGACCGTGGGGTCGGGTGACCAGCGAAAATCGCCGTCGCTGACGCGTCCTTCAATGGTGGCTTCCATGGCCTCAAGCAGATCGCTTTCCAGACGCATCAGAATCGCCTGGGTTTCGGGATCACCGAAACGGCAATTGAATTCCAGGACCATAGGTCCGCGGGCGGTCATCATCAGGCCACAATAGAGCACGCCCCGATACTCCATTCCCTGCGCTTTCATGCCAGCCACAACCGGACGCGCGATGTGATGCACCAGCCAATGCTGCATCTGATCGTCGAGCATGGTTCGAGTCGAGTACGCGCCCATCCCACCCGTATTCGGGCCAGTGTCACCATCGCCAACTCGCTTGTGGTCCTGTGCGGGAAC
>Ga0187777_10001675_pt1 | contig 14357 bp, 16 predicted proteins | sample 1015_Q2_SP5_10_M_FD_132416 | JGI IMG/M metagenome (GOLD analysis project Ga0187777, IMG submission 132416) | Tropical peat soil microbial communities from peatlands in Department of Meta, Colombia - 1015_Q2_SP5_10_MG | ecosystem: Environmental > Terrestrial > Soil > Wetlands > Peat | place...
CCGGCGTACATCACGATCACGCGGTCCGCCATCTCGGCGACGAGGCCGAGGTCGTGCGTGATCAGGATCGTGGCGGCGTTGGTCTCCTCCTTCGCCTTCTTCAGCACCTCGAGCACCTGCGCCTGGATCGTCACGTCGAGCGCGGTGGTGGGCTCGTCGGCGATGAGCACCGCCGGCTCGTTCGCCATCGCCATCGCGATCATCGCGCGCTGGCGCATGCCGCCGGAGAACTCGTGCGGGTACTGGTCGATCCGCGTCTCGGGATTCGGGATCCCCACCAGGCGCATCAGCCGGAGCACCTTCTCCCGGACGACCTTGTGCTTCTCGTCCGGGTGGTGAATCTCGATCGCCTCGCCGATCTGGTCGCCCACCTTCAGAACCGGGTTCAGCGACGTCATCGGATCCTGGAAGATCATCGCCATCTCGTTGCCGCGGACCCGCCGCAGATCCTTGTCCTTCATCTTCAGCAGGTCCTGGCCCTTGAACAGGGCCGTGCCGCTGACGATCTTGCCGGGCGGCTGCGGGATCAGCCCGAGGATCGACATCGTGCTGACGCTCTTGCCCGAGCCCGACTCCCCGACGATGCCCAGCACCTCGCCGGGGTGCAGGTCGTAGGTCAGGCCGTCGACGGCCTTGACGACCCCGTCGTCGGTCGTGAACTGGACCACGAGGTCCTCGATCGAGAGGACCGGCTCAGGCACGAACGCGCTGCTGTGGATCGAGCGCGTCCCGGAGGCCGTCGCCGACGAAGTTCACGCACAGGACGATGATCAGCAGGGTGAGACCCGGGAAGACGGTGAGCCACCATGCCTGCGGGTTCGTCTGGCCTTCCACGACCAGCGCGCCGAGGGCTGGCGTCGGCGGCTTGATCCCGAGCCCGAGGAACGCGAGGGCCGCCTCGACCAGGATGGCGCTGGCGACCGCGAGCGTCCCGGTGACGACGATCGGCCCCATCATGTTCGGGATGATGTGCCGGAACATGATGCGGGTGTCGCCCGATCCGGCGGCCTTCGCCGCCTCGACGTACTCCTTCTCGCGGAGCGAGAGGAACTGGCCACGCGCGATACGCGCGACCGTCGTCCAGAAGAAGAAGACCAGGATGAGTGAGATCCGCCATTTGTCGCCGCCGCCGAGGAGCGCGGACGCGGTCAGCAGGATCGCGAGCGCCGGGAGCGTCAGGACGAGGTCGGTGATGCGCATGAGGAGGTTGTCGATCCAGCCGCCGTAGTAGCCCGCGATCGCACCGACGACGAGCCCGATTGCGGTCGACAGGAACGCAACGAACAGGCCCACGGTCTCCGAGGTCCGGATCCCGTAGATCACGCGGCTGAAGTAGTCGCGTCCGATCGAGTCGGTGCCGAAGTAGTGGTGTCCCTGCGTCGTCGGCGGATGGAGGATGTTGTTGAGGTCGATCTGGTCGTACCTGTACGGCGCGATGTGGGGAGCGAACGCCCCGACGAGGAAGATGAAGGTCACGATCACCAGGCTGACCATCGCGAGCCGGTGACGTATGAAGCGCCGCCGCGCGTACGCCCACTGGCTGCGGGCCTTGATCTCGAGCCCGTGCTCGTAGACGAGCGAGTCCGCAGTGTCGGCGAGGATCATGCGGTCGCCGCCGCCGATGACCTCCTCGCCCCCGACGACGGGCGCTGTCGGATGTCCGGGCGTTTGCTCGAGCGCCCGATCGAGCGTCGGGTTCGGCTCAGTCATAGCGGATCCGCGGGTCGAGGTAGCCGTACACGATGTCCGCGATCAGGTTGAACACGATCACGCAGACGGCGGTCACCAGCAGCCACGCCATGATCGCGTACAGGTCGAGGTTGTTCAGCTTGTTGATGAAGTAGTAGCCCATTCCGTCGAGGCTGAACACGGTCTCGGTGATGATCGCGCCGCTGAGGAGGGCGCCGAAGTTGAGCGTTGCGACGGTCACGACCGGGATCAGCGCGTTGCGAAGGACGTGGCGCCTGATCACCTTCCCCTCCGGGACACCCTTCGCGCGCGCGGTGCGGACGTAATCCATGTTGATCACGTCGAGCATGGACGCGCGCATGTACCGGCTGTAGAGGGCGAAGCTGATGATCAGCAGCGTGATGATCGGCAGACCGAGATGTTGCAACCGGTCGATCGACCACGCCCCGTGGCCGGGGTTGTTTAACCCCGACGTGTAGAAGATCCGGACGTTCCACTTCAGATAGATGTCGACGAACAGGATCTGAAGCAGCAGCGCCAGCCAGAAGGTCGGCATCGCGAACCCGAGGAAACTTAAGGACGTGAACGTGTAGTCGAAGGCGGAGTACTGCCGGATCGCGGAGTAGATGCCGACGATGCAGCCGAGGATCAGCGCGAGGAGCTCCGACGTGATGATCAGCTGGGCGGTGTGCGCCATGACGCGCTTCAGGTCGGGCCAGATCGGCTGCTGCGTGAGCAGCGAGCTCCCGAACTTGTGCAGCGTGACGTCCTCGACCCAGTAGGCGTAGCGCACCGGGATCGGCTTGTCGAGGTGGTACTGATGCTCGAGATGGTGCAGCGTCACCTGCGAGAACTGCGGGTTCGCGCGAAGCTTCGCGAGCGGACTGCCCGCGAGCGACACGAACGTGAAGATCAAGAAGCTGGAGACAATCAGCACCGGGATGCTGTAGAGGACGCGCCGAACGATGAACGTCAACATCTGGGGCCTCTCCTTGACCGCCGCACCCGCCCCCGAGAGGGGGCGGGTGCGGGACGTTTTCGATCCGTGGACCTAGTCTAGTCGGCCCTCAGCCGATTAGCTCGTCCACTGCCAGTCCTGCGCATTCCAGGTCGGACCCGCAGAAGTCGGCGTGTTCTTGAACCCTTTCAGGCCCTTCTTGTAGATCAGGATCGACGGGGGCGAGTACATCGGCACCGACGGCAGGTCGTTCGCCATCAGCGCGTCGGCCTGCTGGAACTCGGCCCGGCGCTTCGCGTCGTTGAGCTGGTGCTGGCTGTCGAGCAGCAGCGCCGACACCCGCTTGTTGCAGTAGCTCAGGTAGTTCGACGGGCCGTTGCAGCGCCACGTATCGACTGCCCACTGACCGTCCGGCGAGCCGAGCACCCACGCGAACTCCATCGCCTGGTAGTTCTTCGCAGCGAGGACGTCGGGGCCGAACATGACGTTCGCGGGGACGAGGCCGTTGTCGACCTTGATCCCGATCGCCTTCAGCTCTGCCTGGACGATCGCCTCGCTCGTCTCACGCCGCTGGTTGCCCAGCGTCGTCGTGTAGGTGAACTCCGCCTTGTCGCCGTGGCACGTCCAGTAGGCGTTGTTGCTGGCGGACGGCGTGCTCGGACCACCGGTGCAGCCGGCGGCCTTCAGCATCGCGATGGCCTTCTTCGGGTTGTAGTTCCACTTCGCGAAGTCGGGCCGGTAGTTCAGCTTGTCGGTGTTGAAGAAGATCAGGTTGTTCAGCAGCTTGAGACCCGGGGCATACGAACCGAACAGCGAGTTGACGATCGCCTGGCGGTTGATCCCGAGCATGATCGCCTTGCGGAACGCCGGCATCTTCATGATCGGGACGCCGTGCGGGCCGAACTGCAGGTCGAGGTGCTCCTGGTAGAGCGCCGGGATGGCCGAGTAGACGATCCCGGACTGGTGGAGCAGCTGCGAGAGGGCGGTCTGCGGGGACGGCGCAATCGCGTCGACCTCACCGCCGCGCATCGCCTGGATCTCGGTGTTCGTGTCGGTGATGATCTTGAAGAGGATCTCGTTGAGCGAGGCCTTCTTGCCGTACCACGTGTTGTTCTTCACGAGGACGGCGCCCTGACCCTTGGTGTAGCTCTGCAGGATGAATGGGCCATCCGAGATCGGCTTCCCGTTCTTGCCGCACACGCAGTTGGCCCAGATCTTGTTGAAGTCCTGGCCTGCGAGCTCGACGGAGGGATAGATGAGACCGAAGAGGTCCTTGTAGTCCGCGAACGGCGCCTTCAGGTGGAACGTCACCTGGTACGGGCCCTTCGTCGTGGCACCCGTGATGTCGTCATACCCTGCGCGCGTGGCGACGTCGTTGTTCGGGTTGATGAACTGCTTCCACGTGTAGATGAAGTCGGCGGCAGTGACGTGCCGACCGTCGTTCCACTTCGCGTTCTTGCGGAGGACGTACGTGAGCGAGCGCGGCGTCGCGACAACCTTCGTCGCGAGGTCGTGTATGTATGCGCCCGTGTTGGTGATGGTGTAGGCGCCGCGGAGCACGGGCGAGTTCCCCATCACGACTGCCCAGTACTCGCTGCAGCAGTTGAGGCTCGTGTTGAAGCCGTCGATGTCCTGCTCGGCTCCGAACACCACGACCTTCTTCGCCTCGCGAGCCTTCTGGGACTTCGGGACCGCCGCCCACGCACGTTCGAACGCGGTCTCCGTTGTCTTCGGCGTCGCCGTCGCCGCGCTGTTGCGGGCGAAGTTCACACTCGCCCCAGCGGCGGCTGAGAGGAGCAACGCAGCGAGCGCTGCCCCGAGCAACAGCCCCAATCGTCTGTGCATCTTCCCTCCGTTCGTTCTGCGTCGGGAGCCGTTGACGGCAACGCGAAAGAGGCTCCTCCGCCCGAATTGGGCGTCCGTCAGCCGATCAGACGTCCCATGCCCGCCTTTGGTTAGGTTCGTGACAAGCGATTATGACTTCCCGCACCGGCGGGACAAGGGGCCGGCGCGGCCGCCTGCTAGACGGCGTTCGCGACACCAGCAGGGGCGGCGTGTTGTGGTTGCTCGGGCGAGGCGGCGTGTGCGAGCAGGAGCCTGACCCGCTTCTGCTCCGCGTACTCCGCCCGCAGCACTGCCGCGTCGGACTTGGCATTTGGAGAAGGCCCGGCCGCCGGCTCGAGCCGAAGCCCGCCGGCCACCGCCGCGACCACCACTGCGGCCGCCGCCCCTGCAGAGAGCACCCAGGCGCGCCCCCTCGAGCGCCGGGGCATGACGATCCGGTCGGCCGGCTCGACGAGCGCCGCCTCTCGGATGAGGCCGGTCGCGGCCTCCAGCTCCGCGAGGTAGCGGCGGCAGTCCGGACAGCCGGCAATGTGCCGCTCCAGCTGCAGCTCCTCCACCTCGGAGAGCTCGCCGTCGACGTGCCCGGACGCGAGCTCCCGCGCCCAGGCGCAGTCGTCCAGATGCATGAGCTCAGATGGCCCCATGCCAAGTCAGACGCGAAGCGGCGGTGAGAGTTAGCGCAGTTTGCGCGGAAGGACGGGCTCAGGCGGTCAGGGCGTCCGCCCCGGCGACCACCTCGAGGATCTCTTGGGTGATCTCGGCCTGCCTGGCCCGGTTCATGGCCAGGGTCAGGCTGTCGATCAGCTCACCCGCGTTCTTGGAGGCGTTCCGCATCGCGGTCATCCGCGCGCCCAGCTCCGACGCGGCCGACTCGAGCAGCGCCCGGTAGAGCTCCGTCTCCAGGTAGACGGGCAGCAGCCGTTCGAGGATCTCCTCCGGCTCGGGCTCGAAGATGAAGTCGCCGTGGCGGGCATCCTCCTGCCTCTCCTCCTCGGACGTCTCGAAGAGCTCCTCGGAGAGGGGCAGCAGGTCGCGGACGGTGACCTTCTGGACGAGGGCCGACTCGAACGCGTTGTAGACGACCACGACTCGGTCGACCGCCTCGGAGGTGAAGAGCTCGGCGAGGCGGTGGGCCACGCCCTGCGCATCCGCGTAGGTCGGCTGGTCGCCGAAGCCCGAGAACTCGCCGATGATCGACCGGCGCCGGAATCGGAGCGTGCCTGCGCCCTTGCGGCCGACCGCGACCCACCGGACGTCCACGTTTTCGGCGCGCAGCTCCCGTTCGAGCGCAAGCGAGCGCCGGATCACCTGCGAGTTGAAGGCGCCGGCGAGCCCCCGGTCGCCGGTGAGCGCGGTGATCGCAACCGTCTCGACCTCGTCGCGGCGTTGCAGGAGCGGGAGGCCGCGGACCGACGTGCTCGCGCGCGCCGTGCCGGCGATCAGCTCGGTCATGCGGTCGGCGTAGGGACGCATCGCCTCGATGCGCGCCTGCGCCTTGCGCAGCCGGGCCGAGGCGACGAGCTCCATCGCCTTCGTGATCTTGCGCGTGTTCGTGATCGAGCGGATGCGCCGCCGCAGATCCTGGACCGATGCCATGCCTAGCCGACCAGCGCCTCTTCGTGCTCGACGTTGAAGCCCTCGAGAAACGTCTTCAGCTCTGCGTCGAGCTTCTCCGCCGTCTCGTCGGACAAGTCGCCGCTCTCCCGGATCGCCTGCAGCACCGACCTCTCGGCGCGAAGGACCTCGCGCAGCTCTTCCTGGAACCGCGGCACTTGACCGACGGGGATCCCGTCCAGGTACCCATGGACGCCGGCGTAGAGCGCCGCCACCTGCTCCTCCATCGGCCACGGGTCGTACTGCGGCTGGTTGAGCGTCGCGACCATGCGCTCGCCGCGCGCGAGCGTCTGCTGCGTCGCCTGGTCGAGCTCCGAGCCGAACTGCGCGAACGCCTCGAGCTCGCGGTACTGCGACAAGTCGAGGCGCAGCCGGCCTGCGACCTTCTTCATCGCCTTCGTCTGAGCCGAGCTGCCGACGCGCGAGACCGAGATGCCGACGTTGACCGCCGGCCGCACGCCCGAGAAGAACAGGTCGGACTCGAGGTAGATCTGTCCGTCCGTGATCGAGATCACGTTGGTCGGGATGTACGCAGCGACGTCGCCCGCCTGCGTCTCGATGATCGGCAGCGCAGTCAGCGAGCCGCCGCGGTTCTCGTCCGAGAGCTTGCACGCTCGCTCGAGCAGCCGGGAGTGGAGGTAGAAGACGTCGCCCGGGAACGCCTCGCGTCCCGGCGGCCTGCGCAGCAGCAGCGAGAGCTGCCGATATGCGTCCGCGTGCTTCGACAGGTCGTCGTAGATGACGAGCGCATGCTTGCCCTCGTACAGGAAGTGCTCGCCCATCGCACAACCGGCGAACGGGGCCATCCACTTGATCGGCGCCGCCTCCTGCGCAGCCGCCGAGACGATCGTCGTGTACTCCATCGCACCCTCGTCGCGCAACCGGTCGTACACCTGCGCGACCGTCGATGCCTTCTGGCCGACGGCGACGTAGATGCAGTGCACGTCGGACTGCCGCTGGTTGAGGATCGTGTCGACGACGATCGCGGTCTTCCCCGTCTGCCGGTCGCCGATGATCAGCTCGCGCTGGCCGCGGCCGACGTTCGTCATCGAGTCGATCGCCTTGATCCCGGTCTGCAACGGCTCCTTCACCGGCTGCCGTGCGACGACGCCCGGGGCCTTGAACTCGAGCGGCCGGCTTTCGCTCGCCTCGATCTGGCCCTGGCCGTCGAGCGGATTGCCGAGCGGATCGACGACGCGGCCCAGGAGACCCTCGCCCACGGGAACGCTCGCGACCTTGCCGCTGCGACGCACCGGCTCGCCCTCCTTCACCTCCTGCCACTCGCCGAACAGCGCCGCGCCGACGTCGTCCTCCTCGAGGTTGAACGCGAGCCCGACGACGCCGTGCTCGAGCTCGAGCATCTCCATCGCCACGCAGCTCTCCAGCCCGTAGATGCGGGCGATCCCGTCGCCGACCTGCAGCACCGTGCCGACCTCGGCGAGATCAGTCTCGACGTCGTAGTGCTCGATCCGCTCCTTGAGGATTGCGGTGATCTCTTCGGGACGGAGCTTCATGGACGATTCCTTTCGGGACGTTGGCGCTTCACGGTGCGACTCGGTCGGGGGCGATAACCGGTCCGGGGACCTGCAACTGCTTGACCGTCGAGGTGGGCGTCGTGACCGCACGATGGCTGCCGCCCGCGCCGCAGCCGGACGCGATCACGCCAACGCACAGGGCGAGGGCGACGCAACGGCTCACCGGACGTGGGCCAGCTCCCTGCGCAGACCTTCGAGTCGGCCGCGCACGCTTGCATCCACGCGCAGCGATCCGGCTTCGAGCACGAGCCCACCGATCAGGTCCGGGTCGACGGTCCTCGTGGCGTCGACGCGACGGCCGGAGGCCGCCTCGATCTGGGCGAGGATCTCGTCCGCCTCCTGGTCGGAGAGCTCGTAGGCGGTCGTGAGTCTCACCGACATGCGCTGCTCCGCACGGGCGCGCAGTCGGTCGAACTCGCGCACGATCTCCTCGATCTCGCCGATGCGGCCCTTCTCCGCCGCCAGCCGGAGGAAGTTGCGCACGAGCTCGTCCGCGCCGCCGGTCAGATCGTCCAGCAGCAGCGTCTTCGTCCGGACGTCGACCTGCGGGTTGCGCAGGACGACCCGAAGCGCTCGGACCTCCGCGACAGCGGCGGCGAAGTCCGTCAGCTCGGCGTGTACCACGTCGAGCCGGTCGCGCTCGGTCGCCGCCTCGAACAGCGCCTGCGCGTACGTCCGATGGACCGCGCCTATGTCCCTGCTCCTTCACGCTCGAGCACGGAGAAGTCGAGCCCCGAGATCGCCTCGTCGATCAGCCGGCGATGGTCTTCGTCGTCGAGCGCCTTGCCGGTGACCTTCGTCGCGGCGACGAGCGTCAGCTCCGCGACCTCGGCGCGGATCTGCTCCAGCGCGCGGTGCGTCTCCGCCTCGATCTGCCGGCGGGTCTCGTCGAGCCGGCGCTGGCGGTCCTCCTCGGCCTCCTCCCGTCCGCGCTGCTCGGTCGCATCTGCGACCTTGCGCGCGTTCGCGAGGATCTCCTCGGCCTGCTCCCGAGCCTGGCCGATCAGCGCCCGGTGCTCCTCGACCAGCCGGCGCGCCTCGGTGCGCGCGGCCTCCGCCTCTTCGATCGACTGCTGGATGCGCTCGCGACGGTCGTCGATCATCTTCTGGATCGGGGCGAACGCCCACCGCTTGAGGACGTAGAGCGTGATCAGGAACAGGACGATCGTCCAGATCATCAACCCCGGCGTGACCGAGATCAGTGCGTTGGCGCCGACCAGCATCAGACCAGGACGTACGCGAGGATCGAGCCGAGGAGGCCGTAGAAGACGACCGCCTCGGTCAGCGCGAAGCCGAGCCACTGGATGCCTTGCAGCTCTCCGCGAAGCTCTGGCTGCCGGGCGACCGCCTGGATCATCGAGCCGAAGATGTTGCCGATGCCGACGCCGGCGCCGAGCGCGCCGAGGCCGACGCCGAGCGCGAGGCCGATCGCCTTCCCGGCCTTCGTCACGTCGCCGGTCGTCGCGGCGAGAAAGAGATGCATCGTTCGTCCCTCCTAGTGAGCCGGCTCGATCGCCGAGCCGATGTAGATGGCGGACAGTGCAGCGAAGATGAATGCCTGGATCGACACCACGATCACGACCTCGAAGATGTAGAAGGCGCTCCCGACGAGGATCACGATCGGAACGAGCACCAGCGTCTGCAGGATGAAGAGCAGGCCGATGAACGTGAGGATCAGGATGTGGCCAGCGAGCATGTTCGCGAAGAGCCTGACGCTCAGCGAGATCAGGCGCATGAACTGGCCAAGCACCTCGAGCGGGACGATCAGGAAGAGGAGAGCCTTCGGCGCTTCGGGAATCCAGCTCTTGAAGTACCGCCTCGCGCCGTTCCAGCGAATGCCTTCGTAGTGCGTGAAGACGAACGTGAGCAGCGCGAGCGCGAGCGTGACCGAGAGCGACGACGTCGCCGCGTAGATCCCCCACGTCGGTACGCCGTGCCACGTGTCGCCGGTGAGCGGTAACGGGATGAAGCCGATCACGTTCACGACCCAGATGAAGAGCATCAGGCTCGCGACGTACGGGAACCAGCGACCGATCGCCTTCGTCGGGAGACCCTGCTCCGCGATCTGCGTCTGGGCGATCTCGTAGATCTGCTCGCCGACCGTCTGGCGCCGTCCCGGTGTCTTGACGCGCATCAGCCCGAAGCCGAGCAGCATCGTCAGCAGGGCACCGAGCATCAGGTACACGACGGCCTTCGTGATCGAGAGATTGAGCGGACCGAGGTGGATCGGCACCCACTCGTGCTGCTCGAACTCCTTCGTCGGGTCGAACGTGCCACGCGCGAATGCGCTCGCCGGAAAGGCGAGCGCGAGCATGGTGACGAAGGCAAGGCGGCGGATCACGGGGATCCCGAGAAGTACGTCGCGAGCGACAGCCCCAACTCGAAGGTGTACGCGAGCGCATAGGTCAGCGCGGCCGAGATCGCCAGCGTACGGTCCGCGGCCGCTGCCGCGACGAGCACGACGAGCAGGCCGATGGACTTGAAGAAGAGGCCGAACGCTTGCACGCCTGAGGCGGCGACATTACTCGTGTCGCCGCGAGTGCGGTGCAGCACGACGTCGATCAAGTGCACGGCGACCCAGAGGACGGCAGCGAGCCCCCAGCCCGCGATCGGCCAGCCGGCGAGCAGGAACACGGGCAGCGCGAGGAGCAGCACGATGGCGCCACCGACGGCGGGCAAGACGTGCCTCGGCTCAGGCCGCGGCGTCGAGAAGAGAGCGCTGGGCATCAGAGCCCCCGACCGTAACGCAGGTAGACGGCGCCGATCCCGCCGAGGATCCCGATCACCGCGCCGACAAGGATGCCGACCGCGACCGATCCGGCGGCCCAGCCGATCAGCCCGCCGACGACCGTCGCAGCGAGCAGGACGCCGAGCAGGACGCCTCCGGCCGCGGCAGGCGGAAAGGACGGACGCGCGACGGGCTCCATCGTCGCGGGCAGCATACCAAGGGTTTGTAACAGCGAAAATCGCTTGTAGCGGACAAACACCCCGGACTTTGTACGTGCCCTCACGGCCGCGCACCGCCGCTCGACGGCTTCTCTATCCTGCTGGTGGATGGAGCCGACGTATCTCGGGGCGGCCTCATTCCCACTCGTGCCGCAGCGGCGGCTGGTCGGGCTTACGCTGGGCGCCCTGAGGGGATCACGCCGGGGGCGCGGCTACGAGGTGATCGGCTCGCGGCCGTACCGCCCCGGCGACGACATGCGCTCGATCGACTGGGCCGCCTCTGCCCGCCTCTCGTCCGCGCGCGACGACGACCTGTTCGTGATCCGCGAGCGCTACGTCGAGGAGGCGCCGCACGTGATCGTGCTCTGCGACCACCGGCCGAGCATGGCGCTGTACACCCCGCCGCTGCCGTGGCTCTCGAAGCCGCGAGCCGTCCGGCATGCGGTCGACCTGATCATCACGAGCGCGCTCGTCGAACGCGGCTTCCTTGGCTACCTCGACCTGGCCGAGGACGAGCCGCTATGGCGACCGCCGAGGACGCAGCGCGTCCTGCCCGAGTTCCACGACGAACGCCCGTACACCGCGCCGGCGGATGCGCTGACGCGCGGCCTGGACTACCTGCGAGTGCACCGGCGAGGCGTTCCGCTCGGGACGTTCGTCTTCGTCCTCTCCGACTTCCTCGACCCGCCCGGAGAGGAAGCCTGGATCGAGGTGCTCGAGCATGGCTGGGACGTCGTCCCGGTCGTGATCCAGGACGCGACCTGGGAGCAGTCGTTCCCCGACGTCGCAGGTGTGGTCGTGCCGCTGCAGGACCCGCGCGACGGGAGCATCCGCTCCGTTCGGTTGAGCGCGCGCGAGGTCGACGCGCGCCGGCGCGAGCACGAGGAGCGCCTGGAGCAGTTGCTCACACGTCTGCGCACGCTCGCAGTCGAACCGGTCGTCCTCCCTTCGGACAATCCGGACGACATCCTCGACGCGTTCCTCGGCTGGGCCGACATCCGCACGACGGCTAGGGTCGCGCCATGAGCCGGATCCTCGGCAACCGACGAGTGCGCACGATCGCGATCGTCGCCGGTGGAGCGATCGTCGCCGCGGGGATCATCGCCGTGCTCGTCGTCGTGACCGTTCCGGGTACGAGGACGCCGCCGCTTCCGCCGAGCGGCATCGTCGCGACGGCGACGCTCACACCGCGCGCCGCGCTGTTCGGCGACACGGTGACGACGCGAGTCGACGTCCTGCTCGACCGGCGGAAGTTCGATCCCTCGACGCTCTCCGTCGATGGGAACTTCTCGCCGTACGCCGCCACCAGCGACCCGATCGTCACGCGGCACGATCTCGGCCGGGCCACGCGTGTGATTACGCTCGTGCGGCTCTCGTGCCTCAGCCGAGCGTGCCTTCCGCCGAACCCGCTCACGGGAGGACGCATGACGATCCCGCTCCGCGGAGTGACAGTGTCGGTCACCAAACGGGGCGGCGGGACCCAGCTACTGCAACTCCCGCTGCCGGACCTCGAGGTCGCCTCGCGGATGTCGCCGCAGGACGTGATCGCATCGAGCGGCGCGCGCGCGCCGCCGTTCCACGTCAGTACGACGACGCCGCCGGTGAGCTACGCCGTCTCCCCGACACTCGCCTTCTGGCTCCTCCTCGTGGCCGCCGTGGTCCTGTTCGCGGTCGCCGCCCTGCTCGGGCGCAAGTACTTCCCCCGCTTCGAGCGCCGCGCCGCGCCCCGCTCGCCCCTCGAACGGGCGCTTGCGCTCGTCGAGGAGGCACGCCGACAGGGTCTCGAGCCCGAGCAGCGCAAGGCGCTCGAGCGCCTCGCCGACGAGCTGCGTCTGACCGGCAGCTCGGGGCTCGCCACCTCGGCGGAGGTGCTCGCCTGGTCGGAAGAGGAACCACCTTCGCCCGAGACCGGCGAATTGGCCGGCCGCGTGCGCGCGACGCTGAACGGAGGATCGAACGGTGCCGCGGCCTCATAGCCCGGACGCGCACGCCGGTATCCCCCTCGCCGGCCTGGACGCGTTCGCCGGCGCTGTCCGCCGGACGACGGTCCAGCAGGCCGTCGTCGCGGCGATCGCGGTCGCGCTGCTGATCGGAGCGGTCGTCTCCCAGACGACGTCACCCACGGCGATCAGCAGCCGTGAGACGACGTCGAGCGGCGTGATCGTGCTCGACGTGTCGCGGAGCATCAGCCCTCAGCGGGAAGTCGAGATCCGAACGCTGCTCAAGCACTTCGCAACGCAGAGCCAGCACGTTGGGCTCGTGTTCTTCTCCGACACGGGCTACGAGCTGCTCCCGCCCGGCACGCCGGGGACGGAGCTGACGCCGATCATCCATTACTTCACGCCGTTCAAGGCGACGCCGCAAGCGAAGAAGCTCAGCCTCCTGCCCACCCCGTGGGACGACACGTTCCGCGGTGGAACCGAGATCTCGACGGGCCTCCAGGCCGCGCGCCAGGCGCTCCTGCGGCAAGGGATCCACAACCAGCCCGTCGTGCTCGTGAGCGATCTCAACACGTTCTCCAACGACCTGCCCAACGTCAGCCGAGCGATCATCCAGTTGCGCCAGGACCACATCCCGCTGCGCATCGTCGCCCTCGAGCCCACGGTCGGCGACCGCGAGCTGTTCGCCCGCCTCGCAGGCCCGAACGCGTTCCTGCCGCTGAACTCGCTCGGGAAGTCGGGCGCCTCGCACGCGATCAACTCGACGCTGCACTCCGCCGTCTCGGGCGGGCTGATCGGCACGACGATCGTTCTTCTCGCGCTGCTCGCGGTCGGCGAGTTCCGGCACGGTCGCCTTGCCCTCCCGGCTCGTCCCCGAGAGGAGAGCGCGTGAAGCGCTTACTCGGACTGACGGGTGCCGTGCTGGCAGCCGTGGTCGCGACCGTGCTGCTGCTGCTGGCGCTCGACGTGCGTCGCGCGGAGCATCGACTGGCCGTGGGCGATGCCGCCGTCCTCGCGGATCCGAGCCGGACCGATCTCTGGACCGCGAGCGAGGTCGTGCCGAACGACGCGGCACACCGGCTCCTCGGCATTCGCGACGACCTCGCCTACCGGAATGCATTCCGTCTGTTCCTGCTCGGCAGGCCGTGGCTGAACACCGTCTTGTCGCCGCTCGACGTGAACACCTACCGCGCGGAGGCGCAGGTCGCGCTCGCGCATCTCACCCAGACGGAGACGAACCCCGTCCGCAAGTCGAACGCGTTCAACATGCTCGGAGTCCTCAACCTGATCCTTGTCACGCCGGTCGACCCGCAGCAGGAGTCGAGTGCGTTGCTGCGTTCCAGCCTCTCGTTCCGCGACGCGATCGCAGCGGACGACCAGGACCCCGACCCGAAGTTCAACCTCGAGGTGGCACTTCGCCTGCTCCAGGAGGAGCCCGTAACGGGGAACACGCTCCGCGGGCTCGGCGGCGCGGCGACTCAGAACCTTCAGAACGGGAACGGGTATTGAGCGGTCTCACGTTCCAGAGCCCGCTCGGCGCGCTGGTCGCGCTCGCTGTGGTGTTCCCACTCGCCGCGCTCGTCGCGTTCGAGCGGCGTGCACGCCGCGTCCGGCACAACGTCCAGTTGCCGGAGCCGGAAAAGCAGACGCACACGCGGCGCATAGTCGCCTTGTGCGTGCTCGCCGCGCTCCTCGGGCTTGCAGCGACGCACCCGGCCCTGACGCGGACCTCCAAACGCTCGGTTCGAACCGACGCGCAGGCGTGGGCGCTGTTCGACACGTCGGCCTCCATGTCCGCCCGTCAGCAGGGCGGGCCGTCGCGGTTCGAGC
>Ga0187777_10001676_pt1 | contig 14356 bp, 9 predicted proteins | sample 1015_Q2_SP5_10_M_FD_132416 | JGI IMG/M metagenome (GOLD analysis project Ga0187777, IMG submission 132416) | Tropical peat soil microbial communities from peatlands in Department of Meta, Colombia - 1015_Q2_SP5_10_MG | ecosystem: Environmental > Terrestrial > Soil > Wetlands > Peat | place...
GCCGAGGCGAGCAGGAGCACCGCCAGCGCCCCGGTCCTGCCGAGACCGCTTCCCGCACCCGTGGCGTGACGCCCCGCGTGACCCCGCGGCGGGACGTAGGCCGCCGGGACGGCATCTGGCGCGGGACGCGGAGGCACGGCGTTCCGGGTGCAGCGTCAATGCAAGGAAGGCGCCGCCGCGGGGGCGCGTCAGGCACGGACCTCGGTGCTGGCCGACGCATCCAGACCAAACGCGCTGTGCAGGCTGCGGACCGCGAGCTCGGTGCACTTCTCGTCGACCACGCAGCTGACCTTGATCTCCGAGGTGGAGATCATCTGGATGTTGACCCCCTCGGCCGCGAGAACCTGGAACATCTTCGCCGCCACGCCGGCGTGGTTCCGCATCCCCAGGCCGACGATGGACACCTTGGCGATCCGGTCGTCGCTCTCCACGGCGGCGATCCCGAGCTCGGCGGCCACCTCGGCCATCACCTGGCGCGCGGCGGCGAAGTCGGCCTTGGTGACGGTGAAGCTGACGTCGCTGCGTCCGCCCCGCGGCGGGGTCTGGACGATGATGTCCACGACGATGTGCCGGTCGGCGAGGGCCCCGAAGATGCGCGCGGCCACGCCCGGGCGATCGGGCACCTCGCGCAGGCTGAGGCGCGCCTCGTTGCGGTCCTGGGCGATTCCGCTGACGACCACCTGCTCCATGGCTGCGTCCTCCCGGCAGACGAGCGTTCCCGGGTCCTCGGTGAAGGACGACTTCACCCAGAGCGGGACGCGGTACTTCATGGCGAACTCGACCGACCGGATCTGCAGAACCTTCGCCCCCAGGCTGGCCAGCTCGAGCATCTCCTCGTACGAGATGCGATCCAGCTTGCGCGCGGCGGGGCAGACGTTGGGATCCGCAGTGTAGACGCCGAGCACGTCGGTGTAGATCTCGCAGGCGTCGGCGTGCAGGGCGGCGGCCAGCGCCACCGCGGTGGTGTCGGATCCGCCGCGGCCGAGGGTGGTGATGTTGCCCGTCTCGTCCGTCCCCTGGAAGCCGGCCACCACCGCCACCCGGCCGGCGCGCAGCGCCTGGTCGAGCGCCCCGGCGTCGATGTGCTGGATGCGCGCCTTGCCGTGCACCGCGTCGGTGACGATGCGGATCTGGTGGCCGAGAAAGCTCGTCGCCTCGCCGCCCTCGGCCTGGACGGCCAGGGCCACCAAGCCCACCGCCACCTGCTCGCCGGTGGCCAGGACGACATCCTGCTCGCGCTCGCTGGGCGTCGGACTCACCGCGCGGACCAGGCCGAGGAGCCGGTTCGTCTCGCCGGCCATGGCCGAGACCACCAGGACCACGTCGTGTCCGGCGGCGCGGGCGCGGAGCGCGTGCCGCGCGACGTTGCGAATGCGCTCGACGTCCGCCACCGAGGTTCCGCCGAACTTCTGGACGATGCAGGACATGGACGGTTTGGGGTAAGGAGGGCAGGCTCTTACAGAAAATGGCGACGACGCGAAACATCCTCCTCGACGGGGACACCCTCCCCCTGGAGGCCATTGCCGACGTCGCTCATCGCCAGGCGACGGTGGCGCTGGCGCCCGAGGCGCTGGCGCGCGTCGAGCGCGCGCGGGCGGTGGTCGACCGGCTGGCCCGGGGCGAGACGCCCATCTACGGGGTCAACACCGGCTTCGGCACGCTCTCCGAGGTGCGCATCGACCGCCAGGACCTGGCCACCCTCCAGCGGAACCTCCTGCTCTCCCACGCCGCCGGCGTGGGAGAGCCGCTGCCGCTCCCCGAGGCAAGGGCCCTGCTCCTGCTGCGGTGCAACGTCCTGTCCAAGGGACACTCCGGCATCCGGCCGGTGACGCTGCGGCTCGCGCTGGAGATGCTGGCCCGCGACGTGGTGCCGGTCATCCCGGCCCGGGGCAGCGTGGGCGCCTCGGGCGATCTCGCCCCGCTCGCCCACCTCGCCCTGGTGCTCATCGGGGAGGGGGAGGCTTACTTCCGAGGCGAGCGGCTGCCCGGGCGGGAGGCGCTCGCCCGGGCCGGCCTCGCGCCGGTGGTGCTGGAGGCCAAGGAAGGCCTGGCTCTGGTGAACGGGACCCAGGCGATGACCGCGGTGGGAAGCCTGGCGCTGCTGCGGGCGGAGAGGCTCGCCGAAGTGGCCGACGTGGCCGGGGCGATGACGCTGGAGGGCCTGCTCGGAAGCCACCGACCCTTCCTGGCCGAGATCCACCGCATCCGCCCCCACCCCGGCCAGGAGGCCTGCGCGGCGCACCTCCGCCGCCTGCTCGCCGCCAGCGACATCGTGGAGAGCCACAAGGACTGCAGCAAGGTGCAGGACCCCTACTCGCTCCGCTGCATCCCCCAGGTCCACGGGGCAGCGCGCGAGGGGCTCGCCTTCTGCCGCCGCGTCCTCGCCGTGGAGGTGAACAGCGCCACCGACAATCCCCTGGTCTTCGCCGAGGAGGAGCTCATCGTCAGCGGCGGCAACTTCCACGGCCAGCCGGTTTCCCTGGCCCTGGACGTGCTGGCGCTGGCGCTCACCCAGCTCTCCAGCGTGAGCGAGCGCCGCGTCGAGCAGCTGGTCAATCCTGCCCTCAGCGAGCTGCCGCCGTTCCTGGCCAAGGACTCCGGTCTCAACTCCGGATTCATGATCGCCCAGGTCACCTCCGCCGCGCTGGTGGCCGAGTCGCGCATCCTCTGTCATCCGGCCTCGGTGGACTCCATTCCCTCCTCGGCCGGGCGCGAGGACCACGTGAGCATGGGGATGACGGCCGCCCTCAAGGCGTCGCAGGTGGCGGAGTTCACCCGGACCTGCCTGGCCATCGAGATCCTGGTGGCGGCCCAGGCGCTCGACCTCCGCGCTCCGCTGCGGCCCGGACGCGGCGTCCACGCCGCACATCGGCTGGTGCGCGAGCACGTCGCCACCCTGGACCGGGACCGCGAGGTCCATCGGGACGTTGCCCGGGTGGCCTCGCTCATCGATTCCGGCGAGCTCCTGAACGCGGTGCGCGCCGCCACCGCCTGAGGCCGACGATGCCGGCCCTTCGCCGAGCGCCATGAGCGACCGTCCAGAGCCCGGAGGTCATGCCTTCCCCGAGCCCGCCGCCTCGGCGGAGGGGGCGCGCCCGGGGCCTCTCGGCGTCGAGGAGGCGCGCGCCCGGATCGCCGCCCTGGAGCGCGAGGCGCGCGCCCTGGGGAACACGCCCGAGGCTGCCTTCCTCTTCCACGAGGTAGGTCTGCTCTGGGAGCAGCCCCTGGGGAATCCGCGCAACGCCGCCTCCGCCTTCCAGGCCGCCTACCGGATCGCACCGCGCTTCACCGAGAACCTCCGCGCCGCCCGCCGCATCTTCTCCGAGGTCGGGAACTGGCCGATGGTCCTCCAGCTCCTCGACGCCGAGCTGGAGGCCACCCCCGCCGGTCGTGCCCGCGCCGCGCTCCTCTACGAGCGGGCGCTGGTGCTCGACGAGCGGCTCGGCCGGCGCGAGGAGGCGGCGGCCGCCTTCCGCGACGTCATCACGGCGCAGCCGGGGGACGTGGGACTGCTCTCGCAGCTGGCCAGCACCTGGGCGGCCCGGGGAGATGCACGCGCCCTGGCGGACACGCTCCAGCTCCTCGCCCGGGCGGTGGACGATCCGCGGGTCGCCGCCCAGGCGCTCCTCTCCGCCGGCCTCCTGCTCGAGGACCGCCTGCGGGACGACCGCGGGGCGGCCGAGGCCTACCGCGAGGCGTTCTCCCGGGACCGCAACGACCCGGTGCTGCTCGCCGCCCTCTCCCGGGTGGCCGTCCGGGAGCAGCGGGACGACGAGCTGCTCCGGGTCCTGGCCGCCGAGGCCGAGAATCTGGGCCCGCAGGGAGGTGCTGCCTACCTCGAGCTGGCGCGCGTCTACGAGCGGCTCGGGCGTCCGGAGGATGGCCTGGCTGCGCTGCAGGCCGGCCGACGGCTCCAGCCGCGCGACCCCCTGGTGCTCTCGGCACTGGCCGCCCTGCTGGCCACCCGTGGCCGGGCCGAGGAGCTGGCGGAGGTCCTCTCCGCCTGGGCGGAGACGGTGCACGACGAGGCGCAGGCGGTGGCCCTCCACCTCCGCCTGGCCTCGCTCTTCGAGGACACGCTCCACCGCGACGAGCAGGCGGTGCAGAGCTACCGGACCATCCTCGGGCGGGTCCCCGGGAACCAGGCGGCGCTGGCCGGCCTGGGGCGCCTCTATGCCAGGCAGAGGAACTGGGCCGGGCTGCTCGATGTCTACGACTCCGAGCTGGCGGTGACCGCGGACACCGCGGCCAAGGCCACCATCCACTACCGGGCCGGGGAGATGTGCGAGAACCGCCTCAACGACGTCGACGCGGCGGTGACGCGCTACCAGCAGGCGCTGCTCCTCGCCCCCGGCTACCTCCCGGCTCAGCAGGCTCTGGGCCGCCTGTTCGAGCGCCTCGGGCGGTGGGCGGACCTGGCCGCCATGCTGGAGCAGGACGTGCTCCAGGCGGAGGGCCCGGCGGAGGCGGTGGTCCGGCTCGGGTCGCTGGCCAGCGTCTACGAGAGCCGCCTGGCCGATCCGGAGCGCGCCCTCGACTGCCTCCGCCGCGCGCTGGACCTGCTCCCCGACCACCTCCCCTCCTTGCGCCACGCCCAGCGGCTGGCGGAGCGGCTCGGGCGGTGGCGCGACCTGGTCGACCTGCTCGAGCGCGAGGCGGCGCTGGTCTCCGACGTCAAGCAGGTGGTCGCCCTCCGTCATCGGGCGGCCGAGGTGCTCGACGAGCAGCTCAGCGATCCCTCCGCCGCGGTGGCGGCCTACGAGAAGCTCCTCGGCGTCTCGCCGGCCTACCTCCCGGCGCTGACCGCGCTCGGGCGGCTCTACGCCCAGAGCGGCCGCTGGGCGGACCTGGCCGCGCTCTACCGCACGGAGGCGGCGGTGGCTCCGGCCGAGCGGGCCTCCCAGCTCCTCCTCAAGGTGGGCGAGCTTCAGGAGAGGCGCCTCAACGACGTGGAGGGGGCGCTGGCCACCTACGGGCAGGTGTTGGAGCGGACTCCGCGGGACCTCCAGGCTCTCGCCTCGCTGGCGCGGCTCCACCGCACCCGGAGCGACTGGAAGTCGCTGGTGGCCATCCTCCTCCGCGAAGCCGAGTGCCGCACCGACCCGCGGGACCGGGCCGACGTGCTCTTCGAGGCCGCCTCCCTGCGCGAGCATCCGCTCCAGGACGTGGAGGCGGCGACCGAGACCTACGAGGAGGTGCTCCGGCTGTCGCCGGCCCACACCGGTGCGCTGCGGGCGCTCGAGCGGCTGGCCTCGGCCCGGGGCGATACGCGGGCCCTGCTCGCAGCGGTGGAGCGGACGGCGCAGACGGCCCAGACGCCCGAGGCCCGGGTGTCCGCCTACCTCAAGCTCACCCGTCTCTACCTCGACCGCCTGGACGAGCCGGCACGCGCCGCTCAGATGGCCGAGGAAGCGCTGGCCATCGAGCCGCGCAACCTCCACGCTCTGCTGGTGCTGGAGCGTGTCCGGGCGGCGGACCGGGCCCGCCGGCCCGAGCTCAAGACCCGGCTCGCCGAGCGGGTGACCGACGCCGGCCTGGCCTCGGCGCTCCGCTTGAGGGCAGCGCTGGACCGGGAGGAGGTCGACCTCCAGGACCGGACCCGGGAGCTCCAGGCCGCCTTCGACGCCGACCCGGGGGATGCACGGGTCTCCTTCGCCCTCGAGCAGGCCCTCCGGCAAGAGGCCGATGCCGGCCGGCTCCACCGCTTCTATGCCCGGCGGCTTGAGGTGGCCACCGACGAGGCGGAGCGCCTCTCGCTGCAGATGCGCATCGCCGAGGCGGCCGAGGCCGGGGCCGGGGTGGATCGCTCGGCCCTGGAGGCCTACCGCGCCGCCCTGGTCCTGCGGCCCGGGTTCCTGCCCGCCCTGCAGGGCATCCGGCGCGCCGCCGAGCGCCTCGCCGACTGGGCGACGGCGGTGGCCGCCCGCGAGGCCGAGGCCGAGGCCTGGCACGATCCGCGCGGGTCGGTGGAGGCCTGGTGCGCCGCCGGGCGCCTGGCGCGCGAGCGGCTCGCCGATCGGGAGCGGGCGCTGCGCTGCTACCGCCACGCGCTGGAGAAGGACCCCCTCAACGCCGAGGCCTCGGCCGAGGTGGAGCTGCTCCTGGTCGACTCCGGCGATCCGGCCCAGCTGGCCGCCCTCCACGAGCGCCAGGGCGAGGCGCGGCTCACCGCCGGAGACCGGGCGGCCGCGGCCAACGTCTTTCACCGAGCGGCGGAGATCTGGCGGCGAACGGTGCAGGACCTGGCCCGGGCGCTGGCCGCCCTGGAGCGGGTCCTCGACGCGGACCCCACCCATGCCGGCGCCCTGCTCGCCAAGGGAGAGCTGGCCCTGGAGCAGGAGCGCTGGGCGGACGCCGCCGAGGCCTTCACGGCACGGGTCCGCCTGGGGGGCGAGCCGGACGTCCTCTCCGCGCTGCACCTGAGGCTCGGCGTTCTCTTCCAGGAACGCCTCGGCGACCTCAACCGCGCCGTCGCTCACTTCCAGGCCGCCCTGGCCGGCAACCCCCGCCTGGCGGATGCGCTCGAGCATCTGGTGGCGCTCTACGTCAACTCCGAGAACTGGACCGGGGCCTCGGATTCGCTGAAGCGTCTGCTCGACCTGGACGGCGACCCGGGCGTGCGAGGCCGCCACACCCTGGCCCTGGCCCGGGTCATGGACGAGGGCTTCGGGGACCTGGTGCGGGCCGGCGATCTCTACCGGCGCGCCCTCGAGCTCGGCGCCGACGATGCCGTCGTCCTCGACCGCCTGGCCGAGATCCACGAGCGCGAGGGCGACGTCCCCGCGCTCCTGCGTGTCCTCGAGGGCCAGGCGGCGGCGGCCCCGCCGGAGCGCGCCGCCCGGCTCCGGCGCAAGCTGGGCGAGCTCTGCGACCGGGTGGTGGGTGACGAGACCCGGGCCATCTTCAACTACCGCCTGGCCGCCGAGCTGCAGCCGAGCTCCGCCGACGTGCACGCCGCCCTGGCCGCCCTCCTGGAAAAGGACCCCGGCTCGATGGAACAGGCGGTGGAGGCGCACCGGGCGGTGGCCCGCATCGATCCCGGCAACGTGGAGAGCCTGCGCGCGCTGTTCCGCATCTGGGAGAGGGACCGGCGGCTGGACCGGGCCTTCTGCGCCGCATCGGTGCTGGTCTTCCTGCGCTCGGCGACCGATCGGGCGACGAACCTGAACATCGACTGGCGGGGGCGCCTCCCCCAGGACGGGACGGATCGCCTCGGCGACGAGGAGCTCGCCCTGCTCCACGGGGCGGAGGCGAGCGGACCGCTGGTGGAGGTGCTGCGCGCCATCGGGGACGAGCTGGGGGAAACGCTCACGCCGTCCTTCGAGAGCCTGGGCGTCGACCGGCGCTCGGACCGGCTGCGCACCGACCACCCCATCCACCGGACCATCCGGCTGGTGGCGGAGACCTTCGGCGTCTCGGGCTTCGACGTCTACCAGGCGCGCCGCGGCCTGGTGGTGCTCGAGCCGGGCCGCCCGCAGATCCTCTGCGTGGGCCAGGACGTGGTCCGCAAGTTCAACGTCCGCGAGCAGAAGTTCATCATCGGCCGGGCCGTCCTCGGGCTCCTGAACAAGACCGCCCTCTTCTCCCGCCTCGGCTCGGAGGAGGCCGCCAACCTGCTCGGCGGCGCCGTCCGGGCGGTGGTCCCCGGCTTCTCCGGCCTGGGCAACCCGCCCGCGGAGATGGTGCAGTCCCTGCGCAAGCGGCTCAGCCGGCGTGGCCAGCGCGCGCTCGGGCCCGCCGCCCGGGGGGTGGCTGCCGGACCCGTGGCCGACCTCCCCGCCACCCTCGACGCGCTTTCCGCGGCCGCCAATCGGGCCGGGATGCTGATGGCCGCCGACCCGGGCCAGGCGCTGGAGCTGGTGCTGCGCGAGGACCCGGGCTTCTCCAGCCCCCAGCCCGACGCCGCCGAGCCGGTGCTGCGCGCCGTCCGGGAGCGGGCCGACCTCCGCGCCCTGCTCACCTTCGCCGTCTCCGAGGAGTTCTTCGCCCTCAGGCGGAAGGTGGGCCTGGCCCTGCCGGACAGGACGCCCTGATCTCCCCGGGGGCTACTCGATGCGCAGCACCGCGCCGGGCGGAAGCTCGCGCTCGAGGCGGGCCACCGCCGCGTCGACCGCGCCCCGCTCGCGTCCTTCGACGGTGACGCGAACGCGGTGATCGACCTCCGGCCGGTACTGCGGGTAGCTGCCGATGCCGACGCCCGGGGTCTGGAGGGCCACCCGGTCCAGCGCCGCGGCGATCTCCGCCTCGCCCTGAGCGAGGTAGAGGGCGCGCGTGAACAGCGGCTCGGTGGGGAGCATCCCGAGCACGGTTTCCAGCTGGCGGCGGAAGAGAGGCGGGATCCCCGGCAAGAGGTACACGTCCTCGCAGGCGAGGACGGGATACCAGGAGCCCTCCTGCGCGATGAGCCGGGTCCCCTCTGGCGCCTCGGCGAGCCGGAGCGCCTCCGGGGCGGCCGGTCCGGGCGCGTGCGCGCGGAGGAGCAGAACCATCTCCGGAATCCGCACCACCCGCCGCCCCAGCGCCAGCGCCACGGCGCGGACGGTGACGTCGTCGTGCGTCGGACCGATGCCACCGCTGGTGATGACCCAGCGTGCCCGGGCGCGTGCCCGGACCACGGCATCGACGATGGCGTCCACCTCGTCCGGCACCACCGCCAGCGAGCGCAGGGCAATCCCCCGCTCGCGCATTCGCCGGATGAGATGCGCGCCGTTCTCGTCGGGCACCTGGGCGCTGAGCACCTCGTTGCCGATCACCACCGCCGCCGCGCCGGTCGGTTCCATGGGCTTCGCCCACGAGCCTAGCTCACCCGGGGACGCCTCCGGGGAGCCCGGCGGGCGAGCAGGGCCCGGACCGCAGTCTCGACGTCGGCCGCCACCTCCTCGATGGGCCGCTCGCCGTCGATGGTGCGCAGGTGGTGCCCCCGGGCATGCCGCGCCGCCGCCTCCCGGTAGGCGCGGGCCACGGCCGCCTGCGTGCCGGCGTCGTCGAAGCGCTCCCGGCGTCCCCCACGCTTCCTCCGCCGCGCGGCGGCGACGGCCGGGCGCACCTCGAGGAGGAGCGTCAGGTCCGGGGCCGGCGCCCGGGCGTTGAGGGCCTCCACCCAGGCGCGGCCGACCACCGGCCCCTGGTAGGCCAGGGAGCTGAGGAGGTAGCGGTCGCTGACCACCACCGCTCCCCGGGCCAGCCCGGGCTCGATGAGCGACGCCACGTGGTCGAGCCGGTCGGCGGCGAAGAGGAGCGCCAGGGCGGCGTCGGACGGCGAGCGGCCGCCGCGCAGCGCCCGGCGGAGGAGCCGGCCGACCGGTCCGTCGGAGGGCTCGCGGGTGAGCACCACCGGGTGCCCGTCCCGCCTGAGCCGCGCGGCCAGGTGCGCCGCCTGTGTGGTGGTCCCGGCCCCGTCCAGGCCCTCGAGCACGACCAGACGGCCGCGTCGGCTCATCGCGGGAGCAGCGACGCCGGGTCGTCGAGGCGGAGCGCCTGGCGGACGTGCTGGAGGGATTCGTAGAGCGCCAGCTCGCGCTCGAGCTCGCGCTTCCCCCGCCGGTAGCGGATGCCGGCATAGGCCACCAGAGCGGCGGCGGCGAGGACCGCGGCCAGGCCGAGGCGCGGGAAGCGGATGGAGTCCCAGAACAGCTTGGCCGCCGCGCCGGTGAAGATGAACGCCGTCACCAGCGCCACGCCGGTGTGGGCGAAATGGACGGTGCTCTTGCGCGAGGCGAGCTCGGCGCGGAGGCGCGCCAGCTCGCGTTCTCGCTCGCCGGTGGCGACGGCGAGCTCGGGGGAGTCGGGGGGAGCCACGGCGGCCGGGCACCCTACCCCAGGCCCGGGGGCGGTGGGGATCGCTTCCGCCCGGGAGATCAGCTCGGGGCGGCGAGCACCGAGCCGCAGCTCCCGCAGCGCGCGCCGGGATAGGTGCGCTCGCCGCAGCGGCCGCACCGCACCAGCTCCTCGGCCGGGTCCTCCGCGGCCGATTCCACCGTCGCCGCCTCGGGGCCCAGGGCGCGGGGGAGGTGCATCCCGCAGCGGTCGCAGAACATCCCCACGGCCTGCACGTTGCGGCAGTACCGGCAGGTGATGGGACCGGCGGGCACGGGCGTTCGCTCCGCCGACGGAGGTTCCCGGCCCGAGTCGAGGTCGGGGAGCCCTCCGGCGCGGACGTCGGGCGTCGGCTGGGCGGCGCCCGGCTCCCAGTCGGCGTCCCGGGGGGCTTGCAGCGTCGGCACCGGCGCGAGCCGGGTGGGCTCGAGCTCGGAGAGCGGCGGGACGGCGGGCAGCGGGACCGGGGAGGGGTGGACCTCGAGGTCGGGCATCGGTCCCACCGGGCCTTCCCGCTCCGGGGGCCGGCCGAGGAGGTGGCCGCACACCTCGCACTCCCAGGCAGCGACCGGCGACTCGCACACGGGGCAGACGCGCATCGTCCGGTCGAGTCTACCCGCACCGGCGCCAGGGGCGCGCCTCTAGCCCACCGAGGCGAGGGCGAGCCGGCCCTCCCAGCGCTCCTCCAGGGCCCGCACCAGGGGCGCGTGCTCGGCCCGGGCCAGGTGGGGGTCGGCCTCGGCGATGGCCCGCGCCTCCTCGCCGGCGACGGCGGAGAGGGCCTGGTCGCGCGCCAGGTTGGCCACGGCCAGCTCCGGAACGCCGCTCTGCCGGGTGCCGAGGAACTCGCCCGGCCCCCGCAGCTCGAGATCTCGCTCGGCGACCCGGAATCCGTCGGACGTCTCCTCGAGCACCTCCAGCCGGGCGCGGGCCTCGGGGCCGCCCATCGCCGAGGCGACGAGGAAGCAGTGGCCGGGCTCCGTCCCCCGGCCCACGCGCCCGCGGAGCTGGTGAAGCTGCGAGAGCCCGAAGCGCTCGGCCGACTCCACCACCATCACCGTCGCGTTCGGGACGTCGACGCCGACCTCGACCACGGTGGTGCAGACCAGGACCTGGACCTCGCCGCGGCGGAACGCCTCCATCGCCTGGTCCTTCTCCGCCGCCGGCATCCGGCCGTGGAGAAGCCGGACGGTCCATGTCGGGAAGGCGGCCTGGAGCTCCTCCGCGCCCCGGGTGGCGTCCTGGAGGTCCATCTTCTCGGAGGCCTCCACCAGCGGGAACAGCACGTACCCCTGGCGGCCGCGCCCGATCTCCGATTCCAGCGCGGCCCAGGCGCGCGTGCGCTGCCGGGGAGGGAGGACGCGGGTGGTGATGGGCGTGCGCCCCGGCGGCAGCTCGTCGAGCACGCTGAGGTCGAGGTCTCCGTAGAGGGTCATGGCCAGGGTGCGGGGAATGGGCGTGGCGGTCATCACCAGCACGTCTGGCCGCCGCCCCTTGGCGGCGAGCGCGTGGCGCTGGAGAACGCCGAACCGGTGCTGCTCGTCGATGAGGACGAGCCCCAGCCGCTGGAAGGCGGCCGACTCCTGGATGAGCGCCTGGGTCCCCACCGCCACCTGGGCGCGGCCCGCGGCCACCTCGCCCCGGGCGCGCCGCCGCTCCCGGGCGACCCCGGCGCCGGTCACCAGCGCCACCTCGACCCCCAGCGGGCGGAGGAGCCGCTCCAGCGTCCGGTGGTGCTGGGCGGCGAGGAGCTCCGTGGGCGCCATCAGCGCCACCTGCCAGCCGTCCTGGACGGCCAGGGCCGCGGCCATCGCCGCCACCGCGGTCTTGCCCGAGCCCACGTCGCCCTGGAGGAGGCGGTGCATGGGCTCCGGCCGGGCCATGTCACGGGCGATCTCCCCGAGCACGCGCTCCTGCGCCCCGGTCGGCCGGAAGGGCAGGAGCGCCCGGGCCCGCGCCAGCCGCGCCGGGTCGACGTGGAAGCGGATACCGGGGCTGGTCTTGACCCCCTGCCGCCGCAGGGCGAGGCCGAGGTGGAGGAAGAAGAGCTCGTCGAAGGCGAGCCGGCGGTGGGCCGGGCTCCGGTGCTCGCCGAGGTCGGCCAGGTCGTCGGTGTCCAGGGGCGCGTGCAGCCGTTCCAGGGCGGCCCCCAGCGGAAGCAGGCCCAGCCGCCGGCGCAGCCCGTCCGGCAGGGGATCTCCGACCGCCGCCAGCGCTGCGCCGCAGATGCGGTGCACCAGAGTGCGGATCTGCCTCTGCTCGTGGCGCTCGAACCCCGGATAAAGGGGGACGATGCGCCCGAAGTGGATGCTCGGCCCGGGCGTCTCGTCGATCGGCTCGACCTCGGGATGGACCATCTCCCGCCCGGCAGCCGAGGCCCTCAGCTCTCCCGAGACGATGAGCCGGCTGCCGAGGGGGAACCGGGCCTTCATCCAGGGTCCGGTCTGGAAGTAGGTCAAAGCGATGCTCCCGGTGGCATCGGAGAGCACGGCCCGGAATACCCGGCGGCCGGGACGGAGCGTCACCTCCCCGGCGGCCCGCACCGTTCCCACCGTCACCCCCCGCTCACCGGGACGGAGCTCGCGCAGCGTGGAGAGCCGGCGCCGGTCCTCGTAGGCGCGGGGGAGGAGGAAGAGGAGGTCCCCGACACGGCCGAGACCCTTCTTCTCCAGCGCCGCGAGGAGGCGTGGATTGAGGCGCAGGCCGGAGCGCCGCAGCGATGCGGCCAGGGGACCTTCCCGGGGGGCGATGGAGAGCGTCCGCGGCTCGAGCGGCGCCTCCGGAGGCGGAGCCGCCTCGGCGCCTCCGCGCCTCTTCCTCGTCCGGCGGCCGCCCGGCGCCGGGGACGTGCGCGGCGGAGCCGGCGAGGCCGGAGCCGGCCGCCGCACCGGTCCGCGGTCGGGCTGCAGGCGCTCGGCCAGCCGGCGCAGCGCGGCCGCCTGCGCATCGAGCGACTGGCCGCGGCTGGCGATCAATGCCTCGCCGAGGAGCCGAACCTCGTCCGCCGGGGCGCCGGCGGATCGAGCCTCGGCCAGCGATGCCTCGAGCAGGCCGGCCAGCCCGCGCACACGTCCCAGGGCGCGAAAATCGTGCTGCGCCAGGAAGCGCAGGGGGGCCGACAATCGATCCAGGTGTGCACGGTCCATGGGACGAGCGGGCGGGAGCCTAGCGGACGGCGCCCACCCCGGAAGTCACCGGACGTCACTCCGCCGGAGCGTCGTCCCCGAGCTCGACGAATTCCACCGAGGCGATCTCCACCTCTCGCCCCCCGCCCGGGCTCTGGACGGTGACCAGGTCGCCCACCTGCTTGCCGATGAGCGCCCGGGCGAGCGGGGAGGTGACGGAGATCAGCCGCCTTTTGATGTCCGCCTCGATCTCCCCGACGATGCGGTAGGTGACCGACTTCTCCGTCTCCTGGTCAACCACTGTCACCGTGGCCCCGAAGACGACGCGGTCGCCGCCCAGCTTGGCCACGTCGATGACCTCGGCCCGGGCGATCCAGTCGTTGAGGTCGAGGATCCGGCCCTCGATGTGCGACTGCTTCTCCTTGGCGGCGTGATACTCGGCATTCTCCCGGAGATCGCCGTGGCCGCGCGCCACCTCGATCTCCCGGGAGATGCGCAGGCGCTCCACCGTCTGGAGCTGCTTGAGCTCCGCCTTCAGCCGGCGCAGGCCGGCGGGGGTGATGGGGATGGGGCTGCTCACGGGCGGGGCAAGATAGGAGAGCGGGCGGCCGGCGGCAATTTCGGCGGACCGAGGGGGAGCCTCCCCCCCGGGCGGGGGGAAGTCACCCCGCCCGGGCTGCGCTACGGGCAGAGACGTTCACCCTGGTGCCGGTCCGGCGCCTGGTCCGGGGCTTGCTGGCCGTGCGGGGGTGAACGCGCCCTCCCCGAAGCCCGGCGCCCAGCTTCGGCTCGGATTGCTGGCCCTGGCCGTCGCCTGCCACGGGCAGGTGGACGCACCGCCCCCGGCCGCCACCCTCACCGCCAGCCCGCGACGCGGTGGCCCCCCGCTCGCGGTGTCCATCGCCTGGCTGGTGGACGCCGGGCCGGGCTCCGTCCTGCACTGCCTCCTCGACTACGGCGGCGGCGCGCCGCCGGAAGAGGTCACCCCCTGCCCGCCCGGCGGAAGCCGGCAACACACCTACGCCCAGCTGGGCACCTTCGAGCCGGCGCTCACCGTGACCGACCAGGACGGCGCCGCTGCCCGGGCCCGGGCCGAGGTGGTGGTGGAGCCGGCCGCGGGCGACCTGTCCATCGCCCTGGTGGAGTGGGGACAGACGGTGTTCAGCGCTGCGCCGCGGCTGGTCGGCCAGAAGCCCGCCCTGCTCCGCATCCACGTCGTGTCCACCGACGCCGGCCTCGGGCCCATCGCCGTGCGAGGCGTTGCCACCCTGGATGGCGGCACGCTCCCGCTCGAGCTGACCGGACCTCCGGTGATCCCGCTGGCGCCGGTGCCCGAGGACGTGACCCAGAGCTTCACCGCCGTCCTTCCCCCGGACTGGGTGCAGCCCGGGCTGCACGTCGACGTGCGCATCGAC
>Ga0187777_10001677_pt1 | contig 14333 bp, 10 predicted proteins | sample 1015_Q2_SP5_10_M_FD_132416 | JGI IMG/M metagenome (GOLD analysis project Ga0187777, IMG submission 132416) | Tropical peat soil microbial communities from peatlands in Department of Meta, Colombia - 1015_Q2_SP5_10_MG | ecosystem: Environmental > Terrestrial > Soil > Wetlands > Peat | place...
CCGCGCGCGACGCCGGGGACGAGCGCGCCGGTCTGGCCGTGGACGTCTTCGTGCACCGCCTGGTGGCCGGCATCGGCGCGATGGCCGCGGTGCTCGGCGGAGTGGACGCCATCGTGTTCACCGGCGGCATCGGCGAGCACTGCGCCGAGGTGCGCACCCGCGCGGCGGCCGCGTGCTCCTGGCTCGGCACGACCCTCGACGACGACGCGAACCGGTCCGTCGCCGGCGACGCCGACGTGTCGGCACCCGCTGCGCGGGTGCGCGTCCTCGTCGTCACCGCCCGGGAGGATCTCGCCATCGCGGCGGCGGCCCGCCGCGCGCTCGCGTCGACGTGACCGGGCGGCGGGTGCGCCTCTAGATTCGGGCCCACAATCCGACGAGGCGATGGAGCCCGGGGGGAGGACGCGTGGCGCGGCTGGTCGAGAACCGCATCCAGTTCCCGTACAAACGCTCGCTGGGGCCGATCTTCGGGGCCTTCATGACCGGTCTGGTCCAGCGCAAGATCCTCGGCATCCGCTGCGACGGCAAGGTGCTCGCACCACCGCTCGAGTGGAACCCGGCGACCGGCGACGAGTTGGCCCCCGACCTCGTGGAGGTCGGGCCGGCGGGCACGGTCGTCAACTGGACGTGGGTACCGCAACCCACCGAACAGCACCCGCTCGACCACCCGTTCGCGTTCGCGATGATCCGCCTCGACGGCGCCGACACGCCGTTCGTCCATGCGGTCGACGCCGGGAACATCGACGCCATGGCGGAGGGCATGCGGGTCGCGCCCCGCTGGAAGCGCGAGCGGCTCGGCACCATCCGGGACATCGAGTGCTTCGTGCCCGGCGAGGACGCCGAGATCCCCGAGGGCGACACCAACGAGGCGCCCGAGGAACCCGTGACGATGATGGAGTACGACGCCTCGATCACGTACCGGAACCCCGTCTCCGAGAACGCGGAACGGGCGAACGCGGCGTCCCGCGAGAAGCGGCTGCTCGGCCAGCAGTGCCCGGTGTGCGGCCGCATGTACGCGGGCGGCCGCGGCTACTGCCCGATCGACGCGGTCGAGCTCACCGAGGAGCACGACGTCGACCTCCCGCAGCGAGGAGTCGTCAGCAACTACACGATCGTCACGCCCGTCCAGTACCCCGGGCAGACCGAGACCGAGCCGTTCGCGCGGGTGTTCGTCCGCCTCGACGGCGTCGACGTCGTGCTCGGCTTCCAGAACCTGATCGACGTGCCCGTCGACGACATCCATCCGGGGATCCGCGTCGCGGCGATGTGGGCCTCGGAAGCGGAGCGGGAGGAGACGATCGGCGGCATCCGCAACGCGATCGGTGGGCTGGTGGGGTGGATCCCGACCGGCGAGCCCGACGACACGAGCCCCGACCTCCTCGACAAGGTGCTGTGATGCGCAACGACACCGACATCGCCATCGTCGCCTCGGCGACCACTCCGGTCGTCCGCCACACCGGCGACACCGAGACCACGCTGCTCCTGCACGCGATCACGAGCGCGCTCGAGCCGGTCGGCCTCACCCGGGCCGACGTCGACTTCACGTGTGCCGGGAGCTGCGACTACATCTCGGGCGCGACGTTCTCGTTCGTGAGCAACCTCGACGCCATCGGCGCGTGGCCGCCGAAGCGCGACTCACACGTCGAGATGGACGGTGCGTGGGCGCTCTACGAGGCGTGGCTGCGCCTCCACCACGGCGACATCGAGATCGCGGTGGTCACGGGCTCGGGCCGGTCGTCCACTGCCGACCCGTCGCTCATCTACCCGATGGAGATGGACCCCTACTACCTCGCGCCGCTCGGCGTCGACCCGGTGAGCTTCGCCGCGTTGCAGGCGCGCGCCCTCATCGAGGCCGGCAAGGTCACCGAACGGCAGATGGCCGAAGTGGCCGCGCGCAGCCGCAAGGACGCGGTCGGGAACCCCTCGGCGCAGGTGACGGGCGACTTCGACGTCGACGAGCTGCTCGAGGAGGACTACGTGCGCGCGCCGTTGCGACGCCACGACCTGCCGCCGATCAGCGACGGTGCCTGCGCGGTGGTGCTCGCCACCGCGCAGCGCGCCGAGCAGCTCGTCGAGCGGCCGGCGTGGATCACCGGCCTCGAGCACCGGTCGGAGTGCCACAACCCGGCCCTCCGCGACCTCACCGACTCGCCGTCGACCCGCCTCGCCGCCGAGGCCGCCGGACTGCGCGACGGGCCCGTCGAGGTGGCGGAGCTCCAGGCCGCGTTCACGCACGAGGAGCCGCTCCTGCGCGAGGTGCTCGGCCTCGACGACTCCGTCGCCGTGAATCCCTCGGGCGGCGCGCTCGCGGCCAACCCGATCATGGCCACCGGCCTCGTGCGGATCGCCGAGGCCGCCCGGCAGGTCGCGGCCGGCCGGCAACGCACGCTCGCGCACGCCACGTCGGGTCCCTGCCTGCAACAGAACCTCGTGTGCATCCTGGAAGGTGACTCGTGAGCTTCCAACCCACCGCCGTCGTCGGCATCGGGCAGACCCACCACAAGTCGCGCCGGCGCGACGTGTCGTTCCCGGGTCTCGTACGCGAGGCCGCGGTCCGCGCGCTCGACGACGCGCAGATGGACTGGAGCGACATCGACGCCGTCGTGCTCGGCAAGGCACCCGACCTCTTCGAAGGCGTCATGAAGCCGGAGCTCTACCTGTCGGACGCGCTCGGCGCCACCGGCAAGCCGATGTTCCGCGTGCACACCGCCGGCAGCGTCGGCGGGACCACCGGGATCGTGGCCGCCCACCACGTGCAGGCCGGCGTGCACAAGCGAGTCATGGCCGTCGCGTTCGAGAAGCAGTCCGAGGGAAACGCGCAGTTCGCACTCGGGAGCGGGCGCGGCGCGTCACTCGGCGCGGGTGGCGCATTCGCGCCGTTCATCCGCTCGTACATCCACCGGAGCGGCGCGCCCGAGCACATCGGGTGGCAGGTCGCGGTGAAGGACCGCAAGAACGCGCTGAAGAACGAGTACGCCCACCTCAAGATCGAGGACATCTCGATCGAGAAGGTGCGCGACTCGCCGATGATGTGGGAGCCGACGCGCTACCTCGAGTCGTGTCCCTCGTCCGACGGCGCGTGCGCGGTGATCTTCACCGACGAGGACGGCGGCCGGGCGGCAGCCGGCGACGGCCGGCCGCCGGCGTGGGTGCTCGGCACCGCGGTGCGCAGCGAACCGGGCGGGTTCCCGGGGCGTGACGGCGTCCGCCCGCAGGGCGCGATCGACTGCGCGTGGGACCTCTACGGCCAGGTGGGCATCACCAACCCGCGCGAGCAGATCGACATGGCGGAGCTGTACGTACCGTTCAGCTGGTACGAGCCGATCTGGCTCGAGGGCCACGACATCGCGCCGGTCGGCGACGGCTGGAAGATGGTCGACCGCGGGGAGACCGAGCTCACGGGATCGTTCCCGGTGAACTGCTCGGGTGGCGTGCTGTCGACGAACCCGATCGGGGCGTCGGGCCTGTTGCGGTTCGCGGAAGCCGCGCTCCAGGTGCGCGGGATGGCGGGTGATCACCAGGTCGACGGGGTGAACGTCGCGCTGGCACAGGCCTACGGCGCCAACATGCAGTACTTCGCGATGTGGATCGTCGCGAAGTCGCTCGACCCGTTCGGCTGACGGTCAGAACACCGCGATCGGGTTGACGGGCGAGCCGGTCGCGCCTTCGATCACGAGCGGGGCGATCACGAGCTGGAAGGTCCAGCGGTCGAGCTCCGTGCACGTGCCCGCGAGCTCCTCGAGATCGGCGTTGTCGACGATGGGCATCCCGAGGTACGGGAGCACCACGTTGTGCACGTGCAGCGGGTGGTCGATCGGCAGCGGGTTCGGCACGCCCTGCTGGTCGTTCGGCGCGTCCTGCCAGTCCCACACGAGGACCGACGCGTCCGTCTCGTACAGGAACTCGATGCACGAAGCGTGCACGCCCGACGGCGAGCCGAACCCCGGCGTCTCGTCGGGGTTGCTCGCGTAGTACGCGCCGTGACCCGACCGGATCACGACGGCGTCGCCGGCCTGTGGCTCGACACCGCACGCGCCGGCCGCATCCGCGAGCTCCCAACCGTGCACGGGGTGGCCGGCCTCGACCCAGCCCGTGCCCCGGAGGCGTGGGATGTCGTAGAGCACGCCGCGGGTCACGATGCCGTCGCGCCAGTGCTCGATCGTTCCGCGCCGTCCCGACGGCATGCGGAGCGGGCCGAACGGCTTGCCGTTCCAGTACACGTCGGAGCCGTGCTGGTGCGCGCCGAGATGGCTGAGCGCGTCGATGTGGGTCTGCGTCACGCCGTGGATGAACATGCCGAAGTAGTCGAGCATGCCGCCGGTGCTCTCCATCGCGACGAAGTGGTGCGCGGGATACGGGTTCGCCGGGCCGGCGAACGTGTCGAGCGGGCGCGACAAGGAGACTGCGCGCCCGTCGCGCACGAGCGCGGCGGCGGCGCGTCGCACGGCGTCGGTGATGTGGTTCAACGTGCCGAGCTCGTCGTCGTCGCCCCAGCGACCCCAGTTGGAGAAGCGCGCCGGGTACGCGACGTACTCCTCGGCCGTCGGCGGCGTGCGATCGGTCAGCCCCATGGTCACCTCGAGTGGTCTCGTCGGACCGAGTCCGTGGGCTGCAGTCTGCTCCGTCACGCAACGGGAGTGACGAGCCCCCACGTCCAGCCGATGAGGCGCAGGCCGAGCCGGGACGCGACCCGCCGGGACGACCGGTTCTCCGCGTCCGTGCTGTAGAAGAGGTGACGGCCCCCGCCACGCGCGATCGAGGCCCAGGCGGCGGTGGCCGCGGCGGCGTGGCCCTGGCCGCGGAACTCGGGCATGGTCCAGACCCCGCACTCGGCGGCACGATCGGTCATCCGGCGCGGGGTGTGACAGATCGAGACAACGTGGTCGTGCACCGTGGCCATCGCCCACGGGCCGAGGCGCCCGTCGACCAGGTCGAGCCACTCCGCCGGTTCCCAGTTGCCGGGATTGCGGTGGCGGAACGCCGCGGCCGCGGCGTCGTCGCACGTGGACACCGTGATCTCCGCCGCGGACGCGAGGTGCGTGCCGGGCGGGATCACGTAGTACGGGCCCGACCGGCGCCGCACGTCGGGGTGCTCGGCGCGCAGGAGCCGCTCGCACTCGGCGAGCGCGGCCGGTTCGACGGCCGGGTCGCCGACGCGGTCGGCGCGGGCGAACGCGTCACGCAGCCGCGCGGCCAGCGCGTCGGCCACCTCGCTGCCGACGAAGAGCAGCTGGCCGTCGGGCGCAGCTGCAACGGTGATCCCGCTGTGGTGCTCGATCCGACCGCGCGTGTCGAGGACCATCTCCTGCTGGATGCGCAGGAGCTCGAGGTCGGTCGGCTGCGCGTCAGGCGGCGTCGTCACGGGGTGCCGTCTCGCGCCGCCAGAACCGGTCGAGGAGCAGTCCCGTCGCGTCGAGGCGCTTCGCCACCGGACCGATCAAGCGCGCCGGCAGGTACTGCGCACCGCCGGGCCATGTGTGGCCGCCGCCTTCGATCCGGTAGAGCACGACGGTCGGGCCGGGGCCGGTCTCCCACGCGATGCGGGTCACCGGCAGGTCACCGGCAGGCACCGTGAGCACGTCGATCATCGGCGCGCCGACGGAGCCGTTCGCCGCGGCCCAGTCGGCGGCCGCGATCTCGGCGGCCACTGCCAGCCCACGATTGCTGGCACCCCTGCTGCGACGCAGCACCATGCGGCCGAGCGGCCCGATGGGGCCACCGCCGTACGGGACGAGGGGGTCGGCGGTCCCGGCGAAGATCACGACGGTTGCGGGCTGCGCGGGACGCGGCGTCTCCGCGCGCGACGTGACGGTTCCCGGCCCGGCGACCAGACCGAGACCGGCAACCGCCAGCAGACCGCGGCGCCCGACGTGCTCCGACATCAACGCGCCGTTCGAGATGCCCGCCAGGTACACACCGTCACCGCGCGCGCGCCCGTCCGACGAGAACCGGCGCACGAGGGCTTGCAGGAACGCGACGTCGTCGACGTTCTCGCGTTGGCGGAGCGCCCCGGCGTCGCGTCGGTCGTTCCAGACGCGACCCTTCCCGTCGGGGAACACGGTGACGAACCCGGCGGCCGGGCCGCGGAGGTGCAACTTGGTGAGCGCCGCGGTCCCCGGTCCCTGCGCGCCCGCGCCGTGGAGCACGACCAGGAGGGGCGGTGTTGGTTCGGCGGCGAGCGGGAGCGGCGCGACCCAGTAGTCGCGGGTGAGGCCGCCGACGTCGAGGGTCTCGTGTGCCAGGTTGTCGGGCAACTCGAGGCCGTGACGGCCCCGAGAGCGCTCGAGCGCGCGCCCCTTCACGCCGCGCCCGCGCCGCGCTCCATGTTGACCGCGCCCGCGGGGCCGCGACCGGTGACCCGGTCGATGTCGACGACCACGGCAACCCCGCGACGTTCCGGGTCGAGGGCCTGCTCCCGCTCGGGGCTGTTGTCGAACACGGCGTCGCGCACCGCGGGATCGTCGTCGACGCGCCCGCGTCCCTGGATCTGGTAGTTCGCGCGCGTCGCAGGATCGCGATAGAAGAACGTGAGGCGCGGGTTGTCGGGCAGGGCACGGAGGAGCCCTCCGTTGCGATCGCGGATCCAGACCGCGAGCTGGTCGGGGGCGAACACCTGGGTCGTACCCCGCAGCGAGAGCTGGGGCTGGCCCGCCCGGTCGACGTAGGCGGCGACGATCGGCGTGCCGTTGTCGAGCGCGCCGTTGATCGCGGCGCTGATCGCCTCGTCGAGGGCGACGGGTACGGGCGGCGGCGGCGCCCCGGGCGTGAGCTCCTGCGCGAGCTCGACGATCCGGCCGTCCCCGTCGAAGCGGAAGGTGAGCGTGGCGGCGCCGAGCACCGCGCCGGGGCGGAACGTCGCCGAGACCCTGAGCCCGTCGCCGTCGGCCACGGGCTCGGACCACGTGCCCGCCGCGAAGAGCGGCTGCACGACGCGCACACCGTCGAGCAGCGCCGCCCGTCCCGATCCCGAACCGAGCGGGCCCCGCACCTCGACGGCGTCGGCGACCTCGTCGGCCAACGCCGCCGATGCGTCGTCGCCTCCGGTGGTCACCGCGTCGAGGTACACGCGCACCGCCTGTTCGTTCGTCATCGCGCTCACGACACTACGTCCGGCGCGCGACGACCGGCGACCTCGCTGATCGTCGGTCGCCGGCAGTCTGGGTGTGGGCATGACGGGCGAGTGCTCGCCGCTCAGTGGTCACCGGGCATGACGATCGTCCTCTCCTCGGGCTCCCGTCTCTCGGGAACTGGCCACATCGTCGTCCCCGCTCGTAAGTGGGCGCGCGCCGTCGCGCAAGAAACGCGTATGAACCGTGCGGCGAACTAGCGGTCGTGGTCGCCGTCGAGTGCCGGTACGGGGAGCGCGAACCCGACCGCCGCGCCGCCGTCGGCCCGGTTCGCCGCCCAGATGCGTCCGCCATGACGCGTCACCGCCTGCTGGACGATCGCGAGACCGAGACCGGAGCCGGACTGTGTGCGTGCGTCGACCGAGCGGTAGAAGCGGTCGAATACGTGCGGGAGGTCGGCGTCGGCGAACCCGTTGCCGCGGTCGCGCACCTCGAGGCTCGTCCCGGTCACGGCGACCTCGACCGGTGCGGACGCGTCGCTGTACTTGATCGCGTTGTCGACCAGGTTGCCGATTGCGCGTTCGACCATCTGCGGGCGCACGAGCACCGTCGTCGCGCCGTCGGAGGTGAGCGCGATCTCGCGGCCGGTCCGGCGCGCCGCTCGCGCGACGGCGTCGTGCGCGAGGTCGGCGAGCTCGACGAGCTGTGGCGTCTCGTCGGCACCCGAGCTGTCGCCCGCCAGCTCGACCAGCTCGGACATCAGGTCGGTGAGCTCCCGCACCTCGAACTGCACGCCTTCGACGACGGCGGCGTACTCGCCCGGCTCGAGCTCGTCGGCGCGGGCGAGGAGCTCGGCGTTCGTGCGCAGGCTGGTGAGCGGCGTGCGCAGCTCGTGGCTGGCGTCGCTCACGAGGCGTTGCTGCTCGCGGCGTGACGTCGAGAGCGCGTCGACCATCGTCGTGAAGCTGCGGCCGAGGCTCCCGATCTCCGCCGCGCCCTCGGTGGGGATCGGCGTGCTGAGGTCCTGCGTGCGGGCGATGTCCTCGGCGGTCACCCGCAGGCGGTCGATCGGCTTCACGATGCGTCCCGCGATCAGCCAACCCGCGAGCGCCGCTGCGGTCACCCCGATGGCGCCGATCGCGCCGAGGCGGAGGCGCAGCGAGCCGAGCACGTCGTCGACCTCGTCGAGGCTGCGGCCGAGCTGGAACGCGCCACCGTCGGCGCGCGCGACTGTGAGCACGCGGTACCGCTCGCCGCCGAGGTGGACCGTGCGCAGCCGGGTGCCGGACCCGCTCCGCGCCAGCGCGAGGTCGACGCTGTCGACCGGCAGCTTCGCGCTCCCTTCGATGCACGTCGTGCGGGTGCCGTCGGGTGCGATGAACTGCGCGCTCGTCGCCGGCGCGAAGCTCGACGGCAACGGGCAGCCCGCCGGCCGCTGGAACCCCTGGTCGTCGTCGCCGTCGCCCCCGTTCGCCGCGACCGTCGTCCCGCCTTGGGGACCGCCTGGCCCGTGCATGTTCGCGAGGTCGACGACGCGCGCCTGCAACGACTCGTCGACGCTGTTCTCGAGCCGTTGCGATGTCGACAGGTACGCCGCGATGGCGCCGAACGCCATCACGAGCGCGGCGACGACACCGAGCGCACCGGCGATCCGCCAGCGCAGGCTCAATTTCCCCGCTCTCGGCGGCTCCGCCGCCGGGCCGCGCTGCGCGCCATTCGGCAAACGCCCGCTGCTCGCCGGGATACCCGGCTCGCCACGCTCGCTCATGGCTTCCGGATGAGGTAGCCGACGCCGCGCACGGTGTGCACGAGCCGCGGCTCTCCCCCCGCCTCCGTCTTGGCCCGGAGATACCCGATGTACACGTCGAGCGAGCGCGAGCTCGTCTCGAAGTCGTAGCCCCAGATGCGCTCGTAGATGGTGTCTCGCGTCAGCACGATCCCCGCGTTCACCATCAGCAGCTCGAGCACGTCGAACTCCGTCTTCGTGAGCTGCATGGGGCGGCCGCCGCGCTCCACGGTCCGGCCCTGCGGGTCGAGCACGAGGTCGTCGACGCGCAGCTCCTCGCTACTGCCCGACACACTGGTCCGGCGCAGCAACGCGCGCATGCGCGCCGAGAGCTCGTCGAGCGCGAACGGCTTCACCAGGTAGTCGTCGGCGCCCGCGTCGAGGCCGGTGACGCGGTCGGACACCTCGTGGCGTGCGGTGAGCATGAGGATCGGGAGGACGACCTGCCGCGCACGGAGCCGGCGGCAGACGGTGAGGCCGTCGACGTGCGGCATCATGATGTCGAGCACGAGCAGGTCGGGCGGGTCGGCGTCGACGGCCACGAGTGCCTGCTCACCGTCGTTGACCGCGGTGACGTCGTAGCCCTCGAGGCGGAGCGCGCGCACGAGCGACTCCCGCACGCTGCGGTCGTCCTCGGCCACGAGCACCCGAGGCCCTCCTACGTCGCCATTCATGAGGGAGACAGTACGCAGCCCGTGCAAAGGTCGCGTAAGAATCCTGTTCTGGGCGTTACCGACCCACCGTGTCGGTAGGTGTGCAATGCCCTAACGTCAAACGGCGCCGCTCCGGGCGATCGCCTGCTCGTCGGTGCCGAGGTACGACGCGATGACGGCTTGGTCGCGGCGCACCCACTCGGGCGTGCCCTCGCTGATCACCCGGCCGGCCTCCAAGCAGTAGATGCGGTCGCTGATGCCCATGACGAGCGGCATGTCGTGCTCGATGACGAGCAGGCTGGCGTGCAGTTCCTCGCGCACCCGCAGGATGAGCGGCCCGAACGCCTCCGTCTCGCGCTGGGCGATGCCCGCGGTCGGTTCGTCGAGGCACATGACGCGCGGCTCGACCGCCACGAGACACGCCAGCTCCACGATGCGCCGGGTACCCGTGGACAGCTCGTTGATGAAGCGGTCGGCGTAGCCGCCGAGCCCGAGGAACGCGACGATCTCCTCCGCCTGGGCGCGTTTGGCCCGCTCGAACCGCCGGGCCCGCGGGAGCGTGAGCCCCACCGCGAGTGGGCCCGCGTGCGCGCCTGACTCGAGCGCGACCGCGATCGTCTCGCGCACGGTGAGATCCGCGAACAGGCGCGCGTGCTGGAACGAGCGCCCGAGCCCGAGCGCGGCGCGACGGGGCGGGCTCGCGCGCGAGACGTCGCGCCCCTCGAGGATCACCGCGCCCTGGCTCGGCAGGAACCCGCCGACGGCGTTCATGAGCGTGGTCTTGCCCGCGCCGTTGGCGCCGATCAGACCGACCGTCTCGTGGGCGGCCACCCGTAGGTCGACGTGGTCGACGACGACCCGCTTGCCGAACCGCACGGTGAGCCCGCGCACCTCGAGCGCCACCGCGGCGTCGACCGGCGCGGCGCGGCGCGGGGTGAGCCGCTTCCCCGTGGCCACGGGCGCGCGCGGCGCCTCCGCCGCGGGCGGGAGCTTGCGCCCGAGCCAGCCGAACAACAGGTCGCGCGCGCTGTAGAGCACCTGCACGAGCCCGGCCGGGAAGTACAGCAGCAGGATGAGCAAACCGGCACCGCTCGTGAAGAGCGCGACCTCCGGCGAGCTCGGCGCCAGTGACGGGATGCCGACGACCCACAGCGCGCCGAGGACCGCGCCCGGGATCGACGACAACCCGCCGATCACGGCCATGGCGACGATCGACAGCGACGACAGCGTCTCGTTCGGGCCGAACCGCTCGGGCGCGAACTCGACGAGCAGGCCCGCGAGCAGCCCACCCGCGAGTGTGGCGAGACCGCCGGCGATGACGAAGGCCGTGAGCTTGGCGCGGACGGGCGACAGCGCGAGACCGGCGGCCGCCTGCTCGTTGTCGCGCACGGCGATGAACGAGCGGCCGACGCCGCTGCGGCGGAGTTGCACCACGAAGAAGATCGCCGCCGCGAGCACGACGAGGCACAGGAAGTAGTAGGTGCGTTGCGACGTGAGGTCGATGCCGAGCAGCTCGCCGCGATGGACCTGCACCGACAGACCGCCGGGTAACAGGAACGGCCTCGGGAACAGCCACGACGCGGCGGCGATGCCGAAGGCCAAGGTGGCGACGGCGAGGAACAGTCCCCGCAGGCGCAGTGCCGGCGCACCGATCACCAGCGCGCCGATCATGCCGATCACCGTGACGACGACCAGCGCCTCCCCGAACGTGAACCCGTCGCGCATGAGCGCGGCCGTACCGAATGCACCCGCGCCGGCAAGCGCAAACTGCCCGAGCGAGAGTTGGCCTGCCCAGCCGGTGAGGACGGTCAGCGACAAGGTGAGCAGCGCGTAGATCAGCACCCGGCTGAACAGCAGCTGCTGCGACGGATGCGTCACGACGAACGGGAAGGCCACCGCGGCGAACAGTGCGAAAGCTGTGCCCAGCCGGGGCAGGTTGCGCACGATCCAGAAGCCCTGCAGGTTCGCCGGCACCGGCCGCACGCGCGGCGAGAACGACCAATTGTCGACGTGCTCGGTGTCGCGGTCGCGCCGCCCGCTGACGAGCAGGATCACGAGCACGGCGACGAAGAGCACGCCGTCGAGCAGGCCCACCTGGCTCGGGTAGTTGTAGTAGAGGATCGCCTCGGTGACGCCGATCGCAACTCCCCCGACGAGCGCGCGTGGCATCGAGCGCATGCTGCCGATGAGCGCGGCCACGATCGCTCGGAGCAGCACCCCGGGACCGACCGTGATCGTGTCGGTCGTGGTGGAGCTCGTGAGCGGGATCGTGAGGATCATGCTGAGCGCGGCGAGGAAACCGGCGACGGTCCAGACGATGGTGGACATCCTCTTCGGGCTGATCGACGACAACCGCGCCGCGTCGGGATTCGCCGCAGACGCCCGGATCGCCATCCCGTACTTCGTGTGGTTGAGGAAGATCGTGAGCGCGATCGCCAGCAGTGGCACGATCGCGAGCACGAGGACCTGCGCGCTCTGGATGTCGAGACCCAGTACGTGCCACGGCTTGTCGAGCGTGAAGGCGGTGGGGAACGAGGAGTACGTGTCGAACTTCGGCAGCACGAACTGGAAGAAGAGGAGCAGCTGCGCGACGCCGATGGTCGCGACGAACAGCACGACGCGAGGCGAACGGAACAGCCGGCGCACGACGATCAGCTCGATCGCGGCGCCGAGCAACGCGCCGACGATCAGGCACGCCACGAGCGCCACCCAGTAGTCGACGCCCCAGTTGATCACGAGACGCGCCATGAGCGCGGCGGCGAACGTGCCCATCTCGACGATGGCGAAGTTGAACACCTGGGTCGATCGGTAGATCAGGATCAACCCGATCGCGATCACGCCGTACGTGAGACCCTGCATCACGCCCGAGAAGATCGACTGCCGCGGGAACTCCACCGCGAGCGTGGTGACGACCGACGGGATCACTTCTCTCCCTTGGAGAGGAAGACGGCCCGCACGAGGTCGTCTCGTTCGAGCAGGTCGCTCGCCACCCCCTCGAACTTCACCTGACCCTTCTCCATGAACACCGCTCGGTCGGCGATCGACAGCGCCACGTTCAGCGACTGCTCGACGATGATCATCGTCGTTCCACGCGCCTGCAACTCGCGGATCACTCCGAGGAGACGCTGGACGACGAGCGGCGCGAGGCCGAGCGACAGCTCGTCGATGATCAGCACCTCGGGCTCGTGCAGCAGTGTCATGGCGAGCGCCACCATCTGCTGTTCCCCGCCCGACAGGTCGCCGGCGGTCGACTTCGCGCGCTCCCGGACGATCGGCAACAGCTCGGCGACGCGATCGACGCGCTCGTGCAGCTCCTGCCGCGAGTAGACGAACCCCGCCATCCGCAGGTTCTCCTCGACGCTGAGGGGCGGGAAGACGGCGCCGCCGCCCATGAGCTGGACGATCCCGATCTTCGCCCGGAGCTCGGCGTCGGCGTAGGTGACCGTGCGGCCCTTGAACCTCACCACCCCGCGCTGGGGGACGCCGAGCCCGCTCACGACCCGCAGCAGCGTCGACTTGCCGGCGCCGTTCGTGCCGAGGAGCGCGAGTGTCTCACCCCGGTAGACGTCGAGCGACACGTCGAAGAGCACCTGGACCTTGCCGTAGGAGAAGTCGAGGTTGCGCACCTGGACCACCGGCGAGTCCGCACCCTGCTCGTGCAGGCGCCGGTGCTCGTCGCGCTCCTCCTCGAGCTCCTCCACCACCAGCGCCACGTCCTGGCGCACGTAGCGGGCGCCGTAGGCGATCAACGCCCCGCCGATGAGCGCGGCCGGCACCACGACCACCGCGACCGCGCCGCGCCGGCCGATCTCGTCGGCGAGCAACCCGGTGACGACCGCGCCGAAGAACGCGCCGAACAAGAACACGTACAACCCGATCATCGCGACGCCGCGCGAGCGCAACCGGTACGGGATGATCGACGAGATCGGGGCGATCACGATCGCGAACGCCGACTCCGCCATCGCGCTCCCGATCGCCATGATGATCAGCATGGGCGCGAGGCTCGGCATCAGGATCCCCACCGCGATGAAGATCCCGAACGCGGCGATGAGCCCACCGATGAAGATCAGGCACTTCGGCGGGCTGCGCCGGAACAGCGCGTCGGTGTGCCGGCCGACGATCGCGACCGCGATGAGCCCGGGCACGATCATCGCCGAGGTGGCGAGACCGCGTTCGAAGCCGCCGAGGCCGTACCGGTTCTTCAGGATCAGGTTGAGGAAGAGCGGGATGCTGAACAGCGCGAAGCCGAGCGAGGCCATCCCGAGCAGGAAGAAGTGGAACGTCTTGATCTTGTTGAGGCGCTCGAAGGCGACGCTGAGCGAGATCGGCAGCTCGTCCTCGTCGGCCTCGACCTCCTCGCCGAGCACCGCCTGCATCTCGTGACGGCCCCGCCGCGGTTCGTGGAGCCGGCTGGTCGCGAGCACGATCGGCACGGTGAGGATCGCGGTGACCACGAACACCCAGCGCCATCCGTCGTTGCCGCCCGCGAGCGCGGCGATCCCGCCCGCCATGAGCGGCGCGAGGCCGTGGCCGCAGTTCTGGATGATGTTGTTCAGCGCGAACACACGCCCGCGCGCCTGGATCGGGTACGTGTCGATGAGCAGCGGGCTGTGGACCGGCAGCTGGTACGACTGCCCGAGGCCGCTGCCCAACCGGGCGAGGAACAGTTGGAACGCGTTCCGCACGAACGCGGTGAAGAAGATCACCACCGACCAGACCGCCAGCGACGCGGCCGCGAGCCGGGTCCGCGATCGCCGGTCGGCGAGCGAGCTGAGCGGGATGGCGCCGCCGAGATAGAGCACCCCGAAGGCGCCGCCGATCGACGCG
>Ga0187777_10001678_pt1 | contig 14330 bp, 8 predicted proteins | sample 1015_Q2_SP5_10_M_FD_132416 | JGI IMG/M metagenome (GOLD analysis project Ga0187777, IMG submission 132416) | Tropical peat soil microbial communities from peatlands in Department of Meta, Colombia - 1015_Q2_SP5_10_MG | ecosystem: Environmental > Terrestrial > Soil > Wetlands > Peat | place...
AGCGGTGCGCGAAAACGGTCAGCGCGGTCTTGTCGTTTCGTCGAGGCTGCTCAGATCGAGGGCGGCAGGTGGCGCCTTCGCTTCAGTGGGCTTGGCCTCGGATTCCGTCTCGGCGCCCCAGCCGCGCCAGCCGCACGCGTGACACCGATGCAGGCGGCTCAGCGAAAAATACTTCCTGAAGTGCTCGACGCGCGTACGCGCGCGTGAACGGTGAACGCGACGCGAACCACAGCTGGGGCAAGCCTGCACGGTGATCCTCTATACGGTGAGTGAAGCGTGAGTTGATGGAGCCCGGTGATGGGTTCGATGAAGGGCCAGCGCCGCGACCACGCAGAAGAGCGCGACGTTCCCCGGCATCTGCAGGCTGAACTCCGCGGTTTCCTGAGCCGCAATCGCCGCAAGCCCGCATACCGCGCCCAGCCTCAGGTAGTACGCCCGGCGGTCGTCGCCCGCGAATCGACGCCGTACCGTCGCTGCGACCGCGAGCGCAAGCGCGAACGCCGGAATGGCGATCAGGAGCCCGCCCTCTTCGGCGAGCTGCAGGTAGTCGTTGTGGGCTTCGGCGTAGTGCTCCACGCGATCGGTCGTCTGGAAGAACAGCATCGTCACGCCGAAGGTGTTCAGCCCGCTGCCCACCAGTGGAAAGCGCTCGGCTGTCGCCCACGCGTCGCGCCACACGTCGGTCCGCGGACGCATGCCCTCCTGCTGGAGCTCGCCGAACCTCGCCTGCAGCTGCACCGTCGCCGCTCCCACGACACAGAGCGTCGCGATCGCGGCGATGAAGGTGACGGTCGCGACACCGCCGGCCTTTCCTGTGCGCACCGCCGCCAGCACGGCAAAGACGACCAGCGTGCCGATGAGACAGGCGACGCCGGTTCGCGACAGCGACAGGAAAACCGACATCGCCATCACGGCCGCGGCGCAGCTGGTCAGGATGAGGCCGCCCGCTTCGGACGTCGAGAGCCACAGGATCCGGGAGCGCCAGTCCGGCTTCGCGCGGACCTTCATCGCGTCGAGCCGCGCCAGCACGCGCCCCAGCGCGAGGGGGGCCGCCATCAGCATCCAGCCGGCGAAGTGATTGCGATTCACGAAGGGACCAAAGGGCGCCCCGCGCCCGAACGGCCGCCACACGCCGTAGACGAGACCATGAGTATTGCTGCCGACAATCATCGCGACGATCGCGACGGCTGCGCCCGTCGCGATCACCGCGTCGGCGAGCCGTGCGGCGGATCGGTCGTCCAGTATGGCCGCAACGCCGAGGAGAAACAGGCCGAAGCCGGTGAACAGCCCGAGGCCGAGCCACGATCGGGCGGGATCGATCGTGAGCGCGTGGCGATAAGCGCCGCCCAGGCTCCCGGCCCGCGCGATCCCGTACGCGAGATCGTACCGAGCGAGCACACGATCGGCTTCCGGGCTGATCGCCGCGATCCACGTGGGCGGAACGGGTACCAGCTGAACCCCGATGGCAACGGCCACGGCCGCCAGCGCAATCGCGATCGCGACCGGCACGGCGCGCCGGCCGCGCACCACGCCGACTGCGCCGGTCAGCGCACAGGCACCGGCCAGAGGCGTGTAGGCCCACGAGTAGACAGCACCGAACGCGAACACGCCCCAGAGGACCGCCAGCATCGCGCCCGACAGCGTGAACTCCACGCCGAGACCGGACGCGCGCGCCGATCGTGCCAGGCGCCGATGGCGCGTTCGAACGCCTCCCGCCGCGCCTTCCCCGACGATCATCGCAGCACGGCGTCAATCGACTCGGGCAACGCGAACGGCGCCGTCACCACGGTCAGGGGCTCGAGGGCGACGCGCTCGTCCGGCTCGATCCAGCCGTGCCATCCGCACGCCTCGCAGCGGTGCAGCCGGCGCGACGTGACGCGCTTGCGCACGCGCTCGAGCGGCGAGCGCGAATGCGACCGCGACAGCCCTGCGCAGCGACATTTCGGACACTTCGTCGTGGTCGACACGAGGTGCATCGGCGCCGACGGCGCGGCGACGCGTCCATACGCGCGCACCGCCGAGACGGCGGCGCGCACCGGCGCGGCCAGCGCGGCCGGGGCCGTGACTGGCGCCTGTTCGTTCACGCCGTCGAACCGAACGTGCATTCTCAGCACGGACACGCCGGCTCGATCGCAGACCTGGCGCACAAGGGCGACCCGGCCGTCGTCGATCGCCTCGGAGGCGACGATCACGGCGCGCGCCGCGAACTGCTCGAGCACGTCGGACAGACCGTGAACGGAGCCGGCGATCGGCACCCCGTTCAGGACGCGGCCGAGCTTTTCCGGATCGTCGTCGATGAACGCGACGGGCCTCAGGCCGGTGCTCTGGTTGAACAGGAGCTGCCGGAGCGCCGCGGCGCCGCGGCGGCCCGCGCCGTAGATCACCACCGGCTCGCCGTCCGTGCTGGCGCGGCGCTGCATCGTCGCGAGCACCTGATAGGACGCCCGCGAGCCGATCACGAGCACCATCGCCGCCATCGCGTAAATCGCGAAGCTCGAAATCGACACCTCTGCCGGCCAGAGCAGGCTCTCGGCGACGAGCGCCAGCGCGGCTCCCACGATGGTCGCGCCGCACGCACGGGTGAAGTCCTCGACGTCTGCCAGGCGCCAGCTGCCTTTGTAGAGGCCGAGCCGGGAGAACGTGGCGACGCTGATCGGCGCTGCGACGGCGGCCATCGTCACGGCAGCCGTCCGATGATGTGCCAGGTTCCAGTCGTCCGTCTTCAACGCCACGGCACAGTAGACGCCGCAGGCGACGTTCACGAGGTCCATGAACACGACGAACATCGACTTCTTGAGGACGGGCGCCTCGTACACGCGAAGGGCGATGCCGTTCCGGATCAGGGCGAACTCGTCGTACCCGAGGCGCCGCACCCCCAGGACGCCGGCGAGCAGGAACGCCATCAGGAGCAGCGAGGCCGCCCGCGCGGTCATGTACATCGACAGGAGCGCGCCGCCCGCGAGCGTGGCGCCGGCGGCATACAGAATGAAGACCGCGTTCGGATGGTTGACGCCGAGCGCGAGCAGCCGATGGTGCATGTGATTCCGATCGGCGTCGAAGACGCCGCCGGCGTCGTGCCGCTCCACCCGCCGGAGGATCCGCCGCGCCATGGAAATCGCGGTCTCGGCGACCGGCATCCCGAGCGTGAACACCGGCAGGAGCGTGGCGAATCCGGCGGACAGGGTCGATCCGCCTTTCAGCGCGAGCGCGGCGAGGCAGAAGCCGATCGCGGTCGCACCCGTATCACCCATGAAGATCTGTGCGGGGTAGATGTTGCGGGGCAGGAACCCCACCAGGCTTCCGGCGAGGACCAGCACCGCTGTGGCCGTACCGCTCTGTCCGGCGAGCAGGAACACGCCGGCCAGGCTCATCGCGGAGATCAACGCAAGGCCCGCCGACAGCCCGTCGAGGCCGTCGACAATGTTGAAGGCGTTCGTGACGCCGACGAGCCAGATGACCGACAGCGGCGCGGCGAGGAACCCGACGGCGATCGTGTGACCGAAGAGGTGCAGCTCGCTGTTCAACGACACCCCGAACCACACCGCGATCGCAGCGCCGAGGAGGTGCAGCAGGAATTTCGGCGCCGCCCGCAGCGTGCGCACGTCGTCGATGAACGAGACGCTGACGATCGGAATGAGGCCGAGCAGCAGGCCCCCCAGCCACAGACCGCCGCCGAGCGGCTTGCCGTGCACCATCAAGTACCAGCACGTGGGCCCGCCGACGATCAGCACGGCCGCGATCACCGCGAGCCCGCCGAGCCGTGGAATCGGGTGCTGGTGCACCTTGCGCGGGCCCGGAGCGTCCATCGCCCCCACCGCGCACGCGACCCAGGCAGCGACCGGCGTGAGCGCGTAGCTGACCGCCGCGGCGAGAGCGGCCGGTGCGAGAAGAATGAATAGGTTCATAGCGATGACGCCCTCGCGGGCTGCGACACGGACCTCGCCGGAACGACGATCGCGTCGTCGATCAGGCGCAGATACCGCTCGGCCCAGTGCTGACGCGTGAACTCACGTTCCACGAAGCGCCGGCCCGCCCTCCCCATCGCCATCCGGCGATCGGGATCCCCGGCCAGCGAAAGGATGCTCGCCAGCAGCGCATCGCCGTCCCCCGGCCTGACGGCCACGCCGGCGCCCGCGCGCTCGAGCAGCCGCCTCGATTCGCCGTCGACGCTCAACACGATTGGCTTGCTGGCCGCCATCGACTCGAACATCTTCGACGGCAGGACGGTCTTGAAGACGTCGGATGCTTTCAACGTGACGAGCGAAAGGTCGGTCGCGGCCAACAGGTCTGGAATCGTCTGACGCGCGACGAGCCCGGTGGCGGTGACATTGGTCAGGCCTTCGGCCGCGATTCGCGCCTTCACCGCCGGCAGTTCCGCGCCGTCACCGACAATCGCGAACCGGATGTCGGGCCTCGATGCCTTGAGCCGCGAGGCCGCGGTGAGAATCGTGCCGACGTCGTGCGCCATGCCGATCGTGCCGATGTAGCTCACGAGCAGCGCATCGTCTGCGATGGCCAGTTGCCGCCGGCCGCGCTCACGAGATCCGCCGGTCCAGAGCGCCAGGTCGACGCCGTTCGGGACGAAGTGCAGCTTCCGTGAATCGATCCCGCGGCTCGCCAGGTTCCGCACGAAAGCCTCGCTCACACAGACGACGGCGGCCGCCGAGCGATACATGCGCAGCTCGAGGCGTTCGAGCAGCCTGATCGGCATGTACGCGCGCGAGGCACCGACCGCGGCGATCGAGTCCGGCCAGAGGTCCCTGAGCTCGAAGATCCACGGCGTTCTGGTCAGCGCCGCCGCGATCCAACCCGCGACGGCGCAGAAGAACTGCGGCGAGGTCGCGATCATCACGTCCCCGCGCCCGAGACGGACGGCGCGCCAGACTGCGGTCGGAATGAAGGAGAGAAAGTTGAGAGTGCGCTTGATCACGCCGCTGTTCGCGGCCAGATACGTCCAGACCCGATGGACCACGATCCCGTCGCGCGTCTCGCGCTGATACCACCGCTTGCGGTACCCGTGAAACGGGCGCCCCGCGGGGTGGCTCGGCACGCACGTAATCACGTGCACTTCGTGGCCGGCCGCCGCCCACTCTCGGCAGTGCTCGTAGGTCCGATTCGCCGGCGCGTTGACCTCCGGCGGGAAATAGTGGGTCAGGAAGACGATGCGCATCAGGACACCAGCAGCCACCACTTCAGGGTGGCCGAATGACGAACGCGAACCTTGGCGACGAGCGACGTGCGCTCGACCTCGACGCCGAACTCGGGGTGGTAGGCGGAGGTCGTCACGTCCCATGCGAACCCGTCTCCAGCTGCCGCCGCAACCGACCGGCCCGCGCGGTCTTCGATCTGGATGCCGTGCGACGAGCGACGCGCGGAGAATTCAGGCGCCAGATGGAGGCGGAGCGTCGCCATCCGTTCGCCGGAGACCCGGAGTTCGTCGGTGAAGGCGAGGATCGACCGTGCCGTGACAATCTGGCGGTGATGGCGCACGTGGCCGGCGCGCGACGCGCCCCGGTACCCGCCGGACAGGACGGCGCCTGTGCGATCGATCGCCGCGGCCGGCGTCTCGACCGACGGGCGGCGGCCGCAGCGGAAAGCGCCCCACAGCTCACACTGGTTCTCGCCGTCCACCTGCACGGTGTTGTGCGCGGCCGTGCTGCGGTCGTAGCTGCGCACCGAGCCGGTCGAGTACGTGAACACGCCGGTGTCGGTGATCACGCGGCGCCCGCGGCAGCTGAGTTCGAAGGACAGCGTATCCGCGTGGCCGTGTCCGGGCTGGTGCTGCGGCCCGATCGGACCCGCGTCGAACACCAGGTATTGGCGGTCGCCGTCGCGGTGCGCCAGGTAGCCGGCGCTGGCGAGCTGCCGCGCCGGGCTCACGTCGCGCGGGACCACACGGCCCAGCCGCGCCCGCAGGGCGGCGAACGGAGGCGCGGCGTTCAGCGCAGAATCATTGAACAGCGCGTAGTCGCCGTCTGGATGAACGAGCGGCGCCAGTGCCACGACGAGGCGCTCCGCCGCCGATGCGCTCAGCGCGCGAATCCTCACGGCGTCCGGCGTCGACGACGCGGCCGCCACAGCCGAGAGCCGCATCAGCGATTCGGCGAGCGAAGCCTGGTACATCGGGCTGCGTTCGTCGTGGCTGCCGTCGGAAAGCACCTGACGCTCGAGCTCGCGCGCCAGAAGCCGGGCGCCGGCGCGCGTCCACGTCCGGCTCGAACGCGCCTCCAGCGTCAGACCGACCCAGCAGAGCGTAATCGCGTTCTCGAGCAGGTGGTTCCCCATCAAGTGATACTCGAGACGGCGCTGGAGCACCTCGGTCTGCGCCGCGACGCTGCGAAGCACGGCGTCACGAACGCCGGCCGGCACATCGTCGTGCGCCAGCAACCACTCGATCCACTCGCGCACACGAATCGAGGTCGGATACGGATCCCACTCGAACGATCGCGGGTCGGTGTTGACCGCGATCCAGTCCGTGACGAGGCCGACCGCGTCGGCCGCCGGCATCTCCCACAAATAGCGGAAATAGTGCAGGTGATACCGCCAGAGGTCGTCCGCGCCGAGCGGGTTCCAGCGGTGCTCGCCCGCACAGGCCAGGTACCGATTCAGGAACCTGAAGCCCTGCCCTTCCCTGGCCGGCATCTGCCAGACCGGGCGGACCGCCTCTCGCCGGCGAAGCGACGCGTGAAGCACGTCGGGAACGCGCGTCACCGGACTGAGCGCGCGCCACGCGCGGTTGACGACCTGCGCCGGCTCGAGGTGCTTCACCGTGCGCCACGTGCGGAGCGGATGCGCCAGCGCGTCGGTGAGGCCCGACCGATCCGTAAGCGCGCGATTGACCATGCTGCGGCTCGTTGAACCTGATCGATGCGATCTAGAACGTCGCCTCGGTCGTCACGCCGGCCGGGTCTTCATCGAGATGGCGCGCCACGACGATCTCCGCGATGCGTACCGCGGCGTGGCCGTCCCAGAGCGGCGGGACCGAGCCGGACTTGCCGCGGCCCTGCACGATCCGGCGCGACTCGGTCAGCAGGCGGCTCATGTCGGTCCCGACGAGGACGTTCGTGCCGATCGTGGCGGTCACCGGCCGCTCGGTATTCGGACGCACGGTCAGGCACGGCACGCCAAGGAACGTGCTCTCCTCCTGGATACCGCCCGAATCGGTCACGATGAGGCGGGCGTGCAGCTGCAGCGCGAGAAAGTCGACGTAGCCGACCGGGTCGATCAGGCGGATGCGATCCGTCGCCGACCAGCCACCGATCTCGTCGATGCGCTTCCGCGTCCTCGGGTGCACCGGGAAGACCACCGGCACGTCTTCGCTCAGGCAGGTCAACGTCCGCAGGAGGCGCTCGAGCCCCGCGGGATCATCCACATTCGACGGCCGGTGGAGCGTGACGAGCGCGTACGGCTGATCGAACACGCCGTCCGTGCGCCGTACCTGGCGCGCGGCCGGCAGCAGCCGGATGAGCGTGTCGATCATGACGTTGCCGACCTGATAGATCTTCTGGGGATCGACGCCTTCGCGAAGCAGATTCGCATCGCCGTCATCGGAGGGCGTGAACAGCAGGTCCGACAGCTGATCGGTCACGAGCCGGTTGACTTCTTCGGGCATCGTCCGGTCGTACGATCGGAGCCCGGCCTCGACGTGCGCGACCCGGATCCCGAGCTTCGCGCAGACGAGCGCCGCGGCGACAGTGGAGTTCACGTCGCCGTAGACGAGCACCGAATCCGGCCGCTGTTCCATGACGACCGGCTCGAAGCGCGCCATGATCTCCGCCGTTTGCGCGCCGTGCGAGCCCGACCCGACGGCGAGGTTCACGTCCGGCTCCGGCAGTCCGAGCTGCTGAAAGAACACGTCTGACATGGACGCGTCGTAGTGCTGGCCCGTGTGCACCAGCGTCTGTTGGACGCCGTACTCGCGAAGCGCCGTGATGACCGGCGCGGCTTTCATGAAATTCGGCCGAGCTCCGACAACATGGAGGACGTGCATCTGTCAGTCTCCTCAGGTTTTTGCGGTCGCGATTAGCGTGCGAGCACCGAGCGCATGGGCGCGCGTCGAGGCGACAAGGGCAGCACGCCTCTCCACGCGAGCTGACGAACTGGAGTCCCTGGCGCCAGCGCGACCATCGACGCCATCAGGACGGCCCATGTATTCACGTACCCGACGTTGTACGTGGCGTTCGCGATCAGGCTGTAGACGACGAATGACGCCGGGCCGATCAGGAAGGCAAACCGCACGTCGTTGATGCCGTCGTCGTGCCCCCGCAGCAGCGTCGTCACGAGCACGGCGAGAATGCCGACGGCGAACAACGTCGACCCGATGAGGCCCAGCACGCCGTTCTCCATGAACTGCTGGACGATGAACTGGTGCGCCGACGTCCGCGAGTGAAGCGTCAGCGAGCCCCCGGGTCCGATCCCGAACTGCCAGTTGTGCTCGGCGATCGAGAGCCCTTCCTTGATCGATTCGGTTCGCTCGAGCACCGACGCGTCTTCGTCGGCGTCGGCCGTGACGACCGGGCGCAGGCGATCGGAAATCATCGTGGCGACATCCGGCGAGTACTGGGTGAAGAGAAACAGGCCCAGCCCGGCCGTGGCCGCGAACAGCGGATAGCCGCGCGCCCCGAGCCTGTAGCCCCAGATGACGGCGATCGAGAAGACGGCGCAGAGGAAAGCGGCGCGCACTTCAAGCAGCAGGAGGTTGATGACGATCGGCGCGAGCACCGCGGCACAGGCCAGCCGCACCAACCGGTGCCGCTGCCGGTCGAGCGCGGCCCACAGGAAGAGCGGCGCCACCAGCACGATGAACCCGGCGGTGTTCCCGCGGTTGCCGAACGTCGCCGCCTCGTACAACTCCATCCGGATCAGGTTCTGGTACGCGGTCAGCGCCGTCGTCGTATCGGGAACGCCCCACTCGGCCACAAACGCCTGAAGGCCGCCCACGAGCGGCACGAGCGAACCCAGAAGCAGTCCGACGATCGCCAGGTCGAAGTCCCGGCGTCTGAGCGTCGTCCCGGTAAAGGCCGCATATACCGCGGCTCCCGCCACGAACACCGAGCAGTACGTCAGGATCACCTGTTCGACGCCGAGGTTCGCGGCCGCGCTGATCGTCGCGCCGATGCCCCAGCACGCGAGGCCGACGGCCATCATCGTCGAAACCGGGCGCATCCGGACCGGCGGGCGCGTTCGCAGCGCCGCCACGAGCAGGGCGCAGATGAACGCCGGGTGCAGCAGGACGTTCGGACCCACCGGCTTCGAGCTGTCGTTCAACCCGGTGAGGCTGAAGTACGCGCGGCCGGGGAGCCCATACGCCGCGGCGGCAAACGCCCACAACAGCGCAAGCGCGATTCCGACACTGCTCACGGGCAGCGAGCGCCCCTCGGTGGGAATCGGGGATTCCTGAGTGGATGGGTTCACTGGAGCCATGACCTTTTAGAGGGAACGAGGTGCGGTGACCGCCTTCAGACGCTCGACGATCGCTTCCGTGTGGTGCCGCCACGTGTATCGGGCCAGCGCCTCGGCGCGCGCGTTCCGCCCGAGGATCCGGCGCCACTCGGGTTGCGCCGCCATCGCCTTCAGGGCATCGACCAGGCCGTCGACGTCGCCCGGCGCACACAGCATCGCCACACGCGTGTCCGACTCGTCTGCCTGGTCGTCTTCCACGACGTCGGCGGTGACGCTGTTGCGAAGCACGTGGCCGATCTGATCGAGGTCGGACGCGACGATGGCCTTCCCCATCGCCATGTACTCGAACAGCTTCGTCGGCGACCCGAAGAACCGGCTTCCGTCGGCGTTCGCGACGTGCGGGGACAGGAGGATGTCCGAGGCCGCGAGGTAGCCCGGCGCCTCGGCCTGCGGCACCAGTCCGGACAGGACCACGTACCGCTCGGCCCCCTCGACGTTCAGCGTGTCGCGGACGATCGGCATCTTCATGCCGTCGCCCACGAGCAGAAATCGAAGCTTCGACCGGTCGAGCCACGCCCGGTCCGTCGTGATCAGTTGCCGGATCGCGCGGGCCAGCACGTCGACGCCGTGCCAGTGACCGAACGTGCCGATGAAGGTGGCGAGCACGGCGTCGGCCGAAACTCCGTGTTTCTGCCGAATGGCCGCGCGCTCGTCGTCCCCAAATCGGGAGGGATCGAAGACCATCGGGTCGATGCAGTTGGGATAGCAGACGATGCGGCGTTCCTCGACGCCTCTCGCCAGCAGCTCGTCGCGCAGCGCCTCGGAAATCGTGACGACGACGTGCGCGTGGCGGAGGCAGACCTCTTCGGCTTCGCTCGCCAGGCGATGGAATCTGAGCGGACGTCCCCAGTTGGACGCAATCCAGACCTCGGAACCGTTGTATTCGAGGACGAGCGGAACGCCCCACGCGCGCGACAGCTCGACGCCGCTGAAGTTCCCCACCGACATCCGCTGATAGATGAATCGCGGCGCCGTCCGTCTGGCCAGCTGCTTCGTGACCTTCCGGTGAAACACATAGGTGTTCAGCTCGTGCGGGACGGCGAAGAGCCGCGGCGTTTCGAGCGCGACATGCGGCACCTCCGACCGGATCATCGTCCGGCCGCCCGCCGATGCGTACACCACTGGTTGACCGAGCTCGTTCAGCGCGTTCACGACGCCGGCGATGTGCCCGATCGAGCCGCCTGCTTTGACGCCGAACCAGAGGTTCGCGTTGACGTAGAGCGCGGCCGCGTCGTTCGAGAGCTGCGCCTCGATGCGCGGGGTCGCCGTGAGGCTCGACAGATCCCGCTTCGCGCCGAGCGCGTCGAGCACGGCGCCGACCGACGTCATGCCGAGCGCGGCGAGATCGCGCAGCAGCTCGGTCCGGCTCACGCGCTCGCTGCGGAGCTCGTGATCGCGAATTTCGATTTCGGCCGCGTTCGAAATCGACGCGACCGCTTTCAGCAACGGCAGGATGCACCGGCTGTTCTCGTCCTCGAGCGGGATGACAAGGCGAACTCCGCTCAGGCTGCGCAGCCGGCGGATCGCCTGCCCCACGGGGACTTGTCGCAGATCCGCGAGCGTGAGATAGACCGGCTCGGTCGCGAGCGCCGCGGAAAGGCGGCGGCGGAATCCATTCGACAGCGGGTAGACGGTCAGGGCGTAATTCATGTGGTCAATTGGGAATCTGGTTAATTGGTCGATTGCTCATGCCGGATGGCGTGCGCGACGCTGACGGCGACGATGGCGACCAGGACCGCCGCCTGAGTCGCGGACAGGGCCATCGCCGCGCCGACGATCGAGCGTGTCGGAATCAGGAGATAGCCGAGAACCGCCGACGCAACGGCGCCGCCGATCCAGATGACGACGATCACGCGCGGGAACCCGCTCGCGGCGAGGTACTGCGACAGCACCGAGGTCACGCCCAGGCACAGGGCGCCCGGCAGCATCCAGCGCAGAACCGGGACCGCCGGAAGCAGCTTCGTGCCGAACACGATCCGGACGAACGGCTCGGCAACGAGCGCGATCGTCGTGCATCCCACCGCCAGGAGCGCCCCGACCATGAGCGCCTGCCGGACCGTCGACTTGAACCGGCCCCTCGTCGCCGCAATCAGCGTCGGAAAGAGCACGAGGGCGACCGATTGCGGCAGGATGCCGATCACGTCCGAAATCTGACTCGCGATCGAGTAGTAGCCGACCTGCGCCGTCGGCTGAAGCGCGCCGAGCAGAAACACGTTCGCGCGCACCAGCAGCAGTCCGGCGAGCGTCGCCAGATACGCCCGCGACGCGTAGCCGTACCCGGATCGGAAGGCGCTCAGATCGAAGCGCGCCGTCGCGCCGACTTCGCGGTGAAGCATCACGAGGAGGGCCACCGCGGTCACCGACCAGCCGGCCGTGCTGGCGATCAGAAATCCAAGAGGGCCGGCTCCGCTCGCGGCAGCGGTCAGCAGGCATGCCAGCACGCCGAAATTGCCGAGCAACTGGATGACGTTGTAGTTCCCGATGCGCTTGAGGCCGACGAGCAGGCTCGAACCGAGCATGTAGAACAGGGTCGCAGGCGCGAGCAGCGTCGCAATCCAGACGACCGGATTCGATCCGGTGCGCCCGAAGCCGATGACGAGCGCACCCACAAGACCGACGGCAACCGCCACCCACACGCTGTTCGCGACCAGCGCCCGGCCGGCGTCGCGATCGCGCGCGACGAAATAGGTGTTGCTCGACGTCAGCCCCAGGGTCCCGAACTGCGCGAGCGTCTGCGCGAGCGTGACCACGAGAAAGTATTCGCCGCGGCCGGCAGGCGTCAGCGCGCGCGCGGTGACGATGCTCGACACGAAGCCGCCGGCGAGAATGGCGAGCCGCGCGCCGATCGTCGACACGACGTTGCGGTCGATCGCCGCGAGGAACCGGAAGGCGCCCGTTCGTCCGGCGCCGATCGGCCACGCCGCCGCGTATTCGGAAGTGGAGCTCATGCGGCGGTCACGAGGTCGGCCGACCACTCCCGATCGGCACGAACGGAAACCGGCGTGATGGAGATCGTCAACGCCGTCGGAAGCGCGCCGGAACGTTTCCAGACGAGCCTGGCGGTCGGGACGGCCACGCCGTACCGCGGCGAGATCCGGGCGTCCTGAACCGCGAACGTCCACGCATCGTCCGACGACCACCCGAGCGCGAAGCGCCGTTTGCCGGAGACCAGAAAGAGCCCGTCGCCGACCTTGACGAACCGGACTTCGGGCGCGAGGTGCAACGGGATCGAAATCTCGTGATCGCCGCCGCCGGTGATTTCGTCGGTAATCGTCAGCTCGTGTCGCGCGTGATCGAGCACGATCGTCCGGACCGGCCGGATCCCGCCGAGACGCTCATAGCCAGCGTGCGTGCCGACGAACACGTCGCGCTCCGCGCCCGGCGCCCAGCGCACCAGCTCGGGCACGGCGTCGTTGTGCAGCGTCCAGAGGTGGTCCCAGCGGACGAAGCGATTCAGCTCCTCGCCGTCGACTTGCGGCGTGTTGTGGAAGCCGGTCGACCGGAACCGGTTGCGCTCGTGGGCGTCGGCCGTATACAGATACGCTCCGCAATCGGCAATGAGCGGTTCGCCGTCGAGCACGGCCTCGAACGACAGACAGTCGTTGTGACCGTGCCCGCCTCGGCCCGCCTGGCCCACGGGCCCGCAATCGATGAACACGTGGTCGCGGCCGTTGCGCATGACGAAGAACCCGCCGTCGCCGAAGGCGGCGGACGTCACCGCCGGATGCGTGCGCTCGCGGCCGAGCGACGCCGCGGCGCGGGGGCCGAGCGTCCAGAAGATCTCGCTCCGCGGTCCGGAGAATCCTTCGATCAGGTCCTGCACGCCCCAGTGGGCGCCGACGAACCCCGCGAGATACCGGTGATCGGTCAGCGGCTGGCCTCCGAACGGCAGCACCCGCGCATCGTCCGCGTCGCCCGTCAGAGGCGCGCTGCCGTCGGGGCGCGTGTAGGCGAGCGTGAACCGCGCCATCTCGACGACGCGATCGCGATAGGCGTCGGGCACGTCGAGGCCGCGTGCCTCGCGGTATCGCGCCGCCAGGAAGAAGAGCTCCAGCACGAGGCGGTGGTACGCGGTCGACGCCTCGAAGTCGACGCCGTCGGCGAACACCTGCCGCGGCAGCTCCTCGCAGAGCATCCGCCAGCCCGACTCGGCCCACCGGTGCGGGTCCGGCCCCTCGCCGAAGAACAGGCCGGCGAACACCAGCGCCGCCGCGTCCGCGGTGAAGTGGTTGCCGTTGACGTCGGAACGCTCGATGTAGCGCTCGGTGAACTCGCCGTGCAGATAGAGCGTGCGGAGAAAGCGGGCTCGAAACGTCGGGTCCGCCCAGGACGCGCTCCGGCCGAACGCGTGGAAGAACCACGTCCAGGTAAACACCCGCATGGCGGCTTCCATCGTGCACGCCCAGTTCACGCTGTGCGCGTAGGGGTTCGCGTCGATCCATTCATCGAGCGTCTTCCGCGCCGCCAGGGCGTACCGCTCGTCGCCGGTGAGGAGATACGCCTGCCCTGCCGGCATCAGCCACTGGAGGCGCGAAATCTCCCAGGGCACCTTCACGTCGCTCGGCCTCGCGAAGTTGACCGCCTTGATATCGCGCATGAACGCGGGCGGCCAGGTGTCGCCGGTCTTCACGTCGCGGTGCCAATCGATGGGCGTGCTGAGCGTGACGGGGCCCGAGCCGAGCAGATCGACCCGGCGCGACATCGCCGCGTCGGCGGCGGACAGGATGCGCGGCGCGTCACCCGGACAGGCGCGCTCGTAGTCCGCCGGCGCGGTCGGACGGATCGGCAGCGCGTACACGCGGTTCAGCAGCCTCGACCAGAGCTCGTCGACGGACGAGGAGCCGGTCGCGCTGGCGAGCGCGTCGGCG
>Ga0187777_10001681_pt1 | contig 14307 bp, 8 predicted proteins | sample 1015_Q2_SP5_10_M_FD_132416 | JGI IMG/M metagenome (GOLD analysis project Ga0187777, IMG submission 132416) | Tropical peat soil microbial communities from peatlands in Department of Meta, Colombia - 1015_Q2_SP5_10_MG | ecosystem: Environmental > Terrestrial > Soil > Wetlands > Peat | place...
CGGGCGGCAGCGCCAGCATCACCCCGACGTCGTCCGACCCGGTGCGGGTCGTCTGCACCACCAGCTTCTCGTCCTCCAGGTGGCAGAGCAGCTCGTTCACCGATTCCAGCCTCAGCTTCAGCTCCTCGGCCAGCCCCTGGCGGCTCGCCGGCTGGCCCTCGCGCGAGGCGCGCGCGATGGCGGCGACGAGCGGCACGAACCACTGCGGGTCGGCTGAGCTCAGGGCGCCGCGGGTGTCGGGCCGCTCGAAGATGCGGCCGCGCATCGCCTGCAGGGTGAAGGCGATCTCCATCCCGAACAGCACGATCAGCCAGTTGACGTAGAGCCAGAAGAGGAAGAGCGGGATGAGCCCGAGCGCCCCGTACAGCTTCATGTAGGGCAGCGCCCGGCTCACGTAGAGGCCGAAGCCCCACTTGGTGAGGTCCCACAGGGCGGCCGAGATGAAGGCGCCGACCAGGGCCGGGCGCCACTTGACCAGCGTGTTCGGCAAGAGCTTGTAGAGCAGCGACATCGCGAGGAAGCTCCCGGCCAGCGAGGCGAACTGGCCGAGCCCGGAGAAGGCGGCCCCCACCACCGGCAGCCGGGTGGCGAGGTGGATCCAGAACTGGGCCGCGTAGAGCACGACCAGCAGCAGGATCGGCCCCAGCGTCAGCACCGTCCAGTAGATGCCGATGCGCGCCACCCAGCGCCGGCCGCGGGGAGCGCGGTAGATGCGGTTGGCCGCGTCCTCGAAGGACACCAGCAGGCCGAGGGCGGCCCAGATGAGCAGGAGCGCCCCCACCGCGCCGATGGTCGAGAAGCTGAGGCCGCTCACCGAGCGCATGACGTCGAAGATCTTCTCGTCGAGCGCCGACTTGAAGGCCGCCGCCTCCGGCCGGCTGGGGTCCACCTGGTAGTTGAAGAAGGAGTAGGCCGACACCTGCAGCTGTCGTGCGGCCTGGTCCATGTCGCCGAACATGCGGAAGGCCAGCATGCTGACCATCAGCAGCGGCACCAGGCCGAAGATGGTCCGGTAGGTGAGGGCCGCCGCCATCTCCCCGGCGTCGTTCGCGCGCAGCTCGCGGCTGGCGTGGCGGCCGAGCTCCACCATGAAGCGCAGCCCGCGCTGGGCCCGGTTGAGCTCGGCGATCGGCCGCCGGACGAGCGCGTCGAGATACGCGGACAGCCGGAGCACCGGGTCCATGGCGCGATTATCGGCTAGAATCGCAGCCCCGCCCGTGAGCATGCACCCGCTGGTCCTGCTCGTGCCTCCCTACGCCTCGGCCGAGGAGCTGCCGAGGCGGCTGGCCTCGACCGGTCGCCCGCTGGCCGCCGTCTACGCCATGGAACCTCTGGAGCTGGCGCGGGCGATCGCCGAGCCGCTGCTGCTGGCGCGGGGTCTGCGGCCCTGGCGGGGCCAGCACTCGGCCCTGCTCGCCGCGCGGCTACTCGCCGCCGAGGGCGGCGGGCTGCCCCTGCCGGGCGACGCTCCGCGCGCGCCCGTGGTGGCCGCGCTGACGCGCACCCTGGTCGCGCTGCGCCACGGCTCGGTGCCGCCGGAGGCGGTGGAACGACTCGCCACCGGCGAGGCGAGAAGCAGCGAGGACGCGCGTCGTCTGCGCGCCCTCGGCGGCATGTACCGCCGCTTCCACCACGAGCTCGAGGGCCAGGCGGCGGACCCGGTGGCGCTCTACGCCGCCGCTCGTGAAGCCCTCCGCGCAGCGCGCTGGCTGGCCGGCGCCTGGGTGGTGATCCCCGAGGACCTCGAGCTCGAGCCGGTGGCCGAGGAGTTCGTGACCGCGCTGGCGGCCGCGCTGCCCACGGTCATCCTGCGCCGGCCGCTGCCGCCGTCGCTGCGCCCCGCCTCCTTCCGCGGCCGCGTCGCCTCCCGCGGCATCGGCGAGGCGGACTGGTCGGCGACCCGCCTGGCGCCGCTCGCGCCACCGCCGCCCCCGGCCTCCCTGCTTCGGCTGCGCGAGTCGCTGTTCGAGCCGCTGAGCGGGAGCGAGGTGGACGACGACGCGGTCGAGCTCCTGACCGCCGGCGGCGAGGCGGCCGAGGCCCGGGCCGTCGCCCGGCGGCTGCTGCGCCAGGCCGCCCGCGGCGTCCCCTTCGAGGAGATGGGCGTGGTGCTGGCGCGGCCCGATCCCTACGCGCCGCTGTTCGCGGACCTGCTCACCCGGCTGGGCGTGCCCTACCGGCTGCACCCCTCGCTGCCGCTGCGCTTCGGGCGGGCCGCGCGCTCGCTGCTGCTGCTGTTCCGCTGCCGCGGCCTCGAGCGGCAGGCGGTCATGGAGCTGCTCACCTTCGCCCCGGTGCCCTTCGCCGCCATGCTGGGCGAGGAGGGCCGGGCCTGGCCGGCGCGCTGGGACCGCCTCAGCCGCGAGGCGGGCATCGTCTCGGACTACAGCCGCTGGATGGTGGGCCTGCGAGCCTACACCGAGGCGGAGCGCGAGGCGGCCGATGCCGAGGCCGATCCCTATCGGCGGGAGCGGCGGCTGCGCAACGCGGGCGAGGCGGAGGACCTGCTGCGCGTGGTCGAGGCGCTCTCGAACACGCTGGAAAGCCTGTCGGGAGAGGCCTCGTGGCCGGAGTGGGTGCACCGGCTGCAGGTCGCCTGCGAGGACTGGATCGGCCCCGAGCACGACCGCGAGCGCGTGCTCGAGGTGATCGCGGATTTGGGCGGGCTCGGCTCGGTCGCCTCGCGGGCGAGCGCGGACGAGGTGGAGCAGGTGATCGAGGAGCGCTTCGAGCAGAAGCGCGTGCCGCTCTTGCCGCAGGAGGGCGGCGCCGTGCACGTGGGCGCGCTGGACGCGATGGCCGGCCTGCCCTTCCGGGTGGTGGCCATCCCCGGCCTGGTCGAGGGCGGCTACCCCGGGGTCTTCCGGCCCGATCCCTTCCTGCTCGACGAGGAGCGCCAGGCGCTCGGCGTCGCCCTGGCACCTCGCCCAGCACCGGCGCGTCCGGGAGCCAGGCGCGGCGGCGCCCAACTCGAGCTGTTCGCGCCGACGGCTGCCGCCTCGGCCCTCCCCCGCCTGCCGACCAGCCAGGACCGGCTGGCGCAGGCGAGGCGGGTGTTCCACCGGGCGCTGTCGCAGGCGAGCGAGCGCCTCATCCTGTCCTACCCGCGGGCCGACGCGCGCACCGGCCGCGAGCGGCTGCCCTCGCTCTTCTTCGCCGCCGCCGCCTCGACACTCGCCGGCAGGCCGCTGTCGGCGGCCGAGCTGGAGCGGCGGGTCAGCGAGGACGCGCTCGAGGCCCTGGCGCTCGAGGACGCGGTCGACCCCGGCGAGCGGGACCGCCTGCGCCTGCGCCGCGACGAGGGCGCGGCGGCGGCCGTCGCCGCGGGCTCGGCCTGCTTCCGCCAGTCGCGCCTGGCCACCCGGGCCCGTTGGTCGGGACGCCTCACCCGCTACGACGGGCTGCTCGAGCTCGAGCCGGAGCTGGCGGCGCGGCTCGACCCGCTCGGAGAGCGGCCGGCCTCGGCGAGCCGGCTCGCCGTCTACGCCCAGTGCGGCTTCCAGTACCTGCTGAAGGAGGTGCTGCGCCTGCAGGTGGCGCCCGAGCCCGAGGAGCGGCGGCGGCTGGAGCCGCTCGAGCGCGGCAACCTCTTCCACGAGGTCGCCGAGCGCTTCCTGCGCGAGCGGCGCGACCGGGGCGAGCTGCCGCTGCGCGACAACGACTCCAACCGGGCGAGGCTGCGGGAGATGGCGGAGGAGGCGCTCGATCAGCTGGTGCGCGGCTCCCCGCCGCGCTTCACGCTCTTGTGGGAGCGTGAGAAGCGCCGCTTCCAGCAGACGACGCTCGAGTGGTTCGCCCGTGAAGTGGCGGCCGGCTCCCGCTCGCTGCCGCTGCACTTCGAGGTGAGCTTCGGCCTCGGCCGCACGCCGCAGGCGGGAGAGCCGCACTCCCCCGAGCCGCTGGAGATCGATCTCGGCGAGGGCCGGGTGCTCCGGGTCTGCGGCAAGATCGACCGCATCGACCGGCGCCACGAGGGCGGCCTGGTGCTGCGCGACTACAAGACCGGCCGGGCGCCGAAGGACGACGGGGGCGTCTTCCGCGGCGGCCGCCAGCTGCAGATCCCCTTCTACCTGCGGGCGGCGGCGAAGCTGCTTCCCGGCGAGCCGGTGGTCGACGCCTTCCTCGACTACGTCGACGGCGGGCGGCAGGTGGCGTTCCGGCCCGAGCTGGCGACGGGCGAGGCCTTCCGCAACCTGCTGCGCGAGCTCGTCTCGCTCGTCTCCCGCGGCGTCTTCCCCCAGGAGCCGCTCGCCTGCGACTGGTGCGACTTCACCGCCGTCTGCGGCCCCAAGCCGCTCTTGCAGCGGCGCCAGGCGATCAAGGTGCGCGACGCGGCCCTGCAGGACTACCTGCGGCTGCGCGACGTGGGATGAGCGGCTTCCGGCCGGTCGACGAGGAGGCGCGACAGCGCGCCCGGCTCGACCACCAGACCAGCCTGGTGGTGGAGGCCGGGGCGGGCACCGGAAAGACCACCCTGCTGGTCGACCGCATCGAGGCCCTGGTGCGCTGCGGCCGCGCCCGGCTCGAACAGGTGGCCGCGGTCACCTTCACCGAGATCGCCGCCGTCACCATGAAGCTGCGCCTGCGCGAGCGGCTGGAGCGCGCCCGCGCCGACGACGCCTTGCCGGAGGCCGAGCGTTCCCGGGTCGAGGCGGCCCTCGAGGTGCTGGAGCGGGCCTGCGTGTGCACCATCCACGCCCTGTGCGCCTTCATCCTGCAGGAGCGCCCGCTCGAGTGCGGGGTGGTGCCCGGCTTCCGGGTGGCGGACGAGGCGCTCGCGGACACGCTCTTCGCCGCCGCCTGGGAGGAGTGGCTGGGGGAACGGCTGGCGGGCGGCGACGACGTCCTGCTGGAGGCGCTCGACCGCGGCGTCCCGTTGGAGTCGGACAGCAGCTGGGGCGAACGGACCTCGCTGCGCGGCCTGGCCCGCGCTCTGCTCGAGCAGCGCGACCTCGAGCCGCTGGCCAGGGACGGCGCCTTCGAGGTGCAGCAGGCGCGGCAGGAGCTGCTGGCGAAGGCGGCGCGGGCAGCGGAGCTGGCCGGCCAGGTGCCCGAGGCGGACAGCCTGGCCGGGCGGCTGCTGCGCCTGGTCGAGTTCGCCGAGGCCTCGCGCTTCCTCTCGGGCGGCGCCCTGGAGGAGCGGCTCTTGGCTCTCGAGGCGATCCCCGCGAGCTTCGGCTTCCGGCCGCACTGGCCCTCGCCGGAGGCCCTGGCCGAGGCGCGAAAGGTCGCCTCCTGGACCAAGGAGGCCCGGACGCGCTGGGCGGCGGCCCGCGGCTCCGACCTGCACGGGCGCCTGGTGCGATCCCTCTCCGGGGTGGTGGCGCTCTACCAGAGGCGCAAGGCGCAGGACGGCGTCGTCGACTACCTCGACCTGCTGCAGAAGGCGCGCGACGCGCTCCTGCACCAGCCGGGCGTGCGCGAGTGGTATCAGCGCCGGTTCCCGTTCGTGGTGATCGACGAGTTCCAGGACACGGACCCGCTGCAGGTGCAGCTGGCCGAGCTGCTGGCCGGCGAGCGGGCCGGTGCCCTGGTGGTGGTCGGCGACCCCAAGCAGTCCATCTACCGCTTCCGCCGCGCGCACGTGCGCCTGTTCCGCGAGCTTCTCGCGCGCTCGGCGGACGCCCCGGGCCGCGCGGTGGTGCACCTGGTGCAGAACTTCCGCTCGCGCCCGGCCATCCTGCGCTTCGTCAACCGCGTGTTCGCGGAGCTCCTGCAGCCGTCAGAGGAGGCCGACCAGCCGGCCTACGAGCCGATCGTGCCGTCGCCGGGGCTCCCCGAGGAGAAGGCGGTGGTGGCGCTGCGCTTCCCGGCACCGGCCAACGCCGGCGGCGAGGACCTGCTCGGCGCCGAGGCACAGGCGCTGGCCATGTTCCTGGCGGGAGTCGCGCGCGGCAGCGAGACGGTGCGCGACCCGCTGAGCGGCGCTCTGCGTCCCAGCCGCGCCGGCGACGTGCTGGTGCTGGCGCGGCGGCTCACCAAGGTGGCTCTGCTGGAGGAGGCGCTCGAGGCGGTTTCGCTGCGCTTCACGGTGGAGGGCGGGAAGTCCTTCTTCGACCGGCAGGAGGTCCACGAGACGCTGGCGGTGCTGCGTGCCGTCGAGGACCCGTACGACCGCGTGGCGCTGGTCGCCGCCCTGCGCTCCTCCTTCTTCGGCGTGAGCGACCGCGACCTCGCGGCCTACTGGCTCTCCGGTCCGCCACCCACCGTCGACGGCGTCGACCCGGAGCGCCCCGGCGGCGCCGCCCTCACCCCTGCGCTCGCGGTGATCGCCGATCTGCACCGCCGGCGGCGGCACGCCAGCGTCCCCGTGCTGCTCGATCGGCTTTACCAGGACACCCGGGTGCTGGCGGCGCTCACCGGCACCCGGCGCGGGGAGGCGCAGATCGCCAACCTGGAGAAGGTGGCAGCGCTCGCCCGCGAGGCGGGGGATCTGGGGGCGCTCACGCTGCGCGGCTTCACCCGGCTGCTCGAGGAGCGGGTGGAGGGCGCGCGCGAGGAGCCGGACCTGCCGGCGACGCGCCCGGGCGACCCGGAGACGGTGCGGGTGCTCTCGATCCACAAGGCGAAGGGGCTGGAGGCGCCGGTGGTGGCGCTCTTCGACTGCGACGACGACGCCCGGCCGATCGTGGACACGGTACCCCTGTGGAGCGAGGGGAAGATCGCGGTGGGCTTCCGCGGGGGCTGCCAGCCGCCCGGCTGGGACGCCCTGGTGCGGGCGGACGAGAAGCGGGCGCGCGCGGAGACGAGGCGCCTGCTCTACGTCGCCTGCACCCGCGCCCGCGACCTGCTGGTGGTCCCGCGTCCGCCGGTCGACGCGGCGCTCGGGGACTTCTGGCGTGAGCTCGTCGAGCGGCTGCCTCCGCTGGGCGACGAGGACGTCCGCGTGGTGGATGCCGAGACGCTCGTCCGGCCGGAAGTGCCCGGCCGCGGCCGCGAGCTGTGGGCGCTCTCGGCCGCCGCCGGCGGCGACGCGGTGGCCGCCCGCTGGGCCGAGGAGCGCCGGGCGCTGCTCGGCCGGGCCGCGGAGCGGGCGTACGTGCCGGTCCGGGCGACCGACCTCGCCGCGCGGAGTGCGCCGCCGCCAGTCGTCGCCGCCGGTGAGACCACCGGCCGACACTTCGGCAGCCTGGTCCACGAGCTGTTGCAGTGGGCGCCGTTCGAGGCTGCGGACGCGCACCGCTCCGAGACGGTGCGAGCGATCGCCCGGTCCCGGGCGCCCTTCTTCGGCCTGGACCAGGCGGCGGCGGACCGGGCGGCGCGCCAGGCCGATGCCGCTCTCGCCCTCCCCGTCTTCGCCCGGGCCAGCCGCGCCTCGAACGTCTGGCGCGAGCTGCAGGTCTGGTTTCCCGAGGGGGACCGGCTGGTCGAAGGCAAGGTCGACCTCGTCTTCGAGGAGGACGCTCAGCTGGTGGTCGTCGACTACAAGAGCGACGCCATCACCGACGAGCAGGCGCTCGCCCAGGCGGCCCACCACGCCCCCCAGCTGCAGCTCTACGGCCGGGGGCTGGCGCAGGCGCTCGAGCGGCCGGTGCGCGAGCGGCTGGTGCTGTTCACCGCGCTCGGCTGCACGGTCCCGGTCTGACCTCGAGCGGACCTGCCGCGCCTCTCCCGCGTGCTAGAGTCCGCCGCACATGGGGGCCCCGTTCACCTGGTCGGCCTCGCGCCACGACACCTTCGCCAGCTGCCGCCGGCGCTACTATTACGCCTACTACGCCGCGCTCGAGGACGACGAGGTCCGGCGGCTGAAGAAGCTCTCCGCGCTGCCGCTGTGGGCCGGCAGCGTGGTCCACGACACCATCGAGCGGTTCCTGAAGACGAGCGACCGCCTGCCCGCTCCCGAGCAGCGGCAGGCGATCGTGCGGGACGCCGTCCAGGCCACCATGCTCGGGCACTGGCGGGAGAGCGAGGCGGGCACGGCGGGCTTCCGCCTGTTCGAGCACGAGTACGGCGTCCCGGTCACCCAGGAGGACAAGCGCCTCGCCGTCACCATCGTCATGCGCTCGCTGCGGCACTTCTTCCGCAGCCGCACGCTCCGGCGCGCCCTCGCCGCCGGCCGCGCCCGCTGGCTGGCGCTCGAGGACCTGGTGTCCTTCACCGTGGCCGGCACCGAGGTGTTCCTGCGCATGGACCTCGCCTGGCGCGAGGAGGACGGCCGGGTGGTGATCGTGGACTGGAAGACCGGCCGGCGCGAGGGGCGCTTCAACGAGGTGCAGATCGCCGGCTACGCGCTCTACGCCGCCGAAAAGGGCTGGGTGCAGGATCCGGAGCAGATCACCACCGAGCTCGACTACCTGGTGGTGCCCAAGGCGGTCCGCCGCAACGTCACCCGCCAGCAGATCGAGCACGCCCGCCGCTTCATCGAGAGAAGCGCCCGCGACATGCGCTCGCTGCTCGCGGACCCGGTGGAGAACCTCGCGCGCGAGCAGGACTTCCCGCGGGTCGACCGCCCGCAGGTCTGCCGCCGGTGCAACTTCCGCAGGCTGTGCTTCCCGCGCGCGGACGAGGCGCTGCCGGCCACGCAGACGGCGGCCGGCCCGCCGCCCCTCGCCGCCCGCGCCGGTCTCTGAGCGGCGCTAGCCTTTCAGGTACTTCGAGAAGAAGGCGGTCGTCCGCGCCCAGGCGTCCTCCGCCGCCTCCTTGCGGTAGCCGCCCCAGGGATTGTTGACGTTGGCGAAGGCGTGGCCGGCGCCCGGGTAGACCTTGATGTCCACCGGCTGGCCGGCCTTCTTCAGGGTGTCCTCGAAGGCCTTCACCTGCTCGGGCGCGGGGCCCTTGTCCTCGGCACCGTAGTTGCCCATGACCGGCGCCTTGATGGCGGCGAGCGCCGCGGGGTCGGTGGGCGGGGTGCCGTAGTAGGCGACCACCGCCTTGAGCGCCGGCTCGACGGTCGCCAGCTGCAGCGCGTAGCCGCCGCCCATGCACCAGCCGATGACGCCGATGCGGTCCTTCCTCACGTCCGGCCGCGACTGCAGGTAGGCCCAGGCTCCCTGCAGGTCGCGCAGGGCGCGGTCGCGCGGGGTACCCATCATCAGCTGATGCGCCTCCTCCTGCCTGTCCGTCGCCTTTCCGCGGTAGAGGTCCGGCGCCAGCGCCAGGTAGCCCTGCTGCGCCAGCGCCCGCGCCTGCTGCTTGACCCAGTCGTTGAGGCCCCACCACTCCTGGATCACGATCACCGCCGGGAACGGCCCCCGGCCCTCCGGCGTGACCAGCACCCCCATGCCCTGCTCGTCGCCGCTCTTGAAGCTCACCGGCTGCTCCGCCGCGCCTGCCGACGCGGCCACGAGCAAGGCGAGGACGGCGAACGCCCACACCCTTCTCATCTGGTCTGCCTCCTGGTCCTCAGTGTTCGGGAACGGACAGGGCAGGGTCGCACTTCACACCGCCGCGCGCAAGGTGCGCGGCGGGTGGCATCTATATCATTAGTTGATATAGCTGCTGCGAGTGCTGTCTATGCCGGCTGCGGCGTCGCCACTGGCGGTGCGGCGTGGCGAGCCAGCTCGGCGCGCCGGCGCAGCAGCGCCGCCACGATCACCAGCGCCTCGAAGGCCACGAAGCCGCCCACGTACCAGTAGCCGCCCGAGCCGAAGCCGTAGGAGTGCAGCCCCGTGCCCAGCACGAAGTTGACGCCGTACCAGGCCATCAGCACCAGCAGGTAGCCGAGCAGCGAGCCGACCGCCATGCCGAAGTCCTTGATCCAGCCGGTGAAGCGCGCGTGCAGGATCGCCAGGTAGCCGAGCGTCGCGATCAGCGCCCAGGTCTCCTTCGGGTCCCAGCCCCAGAAGCGGCCCCACGAGTAGGAGGCCCACACCCCGCCGAGCGCCGTGCCCACGGCCAGGAACAGCGTCCCCACCTGCAGCGCGCGGTAGAGGAAGATCGAGAGCGACTTGAGCAGCCCCGCCCGCCGCGGGGCGAAGAAGTAGAGGCCCAGGTTGAGGTGGCCGAGGCCCATGGCCAGGGTGAAGGCGGCGTAGCCGAGCATGATGGTGAGCACGTGGATGGTGAGCCACATGTTGTCGCGCAGCACCGGCACCAGCGGCGCGATCGAGGAGTCGAAGATGGGCACGTTGTCGGCGATCAGGAGGGCGATGGTGGCGAGCGCGGCCGCGGTGGTGCCGAAGAAGCGCACGCGGTAGATGGCCTCGAACACGAGCGCGAACGCCACGCCGCCCCAGGCCACGAAGATGATGGTCTCGTACATGTTGGTGACCGGCGGCCGGCCCGAGATCAGGACGCGCAGCGCCATCCCGTAGGACTGGGTCAGGAAGGCGCTCCCCACCAGGGCGAAGCCGGAGATGGTCAGGCCGCGCGCGGCGAGCGGGAAGCTCGACAAGAGCGCCAGGAAGCCGAGGAGGTACAGCATCCAGGCGATGCGGTAGGGCTTGAGCGTGTTGTAGTGCACCTCCAGCGAGAGGTCCTTCTGCCGCGGGTAGGCGGAGGGGGCGAGCTCCGCCAGCCGCCGGGAGAGGGCGCCTGCCGCGGTCTGCACGCCCGGGCGGTCGCCGTCGCGGTAGGCGACCAGCATCGCGCCGAGGAGCGTCCGCACGCGCTCGAGCTGCGGGGTGGCGGCCTGTGACTGCAGGTCGGCGACCGACAGCCAGGCGGCCCTGGGGTCGTCCTGCGGCACGATGTGCAGCGCTTCGCCGGTCATCACCCCGTTCAAGGTGGAGAGCACGTCGTAGAGGTCGGCCACCTCCCGGTCCACCGGGTCGAGGTCCTCCCCGCGCTGGCTCTTGGCCTGCACCGCCGCCGTCGCCTCGCGGAAGCCGGGGTGCTCGGCCAGCTCGGCCAGGCTGAAGCGGTCGCGCCCCGCCGGCAGCTTCGCCGCCTGGCGCAGCCCGGCGTGGGTCACCTTGACGATCGGCTCGCTGCGCCACTTCTCGGGCGCCGTCATCATGGCCAGCAGCCACTCGGTCGGCTCCAGCCCCTCGATGCGCTCCAGGCCGAAGGCGCGGGCGCCCTGCACCCGCTTGGCGAGGTCGCGGGCGAAGCTGTCGAGCGGCTTGCTGCGCCCGCCGTCCTGGACGGCGATGCGCCGCAGCGGCTCGATCTCAGGCCCCGCCAGCAGCGGGCGCGGCAGGCCGAGGGCGAGCAGCGACAGCGTCAGCAGCAGGCTTCGCTTCATGCGGTGTCTCCCGTGCGGCACGGTGGGCGACGAGCGCCGCCTGGGCCTGCCGCCTGGCCAGGTACGGCTTCACGTAGAACATCCAGATGATCCCGGTGCCGATGAGGGCCACCCCCAGGTAGACGAGGGGCAGGCCGGGCGCCCGGGCCACGGAGAAGATGGACATCATCGGCCGGCCCTCGACGAACGACGACTGGAAGAAGATGTAGCCGCGGTAGTGGAGCGGGTGGTTCATGGAGACGAGCGTCTGGAAGCTGCCCTCCCGGGGGTCGTCGATGCGCACCGTGCTCTCGTAGGTGGAGGCCATGCGCGAGCCCGGGTAGCTCTCGTCGTTGAAGCGCAGCAGCGTCACCTTGAAGGGCAGCGCCACCTCCGGCGAGCGGTAGGCGACCGCTGCCGCCCGGCTGCCGACGCGCAGTGCGCGCTGCTCGCCCCACAGCACCCACTCCGGCGGGCCGGCCTGTCCCTGGCCCTCGAGGTGGACGAGGACCGCGGGACGCCGCCTCTCCTCCTTGGCCGGCGGCGTCTCCTTGACCACCTGCCGCACCAGCGCGGCAGACGGCAGGTACTGGTCGACCATCAGGCCGAGGCCAGCCCAGCCGGTGCGCACCGGCTGGCCGGGAACCACGGCGCCGGTCTGCCGGCCCCCCTGGCCGTCGCTGGCCGAGTACCAAAGGCCCGCGGGCGTGGTCACGAAGCTGACGTGGTTCCTTCCCTCGTCCCGGGACAGCAGCTCCTGCGCAGCCGTCTCGCCGGGAGCCGAGCGGAAGGCGAAGGAGACCATGAACAGGTCCAGCCGGCTCCGCTCGGGGTCGTCCGGAACCAGCCAGCCGTCCTGTGTCGCCATCGGCGCCTGCAGCTGGAAGTGGAGGGCCGGGGTGCCGCTCTCCGCGCTGGCGAAGGACTCGCTCACCCCCACGTGCGGCCGCGACTCGTCGGCGACCAGCACCAGGTCCTGCCCCGGCACCGCGAAGCGCTGCTCGCGGCCGGGCGAGGCCGGGTGCTTCTCGAAGAGGACCGGGAAGCTCGCCCGCGCTCCCGTCGGCAGCGCCAGCTGCAGGCTGCGGTCGTGCAGCGTCACCCGCTCGCCGGTCTCGCCCTCGAAGAGGGCCAGGTTCGAGTCGAGCCCCCGGTAGATGGAGACGAGCGACCCGGCCAGGATCGCCAGGATCCCCACGTGGGCGACCAGGAAGCCGATGTGGTGCCGCGTCCAGGGATAGCGGCTGACCATCACCGAGGCGACGTTCACGCCGAGGGTGGCCAGGATCAGGGCGAACCAGGGCGTCTGGTAGATGTCGCGCTGCACGGCCGGGGTGCCGTTGCGCATCTCGTAGAAGGTGGCGTACGCGCAGACGCTGCCCAGCGTCAGCATCGTCACCACGGCGAGGCGGAGCGAGGCGAGGACGAGGACGACGCGCCCGCCGGAACGTTTGTCGACCATCGATCTCCTGGGCTGTTGGCTAGACGGCCATTCTGAGGTGCCATCGGGGAGGTGTCAACGAACTTCGCCGCCCTCGAGGGGATGGAGTCAGCTGGCAGCCCCAGGTGACGGCCCGGGCGCGGCGCCCCGCGTTGACGCTCCCCGGGCGGGTTTCTAGAATCCCGGTACCTGCTTCCGCTCGACGCCCGCGCGGCGCAGCGAGGAGAGCCCATGTCACAGTTGAGACTCGTGCCCGTCTCCGGCGCGCCGATCGAAGTCGGCGCGCCGAGCATGGTGGGACGCGACCCGAGCTGCGAGATCGTGGTGACGGACGGCTCGGTGTCGCGACGCCACGCGCGGCTCGAGCCGCGCGGAGCCGGTTGGTGGGTCGTCGACCAGGGCAGCGCCAACGGCACTTTCATCAACAGCGTGCGAGCCACCGAGGAGCCGCTGCGCAACGGCCAGGAGCTGCGTTTCGGCGCCCTCTCCTACCGGGTGGAGCTGGCGAGCGATCCCGAGGCCACGGTCGCCACACCGGTGTACGAGGACGAGTCGGCGACCGTGGTCTCGAGCGCGCACGTGCCGGTCGAGCCGCCTCCCCTGCCGACCATGCCGCCTCCCCGTACCGTGGCGCCTCCGCCGCCGCGGGTGGCCGCGGCGCCTCCGCCTCCCCCGCTGGCCGCTCCCGCGGCCCGGCGTGCCGCGCCCGCCGGCGGCTCGCCGGTGCCGCAGATGCCCGCCGGAGCGCCCCCGGCGAAGAAGGGCCGCTCGCCGCTCGTCTGGGTCGGCGTCGGCTGCTGCGGCTGCCTGCTGCTGGTGGTGCTGCTGATCGCCGTGATCGGCGGCGGCGCCGTGATGGCCACCCGCCCGGCGGCGAATGCCGCTCACAGCTGGCTCTCCGAGGTGCGGCAGGGCCAGACCGAGCTGGCGGACGCGGGGCTGAGCAGCGAGTACCGCGGCCGGCTCTCCGCCGAGGACCGACAGGCGATCGCCGGCGCCATCCAGCAGTCGAAGGACGCCACCTTCTTCTCGCGCTCGATCGACAACGACAAGGCCGTGCTGAAGGGTGTCCTCACCGGCGGCGGCGCGCCGCGGCCGATCACCATCCACCTGGTGAAGGAGGGCGGCGCCTGGAAGGTGGACGACGTGCACCTGGGGGTCGAGTAGTCGAGTAGCATCGGGGAAGTGACCTTTCCCGCTCCCGAGCCGGTCGAGGTTCGCCACGAGCGCTCCGCTAGGCGGCTGGTGGTGGTGTGGGAGGACTCTCACCAGTCGGCCTTCCCGCTCGACTACCTTCGCAGCTGGTGCCCCTGCGCCGTGTGCCAGGGGCACGCTCCCGACGCGAGGTACCTCGACCTGCGCGACCAGGAGCTGGTCCACCTCGACGCGGTGGGCAACTACGCGCTCTCGCTCACCTGGCAGGACGGCCACAGCACCGGCATCTACAGCTTCCGCCTGCTGCGCGCGCTGTGCCCCTGCCCCGATTGCGGCGGCGAGAGGCGCTGAGCGTCCTCAGCGAGCGAGGCCGCTACCCCGGCCGGCGCCGGCCGTCTCCGCCTCGTGCCCCTCCGGCTCGAGGTGCACCACCACGTCCACGATCTCGGGGTGCTCGGCCTGCAGCGCCGCCTCGATGCGGTCGGACACCTCGTGGGCCGCCTTCAGGCTGAGGCCGGCGTCGAGGTGCACGGTGAGGTCGACGTAGACGGCGTCGCCGCGGCCGCGGGTGCGCAGATCGTGGACGCGCAGCACGCCGGGCATTGCC
>Ga0187777_10001682_pt1 | contig 14304 bp, 10 predicted proteins | sample 1015_Q2_SP5_10_M_FD_132416 | JGI IMG/M metagenome (GOLD analysis project Ga0187777, IMG submission 132416) | Tropical peat soil microbial communities from peatlands in Department of Meta, Colombia - 1015_Q2_SP5_10_MG | ecosystem: Environmental > Terrestrial > Soil > Wetlands > Peat | place...
CGGACTCGCAGAAAGGACAGGCGCATGGCCGCGACTGATCTGGTCGACGTCGACGGGCTGGTGGTCGTCCGTGGCTCGTTCCGCCTCGAGATCCCGGCCTGGCGGGTGGCGACGGGCGAGGTCGTCGGCGTCGTCGGGCCAAACGGGGCCGGGAAGACGACGCTGCTGGAGGCCGTGGCGGGGCTGCGCCCGGTGGCGGCCGGGCAGGTGCGCGTCTTCGGCCTCGACCCCTGGAGCCGGCCGGTCGCGGTCCGCTCGGCGCTCGGCTTCATGAGCGACGACATGGCGCTCTTCGAGCTGCGCGTCGACCGCCTGCTGCGCACGCTCTCGGGGTACTACCCGACCTGGGACGCGGCGCTCGTCGGCCAGCTGCTCGACCGCTTCGAGATCGACACCCGCAGGCAGGTCGGCGACCTCTCGCGCGGGCAGGGCACCCGCCTTCGCCTCGTCACCGCGATGGCCTTCCGCCCGCGCCTGCTCGTCCTCGACGAGCCGGCCGCGGCCCTCGACCTCAGCGGACGGCGGCGGCTGCTGGAGAGCGTCCTGGAGGTGGTGAAGGACCCCGAGCGCAGCGTGCTCGTCAGCTCGCACGCGCTCTCCGACGTCGAGCGGATCGCCGACCGGCTGCTGGTGCTCGGCCGGGGGCGGGTGGTGCAAGAGGGCGAGACGGCGGCGCTGGTCGGCCAGGGCCGCACACTCGAGGAGGCGGTCGAGGCCTGGGGGGTGGCGTGAGGGACCTCACGGCCGGAGCTCGGCACTTCGTCCTGCGGACGGCGATGGTCGCCCGCGACCCGTTCGCCCTCGTGCTGCTGGCGTTTGCAGGAGCGGTCAGCGTCCCCGCCTGGACCTTCGGCCTGGGTATCGACCTGTTCACGGCAACGCAACTGCCGGTGCGTACCGGAACGTGGTTCGCGGGACCACTCGACTGGGCTTCGCCGACCGTACCGCTGCGGATGACGCTCGCACGCCTGGCCCCGGTGCTGGTGATGTTCCAGCTCGCCTGGGTGCTGCTGGTCGCGTCAGCCGTGCAGGGGAGGTTCTCGATCCGATCGTCGGGGGGCGCTCCGGTGATGCCGGCGCTGCCTGTCGGCTTTCGGATGCGCCACGGCGTCGAGGCTCTCATTGCGCTCGCCGTCGTCGCCGTCGCCCGGGCGGCCGCGCTCTTCATCGGTGGTGAGTCGTTCGGCTGTCGGTTGCTGCACGCCTGTCGGTGGACCGGCGATCTCACCTATCCTGTTGCGGTAGCGCTCAGTACGCTGCTGGGCGTGCTGTATTCGTTTCCCATGGTTGTCGGCTGGACGGCGGTGGCGCGTGTCGACGTTCGTGGCCTGCTCAAGCCGTTCCTGGCGACCACGCTCGTGGTAATGGCCAGCGCCTTCGGCCTCATGGCGCACGCCGCGAGCGCGCTGCTCGTCTGCATCCTCGCCTCGGCGCTCGTCCTGCTGCGCCTCGACGACGGCTCGCGACCGCAGCCTCGCGCCAGCCGCGCGCCCTTGGCCTCGCTGCATCGTCCCTCACCCGGACCGGGGGCGCAGTTCCGTCGCGATGCCTGGCTCGGACCGCTGCGCTCCCTCTGGCGCTTCGGCCTCCTCGTCGTCGTGCTCCCGCTGGCGATCGAGCTCTCGTTCGCTGCCGGCCTGCCCCGGCTGCCGATGAGCGGCGCGTTGCCCTTCTTCCAGCTCCTCGCGCTCTTTGCCCTGCCTTTCTTCCCGCTCGGACTGAGGCTGGTGCCGCCGTCGGGGAGCCAGCCGTTCAGCGGGTACTTCCTGAGGGCCTGGTCGGTGCTGCCGGTCCGGCCCGAGCGGGTCGCCCGCGCGGTCTACCTCCACGCGCTCGGTTCCGCCGCGGTCGTCTGGCTGGTGCTGTGGGCGCAGGTCGCGCTCCATGGCAGTCGGGGGCTCGAGCTGCTGCAGGTGTTCGAGGTCCCGGTCATCGTGCTGGCGGGCGCCATCGTCCTCTGCGAGGCCGTCGGCGACCGCACGCGCGGGCTCCTGGCCGTCGCCTGCCTGGTGGGCACCCACTTCGTGCCCACCGCGCACCTGATCGTCGGAACCCTGCTGCCGACCGCGGCGATGCGCTGGGAGCCGTGGCGCTCGACGCCGTACACCTTGCTTGCCTACGGCCTCGGTCTCCTGGGTGGTCTCCCGCCGCTCGTCCACCTGCGCCGGCGCGCGCCGCCTGCCGCCGCAGCCGCCGCCTGAGCTATCTCGTCTGCGCGCCACACGCGAAGCTGGCCGCGTCGTCGGGGTTGCCACCCTGGTAGTGCGCCACCTGCGGGTACGGGCAGAGCGGCCGCGTCCTCTGCGCGCCCTTCGCCGGGTCGTTGTCGACGAAGCGGGTGGCCACGATCGTCGACGGCGCCTTTCCCTGCTCCACCCACTGCTCGAGGGCGAGCGAGACGTTGCGGCCCGGGTCCTTCGCGTCCGAGACCCCGAACTGCCCGAAGGACGTCGCCCCCGGGCCGTCGCCGCAGTGCTGCATGCCCGGCACGAGGTACAGCCGCAGGAAGGTGTCGGCCTTCGCGCGGCCGAGCCGGCTGACGACGGCGTCGAAGTAGTGTGCGCTGTTCAGGGCCGAGATGGCCGGGTCGTTCCAGCCGTGGTAGAGGACGAGCTTCCCGCCCCGCGCCTGGAAGGTGGCGAGGTCCGGGTCGACCGCGTCCAGCGTGCGCGCCGTCTTCTCCGCGGCTTTGAGCGCCTCAGCGACGTCCGCGTGCTTGTAGTCCCAGTCGGCTTTCTCGTAGACCATGTTGGCGAAGTAGCCGTTGGCGAAAGCGACCATCAGGCTCTTGCCCGGCGCCGGCCCCGTGATCCAGGGCGCCCAGCCCCCCTCGCCGGTCTCGGCGCCCGGGAGATAGCCGGGGAAGACCTCGCGGCCGGCCGGGTCGCGCGGACCCGTGTACAGCTCCCTGAGCGCCGCCACCTGAGGCGCGGTCAGGCAGGTGTCCGACTCGGCTGCCTGGCACAGCAGCGACGCCGGGTCGAAGTGGCATTGCGGCGGGTCGTCGACGACACCGTCCTTCACCCCGTCCCGCGCGTCGCAGGCGGCGTTGACGGCGCCGGCGATGGCTGGCAGCTTGCTCGCCGGTATGTAGCTCGCCGGGTCGGCGGTCGTCGCCTGCGCGTCGGCCAGCGCCTTCGCCAGCAGGTGAGTCCAGAAGTTCGCGGGCGCGCCGGCGAGGATCCCGTCGTAGTCCTCGGGGAAGCGCTGCGCCTCCATCAGCGCCTGCCGGCCACCGTTGGAGCAGCTCCCGAAGTAGGAATGGCGCGGGGCGCTGCCGTAGAAGCGAAGGACGGCCGCCTTGGCCACCTGCGTCATCACGTGGATCGCGCGGTAGCCGAAGTCGGTCACCTTCTCGGGGTGCCCGAGCGCCCAGCGGGCGTCGGTCCCGCCCGCGGAGTGCCCGGTGTCGGTGCCGGCGCTCGCGTAGCCTGCCTTCACCGCCCCCGCCAGCCCCCGGAAGCCGACCTCCCCCGCGAAGCCGCCGTTGCCCTGTCCCTGGAACTTCCCGTTCCAGCCGTCCTGCGGCATCCAGACCTCGACCGGTACGTCCGAGTCTGCGCTGGGCGTGGCCCTGGCCACCACCCGGCAGAACGCGGGCAGCGTCTTGTAGAAGGACGGTTCACCGACCAGCCAGGGGGCCAGGCTCGGTGGCGGAGCGAAGCTCCCGGCGGCAACGACCGAGGCCGACACCACCTTCGCTCCCGCGAGCTCGGCCGCGGAGAGCGAGGCGCAGCGGTCCGACGAGGCGGGCGGCATCGCCTGGGCGAGCGCGCCCGTGGCCGGGAGGACGGCCAGTGTCGTTACGGCGAGGACGTGGCGCGCCATTCGACCTCCTTCGGGACGATGAAGCCTAGCATCTACAACCGGTGTCGCGCTGCCTGAGCTAACGTAGCGAGGTGGCACCGAGCGAGCCGGCCGCCGCCGGCCAGGAGTTGCCGCTCGCCATGGGCGAGCTGCTCGACGGCAAGTACCGCATCGAGTCGCTGCTCGGCGAAGGAGGCATGGGTGCCGTCTACCGCGCGACCCACGAGGGCACCCGCCGCACGGTCGCGGTGAAGGTCATCCGGCCGCGTTTCTCCAGCGAGGAGGAGTTCCTCACCCGCTTCCGCCGCGAGGCCGAGGCCGCCGGCCGGCTGCGCCATCCCAACGTGGTCGACGTCACCGACTTCGGCTCGGCCCGCACCGCGGCCGGCCTCGTCGCCTACCTGGTGATGGAGTACCTGGACGGCCGCACGCTCGCCGACGTGCTGGCCGAGGAGCGGCGGCTGCCGGTGCGCTGGGCGGTCGACGTCCTCGAGCAGGTCAGCTCCGGCGTCGAGGAGGCGCACGCCCAGGGCGTCGTCCACCGTGACCTCAAGCCCGCCAACATCTGGCTGGAGCCCAACCGCCGCGGCGGGTACACCGTCAAGATCCTCGACTTCGGCCTGGCACGGCTCTCGGCGACGGAAGCGTCCGCGCCGGCGCCGTCGCCATCGGAAGCGTCGGGGACGCCGGCCGCCACGGACGTCGCGGAGGAAGAGACGCTGCTGCGCGCGCCGGTGAGCGGCGAGGGGGCCCAGGCCACCGCCGTCCGGGCCACCACCACCGAGCTGACACGTCTCGGCTCGGTGATGGGCACGCCGCTCTACATGTCGCCCGAGCAGTGCCGCGGCGAGCCGATCGACGCCCGCTCGGACATCTACAGCCTGGGCGTCGTCGCCTACCGGATGCTCGCCGGCACGGTACCCTTCTCCGGCAGCACCGAGGCGCTGCTTCGACAGCACGCGAGCGCCGAGCCCTTGCCCCTGCCGCGTCGTCGGCTGCCGCGGCGCCTGGCGGCGGTCGTGCTCTCGGCGCTGGCCAAGGACCCGGCCCGGCGTCCGCAGACGGCCGCGGGGTTCGGAGCGGCGCTGCGCGCGAGCAGCGACGGGACGGGATCGCTCCTGCAGAAGGCCGTCGTCTTCTACAGCGAGCACTTCCCAACCCTCCTGCGGCTGTCTCTCCTCGCCCACCTGCCGCTGGTGATCGTGGTCGCGCTGCTGGCCGCCGCCGACGGCTTCCTGCCGGGGCTGGCGATCCCGCCGGACTGGCTGAAGTCGCTCGGGCCCGTGTTGTTCGCCAGCCTGGTGGCGGCCAACGTGCTCGCGTACGGCCTGGTGTCGGCAGGCGCCGTGCCGATGGTCGTGCAGTCGATCGTCGCCCCGCTGCGGTCGATGGACGTGAGGACCGCCTTCCGGGCGATCGGGCGGAGGTGGCTCACCTTCGCTGCCGCCTCGCTGACAACCGTCCTCCTGGTGCTGGCGGGCCTCCTGCTCTTCGTGCTGCCAGGAGTCGCGGCGGCGATCGCCTGCGTCCTCTACGCTCCGGTGGTGGTCATGGAGGGAACCGGCGTCCGGGCCTCGCTGCGGCGCTCGCGGCAGCTGGTGTGGAGAGCGCCCTGGACGGCGGTCGTCATCACGCTCCTGCAGCTCGCCCTGCCGGTGGCGGTGTGGCTGGCGGCCGTGACCATGTCGTTCACCTTCCGCATGGGCCATGGGCTGCAGCTGAAGGAGCTCGGCTTCTCCTTCTCGGTCTCGGGCCGCTCCGTGCTCTGGCAGCTGCTGAACGTCCTGGTGGTGCCGCTCGCCGCGGTGATGACGTCGCTGCTGTACCTGCGCATGCGCCAGTTCGGCGCGGAGTCGCTGCGCGACGCGGCCGCGGTGTTTGAGACGCTGTCGCTGCCGCGCAGCCGGTGGGAGGCGCGCCTGCGTACCCGGCTGCAGCACTCCGGGCGGACCCAGTCCGGATCGTCGCGTCAGTAGTGCGCCGGGCGCGGCGCCGGTCCCGCGTAGACGAGGCGCAGGGCCCAGTCGGTGTCGCCGGGGAGCGGCGGCAGGGTGAGGATCCCGATCTCGTCGGCCGCCAGCTCGCCGGCGTCCGACCAGGTGCCCTCCCGCGGATCGAACCACTGAGCGCGGTAGAGGCTGTTCAGGCGCGCCCCCCGGACATTCGCGGGCGGGACGCCCTTCTCGAAATAGAGGAGGAAGACGTCCTTGTCGCTGGTGCGGGCGCAGTAGGCCCACCCCTCGTAGCTCAGGGTGTCGTGCGACTTGTTGGGCGAGACGAGGTCCGCCATCGGCACCAGCTGCTGGTACAGCCGCCCGATCGACAACGCGAACGTGCGCAGGTGCTGCATCTGCGCGCCAGAGCGCCACTGGAAGGCCTCCCACATGTGGGTGGGTGCTTTGGGCTCGATGTCGGCGCCCCAGATGCCCTCGGCGCCGTAGACGTGGCCGGCCAGGCCGCCGGAGAGGAAGCAGCCGTAGATGCAGGAGCGCACGAAGCGGTCGTCCTTCTCGCTGCCCCCCTCGGCGCCGCGGGTGTAGTTGGCGCCTCCCGGGCCCCGCGCGTCCTTGTAGCCGGCGTAGTACGGCTCGCCGTTGAGCGCCGGGATCGGGCGGCGCAGGTTGAAGATCTCGGTCAGGTACCAGAAGTGGTCGTGCTCGCGCATGTTGCCGGTCTGGTGCAGCGTCACCCAGGAGTCCTCGCCCCAGTTCTCGAGCGTCGAGGGGTTGGCGTTCGCCGAGAGCAGCGTGCCGAAGGGCGGCGGGCCGAAGCGGTCCTTCACCAGACGGATCGCGTTCGAGTACTCGTCCGGGCTCACCGTCTCGTCGATGATGTCGAGGTGCACCGGGCTCAGCACCGTGTTGTTCGCCTGGTAGCGCGACCACACGTACTGGATGTAGCGCACGTACGAGTCCGGCCACTTGTAGTACTTCGACCACAAGAGGCCCGAATCGCGGCGCGAGACCTCGATGAAGGGCACGAAGCCGTTGGCGTTCAGGTAGTCGACCTTGCGGTCGAGGTACTTGAAGTACTCGGGGTTGATGCGGTCGACGTCCGGAAAGACCTGCTCGAAGCCCGGCACCTTGCCGGGGAAGAAGAACGGCCGGCCGCCCTCGTTGTCCATGTTCTTGGCGCTGCCGGTCCCGTACTCGAGCCAGGCGGAGCGCACGGTCGTCCCGTCGCCCATCTTCAGGTGCCACGGCCGCCCGTCCGTCATCCAGTTGGGAAAGGCGGCGATGACGTTCACCCAGTTGTAGCCCTGCGCCCTGCGCAGCCGCACGTAGTCCTTGAAGCCGGCGGTCGGGCCGATCGGCCGTTCGGTGTCGTCGTCGTACCAGCGGAAGCGGTTGGTGCCGACCGAGTACCAGGTGTCGCCGATGACGATGAACGGCGTGCCGTCCGCCTGCTCGAGGGCGTGCCCGTTCGCCGTCGGGCGCAGGAAGCCGCGGCGCAGCGGGTTTCCCTGCTTCTCGGCCTCGGTCCAGTCGACGGCGGTGAAGGCTCCGGTCTTGCCGGCGAGCCCGGCGTCGGCCGGTGAGGAGCCGCTGGTCCAGGTCCACCTCCCGGGCGCCGTGGCCAGCAGCCGCACCCGGAACGACCTCTCGCCGTCCCAGAACCCGTACACGCGCCTGTGGAAATCCGGGCCGACGAGGTCCACCCAGACGACCACGTCGGTGTAGGGGTTCGCGTAGGAGCCCGTCGAGAGGAGCGTGACCTCCCGCTTCTCCCAGACGTGGACGGTGGGCGCCGGGTCTTCGGCGGCGATCGCGGTTGCCGCGGCCAGGAACGAGACGGTCACCAGCCATGCGTGCCGCACTCTCATCTCCACCTCTCGAGCCGGGGGGATTCTATCCGCGGACTTCGGAGCTATCCTCTGGCACCATGAAACGACTCCTGACGCTCATGCTGGTGTCGCTGCCCGTCGTCGTGAAGGCCGAGATCCGCAAACACGCCGGCAGCCCGGACCCGCTGCCGCACGAGAAGTACGTCCGCGTGGTGAGCGAGGCCGACTCGCCGGTGCAGCCAACTTGGATCAAGACGAAGGACGGGCTCTACGTGGCGGCGGCGGTGCGCAAACCCCGCGGCAACGGCCCGTTCCCGGCCATCGTCATGTTCCACGGAGCCCCGGGCGGCCGCGGCATGGACCAGCTCGTCGGCTGGTCGCAGGGCTCGACCGGCGGACCCGTCTGGGAGCGCTTCCTGCAGGAAGGCTTCGTGGTGGCGGTCGCCGACTACCGGGGGGGCGACTGGAACACGATGAACGTGCCCTCGCCCTCCGGAGCGGCGACGGCCATCGACGACGGGCTGGCGGTCGTCGACCACGTGAGGGGGCTGGCCTACGTCGATCCGGCGCGGATCAGCCTCTACGGCGTCAGCCTGGGCGGCAACCTCGTCCTGTTCCTGGCTTCGAAGGTGCCGACCATCCACGCCGCGGTCCTGGGAGCGCCGGCGCCGATCTGGTTCCTCGGCCTGCAGCGGCCGTCGGCGGGCGGACCGCCGGACCTCTCTGCGGCGAAGCCCGACCCGGCCGTCGTCGGCGCCAACATCGCGCCGATCCGCGCCCCGATCCTGATCCAGGTCGGCAGCGAGGACCGCCTGCAGGCGCTGGCCGCGACGCTCCACGACCAGCTGGCGCAGGCCGGCAAGTCCGTCCAGATGGACGTCTACGAGCACGGCTACCACGACTTCGTCCTGGGGCCCCAGGGCCAGAACCGCCCCGACCTGCCCCGGGGCGAGATCCTGCTGCAGGGCGCCCTCGAGGCGCTCGACCAGGCGGTCGGGTTCGTCAAGAAGTAGCGGGCGGCCCGGGAGGGCGCGTGGCGGCGTCCAAGAATGGAACCCCGGGCCGCGCCCGCGCGTTCAAGCGGGTCAGAACAGGAGGCGGAGGTATGCGCGTCGGCTGGCTGATGAGTCTATTGATCTCGAGTGTCCTGGTCTCGCCGGTCCTGGCGGACGAGTGGTCGCATCAATACCCGGTCAAGGGGGTCCCGGAGGTCCACGTGAAGACCGACGACGGCAGCGTGCGGGTGGCTGTCGCTGCGGGGTCGCAGGTCGAGGCGCGGGTGACGACCTCCGGCTGGCGCATCGCGCCGGACGGCGTCACCGTCACCGAGAGCCAGGCCGGCGACCGGGTGGACATCGCGGTGAAGCTCCCGCACCAGCACTTCTCGATCGGGCACCACTCCGTGACCGTGGCGCTGGCGGTGCCGAAGCAGTGCAATCTGGACGTACAGACCGGCGACGGGGCGATCGACGCCGAGCCTGTCTCCGGCCGGGTGAGCCTCTCCTCCGGCGACGGCAGCATCACCGTGAAGGGCCTCTCCGGCGAGGTCCGCCTGCACACGGGCGACGGCGCCATCCACGCCAGCGGCCTCGACGGCCGGCTCACCGCCGACACCGGCGACGGCCACATGACGGTCCAGGGCCGCTTCGAGCTGCTCGACCTCGGCACCGGCGACGGCGGCATCGACGCCGAGGCGGCCGCCGGATCGAAGGTCGCCTCCGCCTGGTCGCTGCACAGCGGCGACGGCAGCATCAACCTGCGCCTGCCCGTGGACCTGGGCGCCGCGGTCGAGGCGAGCACCGGCGACGGTCACATCCAGCTGGAGGCGCCGCTCACCGTCAGCGGGACCATCAGCTCCACGCACGTGCGCGGCACCCTCGGCGCCGGCGGCGCGCCGCTCAAGATCCACACCGGCGACGGGTCCATCAGGCTGCAGGCCGCCGGCGGCCACGCTCCGGCGGAGGCGCCGGCGAAGCCATAGCGCCGTATCGGTCGATCGCCGACTTCACCTCGTCGACGCGGGACCGCCGTCCCCCGCGAACACGTACTCGTGCTGAGCGTCGCGGACGACCAGGCTCGGCTTCGGTCCGGAGCCCACCACGAACTCGAAACCCTCCACGCCGGGTGCCGTGGTGAGGAAGGAGACGGTGCCGTCCGGGTTGTGGCGGGAGGCGACCTCGCTCTTCCACTCGCCGAAGTCGAAGGTCGTCGCCGTGCCCGAGCGGGTCACGGTGATGTCGCCGAGGGCGGCGTTCTGGTAATGCGGGGCGAGCTTCGCCGACTCCGTGGCGTCGGCCGGCACCGTCATCAGCTTGCGCTCGGCGGCGAGCTCCTCGTAGAAGCTCTTCGCCGCCGCGGCCAGGTCCGCGTCCGCCTCCGGCCGGCCGTCGAACAGCACCTCCAGCAGCTTGCGGCGGAAGGCGTCGCGCAGGCTCCAGCCAGGGTTGGCGTTGGTCAGGACCACCGCGCCGACCTTGTGCTCCGGCAGCCACATCATGTCGCTGTGATAGCCGATGAGGTCGCCTCCGTGGTGCACGACGGGCGTGCCGTACTTGGTGTCGACCATCAGCCCCATGCCGTAGCTGACGTCCTGGCCGATGGGAACCTGCGGCACCCGCCGGGCGAGGAGCGCGTGCTTCGACACGTAGCGGCTGCCGTCGGGCAGCAGCCCCTCGTCGAGCTCCATCTGCACGTACCGGAGCACGTCGCGCACGCTGCTCCAGGCGCCACCCGCCGGCCGCACCGGGATCACCGAGTAGTTGACCTCCATGGTGGCGTGGGCGGGCTTGCCGTCCACGTCCGGCGCGTGGGCGGTCGCGTGGTTGGCGGCCAGCGCGCGGGCGAAGTCGAAGGTGGTGGCCCTCATCCCGAGAGGCGTGAAGACCTGCGTCTGCATGACCTGGTCGTAGGCCGCGCCCAGCTCGAGCGCCGGGTAGGCCACGTGCCCGCCGACGCAGCCGGCGGCGGCCGCCATCAGGTTCGAGTACTGGAACATCTCGCCGAACTTGGTGGTCGGCTTGATGGTGGCCAGCGTCTTCATGGCGCCTTCGGCGGTCACGCCCTGAAACTGGAACAGCCACTCGTAGTCCTGCCGCGGCAGGCCGGTGCAGGCGCAGATCAGGTGCTTCACCAGCACGCGGCGGGTGGTGTCCTCGTCGCCGAGCTTGAACGAGGGCAGGAGCTGGGTGACAGGCGTCTCCCAGGTCATCTTCCCCTCGTCCACCAGCTTCGCCAGCATCAGCGTGGTGAGCGCCTTGGTGTTGGAGGCGATGATGTAGAGGGTGTCGCCGTCGGGTTTATCCGGACGGCCGAGCTCCTTCGCGCCGAAGCCGTCGGCGAAGACGACCTTGCCGTCCTGGACGAGACCGACGGAGACGCCGGGGACGCCGAGCTCCTGCATCCCGGTCTCGACGAAGTGCGCGAGCTCGGCGATCGCCTTGTCGTCGAGCTTGTGCGCCGTCTTCCCGGCGAAGCTCTCGCGCGTGTAGCCCTTGGGCAGCAGGCGGCTGAAGATGAGCGCCACCTGTGCGCCGCGCTTGCCGCCGACCGCGTCCGCCATGTCGTAGAGGATCACGGTCCAGGCGCCGCCAGCCCGCCTGGCGTCCGCTCCGACGCCGCGCTTCTCGTTGGGCGAGGTCTGGTAGTCGTAGCTGCGGATGGACGACCAGCCGTCCTTGTCCGGGAACTCATGGGTTACCTTGAGCGGCCAGCTGGCGTCCGGCCGGTACGCGGCCCAGGCCGCCTTGACGGCCGCGTCCGCGTCCGCCGCGTGGACGTCGACGAGGGCGATGTGCGAGTCGCCTTCCGGCGCCTCGAGGACGGTGGCGGGACCACGCACGGCGATGCGCCACCCCGCCGGCGCGATGAAGGTGTTGCCGAGGGCGGTGGTGGACGGCGTGTCGGCGGCGAGCACGCGGCCGCCGGCAGGCGGTGCTGGCTGGGTCGCGGCCGGGCTCGACTGCACGGCCAGGAAGCCGAGGAAGAGCAGGGAAGCGAGTGCAGGCATGGCCGAACGATACCGCCGCGCCTCGGACGCGTCGAGCGTGCTCGACGACCGTTCAGTTGGTTGGATGCTGGCCGCCGCCGATCATGGCGAGGTCGCGGCTGCGCGTCTCCGGCAGCGTCCACACCCAGGAGGCCGTGGCCAGCGCCAGCACCATCGGCACGCCCAGGCCGCCGGCGACGCCGTGGCGGGCGACGAAGAAGCCGACGATCACCGGGGCGAACAGCTGCACCCCGCGCGCGCAGTTGTAGGCGGTGCCCATCGCGAAGTTGCGCACGTCGGTGGGGAACAGCTCCGCCAAGAGAGCGCCGAAGCCGGCGGTGCAGCCGGAGCCCAGGCCCATGGCGAAGAGCACCGTCCAGAAGAGCGCCGGCCGCGCCAGCAGCTCGCGCCAGTGGAAGGCGATGCCGTAGATGGCCGCCGCGGTGACGAGCGAGTAGCCGGTGAAGGCCTGGCGCCGTCCGCGACGGTCGGCGATCACCCCGAAGCCGAGCATCCCCAGCAGCTGCCCGGCCTGGGCGGTGACGATCCACATCGCCGAGCGGCCGACCGGCTGGCCCATCTGGTCCTGCAGGAACTTCGGCAGCCAGGTGTAGCAGGTCCAATAGGTCCCGAGCTTGAAGACGCCGAGCAGCCAGCCCGCGAACAGCACGCCCAGCAGCCGCGCCCGCGCCAGCCGCCCCAGCGCCGCCAGAGGCGAGAGCCGCTGCTCGTGCTGCCGGTCCCACAGCCGCGACTCCGGCAGGTGCCGCTGCACCAGGAAGGCGACGCCGGCCGAGGCCGAGGAGATGAGGAACACCGCCCGCCAGCCGACGAGCGGCGCTCCCAGCAGACCCATGAGCGCGGCGAGGGCGACGCCCATCGGCTCGCCCGACTGCAGCAGCGCCGAGGCCCGGCCGCGCATCGCGGGCGGCGAGGACTCGGCCAGCAGCGCGTGTCCGACCGCCCACTCGCCGCCGACGCCGAGGCCGGTGAGCAGCCGGAACAGCAGCAGCGTGAGCGGGCCGCTGGAGAAGGCCGTCAGCGCCGTCCCCAGCGAGTACAGGCAGATGGTCCAGGTCATGACCCGCTTGCGGCCGACCACGTCGGACAGGTACCCGAACAGGATGCCGCCGACGCCGGAGCCGCCGAGCGCGACTCCCAGCAACCAGGCCTCCTGGGTCGCCGTCAGGCCGAGGTCGCGGCCGATGGGCACCAGCAGGAAGGAGAAGAGGACGAGGTCGTAGAAATCGAAGGCCCAGCCGGCCAGGGCGATCAGCCAGGTGCGGACGGGGAAGCGCAGCGGTGCGCTCGTCACCGCCGGGGCCATGTCGGTCATCGCCAAGGGCGAATCCTATCGGATGACCGCGGTCGAGGACACGTGGCCACGGCCGAGGACAGGGCCGCGCCCGCCGCACACCCGGGACACCTTGCAGAATCAAGCACTTGGCGTGCTCCGCCGGGAGGAGGGTCGGGGACGGATCTTGCATATCGGTGACGGCAGCGGTAACGTGCTCCACGGGGAGCAGGTCCGCTGGAGGTGCCCCATGACCGCTAAGAAGGCGGTGATCCTGTCATTCGCTGCAGCGCTAGCCTTGTCGGCGCAGCCTGTGCTGGCGAGCAGCCACGGTGGCGGAGGCGGGCACGGTGGCGGTGGCGGCCACAGCGGCGGCGGCCATGCCGTCGCCCACAGCAGCACCGGTGGCTATCACGGCAGCAGTGGCGCAGGCCACGCAGTCCCGCGCGGCAGTGTCCACGGGCCGGTGTACGGCGGCGGCGTCGCGGGCGCCCGCCATCCCGTGGCCGGCACGGGTCACTACTACTATGGCCACGGCGGGTACTACGGCCACGGCGGGTACTACGGCCATGGCGGCTACTACGGCTACGGCCACTACCACGGCTACTACCCCTACTATGGCTACGGCTACGGTTACTACTACCCGTGGCTGTCGTTCTCGTTCGGCTGGCCCTACTACTACGGCTACGGCTACGGCTACCCCAACTACGTCTACCCCGGCTACGGCTACCCGGCGTACGGCTACGGCTACCCGCCGTATCCCGCCGGCGGCGGCGAGGCCGACAACGGCGAAGCCGGACAGGCTCCGCCGCCCCCGCAGGACCAGAGCGGCGGCTACGGCGCGGAGGGCCAGGGTCCCGTCACGGCCGTCCCGCAGAACTCCGACACCGGCCGGCTGCGTCTTGACGTGAGGCCGCTCGACGCGTCGGTCTACGTCGACGACGAGTTCTGGGGCAACGCCCGCGACGCCCAGTCGATCATCCTGCGCTCGGGGCGCCATCAGATCGAGGTGGTGCGGCCTGGCTTCGGCGTGGTGCGCCGCGAGGTCGACGTGATTCGCGGCCAGAGCACGGACCTGACGGTCGAGCTGCAGCGGCACCAGTAGCGCCGCCGTCCTGCACGCGGGCCGCGCCTCAGCTCAGCGCGGCCCGCACGGTTCGCTCCACGATCAGCGCCGTCATCCTCGCCCGTGGGCGGCGATGCCCGCGCCCTAGTGCGGCCGGCGCAGGATGCGGTTCTCGCGCCACGGCCCGCGGTTGAGCTCTCCGTCGGGCGCCGCGGAGAGGGGCGCCCGGCCCTGACGCGAGGCCGCGGAGGCACTGGCTGCCGGGCAGCTCCCGTCGGCCAGGTAGCCGAGCGCAGCGGCCAGTCGCGCCTCGTTCGGGTCGCCGAGGGCGTGCGTGTAGTCGTCGGCCACCCCGCAACCCGGCACCG
>Ga0187777_10001683_pt1 | contig 14295 bp, 9 predicted proteins | sample 1015_Q2_SP5_10_M_FD_132416 | JGI IMG/M metagenome (GOLD analysis project Ga0187777, IMG submission 132416) | Tropical peat soil microbial communities from peatlands in Department of Meta, Colombia - 1015_Q2_SP5_10_MG | ecosystem: Environmental > Terrestrial > Soil > Wetlands > Peat | place...
AGTCCGTGCTACTCACCTGAGCTCGCTCCAAGTTCCACGTTCGTACAGGCAGAACGCAACGCGATCATTGATGCGTTGAAGGCCGCTTCGGGGAAGATCGCCGGTAGGGGTGGAGCAGCCGAGCGCCTGGGACTCAAACGCACTACGCTCCAAAACAAGATGCAGAAATTAGGTATCACGCGGACGTTGCCGTGATTGACCTATCCAATACAGGCGATCGATGAAATCGGCGGTGCTGATCGCGTCAGCTACGGGCAGTTGATGAAGGATCGCGCGGTGCCTCGGATTGATCTTACGGGCATAGTGCTCGACCGCAGGCTACCTCTAGCTGCTTGATGGAACTACGAAGCTAAGCTCAGCGACGAAGAAAAAGACCCGGTTGATTCATGAGTGTCGCACCGCGCTGCTCAATCAAATGTTCGATGAGTTCAGCCGGATGCTGGGTACGGGCCCCGAATGGGTCTCCCGTGAAATGGTCGCTATCGCCCAAGCCATCCCGGGGCGCGCTCTCGGAATCTGACGTGATTCCGGCTCCTTCATTGCCGGCCTGCTTACGGACGAGGCCTTCAAGTGGTTGGCGCGAGAACAGCAGCGGCCAGACCAGATCCTGCTGTTGCATATCGAGCTTGGAGATACGCAATAGTGGATAGATGATCACAGATATTCGGTAGGGCTGCCGGCATCACAGTTACTTTCAGGCCGGCTGCCAAGGCTTCTTCGCGTATACGGCGTGGCCAAATTGGAGTATCCTCATCGCAAGAACTACTTTGGGCTCATATTCCGAACAGGTCCGGAAGTTTTATGAATGGCAGAAGGTTTGCCCTGAGCCTGGCGGTCTTGTTGCCGCTCCTCGTAACTTGGGGAAGCTCACCAGCATTTGGTCAGTTCCTAAGTGGAATTGAAGGGGCGGTCCGGGATGAATCCGGCGCTTTAGTCGGCGGAGCTAGGATAACCGCGACCGATTCGCAGCTTGGCGTAACCAGGACAACTACAAGCAGCACTGCTGGCTACTTCCGGTTTGAGAGCATAGCGGCGTCCGCGTATACAGTGAGGATAGAAGCGAGCGGCTTTCAGACCTGGGAACAGAAGGACCTCGTTGTCACCGTTGGCCAGATCCGAACCCTCACTCCTGTACTGACCGTCGCGTCAGCAGTGTACCAGCTTACGGTTTCGGCCGAGCAACCAGTGAATCTCGCCACCCCGCAAACAAGCTCCGTTATCCAAGGGGTAACCCTGGAACAGACACCGCTGCCTGGCCAGAATATCTTCCACCTGTTACCGCTTGGGCCTGGACTGACGGGGAACGGAATCACCTCGGGAGATATATTCACAACCGAGTATGCCATCAACATCAACGCGGCCGGACTACGCCAAGAGCAGAATGGATTCGCTATCGATGGAGTACCGACCAATACCCCGTCCCGTGGCGGCAGCACCTCTATCACTCCTAGTCCTGCGATCGTAGAATCCATGGAGGTCAGAACGAACGATTTCGACGCGCAAAAAGGAAGAAATGCAGGGGCGATCACAAACGTCTTTACCAAGTCAGGCTCCAACGAATATCACGGAAGTATCGATTACTTCTTCACGGATGATCAACTAACTGCCCTCACGCATTTTCAATCTACGCTTCCGGCGTCCACACGTAACGAAGTGAGCGGAGCGATGGGCGGGGCGATTATCAAGAACAAGTTGTTTTGGTTTGGCTCTTTCGATGTGCTCCGTTCGAAAGTCAACCAATCCGGGTCAGTCACGGTCGAGACGCAGGATTTCTATAATTGGGTTAAAGCCAATCTTTCGAACACCGTCGCATACAAGGTCCTTACGCTTCAGCCGCCCGCTTCCTATGCGACCGCAAGCAGTCCCGGCGTGCTGACGGTCAGTCAGATAACGGGAAGTTTCTTCCCGCCACCACCAGGTATCCCTGGTGATTTGGATGCTCTTGGGAACGTGAATTACACCAGCGTCTCACCAAAGAACGGACACCAAGAGAGTTTCCGAATCGATTATTATTTGAACGAGAAAAACCGCATTTACGTGGACATGATTCGAACTGATGACAACACAGCTTACCCATCGCCTCGGCCTTCGTTCACCGTGCCCACCAACAGCAACACCACTTTCGTCAACATCAATTGGACTTACACGTTCTCTTCGCATCTCCTGAATGAAGCGGGCGCGGATCTCATCCGCCCCTATGGCGAGAATCTAGCAAATCCCCAGTTCGCCGTACCAAATATCAACGTTACGGGAATGCAGGGCTTTGGAAACTGGGGACCCGGAAATTTCACGCAGCAAACGGTTGGCTGGCGCGATGTGATGACAGCGATAGTGAAAACCCATACGCTCAAATTTGGCTTTGAGCAATTCAATATCCGCGAGAACGATTCGCAAGGGGGAGCGTTCGATCGCCCAACATACAACTTCGACAGCTTGCTCGACTTCGTCCAGGACAAGGCAGTAACGGCAACGGGCACTCCCGTCGACCTCCTGACACACCAGGAAGCTCCGTACAACCGGCGATACCGCGAACTCTTTTCGTCCTTCTACGTCCAGGATGACTGGAAGGTCGTTCCGAGATTGAGCTTAAATGCCGGTCTTCGGTACGACCAGATGACGAATATGTTTTCCATTTACAGTCCGCAATTAACGAATTTCACGTTGGGAAGCACAAGCGACTTCGACACGATGATTGCTGAAGGTGTTGTTGGCCTGACCCCCAGCCATAAAGTCCTAGACCATAATCTCTGGGGTCTATCCCCACGCCTGGGGTTTGCCTGGGATGTTTTCGGAACGGGCAAGACTGCTTTGCGCGGAGGCTTTGGCATGTTTGCGGATCAGCCGCCATATCTGCACATAACAGACCTCGTTGCCGGCAACCCGCCGAATTTCTTTACGCCGTCTTTGGACGTGCGATCCGGCGATACAATTGATTTCCAGCTTTGCCAACCGCCCCATGGGTTCACCATCTCCTGCCCGGTGGTGCCTACAAACAACGTCACCATTGACCCGAATACCGGCGCAGTCTTTATCGGAGGGGTGCTCTCGAGAGCGGCACTCGGAGGATACTCGCTAAATTACAAAATGGGGCAAGTCCTGTCTTGGAGCTTGAGTGTCCAGCACCAATTAAGAAACAACCTTACAGCAGAAGTAAACTATTCGGCGACGGTGGCCCATCACCTCCCGACATATAATCAGGACGTTAACCGCTTTGCTGGCGACCTGATCATAAACAAGGGACAGTTAGAGCGCCTCAATCCGAACTTTGGCGCAATCAGTTACGCTACTTCCGAGGGAAATTCCACAGGAAACTATGTCTCGGCAGTTGTGACGCAACACGCCTCCCATGGGATTTCTTTGCGTGGCATCTATACCTTCGGGCATGCACTGGATACTCTGAGCAATTCGGGTTCATTGGCCAATGGAGCAATCACATCATCCAATCAGAATGGCCCAATAATTGAGAATGGCAATTTGGCTTTTCAGCGGGGACGGTCCGATTTTGACATACGCCAGCAATTCGGCTGCGGTGGTTCATGGCTCGTTCCGAACAGCTACGCTAGCGGCTGGGCGAGAGATCTTCTGGGCGGGTGGCAGTTCAGCGCCATGTGGATCATGCAAACGGGGTTGCCATTTTCTGTTTATACGAGTGCTGGCTTTGCACCAGTCTTCGACCTAAATGGTAACGTTATCGGCAATACGGGAGGCGATTACAATGCGGACGGAAGCAATTACGATGTGCCAAATGTTCCCAGTTTTGGCAACCACTTGAGTGGCCAAAGCAAGAGCAAGTTCCTAAACGGGCTGTTTCCTGCGTCGGCATTTCCAACGCCAGCTCTGGGCACGGAGGGCAATCTCGGGCGAAACACGTACGACGGTCCGGGATACAACAATGTCGACTTCACTGCCGGAAAGTTCTTTTCATTGCCCTGGTTTTTCGGGGAAACCTTGCAATTAGAGGTAAGAGGCGAGTTCTATAACGTCTTCAATCGCAGTAATCTGACCGCAGTGAACGGGGATTTATCTTCAGGAACATTTGCGAGAGCCACTAGTCAACTGCCAGCGCGGAACATCCAGTTGCACGTACGCGCCACTTTCTAGGCAGGTTCGGACCGAGTATCATGGCGGGCAGATTGAACTTGGTTCAAAACTAGACCGTAAGGCGCAGGAAATCGACAAGGCGAGGGGCAAGGCGATTTCGCTGACAGGTTATGATGCGGTCCACTCAACCAACGCGGCGCACATTTCTATATCTGTCCCTGGCGTGCCTTGCAGCGATTTGGCCGGACAAAACCGAGGCCCAAGGCATGGGAGGGCGGCAGGCGACGCCTCAAAAAAAACCTAAGGACTCCGGCCGGCCGTTCGACGCATATTTCACTGATGTTGCGGCGTCGGCCGGTATTACGGCTCCGATCATTTACGGTCCTGTAGATCACAAGGACTACATAATCGAAGCGAATGGATGCGGTTGCGCGTTCTTCGACTACGACAACGACGGATGGCTCGATATCTTTATTCTCAGTGGAACTCGGCTGGGAGGTGCTCCTGCCGGGGCATCCAACCGTCTGTATAAGAACAATCGCGATGGGACATTCACCGACGTTACGCTGGAAGCGGGGCTTGAGGCTGTGGGTTGGGCGAACGGTGTCTGCATTGGTGACTACAACAACGACGGTTACGAGGACCTTTTCTGTACCTACTTTTCCCAAAATCGCCTTTACCGCAACCTAGGAAACGGCAGGTTTAAAGACGTCACCAGAGAAGCCAACTTGATAGGTTCACAACCTAGGTGGGGAGCCGGGTGCACGTTTTTAGATTACGACCGGGACGGCTACTTGGATCTTTTCGTTTCCAATTACCTGAACTTCGATTTCGAGCGGGTTCCGAAGCCGGGATCGAATGTGAACTGCAACTGGAAGGGAATTCCTGTTAACTGCGGTCCGAGGGGCTTCCCCTTTGGCCGGCATTCGCTCTACAGAAATAATGGAGACGGCACGTTTACCGATGTCAGCGTTCAATCCGGCATTGCGAAGCCCTGGCCGAGTTATGGAATGACGGCCGTCGCCGCCGATTTCAACGAAGACGGCTGGCCCGATATCTACGTGGCTTGTGACTCGACCCCGAGCCTGATGTTCATCAATCAACGGGATGGGACTTTCAAAGAGGAGGGGATTGCCCGTGGTGTAGCGCTGAGCAACGACGGGGAGGAGCAGGCGGGCATGGGAGTCGGAATTGGTGACTACGATCTTGACGGGCACCTCGACATTTTCAAAACTCACTTCATGGATGACACGGATGCGTTATACCACAACGACGGCAAGGGTAATTTCGACGACCGGACTCTACAGGCCAAGCTGGGCGTTGAGACCCGCTTCGCCAGTTGGGGAGCCGGGATCACTGACCTCGATAATGATGGCTGGCCTGACATCTTTTTTGTGACGGGCAGCGTGTACCCAGAGGTCGAAAACCAAATCCCGCAGAATCCGTATAAGTCTCCTCGTATTCTCTTCAGAAATCTCAGAAATGGAAGTTTTGAGGAGATCGCCGATGCCGGTCCTGGCATCAAGGAGCCTCATTCGAGCCGCGGCTGCGCATTCGGGGATTTCGACAACGACGGCGACATAGATATTCTGATCGTGAATATGAATGAGCCGCCTTCCCTGTTGCGAAATGACTTGAAAGGAAGACACCACTGGCTGAAAGTCAAGCTAGTCGGCACAAAGTCCAACCGAAGTGCGATTGGCGCGCGTGTGCTGGCGCGGTACGGAGGTCGTGCCCAGGTTCAAGAAGTTCTGAGCCAGTCAAGCTATTATTCCTGTAATGACTCTCGACTCCATTTTGGGCTTGGAAATGCAACCATTGTGGATCTAACCGTTCGCTGGCCCAGCGGCAAGACCGAAGGCTATCCCGCAGTAAAATGCGATCAGCTCGTTACTATCCGGGAAGGTTATGGCTTCGTTCCGAATATGGGCTGGGCTCGTGCGTAAGTAGACAGGCTTTCGGTGCACAGGTTTGGGCTCCCATGTTTGTGCCATTACTACTCATCCTAGTCTCAGCCTTCGACTTTCAGCTTCAACAAGCTGACGCATCGATTGCAACGATTGAGTCCTTAATTCGTTCTAAGGAGTACGATCAGGCCCTAGAACGCACCCGGTCAGCTCTGGAAAAGACGCCCAGCGACTATCGGCTTTGGACCTTGGAAGGAATCGTACTGTCAACCACGAACCGCAAGCCAGACGCTGTAGACGCCTTTGACAAGGCACTTTGTCTTGCTCCAACCTACCGGCCAGCTCTGCAGGGAAAGGTGGAACTGCTCTATCAGACACTGGATGAGCGTGCAATCCCGCTGCTTGCAAAGTTATTGAAGACGAATCCTAATGATGAGACGGCGCACGAGATGTATGCTGTTCTTGAAGCAAGGCAGGGGAAGTGCCCCACCGCGATTTTTCACTTTCGACACACCGAGAAAGCGATCGCGAATCATCCCACCTCACTGGAGGCATATGGCGATTGCCTCGCGAGTACGAAACAGTCGCAGAAAGCGATCGCCGTCTTCGAACAGCTCATTGCGTTACGTCCAGAAGAAACTTATCCGAAGTACGACCTTGCAGTCCTGCTGATCGAAACCAAGCAGTACTCCGAGGCGGTCAAAGTCCTCGAGCCTTTGCTTGCGGCGGGTCAGTCCGATCCCGATATTTTGAGCTTGGCGTCGGAGGCGTATGAGAGCTCCGGTGACACTCCCAAAGCAGTCGCTCTTCTGCGAAAGGCGATAATGCTAAGCCCGTCCACTGCGGGCTACTACAATGCTTTCGCTTTGCTTTGTCTCGATCACGAGAGCTATCAGGTAGGGATCGACATGATCGATGCTGGCTTGCAGCGTATTTCCGGCGAGGCTTCGCTATATCTCTCGCGGGGATTGCTGTACGCGCAACTTGCCCAGTACGAAAAGGCAGAGGCCGATTTCCGGACAGCCGAGAGTCTGGATTCCGAGCAGGCCTTGAGCTCATACGCCATTGCCCTTGCGGAACTGGAGAAACATGAACCCGACAAAGCGTTATTGGAGGTCCGCTCGCAACTCAAGGCGCACCCGGACAGCGCCTTGCATCACTACTTGCTCGCAAGTTTACTCGAAAAAGATGTCTCTGAGGACCACCCTCGATTCATCAAAGAAGCGATTAACTCCGCGTTGATCGCCGTGAAACTCAAGCCGGATTTTGTGGAAGCAAGGGACCTGCTTGCAAGTTTGTACCAACAATCTGGCCAGTACGCCCTTGCTATCGAACAGTGTCAAGTGGCGCTGCACTATGCTCCATTGGATCAGAGCGCGATGTACCACCTGATCATCTCGTTGCGGCATTCCGGAAACGAACGCGCCAAAATCGAAGCGCTGGTAAAACGCCTTGCCGAAGCGCAGCAACTGTCGCGTCAGCAGGAGACCGACCGGAAGCGATTCAAATTCATAGAAGAACGTTCTGGGGAAAGATCACCAGGCTCGTAGCGGCCGAAGTCCATTTTCGCATTGGCCGTCTTCCTTGGCGCTTCAAAGGACTACTTCCGGTCAAGCAGCCAAAGATCGCCGTGGTAGTCTGCCTGATTGAAAACCAGTATCCCGGGACCGACCGCCATTTCAAACCTTCCGATTGGGAGATTCCCAATGGAACGCTTGAATGAATGAGAATGGTATACGGCGAAGGGGTCGCCTGTTGGATGCATGTCCGATGTGAGCCGTTGGGCCCAGATGCAGCGAAACCCATCGCGATCCGAGATAAAGAAGATCAACCTGTCATCCCACGAGAAACGTGGTTTGTCGTCCCACGTACTATCAGTGACGCGGATCCAATTCGCCGTCGGTACAAGTTCCGTCCTGAAGGGTGCGACGTAAATCTGGGAATGTTGGTTGTTAACGCGGTTGAAAGCTACCCACTTACCGTCGTGAGAAAAATGAGCTTGGAACACGTCATTGCTTGGGTCCGAGAGAAAGAGCGTCGTATGGAGCGAAACACGATCAGCTACACTGACACTGTGCCCTAGGCCAGCGTCCGCATAGCCGGTCCTGGGAGTGGCATTTTGGTAAGTGCTGTGGGTTAGCAGCCAACCTTCAGTTGGAGATGTATCCCAAATGCCCCCTACTGCGTTTTCAAAGAGTGTTTCTGGAACCCCGCCTTCCACCTGCACCTCGTAGTCTGCTCGCGTTTTGCTGTCGGGCGATTGTCCAATGTAGTTGATCCGGTCGCCGGGCCCGTTAAATACCGGTGTTGCAAGGTACGGTAGTCTGGGCCCCACATGGTTCAATGCACCGGTAGCAAGATCCATCGTCCGAAGTTCCCAAAGACCCGCCTGACGCGACGCAAAGGCGAGAGTCTTCCCATCTTTCGACAGCACTGGTTGAATATCGAGGCCACTACCAGTAGTCAACGGAACCGGCTTGTCCAGGGCATGCCCGAAAGAGTCCATCTTAAGCTTCCAGATTGTGGAGCTGTCCTCTACGCTCGAAAGTACGATCCGGCCGGTTGCCGATGCAGAGGCGTGGGTGATCTTAGCGGGACCAAAAAGTAGCGGCTGAAGGGGACCAGACAAGGAATTGCCGGAAGACACAATTTGGAGGCTCGCCTCGAAGGAGACATCCTCGCCGGCACGTACAGGTGTGAGCAGCCGTGGTGGATTATCTAGCCATTCGTCGAAAACGGGGGCCCCGCTTGGATCCAGCGACTCAAGTTTCTGCTCTTTCCAATCGCTATAGAGAGCACTCTCTTTCAAAGCCTTGCCGTCTGGCGAGGCAAGCCAAATGCCGGTCCGCCCTTTGCAAACACCCACGAACAAAATTTGGCTACTGTCCGGCGACCAAACCGCTGAACGATTCACGAAGTCACAGTTAGCTGAGATTTGAACCGGCGAACCCCCCGTTAGCTCCTGCACAAACAGAGCAGCGCCAAACCCGCCCCATTTATTCAGTGCTTCGGGAGGTGCGTGCCAATAGAGGAGATAACGACCGTCGGGCGAAAACCGTGGACCTCTTCCTCCGGCGACAAAAAGGCGCGCCGCTCCGCCCAGAGTCGACATGAAGTAGATTCCGCCGCCATTACGTTCCGATCGGAACGCAATTTGGGAACCGTCTGGAGAAAACACCGGATCGTACTCATCAGCCGGATCCTGGGTGAAACGCGCTACATTGCCGGTCTTAATGTCTTGAACATAAATGTCAAGATTATCGCCGCTGAGCCGATCGCTGGCGTACACAACCAAGCGTCCATCCGCTGATACTGCGCCGTCTGTTGTGTAGCCAGAATCCGCGGTCAGGCGAACCAAGGAACCCTGAAAGCTGTTTAGCCCGAGCCGGCTTAGCCTCGTCCGAGTGAGAATGGCGTACATGGCGGCGCCAAACAGCGCAGAAACCGCCACGAGCGAGAGCCAGATCCAAAGTCGTTTCGAAAATCGATTCAGCGCTGCCGAACCAGCGTGACTCTCTGTTGGAGAACGCAGTAGGTGCGATGGCGGCCCCGAATTCCAGTGGAATTCCGGAACATAGGTTCCTGTCGGCAGCTCAATCCAGACGGGGTCTCGGTCAGTACCTTCCTCGGCATAGTACTGCGTCAGTCGTCGGCGGACTTCGTTTGCCTTGACCCGAACCACCGCGTCGTTGGCTGTATCGTAGTCGATCGGGCGCCCGAACATCTCGGCACCGATCATCCGCTCTTTCAGGTTGTCCTTGCGTCCAGCTAGAGCGTGCTCGAGAATCAGTCGCAGAAAATCCTGGGATCTTTGGGCTCCCGCAAAGGCTTTGCTGGCGAGCACTCTGTCGAAATGCCGACGGATCAGGCTAACGTGCTCGGAACCCAGACTCTCAATCGGATTGCTTGCCGACACCGTGTTACCTCTGGGCCGACCGGCTCCTAACTGGGGGACCGACTACGCTACATTGGACCGACTTAACCTAAATCATAACGTAGTTCGTAACGGGGAGCAAACGTCCTGAGCCCATCTCCCACCTAAGCTCATGCCCCGAAACGCATTATCTGGGGCAGACCTGGGGCAAACGTGCACGTAACGTGGCTTGAATGCGCCCAAACGTGGCTCGGCGTGCTCGCGAATACTGTTCCGAACATTCCCCAATCGGAGTGCTTCCTAGAATATGTCGGCATGGCAACCTGGCAAAGAGTCCTCAAGACGGGGCGCTCAAAAGGAGGAGACATGATGCACGCGTCTGTTCCTTTCGCACAAGTCGAACAGTCCGCAGAAACAAGGCTCCTGAACGTAGCGGCGATCATCGGACAGCAACTCCATCTAGAGCCGGAAGTTACCTCAGATACCTGGTTCGGAGGCATTGTCGGCAAGAGCCGTGCCATTCAGAAAGTACTGGAAGAAGTCGCCATTGTTGCGCCGACCGGTTCGACCGTTCTGCTTTTCGGAGAGACCGGCACCGGCAAGGAGTTGCTGGCCAGGGCGATTCACAACTTAAGCTGTAGGCGCGAGCGCCCCTTTGTGCGCGTAAACTGCGCCGCGATTCCCTCAGGGCTATTGGAAAGCGAACTATTCGGACACGAGAGGGGGGCCTTCACTGGGGCACTGATGCAGAAGAAGGGGCGATTCGAGCTTGCTGACGGCGGCTCACTGTTTCTTGATGAAATCGGGGATATCAGTCTGGAACTGCAGCCGAAATTATTGCGCGCATTGCAGGAGCAGGAGTTCGAACGACTGGGGAGTACGAGGACGATTCGGGTCAATGTGCGGATTATTGCCGCGACGCACCGTGATCTGAGGGAAATGATCAGTGAGGGGCAATTTCGGGAGGATCTCTTTTACAGGCTTAACGTGTTCCCTATTCATATCCCGCCACTGCGGGAGCGGTGCGAGGATATTCCGCTCCTCGTGAAATATTTTGTGTCAAAGATGTCCCAACAAATGGGGAAGCAGATCAACCGTATTCCTTCGCAGGCGATGGAGGCATTGACAAATCATCCTTGGAGGGGAAATGTCCGTGAGCTGGCGAACTTTATTGAGCGCACCGTCATTCTGTCGCAGGGAGAAGAATTAGAAGTACAAGCTGGCCAGTTACCGGCGTCGCCCCATTTGCTGCGTGAAATCACTGTTGTGCCCACCTTCGAACAGGCAGAACGCGATGTGATCAAGGATGCCCTAAACGCCGCTTCGGGCAGAATCGCCGGGAAGGGTGGAGCAGCGGAGCGTTTAGGGCTCAAACGAACTACCCTGCAGAACAAGATGCACCGCCTCGGCATTTCAAGAGCGGCTTATTGCCAGTAATCGTTTTTGCTGTTAGCGGCGCTTAACAATTAATGGAGAGTTTAGCTCTCATTTTCGAACAGCAAGTCACAATGGGGTGAAATCCTCATGCAGCAGTTTCGGATGTTTTTGGCTATCTCGATGTTTCTGGCGTCGAACTGCTGGGCAGCGGAAAAATACTCGGTTCAGCAGTTGACGGAGATGGGCAACCTGCATAGCCCCGCTCTGCAGCAAGCCATTACGTCGACTTTTGACCCCAAACAGATGAAAGAAGGAACAGCATGGATCGGTGCCGGACCTGAGTTCTTCTTTGCTATCCAAGCGACATCGCGGCCCTTACTCGTGATTGATGAGTCGCCGGGTCCCGACATGTGGCGAATCTCCGGATCTAATCTGTGGTACGCGAATGCGCACATCGAACCGACTGGGCGGCTACATTCTTTTCACTACATGCTCGAAGGTGCGTGCTTCGGAGGGAGTCTTGATCTGCCTGTTTACGGACCGCTTTCGTACCTCCAGCCCGGAGTCTTTTCGGGCACACTATCGACGAAAATTACGTATACCAGCAAGATCTATGAAGGGATGAAAAGCGAATATTGGGTCTATGTTCCTGCGCAATACGATCCGAAGATCCCGGCTGCACTTATGGTTTTTCAAGACGGAAGCTCGTACACGAACCGCAACGGCGATATTCCGATCCTTGACGCCATCGACAATTTGATAGCACAGAAAAAAATACCGGTGATGATTTGCGTGTTTATCGATCCCGGTGACATCAGTGACTCCGCCGGTACGCCAACCTATGCTTTCGTTAAAGCGTATGCGGACAAATGGCAGCGCACATTGAAAGACTCAATGCGCAGCACGCTCTATGACACGGTCAGCGATCGCTACCCCCGTTTTTTGCGCGATGAGATCCTCGCGGAAGTCGAATCCGAGTACAACATCCGTAAGGACGCCTATAGTCATGCCATCACAGGCCTTTCCTCCGGCGGCATTTGCAGCTTCAACGCGGCCTGGCAGATGCCTAACCTTTTTGGTCGCGTGATCTCTTGGATCGGCAGCTTTGAAAGTATTCAGTGGAAAGAAGATGCGAAGGCGTCAGACGGTGGGCAGGACTACCCGACCAAAATCTTGCGCGAACCAAAGCGCAACATCCGCGTCTGGCTGCAGGACGGATCCAATGATCTTGAGATTGAAAAGTACGGTAGTTGGCCGCTGGCGAATCTGCGAATGGGCAATGCGCTGAAAATGAAAGGATACGATTTTCACTTCAGCTTTGGCAAAGGAACGCACAATCCTGCTCACGGAGCGGCTGAATTTCCTGAAGAAATGGTCTGGCTATGGCGTGAATATGACGCGAACAAGACGGAGCAGACCTTCACCATAGAGCCTTCGGAGGCTGCGAAGCCGGTATTCCGGATACAAGTTGTGAATCGTGATTCCAAGTAGTGACGTCAGTATCATCTTAATCCGCCACTACGAAAATCAGCAGCCCGGCTGAAATCGCTGGGTCGTCATGTACTAATTGCTGTACCGCCGTACCGTTCCTGTAACCGGAAGACCACCTCTATCTTGCTTTCCCAACTCGGCCCTGTTCATAACATGTATTAGTCAAGAGGGATTCGTGACAGGCTGAGTTAGCGGAGCGAGTTCTCGAACTCGCTCCGCGAGAGTCCTGCCCTTGAGCGCCAAGTGAGGACGCTGCTCGTTGTACTCTTTCTCCCAGCGTTTCAGTTTCTGGGCTAGCTGCTTTCGACCTAAGGAACTGCTTGCGGGCTTGCTCTTGCTTATCGACTTTGCGGCTCATCCCAAACCTCCTGGTAGGGGCAAAGAGGATACCCCTACTGTCCGGGACGTCTATTGGCAGCTATAAAGGTGGGCGATGGGTGAATGCTGCCCGCATGTGATCAGAGCGGTCAGGAATGTTTGAATCGCGCATTCCGTATGGAGTACGAAGGATGGACTTAGGTGCTGGGACTCCGCAAGGGTTTGGTCGAATCTTATTCTGTCGTTTACTTCTGCTGAATCGGGATTGACACACTTTCCTGTAACGTAAAGTCGAGCAGCGTCTCGCTTGGCAGTTTGACCTGATCTCCCTTTGTGATGATTTCGGACCCTGCGCCTGCCGCCCCGCCCACGCCAGCTCCTATGGCGGCACCCTTCCCGCCTCCCGCGAGCGCCCCAATGATGGTTCCGACCGCCGCTCCACCCACGGTTCTCTTGGCAGTGCTCGCCCCGCGGGATTTGCCGCTTAGTTCATAATCTCCGGATACCAGAGTTACGGTTTGCCCATTTACCACAATTTCCGTCAACGCCAAGCGAAGCTCCGAGCGACCTGTGAACGTCCCTGATGTTTTGGCCTCTTCCAGACGGCCATAGACACTCGCACCTTTTGGAACAACGACCCTGCCGTCGACGGTCACGGGCTCCTGTAGCGAGGCTTCGAAACGATCGCCTAGGTGATTCTTCTCCGAATCAATAGCATCGATGGTCCGCACAGAAATGCGCGTTCCGGCGGGAATCGTGACAGATGCGGGTGTCTCGCATATATCATCTCTCGTTCGCAGCGTATCATCTGCCGTCCTTTCGGAGTCAAACTGAAGCGAAGCGATGTCAGCGATGTTGTATCGTTGAACAGACGAACCAACTTCGAATTTGATCTCCGTCTCCGTCCCGCCGACAAATCTGCCCTTAATCAGACTGCCGTTCTTGAGCTCCAGGGAGTCCGCCCGAGTCATCACCGCCGCGAGGCAGAACGCAATAGCCGCTCCGCAAATCAGCATAAATTTCATAATGATTCTCCCCGGCGCAAAAAAAAATACGCCTATACCTCAGATCACAAAAATCCTATGGTTATGCATGTTTATCGAATTGCGCCAGCATAGCCAGTGCAAATCCTAACCGCAGAGTCAGTTGCGTCAGCCGGATCGATAACTCCCAGCAAGACAATGACGCACCGTTCTTGCCGACAAAAGATCTAAACGTACTGCAAACCTTTGATGCCCCCATTTGCCGCACGGTCGCAAAGGATTTCACTTTGGAACGATGTCTTGG
>Ga0187777_10001684_pt1 | contig 14277 bp, 9 predicted proteins | sample 1015_Q2_SP5_10_M_FD_132416 | JGI IMG/M metagenome (GOLD analysis project Ga0187777, IMG submission 132416) | Tropical peat soil microbial communities from peatlands in Department of Meta, Colombia - 1015_Q2_SP5_10_MG | ecosystem: Environmental > Terrestrial > Soil > Wetlands > Peat | place...
AGCTGCATGATGTTCAGCGCCTGCAGCTGTGGATAGAAGGCAACGAACATCGCCGGGATGATAGCAAAGTATTTGGCGACGTCGTTGGCGATCGAGAAGGTGGTGAGCGCGCCGCGGGTCATCAGCAGCTGCTTGCCGATCTCGACGATCTCGATCAGCTTGGTCGGGTTGGAATCGAGATCGACCATGTTGCCGGCCTCGCGCGCAGCCTGCGTGCCGGTGTTCATGGCGACGCCGACGTCGGCCTGCGCCAGGGCAGGGGCGTCGTTGGTGCCGTCGCCGCACATGGCGACGAGCTTGCCCTTGGCCTGCTCGTCGCGGATCAGGCGCAGCTTGTCCTCGGGCGTCGCTTGCGCGAGAAAATCATCGACGCCGGCCTCCGCCGCGATCGCCGCGGCGGTCATCGGGTTGTCGCCGGTGATCATCACGGTGCGGATGCCCATGCGGCGCAGTTCGGCAAAGCGCTCGCGGATGCCGCCCTTGACGATGTCCTTGAGATGGATGACGCCGAGCAGTTTGCCGTCCTTGGCGACGGCGAGCGGCGTGCCGCCGGATTTCGCGATCGCGTCGGCGATCGCCGTGACCTCGCGCACGGTTTCGGCATTGACGTTCGGACGCAGCGCCTGCACGGCACTCGCGCCGACTGCGGCCGGCGGGGTGTTGAGATAGTTCAGGATCGCGTCGACAGCGCCTTTTCGGACCCAGGAAGCGCCGATCTCGACCCCGCTCATGCGCGTCGTCGCGCTGAACGGAATGAAGTTCGCCTTCATCTCCGCCAGCTCGCGGCCTCGGATGCCGTATTTCTCCTTCGCCAGTACGACGATGGAACGGCCCTCCGGCGTCTCGTCGGCGAGCGACGCCAGTTGCGCGGCATCCGCCAGTTCCTGCTCGCTCACGCCGCGCAGCGGCTTGAACTCGGTCGCCTGGCGGTTGCCGAGCGTGATCGTGCCGGTCTTGTCGAGAAGGAGGGTATCGACGTCGCCCGCGGCCTCGACTGCGCGGCCCGACATCGCCAGCACATTGAACCGCACCAGCCGATCCATTCCGGCGATGCCGATGGCCGACAAAAGCGCGCCGATCGTGGTCGGGATCAAGGTGACGAACAGCGCCACCAGGATCACCACGGAGATCGCGCTGCCCGCATAGGCGACGTAGCTCGGGATCGTCGCAGTTGCGAATACGAAGATGATGGTCAGGCCGATGAGCAAAATGTTGAGCGCGATTTCGTTCGGCGTCTTTTGCCGCTCGGCGCCTTCGACAAGCCGGATCATGCGGTCGAGGAAGGTCGAGCCCGGCGCCGCGGTGATGCGCACCCGGATCCAGTCGGAGAGAACCTGCGTGCCGCCGGTGACCGCCGAGCGGTCGCCGCCGGACTCGCGGATCACCGGCGCCGATTCGCCGGTGATGGCGGCCTCGTTGACCGAAGCCATGCCTTCGACCACCTCGCCGTCGGAGGGGATCAGGTCGCCCGCTTCGACCAGCACGACGTTGCCGACCTTGAGATCGGTGCTCGCGACCAGCCGGTAGTTCTGCGTATCGCCCGCGCCGCTCAGCAACTTGGCCTGCGTCTGCGTGCGTTGTCGGCGCAGCGTTTCGGCTTGGGCCTTGCCGCGGCCTTCGGCCACGGCTTCGGCGAAATTGGCGAACAGCACGGTGAACCACAGCCAGAGGATGATCTGGAACTCAAAGCCAATGTGCTCGCCGCCGGTGAACAGATCGCGGATCAGGATCACCGTGGTCAAGGCGGTGACGATCTCGAGCACGAACATCACCGGATTCTTGATCAGCGTCAGCGGATTGAGCTTGACGAAGGCGGAGCCGATCGCCGGCACGACGATCTTCGGATCAAACAGCGCCGATACCGGCATGCGCTTGCGAAGATGTGAGGTTTCCATCGAAATCGCTCCGAGACTAATTGGCTGAGAACAAAGTGCCGGCGTTGATCGCAAGCTGCTCGACGATCGGGCCGAGCGCCAGGGCCGGGAAGAAGGTGAGGCCGCCGACGATCACGATCACCCCCACCACCAGCCCGACGAACAGGCCGCCGGTGGTTGGGAACGTGCCTGCCGACGCCGGTATCGATTTCTTGGCGGCGAGCGAGCCGGCAATCGCCATGGTCGGGATGATCATCCAGAACCGGCCGACAAACATCGCGATGCCGCCGCTGAGATTGTAGAACAGCGTATTGGCGCTCAGTCCAGCGAAGGCGGAGCCGTTGTTGCCGTCCTGCGAAACATAGGCGTAGAGCACCTCGGTGAAGCCGTGTGGCCCGGGATTGTTCATTGCCGCGACCGCCGACGGCACCAGCATCGCCACCGCGGTCCAGCCGAGATACATCAGCGGCAGGACCAGGATGGCGAGCATCGCCATCTTGACCTCCTTGGCCTCGATCTTCTTGCCGACGTATTCCGGCGTGCGTCCGACCATCAGGCCGGCGACGAAGATCGAGATGATGACGAACAACAGCATGCCATACATGCCGGAACCGACGCCGCCGACGATGATCTCGCCAAGCTGGATGTTGATCAGCGGGATCATGCCGCCGATCGCGGTGAGCGAATCATGCATCGCGTTGACTGCGCCACACGAGGCGGCGGTGGTGATGACGACGAAGAGGGCCGAACCAACGATGCCGAAGCGCGTTTCTTTGCCTTCCATGTTGCCGCCCGTGAGGCCGAGCGCGTTGAGCGCGTCGTTGCCATGCGCCTCGGCGGCGTAGCAGGCGATTACGCCGGCGATGAACAGAACGCCCATCACGGCGAGAATGGCCCAGCCCTGGCGCTGATTGCCGACCATGCGGCCGAACACGTTGGTGAGCGCCGCTCCGAGCACGAAGATCGAGATGATCTGCACGTAGTTCGACAACGCGGTCGGATTCTCGAACGGATGCGCGGCATTGGCGTTGAAGAAGCCGCCGCCATTAGTGCCGAGCATCTTGATGGCGATCTGCGAGGCGACCGGGCCGACCGCGATCGTCTGCTTGGCGCCCTCGAGCGTGGTCGCATCGATGTACTCGCCGAGCGTCTGCGGCATGCCCTGCCAGACCAGGAACAGCGCATAGGGCACGCAGATCGGGATCAGGATGTAGAGGGTGCAGCGGGTGACGTCGACCCAGAAATTGCCGACCGAGCGAACCGAATTGCGGGCGAAACCGCGAATAAGCGCAACCGCAAGCACGATGCCGGTGGCTGCCGACAGGTAGTTTTGGTGGGTCAGGCCGAGCATCTGCACGAGGTACGACATTGTGCTTTCGCCGCCGTAGTTCTGCCAGTTGGTGTTGGTGATGAAGCTCACCGCGGTGTTGAACGACAAATCCTCGGCGACCGCCGACTGGCCGGCGGGGTTGAAGGGGAGCGATCCCTGCAGGCGCATCAGCGCGTAAAGGATGAGAAAGCCGCCGACATGGAACAGGAGCATAGCGACCGTATAGGTCACCGCGTGCTGCTCCTGGCGCTCGTCGACACCGGCGATCTTGTAGATCGCGACTTCGACCGGCCGCAGGATCGGCGAAAGGAACGTGCGTTCACTGTTGAAGACGCGCGTCATGTACGCGCCAAGCACCGGGGTGATGGCGACGATGATGGCGCAATAGAGCAGAATCTGGACCCAGCCGATGGCGGTCATGGTCGTTGATCCTTCAGAACAATTCGGGCTTGAGCAGAGCGTAGATCAGATAGACCATCAGCCCCGCAGTCACGAGACCGGCGAGCGAGTAGTCGAAGATCATGGTAGGTCTCCCTAGAGCCGATCGCAGGCGTAGACGTAGCCGATCGACAGAGCGAAGCTGACAAGTCCGATCGCCAGCATGATGATGTCCATCATCGCAGTGCTCCAAACATAAAATCCCTATATTTTCAAAGCAGATGCGCAATCGCCGCGCGCAGCCTTGATGCAGATCAAGTACGCGCGGCATTTCCGCCTCTGGCGCGCGGACTATCTGCCACCGATCACATAGGAATTCGAGACGATACGGGAAAAAAAGTTATAGGAATTCTATAAAGATCGGCCAGTCACTGAGGAAAATAAGCCGAGGTGTACGACAGCCCGATGAAGGTCGCATCACATCAACGTTTTTCGAAGAATAGGCCCCACGGCTCGTTGCTGGGTAACGACGCCGTGGAGCCTATGCCCCGACCCCCGCCGGATTTGCATCGGTGTTACCGCAGTTCAACCGTTCGGGCAGAGGTTAGCGCGTATTTTGCTCGCGTTTTTGGGCCCGGACCACGCATATAGTGAGCCTCGGGCCGATATCGTCCGGCAGATTTTGCCACGGACGACACCCAAACGCGTTTTACCGTACTCAAAACCTTTCCGGCGGTGGGCGCAGTGCCGGCAACCAAATTCAGAAGGGATTGGTTCACCTGAAACTTCCTTTTCGACGCAAGCTTAATGGGCGAGGTGGAAAAGCTGCGTTGCCATGTCAGTCTTCGCCAGCGCGCCGACCGTCAGAACTCCGGCGACCGCCAACAACGCGGACAGCTTGGAACGTCCTCTAGGATCGCAAAATTGAAATTTCATGAGAAAATCCTCAGCGCCTGTCGTTCTACAGCCCGCGTCTTCGCGGGCCGCGTTCTGGCCAGAATGTGAACGCTCGGCCGTAGGAATTCCAGATGGAATGTTCGCCGGTGCTATAAAAGGGAAATAAAGGGTGGAAGGGCGACCGGTCGCACTTCTCCGGCCTTCGAAGGACTCCAGCGAATGCTGGCGATACAATCACATGGCGTTTGACCGATACCAGATCCCAAATGTTTGAGCGCCTACCCGTCCTATTCCAATCGGGGATGTATGCACTTCGCGGCGGATTCCTCATCCGGCCGCTGGTAATTGCCGTTGTCCTGGGAATCGCGGGCGCCGTGCTTTCGTCACTGGAAGAAACGGCGCCGGGGATCGGCGCTTGGATCCCCAATATCCTCTTCCCCTCGCATGAGGATCCGGGCGTGGCGCAGATGATCCTCGCTAGCATCGCGACGTCGATCATGACGGTGGTATCGATCGTATTCGCGATTCTGCTGATGACGCTTACGCTCGCATCGACGCAGTTCTCGCCGCGCATTCTGATTAGTTTCGTGAGAGATCGCACCACGCAGTGGACGCTCGGGATTTTCCTCGGAACTTTCTCCTACTGTATGGCGGCTTTGCCGGCTGCGCGGGCATTGCCACACCCGTTCGTGCCGGTCGCGACGGTGACCGGGGCCATGGTGCTCGCTCTGATCTGCGTGGGCTGGTTGATTTATTTCATCAACCACATCTCGCAATCGATCAGTGTCAACCATATTGTCGATCGAATTGCGCGCGAAACCGAGTTGGTCATCGACGAACTCATGCCCTATCGGCGAGGTCCGTTCGCCTTGCCCGATCGGGGCGACGCGGGGCCGGCTACGGATGGCACGATCCTCAATCAGCGGTCCGGCTATATCCGCTATATCGACATCAAGCACCTGGTCGACTTGGCCAAGGCCTACCGCATCTGCCTGTATTTGGAGCGTCGCGTTGGGCAGTTCGTCCCAGCCGGCGTACCACTTGCTCGCGTCTCGAGGATAGAGCGTGTCCCAGCCGGTCACGCGATTCATCTTGCCGCCGCGTTCGATATCGGCCCGACGCGGACCATGCAGCAGGATGTCGAGTTTGGGCTCATCCAGATCGTGGATATTGCACTGCGCGCCATGTCTCCGGCGGTCAACGACCCCAGCACGGCGATCAGCTGCGTGGACCAGCTCAGCCGAATCATGATCGCCTGGGCTGGCCGGATGCCGCCGCCGGCCCACTACTACGCGCCGCCGCACGTATTGCGGCTGTTCGTGCCGTGGATGACGTTCGATGGCCTGCTTGATACGGCGTTCGAGCAGATCAGGCACTATGCTGCAGCCGATGTCGCGGTCAGCCTGCGGCTCATGCGTGCCTTCGGCGACATCGCAAGCACCACTGAGCATGCCGATCTTCGCACCCAGCTTCTCGAACGGGGACGGCGCGTCGCGACCGGATGCGCCGGACACCTGCCAAAAGAAGAGCTGGTAAAATTGGGCCAGCGTCTTGCGACGCTCGAGAAAGCTACAGCGGTCGCGAGCTGATAAGCGAATGAACTCTCTCTGGCGATGTCGTGGCGATCGGCGCGCTTGTGAAGCTTGCGACAGTGAGCTTGCCCCCGTGTCTCCGACCGTTCGAGTATCAAGGGTGGCAGCGCGCTAGATCGCTATGTAGACCTTTCTCAAAGAGTCAAGGACGAGAAAAAACGACGCACCGGCCGAGTTTTTTGACCTCAGTAGAGGGTACTGCCCAAGATCTGTAAACCTTCAATGATAGGACCAAGTGCGACCGCCGGCAGATAGGTCAGGCCCCCGACGATGACGATAGTTCCGAGGAGGAAACAGACGAACAACGTCCCATCGGTCGGCAACGTCCCATTAGAGCGCGGGATGATAGGCTGTGCGGCGAGCGATCCAGCTACGCCGAGTACAGGGACGATGACTAGGAAGCGCCCAACGAACATCGCGAGCGCAAGCGTGAGATTGTAGAAAGGCGAGTTCACATTGAGGCCGGCGAACGCGCTACCATTTGTCGCCGCCGCAGATGTGTAGGCATAGAGAATTTCGGAATAGCCGTGTGGTCCGGCATTGCTCAGGCCGGCAAGGCCAGGCTCGACGACGCAGGCGATAGAGGTGAGGCCAAGCGTTGCCGCCGGTACGGCGATAAGAGCGAGGATCGTCATCTTCACTTGGGACGACCCGATTTTCTTGCCGACATATTCGGGCGTGCGGCCGATCATCAAGCCAGCAAGGAAGACCGCAACGATACAGAATAGCAGCATGCCAAAGAGGCCGGAGCCGGGAGCTCCCACGATCACCTCGTCAACCATCATGTTGGCGAAAAGAATGCCTCCGCTCAGCGGCAGGAAACTATCATGCATGGCATTGATCGCTCCGTCCGAGGAGGCCGTCGAAACGTTGGCGAAGAGAGCGGAGGCGGCTATGCCGAAGCGCGTCTCCTTGCCCTCCATGTTTGCGACTGGCTGCTGTGAATTCACCCTCTGCACCTTCGTTGCCGTGAGTGCGGGATTGCCGCTCGCTTCAGAGGCATAAAGTCCGCCGACGCCGAATCCGAACAAGATCGCCATCACGCAAAGCAGCACCCATCCTTGCCGCTCGGATCCCACCATGCGACCGAAGCAATTTGTCAGAGCTGCGCCCAAGCTGAATATCAGTACCAGCTCCAGGAGGTTCGCGAGCGGCGTCGGGTTCTCGAACGGATGTGCGGAATTGGCATTGAAGAACCCGCCGCCATCGCCGCTCAAAAGCTTGATCGCCTCCTGCGTGGCAACAGGACCGCGTGCGATGATTTGCAGGCCGCCCTCAAGCGTCGTCGCCTCGGCTGAAGGCGAGAGCGTCTGCGGCACGCCTTCGGCAACCAGAAACAACGTCGCCACAATGCAGATCGGCAGCAACACGTAGAGCGTGCCGCGGGTAAGATCGACCCAGAAATTGCCAATCGTAGCCGTGCGGCGCCTGGCGAAGCCCCGGATGAAGGCAATGGCGACAGCCATCCCGGAAGCAGCGGAGAGGAATGATTGAACCGTGATGCCGGCCATTTGGCTGGCGTAGCTCAGGGTCGTTTCCCCGCCATAAGACTGCCAACTCGTGTTGGTCACAAAACTAACTGCCGTATTGAGCGCGAGATCCGGCGAGACGTTCGCAAGCTGCTCAGCGTTGAGCGGCAGAAGAGACTGCAACCGCAGCACCGCATAGAGTGCTAAGATCCCGAATGCATGAAACACCAGAAGCGCGACGGCGTACTGATACCAGCTCTGTTCGACCTCGGGCTTGATTCCGGCTACGCGGTAGAGCGCCGACTCGACCGGCCAAAGCAGCGGTTGCAGCAGTGTGCGCTCGCCGGAATAGACACGCGTGAGATATCCACCGAGAGGACGCGTAAGCAGGCCGACAATAGCGACATAAACTACAATCTGCAGCCAGCCGGCGAGGGTCATGCGTTAATCTTCACCGGCAGGTGATGTGAGGAAATGATCGCACAAGCTCGCGTAAGCCATCGCGAGCGCGAAACAGCCGATGACCAGCAGCAACATGATGACGTCAGACATGGTTCAGACCACGTTTGCGTTTCCGCCGTCCTCAATTTCCTCATCCGCCGTGCTGCACACGCGGGCTTCTGTTTCTCGGGAACGCGTTCTCTAGTGCAAGATTGAGCTGTAAGACGTTTACCCGCGGTTCGCCGAAGACCCTTAGGCTGCGAGGCGTTATGTGCTCGTTGACAAGTTCCGCAATCTGCTCTGGCGCAACGTTACGGGCTCTCGCCACGCGCGCGACCTGAAGTAAGGCGTTAGCTGGAGCAATATCCGGGTCAAGGCCAGAAGCCGAGGCCGTGAGCATATCTGCGGGCAACAGTTTGCCAGTCAATTCTGGCTGCGCTTCTTCGAGGGTCCCGCGCTCGGCGTTGAGACGGTCCTGCAACGCCTTGCTTGTCGGGCCCAAATTGGAGGCGCCGGAGTTGGCCGCGTTGTAGGGTGAGATGATGGTCTTTGTCGGGTCGCGTGGATCGGTGCCGCTCGTCGCCGAGGGACGACCATGGAACCACTCATCGCCGTTCCATCCCTGACCGATCAGGCGCGAACCGATGATGGTGTTGTCGGGTGCTTTCTCCAAGCTCCCATTCGCCTGATACGGAAACAGCCATTGTCCAAGCCCTGTCACGGCCAACGGATAGGCAATGCCGCATAGGGCGCAGGTGACAAGCGAGACTCGCAGTGCAGGCAGCAGGACATCCAACATGCCATCGATTCCTAGAGCACAAGTGAAAGCGGTAAGTCGATCAACTTTATGCCGATGAATGGCGCGACTAGACCGCCAAGCCCATAGACCACCAAGTTCCGGTAGAACATTCTCTCGGTGTTCATCGCCGTGAGTTGCACTCCTCGAAGCGCCAGAGGGATCAGCGATGGGATGATCAACGCATTGAAGATCAGCGCTGACAGGACTGCACTGTGCGGCGTTGACAACTGCATGATGTTCAGACTCGACAGTCCGGGCAAGGTGGCCATGAACATCGCGGGGATGATAGCAAAATATTTGGCAACATCGTTCGCGATCGAGAAAGTCGTCAACGCCCCGCGCGTAACTAGCATCTGCTTGCCGATCCATACGAGGTCAATAAGCTTCGTCGGGTCCGAATCGAGATCGATGAGGTTTGCAGCTTCCTTGGCCGGATTGGTACCGGAATGCATGGCCAACCCGACATCCGCCTGGGCCAATGCCGGAGCATCGTTGGTGCCGTCTCCGGTCATGGCCACAAGCCGTCCTTCGGCTTGTTCACGACGGATCAAGCGGAGTTTTTCCTCGGGTCTTGCCTCGGCCAGGAAATCATCCACCCCAGCTTGCGCGGCCACAGCGAGAGCGGTGACCGGGTTATCACCGGTTACCATGACCGTTCGAATGCCCATGTCGCGCAATTGCGTAATACGCTCGCGGATGCCAGGTTTCGGGACGTCCGATAGTGCGATGACGCCCAGGATGTTGCCGCCGACAGAAACTGCAAGCGGTGTTGCACCTTTTGCAGCGACCTGGTCGGCGACGGTCCTAAGGTCGGGAGGTTCCGGCGCACCAAATCTTTCCGCGACATGTCGCACAACCGCGCTTACCGCGCCTTTGCGGATGACGCGACCATCGCCATAGTCCAAGCCGCTCATGCGGGTCTCCGCCGAGAATTCCAGTGGACGCGCCCGCCCTACTGGGTCTTCGTGCGCCGCTCCAAGCTTCTGCGCGAAGGTGACAATCGTTCGTCCTTCCGGCGTGGTATCGAAACACGAGGCGAGATATGCCGCTTGCGCGAGGTCGTTAGGGTCGACCCCCCGCAAGGCAATGAACTGCGTAGCCTGGCGATTGCCCATCGTGATCGTGCCGGTTTTGTCGAGGATCAGCGTACGGACGTCGCCCGCCGCCTCAACCGCCTTACCGGACATGGCCAGGACGTTGAACCGCATCGTGTGATCGATGGCGGCTATTCCGATGGCAGAAAGCAGGGCGCCGATGGTAGTTGGGATTAGCGCGACGACCAGTGCGATCAAATCGGCAACGTTGATACTGGCATTTAGATAAGCCGCCACAGGGGCCATCGCGGCCACCACGATGACGAAGATCAGAGTCAGTATTGCCAGCAACACCGTTAGCGCGATTTCATTGGGAGTTTTCTGCCGCCTCGCGCCCTCAACTAGGTGAATCATACGATCGAGGAAGCTTTCGCCAGGTTCGGCACTGGCGCGCACCAACAGCCAATCCGAGATGAGCAGCGTGCCGGCTGTGACTGAGGAGAACATATCTGTCCCCGGCTCCTTGAGCACCGGCGCCGACTCGCCGGTGATGGCGGATTCGTCGACGTAGGCCATTCCCTCAACAACATCGCCGTCGGCCGGCACGATTTCCGTCTTCTCCACGCGAATAAGGTTACCGCGACGCACCGCCGTCGCGGGCACCCATTCGGTTTTCCCACTCTCTTGGACGTGTCTTGCGCGGAGTTCGGTCCGGGTGCGACGCAAGGCAGCGGCCTTCGCCTTGCCGCGCCCTTCTGCAAGCGCCTCCGCAGCATTTGCGAACCACACCGTCGCGAGCAGGATCAACGTGACGATACCATTGTATGTTGGGCTTGCGGCCGACGGACCAAGCAGCGTCGGTTTGACTGTCAAGGCAGCGGTGACCAGCGCGCCGAGCCAGACGACGAACATAACCGGATTGCGGATCTGTACCCGCGGATCGAACTTTGCGAAAGAGGCGGCGGCCGCTTCCAGCAGCAATTCTGCGGTATAGGCATGCCAGGGCGCCGCCTCTCGGCCGGTCCGGGAACGCCGCGTTTTCTGCGAGTTCGCTGGGTGTGTTGCGTCCATTCAAGTTGCCTTTCGGCCATTCGGGAACAATGCCGCGCTCAGAAGGTGAGGCCGTTCTTCATGGCGAAGAACTCAGCTATCGATCCGAGGACAAGGGCGGGCAAGAAGGTCAACGCACCGACGACGACGATGGTGCCGAACCAGAACACTCCGAATTTGAAAGTATCGGTCCGCAGCGTGCCGAGAGTGGGCGCTAGGATCGGCTTTGCCGACACCGAGCCGGCGACAGCCATCATGAAAATGATCGGCGGGTAGCGGCCCAACAGAATGACGATACCAAGCGCCAAATTATACCAAGAGGTGTTGGCATCGAGCCCGGCAAAGGCAGAGCCGTTGTTGGCGGCGGCAGATGCGAATGCGTAAAGCACTTCCGAGTAGCCATGCATCGCGGAGTTGCCCAGCGAGGAGACGCCATACGGTGCGATGATCGACCACGAAGTGGGAACTAGAATCACCAGCGGGTGAATTAGCAGCGCCAGCGAGACCATGATGATCTCAGGTCTCTCGATCTTCTTGCAAAGGAACTCCGGCGTTCGCCCCGACATGAGCCCGGCGACGAATACCGCAATCAGCCCATAAACGAGCGCCGCCAGGAACCCAACGCCTTTGCCGCCGAATATGCACTGTAACATCATGCCGACAAATTCCGGCACTGCGCCAAGCGGCGTGAAGCTGTCGTGCATTGAATCCACACTACCGGTCGTGAAGCTGGTTGTGATCACGCCAAAGAGTCCGCTTTCGGCGATGCCAAACCTGACTTCCTTTCCTTCCATGTTGCCGCCAGGTTGATCGGGCGAAGCATCCAGCTCGATGCCGGCATGCGCCAAAATCGGCGTGCCCGCTTGTTCGGAAGCAAGAGTAATTGGCAGCACCACGAGGAGCAGGGCTACCATTACGCCATAGAGCACCCACGCCTGCCGGCGGTTGCCAATCATCTCCCCGAAGCAAATCACCAGTGCGCTCGGCAGCAAAGCCATCAAGACCATCAGAAGCGTGTTGGTCAGCGGCGTCGGATTTTCGAATGGATGGGATGCGTTGGCGTTGAAGAACCCGCCGCCATTTGTGCCGAGGTGCTTGATCGTCTCCATCGAGGCCACCGGCCCGAGCGCGATGGTCTGTTCGCCGCCCTGGATCGGGTGAGCGACGATACTGGCGTCGAGGGTCTGCGGCGCGCCTTGCCAGATCATGAACAGCGCAAGCACTAGGCTGACCGGCATCAGCACGCGGGTCGTAAATCGAACGAGATCGCGGTAGAAGTTTCCCAGATTGGCGCCGCCGTCCTTGACAAAGAATGCGCGAATAAAGGCCATCGCCACGACGAAACCGGTAGTGGCTGAGGTGAACATTGGAAAGGTGATCGCCGCCATCTGGCTCAAATTGGACAAGGTCGTCTCGCCGCCATAGCTCTGCCAGTCGGTGTTCGTGATGAAGCTGATCGCGGTATTGAACGCAAGCATTGGTTCCACGCCGGAAAATTTCTTGGGATTGAGCGGGAGGTAGTCCTGAAATACGAGAATTAAGTAGATAGTGGCTGCCATGAAAAAGTTGGTAGCGAGCATATGAAGCGTATAAGCCTTCCAATCCATCGGCTGGCTTGTAACGTCCCGCCCAATGAGAAAATAGGCAACAGAATCGATCGGGTCGACGATCGCGTCCAACCAGGTCTTCCGATCCAAAACAATGCTCGCGAGATAGTGGCCGACCGGAATGCTGAGCAAAAAGATGCACAGCAACACTAACGCGATCTGCAGCCATGACTGCGCGGTCATGTAGCCTCCGCCACCATACCTCAGAATCGTTCTGGATGAATCACGGCGTAGAACAAATAGACGATCAGGACGACCAGCAATATCGCGAGGGCATAGAGCGCCATATTCGCCTCCTCTAGCGCAGCGGCCGCGCCGCGATCACGAAGCGTCGGTCTTAAGCGGGTCACGGCGTGGTTCGCGTCCCTCACCTAGAGGGCGAATGATGCTGTCGGCGAAGTAGACTAGCGCCGCGCACACGACGAAGAGGGCGAGGAGCAGCAGTAGCATCAGGAAGTTGACCAACATGGTGCCGGTCCTTTCGTATCGACGCCTCGATCGCACCAGCAGTAGCCGAGTTCGACGCAAGGAGTTGCTGAGTAGCATGACAAGGACAAGGGGGGCCTCGTCCCATTACTTGTCTTATCAAACGCCGGCATCGCGACGATCATTTGTCGTTCGCAGTATAGGGATTCCAGAAGGAAAGTAGGATAGTCGTATAGGCGAGGCATGGAGGAGGATCGGATCGACGCACGAATCAACCACAGTTTTGGTCCGCCGTACTAGCTATATTGGTTGCCGGTTTCGTTTGGCCGGCCGTGGACTAATAGCAGGCGCAGGGTTCCTCTGAGCGCGTCGCGCGAAAGCATCGAGATGGCTGCACTTGAGCTCATCGTTGTAGTTGTGCTCGTGCTCTTTAACGGCTTTTTGGCCATGTCCGAGCTCGCGATCATTTCCTCGCGCCGTGTCCGTCTGGAGCACCTTGCGGGGCAAGGACGCTCTGGGGCGTCTGCAGCGTTGCGCCTCGCCGACGATCCGGGTCGCTTCCTCGCAACGCTGCAGGTCGGGCTTACGTCCATCGCCATTCTGGCTGGCGCGTTCAGCGGCATCACGCTCGCCCAAAGAGTCGACGCTTGGCTCGATTTGTTTCCGGCAATCGCCTCGTACAGCAAGCCGGTTGCGGTGGCGATCGTCGTGATCTTTGTCACCTATGTCTCGCTCGTGGTTGGCGAGCTGGCGCCGAAGCAGATCGCGCTCAAGAATCCCGAAGCTATCGCGGTGAGGGTATCGAGGCCGCTCCTCGTTTTCACCCGGCTGGCAGCGCCGATTGTGTGGTTGCTTAATGTCTCGACCGTCTCGGTTCTCGGCCTTTTCGGTTTCCGGCCCGGGTTCGAGCGCCACGTCACAGATGAGGACATCCTTGGCGTCATCATCGAGGGAGAAAAATCGGGACTGATCCATGCGGCCGAGCGCGAGATGATCGAAGATGTGCTTGATCTCACCGATCGCAGCATTCGGTCGATCATGACGTCGCGACCTGAAGTGACTTGGGTAGATATAGATAGACCTCAGGATGAGATTGTCCGGGCGATTCGGAAGTGCCCATATCCCCAACTTCTGGCGTGTCGCGGTACCATAGACAAGGTTGCAGGTGTTGTACGCAAGCAGGATCTATTGGACCAAGCCCTCGATACAGTAGCGCTAGATGTTATGAAGGCTTTGCATAGCCCGCTGGTTGTTCCTGAGCGCAGTTCTATTCTGCGCACGCTGGACCTCTTTCGCAAGACGCCGGTCAACACCGCCGTGATCGTTGACGAATACGGTACAGTGCAGGGAATTGTGACTCGCACCGATCTGTTGGAGGCC
>Ga0187777_10001685_pt1 | contig 14276 bp, 9 predicted proteins | sample 1015_Q2_SP5_10_M_FD_132416 | JGI IMG/M metagenome (GOLD analysis project Ga0187777, IMG submission 132416) | Tropical peat soil microbial communities from peatlands in Department of Meta, Colombia - 1015_Q2_SP5_10_MG | ecosystem: Environmental > Terrestrial > Soil > Wetlands > Peat | place...
CCGGGCGGGCGCGCCGTTTAGTTTCACATTCTGACTCCGGATCAGGGTTTGGAGGCGCGCTCGTGAGAATCTTGGCAGCTCGCGGGCAAGGAATTGATCGAGACGAAGGCGAGCGCCTTGATTTGGCACGGTTAGACAAGACGGTTCCGGCGGCTGCATATCAACGACGCAACATTGGCTCAGAAATCGCCGATGATAAACCCGGTCTGGGAAACAAACCAGGAGGCGTCAACGCCATCGAACTAAACCGTCGCTCGCCGCGGCGATGAGTCGTACCAGCGGAGCCGAGGTGTGGCTCAGCACTTGCTGCCTAACGAATTAATGCGCCGTTTGATACTCTCACTTTTGGCGATTTTCGCTCTGGCTACGCAGGCCGGACAGCTCCCACTTACTGTCAGCGAAATAAGCCTGATGCTTCGGGCCGGTTATTCCAGCAACGCGGTAGCGAAGGAATTATCAGCCCGCCGTTTCCTCGACACACTGGACGAAGCAAAGGAGAGCGCACTGCTTAATGCCGGCGCGTCCGCCGAGTTGATTGCGGCATTGAAGAGCGGGAGTTACTCGCTCTCGGCCGATAAGACCGCTGCCGTATTGCAACAGATGGCTATGCTGGATCAGCGTCGCGCGGCCCAAACCGAGATTTCGCAGAAGTCTGACGCTCGCTATCAGGCGCAGGTCGCGCGCCAAAGATCTTCCGGCAAGTCCCTTCCGTCGGACGCGGATGCGAGCGCCGGAACCATTTCCGATTTGTTGAAAGGCGATTTGGTCCAATACCGCAACGGAATTGTCCACGCCGACGACAGTGCGCTCGCGAGCAAGAAACTGATCGCAGTATATTTTTCAGCGCATTGGTGCGGCCCGTGTCGCAAATTTACGCCGCAGCTTGTCGAATATTACAATCGCGTCGCGCCACAGCATCCGGAGTTTGAAATCGTTTTCTTCAGTCATGACCGTTCGCCGGCTGATTTCGAAACCTACATGCGGGAAACGAATATGCCGTGGCCGGCGATCGATTTCGCGAAACTAAAGGCTAAACAGGCCCTGACCAAGGATGCGGGGCCGGGAATTCCGTCGCTGGTCCTGTTCGATTCCAGCGGCAACCTTATCTCGAGCAGTTACACCGGCTCGCAATATCGTGGACCGCAGCAAGTCCTGGCTGACCTGGATGCGATTTTCGCCGGCAAACTGCCCGGACGGTTCGCCTCTGCGCAATAAGTGTTGCGGCGCCGGCCGCTAAGGATCGGAATCTTCTGCGCAGTTGCTCAATGTGCGCGAAGCTTCTCTATTTTTCAGGGTTATGACGAAAGGTTCTTTCGCGGAACGAATGGCGCGGCTCGGCGTGCGTCATGCCGATCTTGAGGAAACGTTTGCGCGTTCCGGCGGCCCCGGTGGCCAGAACGTAAACAAAGTAGCGACGGCTGTGACCTTGAGGCATCGACCGAGCGGAATCATCATAACCGCGCAGGATTCACGTTCACAGGCGATGAATCGCAAGTTGGCGCGGGAGCGCCTGATGGACGCGATCGAAGATCGACAACGTGCGGCTCGACGCGCCAAGGTCGCGGCTCGCGAAAAAGAGCGTCGCCGCAAGTCCCAACGGCCCGCGGCCCTCAAACGCCGAATTCTCGAATCGAAGCGAAAACGCGGGCAACTGAAACGGCAACGCGCTCGAGTTGAGGACTGATCGCTACCAAAGAACGTCCTGCAAATCTCGAATGCGTTTTTCGATTAACTCGCATTGAGCTTTTACCGCAGGAGTAGCGTCGCGCCTTTTCAGCCATTCGGTTTGTTCTTGTTTAACCTTGGCAAACCTGGCAGGTGGCAGGACGAATTTAGCGGCCTTGTAGACCGAATTCATTTGCTCGTCCAACGACCTGGCCCGGTCCTCATCGGTGGCATAGGTTATATTCTTAAAGTCCGGCGGCTGATAGCCGGCCGTGAGCGCATCATCCTGTTCGGAGGTGATTGAGCGCACGTCAGTTACCGTCCATTTCTTAGCCGCGAGGTCGTATGTCCCTTGAAATAGCGCGTAGTAGGTCTTCACGTCGTCGAATTGCTTGGGATTATTTTGCGAAGTTGCTCGCACCTTAATCTTGCGATCATCGCCCAACCGAAAATTTACCGACACATCTCCTGCCATTTCCGAATCGTGCGATTCCTTTTTCATCGCGCCATCCAGCGACTTTTGAATCGGTTCGTCGATCTCGGTCTGGACGAATTTGGAGTCTTTGATGTCAAGGACCACAACCCGATCCATGCCGTAGCGGCCGTCGCTCTCCACCACACAATAGTTCGAATCGGGAGCCCAAAAGACTTCCAGGTCGCGGTGGTTTTGATGCTCGAAATAATCCACTTTGTCGATCGTTCCGAGAGCGGTGTGCGCCTTTACATCCGCCAGATATACGTCGCTCTCCTCGCTGTCATTCTCAACGGCGGCGTCGTGCGATAGCACCAGTACTCCGTAGCGTCCGTTCGGAGATTCTGAGTTTTCCTGGACGACGTAGTCTTTAGGCCATTCACCCGCTACCGCCAGGGACGTGGCGAAAAACAGACAAGGGAACGCGGTAGCGAATAGTCGAAGGTGACACAACATCGTCCAAATCTTCGCTCGGTTGGTTAACTCAAGGCAATCAAGATTTGGACTGAGTGGATTGTGACATTGAGCAAAATGTAAATTCGCCACATCTGTCGAAGCCACTACGCACGAACTGATTATGGAGAACCATTAAGCTATGAATAAACTTCTTGTTCCTTTTTTTGCAGTGATGGTGGGAATCTTCCTGAGTTCGTGTTCGAGTGAGCCGACTTCCAGTACCACGACGACAACGACTCGACAGACCACCGTTACACAGCCTACGACGACTCAGTCGACGACAACGACGCACTATTAATTAATTCCCCCTCCGGCGAGAAAGAGGACATGTGAAAGCGTGTCCTCTTACGCTTTTTCAGACTTCTCGCTTGCGGTTTCGGCCTTTGCGTCTTCTTCGGCCTGGCTGACTACCGGCGCTATGGCCTGCAATTTTTCGCCACTACGCAAATCCATTAATTTCACGCCCATTGTATTACGACCGGTCTCGCGGATTTCCTTAACTCGCGTGCGCACCATTTGACCCTTGGTCGTAATCAACATCAATTCGTCCGAATCGCGTACGGTCAAAGCGCCGACCACATCGCCGGTTTTGGCTCCGGTTTTCATGGTGATGATTCCCTTGCCCCCGCGATTTTGTTTTCGGTAATCATCAAACGGCGTTCGTTTTCCGATTCCATTTTCCCCTGCTACCAGCAGCATCGAGTCAGGGTCAAGAATGGCGATTGCGACCACGTGATCCTTTTTGTCGGGCCGAATTCCCCAGACGCCGACCGTGTTCCTGCCCTGGTCGCGCAGCTGTTCTTCGTGAAAACGCAGGCTCATTCCTTCCTTGGTGATCAGAACCAGCTCGTTGTTTCCATTCGTGAGCTTGGCGTCTATCAATCGGTCGCCTTTTTCGATCTGGATCGCGATAATGCCGCCCTTCCGAACGTTTCGGTAATCCGAAAGATTCGACTTCTTCACGATCCCTGACTGAGTCGCGAACACGATGTGAAGATTTTCGTCCCAAGTTTGATCGACCGCGTTCGCTCCGGTGCCCGACTTCTTGGACTGAATCCGGATCGTGGCCGCGATCTTCTCGTCCGGTTTTAGCTCAAGAATGTTCGCGATCGATCGACCTTTGGCGGCGCGGCCCATCTCCGGGATTTCGTAGACTTTTTCGACGTAGGCACGCCCAGCTTCGGTAAAGAACATCAAGTAATCGTGGGTTGTAGCGGTGAAGAGATGTTCAATGAAATCGCCTTCCTCTTCTTCGGTTGCGCCTTCGCGCGTTGTCATGCCGATCACGCCCTTGCCGCCACGGCGTTGCGCCCGGAACGCGCTCACCGCTGTGCGTTTGATGAAGCCGCCATGCGTGATGCTGATAATGCAGCCTTCGTTGGCGATGAGATCTTCCATGTTGATCTCGCCCTCGTCGGCGATGAACTGGGTCAATCGAGGCGAACCGTGTTTTTCTTTAAGCTCGCGCAGCTCTTTCTTAATGATCGTGAAAACGCGCTGCTCCTTGGCGAGAATGTCGCGGAGGTCCTGAATCGTCTTGATCAGTTCCTTGTACTCGTTCTGGATCTTGTCTCGTTCCAGACCGGTCAATTGATACAACCGAAGATCGAGAATCTGGTTGGCCTGATGTTCACTGAACGCATACCGGCCTTCGGTCAGTCGCGCCGGATTGCGAATCAAAATCCCGATCTGCTCGACTTGTCTCCTGGTAAAATCGAACGCGAGCAATTTAACCCGCGCTTCCTCGCGATTGCTTGATCCACGGATGATTCGGATGAACTCATCGAGGTTCGCGAGCGCGATGAGATAACCTTCGAGCGTCTCAGCGCGTTCCTCCGCTTTTCTTAACTCGAACCGCGTGCGGCGAAGCACAACTTCGCGCCGATGCTCGATGTAGGCCGCGTTGGCTTCCTTTAACGAGAGGAGCTTTGGCCGCCCGTGATCGATCGCCAGCATGAGCGCAGGAAAGGAACCTTCCATCGCTGTGTGCTTGTAGAGATTGTTGATGACGATCTTTGGGTTCGCGTCGCGCTTAAGCTCGATCACCACCCGCGTATTTTCGTCGGACTCGTCCCGAATCGCGGTGATGTCGCCAAGGACCTTTTCGTTTACCAACTCGGCGATGCGCTCAACGAGGGTTGCGCGGTTTACACCGTAGGGGATTTCCGTGATAACGATTTGTTCCTTGCCGCCTTTAATCTCTTCGACACCGGCCTTGCCGCGTACTTTCATGCTGCCGCGCCCTGTCTCGAGATATTGTTTTACTCCAGCGCTGCCGCAGATCGCGCAACCGGTCGGGAAGTCCGGCCCCTGCACATGCTTCATCAACCCATCGAGGGTGATGTCCGGGTCGTCGATCTGCGCGCAAATGCCGTCGATGACTTCGCCCAGATTGTGCGGCGGAATATTTGTGGCCATGCCGACCGCGATCCCGGTCCCGCCGTTGACCAGAAGATTTGGAAACGCCGCGGGAAAAACTGTAGGCTCAGTGCGTGTCTCGTCGTAATTCGGAACGAAGTCGACGGTGTCCTTGTCCATGTCGACCATCAAGGCCGCACCGAGATGAGTCATTCGGGCCTCGGTGTAACGCATGGCGGCGGGCGGATCGCCCTCGACCGATCCGAAATTTCCCTGTCCGTCGACTAATGGCTCCCGCATCGCCCATGGTTGAGCCATATGAACGAGGGTGGGGTAGATGACTGCTTCGCCATGCGGGTGATAATTACCGCTGGTGTCGCCGCAGATTTTCGCGCACTTACGATGTTGCCGCCCCGGGAAGAGCGACAAGTCGTGCATCGCGTAGAGAATTCTGCGCTGCGATGGTTTGAGTCCATCACGCGCATCGGGCAAAGCGCGCGAAATGATGACCGACATCGAGTAATCGAGGAATGACCGCGACACTTCCTCGGCCACATTTATCGGATCAACTTTTTCGTTCGCGGTATACACGGCTCGGTTGCCTTTAACTCGTTAAATCACTAAATCGTTAACTGATTAGACGTCGAGGTTCCGCACGTTTAACGCGTTGTCCTCGATGAACTGGCGTCGCGGCTCGACGACGTCTCCCATCAGGATCGTGAACATTTTGTCCGCGTCGACTGCGTTATCGTCGTTCAAATCGACTTTGAGCAGTTTGCGCTTCTCGGGATTCATCGTGGTTTCAAACAATTCCTTGGCATTCATTTCCCCGAGACCCTTGAACCGTTTGATCTGAACCCCGCGTCGCCCGATTTCCAGAATCTTCTGGAGAATATCGGGAATCGAGAACAGGGGATGGGTTACGGATTTTTCCCCTTCGCCTTCGATCAATTCAAAGATCGGTTTATCGCTCGCGGCGTAATGATCGACTTTCAAACCTTTGCGGGCGAGCTCGGCGATGATCTTCTGAATCGCAGCTGACTCGTGGAGCTCCACCAGTTTGCCGCGTCGTCGCGGACCACCATTTGTTTTTACCGGAGTCTGACTCCCGTCGCCGAGGGGCAAGAGTTCCTGCTCGATCTGGGTATCGAATAAATTCAGATCGAGATTGTTCTCGTGAAATTTCCGGACCGCTTTCTCGTCGTTGAAATAGTGAACGGTTTCCTCGTTTCCGTCGCGCACTTTCACCAGATACGCCGGGAGTTTGCCGCTCTTGGAATTGCGCTCTTCCAAATAGGACTCGAGGTCGCCGCCGTGCCGCCGGACCGCCTCGCTGAGCTTTCCAAGTTTTTCGAGCGATTCGAGAATGTCTTTCAATTGCCCGTCGGAAATTTCCTTTTTGTCGGCCAGATTCTTCAACTTCACGTCTTCGGCGCCGAGCGAAATCAAAATTTTGTTCAGCTGCACATCATCGTCTACGTATTCTTCGCGCTTCTTGCGTTTGATTTGGTAGAGCGGCGGCTGCGCAATGTAGATCTTCCCGGCTCGAACGAGATCAGTCATTTGGCGGAAGAAAAATGTTAGCAGCAGCGTACGAATGTGCGACCCATCGACGTCTGCATCGGTCATGATAATGATGCGCCCGTAACGTAACTTCGATATGTCGAACCGGCCCTCTTCCTGTTTACCGTTGCCATCTTCCTCGCGCGGTTTGCCGATGCCAGTGCCGATGGCCGTGATCATCGATTGGATCTCGTTGTTCTTGAGGAACTGGTCTTCGCGCGCTTTCTCGACGTTGATCAACTTGCCCCGGATCGGAAGGATTGCCTGGTAACGGCGATCGCGTCCCTGTTTTGCCGAGCCACCCGCCGAGTCGCCCTCGACAATATAGAGCTCCGTTAATTCCGGGTCGCGCTCCGAACAATCGGCCAGTTTCCCGGGCAACCCGCCGCCAGTAAGCGCTCCCTTGCGAATTGTTTCACGTGCTTTGCGGGCCGCTTCACGTGCCCGCGCCGCGGTGAGCACTTTGTCAAAAATCCGGCGCGCGACCGGGGGAGTTTTATCGAAGAAAGTCATCAACCCTTCGTAAACCGCCGAATTCACGATGCCGTCGATCTCGGTGTTCACCAGTTTCACCTTGGTCTGCGATTCGAAGCGCGGATTCGGCAGCTTGATGCTCAGAACGGCGATCAAACCCTCGCGAACGTCGTCACCAGAGATCGATGGATCCTTTTCCTTGGTGAGGTTGTTCCCGCGCGCGTATTGATTGATTGCCCGGGTTAGCGCGGTTCGAAATCCCGTCAGATGGGTGCCGCCGTCGGGGTTCGGGATTGAGTTTGCAAACGGCAAAATCTGGTCGTTGTAACTATCGTTGTATTGCAGCACGACATCCACAAACACTTCGTCACGTTGCCGCGAAATCACGATTGGCTTCGGATGAAGCACCTGCTTGTTTTCGCCAAGCTGCCTTACGAACTCCTCGATGCCATGTTTGTAGAGAAACGTTTCTTTCTTGGGCGATTCGGTCCGTTCGTCGGTGAGATTAATTTCCAGGCCGGGATTTAAGAAAGCGAGCTCACGCAGACGCGTGGCCAGCCGCTCGAACTTAAATTCCGTAGTGATCGTGAAGATCGTAGGGTCCGGCAGGAAGGTGATTAATGTTCCGGTGGCCTTCTTGGCTTTGACTTCGCCAATTACGTCAAGCTTTTGAGTCGTTTTGCCTTTGGCGAAGGCCATGTGATAAACCTTGCCATCGCGCGAAACTTCCACTTTGAACCACTCGGAAAGCGCGTTGGTGCACTTCGCGCCGACCCCGTGCAAACCGCCGGAGTACTTGTAGGCGCCTTGCCCAAATTTCCCCCCGGCGTGCAGGTTTGTCAGAACCAGCTCGACTGCCGGCATTTTCCATTTCGGATGGATGTCGACCGGAATTCCGCGGCCGTTGTCTCGGATCGAGATGCTTCCATCAACATGGACGGTGACTTCGATCTTGTCGCAGAATCCGGCCAGGTGTTCGTCGATCGAATTATCGACGACCTCATAAACCATGTGGTGCAAACCGCGCTCGTCCGGGTCTCCGATGTACATACCCGGGCGTTTTCGGACTGCTTCCAACCCTTCAAGTTTGTCGATCTGCGCAGCGTCGTATTTCTGCGCTTTATTAACGCTCGAAGGCGCGCGTTGACGATTTTTGTCGTCGGAATTTTCGTCGTCTGGAATGCGGGCGACGGCGGCTCGGGGTGGCATCAAAAGAACGTAGCCATAAGCGATCGAAAAACAACAAATAATCTCGTGGTTTTCAGGCGGTTATTTCCGCTAGGGGTTGGAGGCGCGATGCACCAAAAGCCCATGATATTGTGGTTGGGGGTGTCGACTTATTCACATGCTTTTTTGCCACCTTGACCAGCCTGTTTTGTGCTTCGAAAATGTCGCCTTTTCATGCGCCTACAAACCCTCGCTGAAGCACGCTGGATCCTCGCGATCTTGGTGCTTCTCGCACTCGTTAGTCTGTTTTTCAGCGTCTGGCCGGGTCTGCTTTTCCTGATCCTGATCGTCTACACCCTGTACTTTTTCCGTGATCCGGAACGCAGCGTTCCGGACGACCCGAACGTCATCCTGGCCGCCGCGGACGGAACGATTACTGACATCATTGAAGTCGATGAGACGGACGTTTTGAAAACCAAGACGCGACGCGTTGGCATCTTTTTGTCGATCTTCGACGTCCATACCAATCGATCTCCCGTCGCCGGTCGCATAATTTTCCGCCAACATCGCGAGGGTTTGTGCGTCGATGCGCGCCGGGCGGATTGTTCGGAGAAAAACGAAGCGATGACGTGGGCGTTCGAGAACCCACGGGTGACCATTGTGGTTCGTCAGCTGACCGGTGCTATCGCCCGACGCATTGTCGCCTGGGCGGATGCCGGGGACGAACTTAAGCAAGGGGAGCGCTTCGGAATGATTCGCTTCGGCTCGCGAACGGAACTATACTTGCCGCTCGCCGCCACCGTGTTGGTGAGAGTGGGCGAACATGTTGCCGGCGGATCGACAATTATCGCGCGTCTCCCTGATTGATGAACGAACAGCCGGCAAAAATCTATCTCCTGCCGAATTTGATGACGGCGGGCAATCTGTTCTGTGGATTCACCGCCACGCTGAAAATTTTGGAAGGGGCACTGCTCCAAAGCGCGAACGCGGATGCGGCGGCGGATCTTTTTCATGAGGCGATCTGGTTCATCCTGGGAGCGTTCGTTTTCGATTTTCTCGACGGTCGGCTGGCGCGGCTTGGTGGACACGATTCGGCATTTGGGCGTGAGTTTGATTCCCTGGCCGACATCGTTTCGTTTGGTGTAGCGCCCGCTCTCCTGGTTTATCGAATCGTTCTTCAGGAGTTTCGCACCGCCTGCTGGATCATCGCCCTGGTTTATCTTTGCTGTGGAGCGCTGCGTCTCGCGCGATACAACACCGTGTCCGCGAGTCGCGAACGGGAATCGAACGGCGTCAGGGAAAAAAATTTCACAGGCTTCCCGATTCCTGCGGCAGCCGGGCTTATAGCGTCCATCACGCTATTCATGCTTTGGCTTACCGAAGGGGAACATCACCTCGGCAAGTGGAAATTCGTTTTGCCACCATTGCTGGTTTTCCTTTCGTTTATGATGTTTAGCAGGTTCCAGTATCCGAGTTTCAAGGCGATTAATTGGAAGACTAAAAGATCGATCCCAAAGTTCCTGGTCATTTTTCTCATTCTGATTCTCACCGCGCTCAATTACCAATGGATGCCAGCGGTTCTGTTTCTCGCCTATTTATTGTACGGTTTTCTTCGCCCCTGGCTTTCGCACGAATGGCGACGTGAGATTGAGGAAGAGATTGGCGAGGAAGGGTCAGACGAACCGACCGAGCAGACGTCGTGAGACAGGCTCTTCGGTAGAGGCGGTCTGCGACCGCCGTCGGCGCTCATAGAGCGCCGCTACAATTTATTGAGCCGCGCGATAATCTCCGGATCGCGAACGTCGACCCAGTCCCCGGAAAGCTCGAGCGCCTTGACCGCCCGCCCGGGCCCGGCCTTTCCGGATTGAGCAAGCTCCCGAATGGCGTCCGTCAATTCGTATTCGCCACGCGGCGACGGCTTTAATTTTCTGGTGAAATCGAAGATGCTTGGCCGAAACGCATAGAGACCGGCGTTGTACCAGGGGCTTGTGGACTCGCCCGGTTTCGGTTTCTCGCGAAGATCGACCAGGTTCATTTGCTCGTTCACGAAAACCGCACCGCCTTTGGTCACGTCCTCTCCACGAATCACGCTGATGAGCGCTTCGACGTCGGCCGGAAGCTCGACGATGCGTTTGTAATTCTCCGGCGTGACCAGAATGTCGCCGTATCCCAGGAGAAATGGGCCGCTGCCGACAAAATTTCTCGCCAGCTCGACAACACGCCCCGTTCCGTCCTGGGTCGCCTGCGTTGCGTACTGAATGCCGATCTTGTACGCGGAACCGTTGCCGAAAAAATTCTGTACCGTTTCCGCGCGGTAACCGACGATGATCAGAAATTCAGCAATGCCGGCGTCACGCAAACCTTCGACGATGTGTTGGAGCACCGGTTTGCCGCGCACCTCGAGCATCGGCTTGGGAATGTCGGCGGTCATTTCGCGCATCCGCGTTCCGCGGCCGGCTGCCAGCAGCACCGCCTTATCAATCCTCGACATGACTAACTCACTGATCTCCTCTCCCTCAGGGAGAGGACTGAGGTGAGGGTTTTGGAACGGACGGTTCCGCCCAAAGCGATTTCTCGGGATCGATCGCGTATATGATTAAATTCAAGACTCCGTCCACGTCCTCGAGGACATCGCTATTACTGAATCGCAGAATGCGAACGCCTTTTTCGTAAAGCTCAAGTTCGCGGTCCAAGTCATCCTCGCGTTTCAAATCATAATAGTGTCCCGATCCATCAAGCTCAACGGCGAGCTTTGCCTCTTCGCAGTAGAAGTCCAATATTCGATTTCCGAGCGGATGTTGTCGCCGAAACTTGAAGCCAAGAAGCTCGCGGTTGCGTAGATGAAACCATAGGCGCCTCTCTGCATCGGTTGGTCTCTTACGAAAGCTACGCGCCTGACGAACGCTCATACTTACCCTCACCTTAATCCTCTCCCAATGGGAGAGGAAAGAAAAGCCTGTCGAAGGTAGTGCCTAATTCGGGACACTGCCCCGTCGAACGTATTTCCGTTTCAATCAAAATTCGAATTTTGAAATCCGAATATCGAAACAAATCCGAAGTCGGAATGATCCAACAGCCGCGAATTCCGTTCGACGTTATTTTGATATTCGTGCTTGTTTGAAATTCGGACTTCGAGCTTCGGATTTCTAACCGCAGGTTAGGATTTTCCTTCCTTCGTCATTGCGGTTTTGTCCGGTGGGACCATCAACGCCGGAAGATCGAGCTGTTTAATCGTCTCGCTCACCTTCGGTAGATCGTCAGTCTTGATCTGGGCCCACTTCTTCAATTGCTCGTCGAGTTGACCGCTCAATTTCTGGAAAACCTCGATCTGGGACGCAGTGGGAGGGTTACTGTCGCCCGCATCGACCAAATGGCTGAAGGCATCAAAGCGTTCGTTCAGCATGCTCGGAAAAGCGAGGTTCGCCTCCGACCCTTTCATGTTCACTTGAATCAATTCCTTTTCGACGTCCGACATTTTCTGGTCGAGGCCGTCCGCGGCCGTGAGCGCGCCTTTTAGTTTGTCATCGTCTCCGAATCGGTAGTGAAGCGTTTTGATCTGCGCTTTGATGTCGCGAATCTCGTTGACTGCCTGGTGCAGTTGCGAAATCCGATCATTTACCTGGGTGGACAGGGCAAACTGTTTCTGTAACGCCGTCTCCGAGCCTTTGTTCCGGGGATCGATCACCACTTTCAGCGGGACAGTCTGCGATTTGCCGGCGACCGTCACCTTTACCTGGTAATCACCGGGCAACGCCAGCGGCCCCTCTGGCCCATTGCCTGAATAAAAGGCCCCCGGAATCTGGACCGGATCGTTGTAGCGCAAATCCCAGGCGAATCGATTCATTCCTTCTTTGGCAGGAATCGTCTTCACGCGTTCGACCCGATCCGGCCATTCCGGTGGTTGCTCGCCTTCCTTTTTTTCCTTGCTCGATAAATGCCTAACGACTTTGCCCGTCGAGTCGAGAATGTCCATTGTCACTTCGCCCGACGGCGCCGTCTTGAGGTAATAATCGATCATTGCGCCGGCCGGTGGGTTATCCCCGACAGGTTGGCGTTTGTCGAATTCCTCCGGGTAATGCAGGCGCAATGCGGTTTCCGGTTGATACAAAATGAAATCGGCATTCGAGGATTGCGCGCTCACCTGACGAAGCGGCGTGATATTGTCCAAAACCCAAAATGATCGGCCGTGGGTGGCGACGACGAGATCGTCGTCCTTTACCACCAAATCATGAATGGGCGACTGCGGCAGGTTCAACTGCAACGGCTGCCAGTGGGCGCCGCTGTCGAACGAAACGTAAACGCCGAGTTCGGTGCCGGCATAGAGAATCTCCTTTTTCTTCGGATCTTCGCGCACGGCGTGCACATACGCGCCATTAGGAATTCCGTTCGTTATTGAGGTCCACGTCTTGCCAAGATCGGTCGTTTTGAAGATGTAAGGCTTGAAATCATCGAGCTTATGTCGATCTACCGCCGCGTATGCAGTCTTCCCGTCGCTCGGCGACGCTTCGATCAAATCCACCGTGCTCCACTCCGGCATTTTCGGGCTGACGTTGCTCCAATGGGCTCCGTCATCGGTGCTGACATGAATCAGTCCGTCATCAGTTCCGGCCCAGAGCGTGCCTTTATCGACTGGCGACTCGGCTAGCGCGAAAACCGTGTCGTAATACTCAACCGACGTGATGTCGTTGGTGAGGGGACCGCCGCTCGGTTGCTGTTTTGTTTTGTCATTGCGGGTGAGATCGCCGCTGATCTGGGTCCAGCTTTGGCCGTGATCGGTTGACTTAAAAACGCACTCCGCCGCGGTGTAGATGACGTCCGGATTGTGCGGCGAAAGCATCAGGGGCGATACCCACTGAAACCGATGAACCAGATCGACCGCGCCGTGTCCGGAGTTGTCTTGTGGCACAGGGCTAATGTCCTGATCGTCTTCCTTCGTTTTGTTGTAACGAACGACGTAGCCCTCGCTGTTCGAGTAAATGATGTGCCAGTCGCGCGGATCGGGAATCACGAAACCGCATTCGCCATCGCCCGCCTGATACCAATCCTGGGGTCCGATGACGCCGGAATCGGTACGGCTTGCGATGCAAATGTTCGAGTTGTCCTGCTGCGCGCCGTAAATGTGATAGGGAAAGGCATTGTCGACCGCGACGTGATAAAACTGCGCGGTCGGTTGATTATTTTGCGTCGTCCAGCTTTTGCCACCGTCAATCGAGATCGCAACCCCGCCATCGTTCGCGTTCCCAATGCGCTGAGGATTCGTTGGATCGATCCACAAACCGTGGTGATCGCCGTGACGCGCGGGGAGGAGATTGAATGTCTTGCCGCCGTCGACGGATTTGAACGCGCCGGTGTTCAACACGTAAACCGTGTCGGCCGATTTTGGGTCCGCGTAGATATTGCTGAAATACCATGCGCGTTGGCGGAAACGGCCGTCATCATTGATTCGCGACCACTTTTGGCCCGCATCGTCGGAGCGATAGATTCCGCCTTCCTTTGCTTCGATGATCGCGTAAATGCGGTTCGAATCCGCGCCCGAGACCGACACCCCGATGCGCCCAAGAATTCCTTCGGGCAAACCGTTACCCTCCAGTCGGGTCCAGGTTACGCCATTGTCTTCCGATCGATAGAGTCCGCTCCCAGGCCCGCCACTTGAGAAAAACCACGGTTGACGTCGTGCCTGCCACAATGCGGCAAAAACAATGTTCGGGTTGTGCGGATCGAACACAACGTCAATGCCACCGGTATTTTCGTCTCTGAACAAAACATTCGTCCAGGTCTTGCCGCCGTCGGCCGTGCGGAAGATTCCGCGCTCCTTATTCGGACCGAAAGCGTGACCAAGCGCAGCCACCAGCGCAATATTCTCGTTCCTTGGATCGACAATCACCGCTCCGATTTGACGCGTGTCCTTCAGTCCGACGTTTTTCCAGGTCTTGCCGGCGTCGATCGATTTGTAAACGCCGGTGCCGTAGGTCGTGTTGCCGCGAATGGCTGCTTCGCCAGTCCCTACATAGATCACATTATGGTCCGACGGCGCGACCGCGATGGCGCCGATCGATGAGATGTCTTCCTTGTCGAACAGAGGCGTCCAATTCTGTCCGGCGTCCGTTGTTTTCCAAACACC
>Ga0187777_10001687_pt1 | contig 14274 bp, 13 predicted proteins | sample 1015_Q2_SP5_10_M_FD_132416 | JGI IMG/M metagenome (GOLD analysis project Ga0187777, IMG submission 132416) | Tropical peat soil microbial communities from peatlands in Department of Meta, Colombia - 1015_Q2_SP5_10_MG | ecosystem: Environmental > Terrestrial > Soil > Wetlands > Peat | place...
CCCGCGTCGACCCGGAAGTCGGCACCCGTGATCATCTCCGAGTCGTCCGAGGCCAGGAAGACCGCGGTGCGCGCGTAGTGGCGCGGGCTCGGCAGCTCGCCCATCGGCACCATGCGGCGGAAGTCGATCGGGCCGCTGCGCCGCTCGGGCTCGGCACGGCCCCACGCCACCGCGCGCTCGATGCCCTCCTCGCGATCCGTCGCGGTCGGAGTGAGGCTGTTGACGCGGATGCGGTGGCGGACCAGATCCATCGCGGCGGCCCGGGTGAAGTTGAGCAGGCCGCTCTTGCTGGTGCAGTAGGCGATGTTGCCGGCCTGCCCCTGGTGCGCCGCCGTGGAGGCGATCACGATGATGGAGCCCGGCCGCCCCTGCTCCACCATCAGGCGCGCGACGTGCTTGGTGCAGAGGAAGGTGCCGGTGAGGTTGACCGCGAGCTGACGGGTCCAGCGGTCGACCGGCATCTCGAGCACGCTCAGGCCGCCCAGGATGCCCGCGTTGTTCACCAGGACGTCGACGCCGCCGTAGCGCCCGCGCACCTCCGCCACCGCGGCGGCCACCTGCGCCTCGTCGGTCACGTCGCAGGTGATGCCGAGCGCCTCACCGCCACGGCCCGCGATCCACTCCGCGCACTGCCGCGCGTTGTCCGGGGAGAGATCGAGGCAGGCCACGCGCGCCCCCTCGTCGGCCAGGCCCTGCGCGATGCCGGCGCCGATGTTGGGGCTGGTGCCGGTGACGATCGCGACCTTCCCGGCGAGCCTCACGCGGGCCCGATCACGGTCGAAACGTCGCGAAGCACTTGTTGGAGTTGAACGACCACGTCTCGACGAAGTCGCACTCGTCCGGCTTGCGGCCGAGCGCCTCCATCGCGCCCGCCAGCATGTACCAGTTGAGCATCTCCTGCTGCCCCGACTCCTCGATCGCGGCCAGCTCGGTGCCGCGCCAGGTCTCGTAGTCGCCGACCCGCAGGGCCTCGTAGAGGCGGCGGTCCGCCGGGATGTCGGGGTAGAGCTGGTAGTTCTTGTCGGTCAGGAAGGCGTGCGACCAGCTCGACGAGGCGATCAGGGCCACGCGCCACGGGCTCTCGCGCAGCGCCCGCGCCGTGGCCGCGCCCACCTCCATGCAGCGGCGCGGCGTGGGCGACGGCGGATCGAGATCGGCCTCCGCGATCGGGCTGGCGAGGCTCGACCGGAACCCGCGCTGGGCGATGACGCGGCGGCCGTAGCAGTTCACCTGGAACGGCAGCACCGGGTACGGGAAGCCGACCCGCTCGTAGTCGAGGAACATGATCGTGTTGAGGAAGGCGTGCGCGAGCCCCTGGTGATGGAGCGGCTTGTAGGCGTACGCCACGTCCACCCCCTGCTCGAGGAGCCGACCGGCGAGGTACTTGCCGGCCTCCCGGTGCCCGCGGATGGAGAACACGGTGTCCGCTCTCTCGCCCCATACGTTGGGTTTGGACAGATCGCGCCGGCCGTGGCGCGCCTCGATCTCGTCGTAGGCGAGCACGCAGAACGGCGGGATGATGTCGGCGGTGAAGTTCTCGTGCTGGTCGTCGCCCCAGATCAGCACCAGGTCGGGCCGGAAGTCGTCGAGGAGCTTGCGGGCGTGGCGGAAGTGCTGGACCAGCGTGCGCCGGTGCCCGGCCGCGGAGGCGGCGCCGCCGTCGTCGCCGTATTCGCGCCGCATCGGCTCGGGCCAGCTGCGGGGATCGCGCCGCTCCGGGGGCAGTCCCGGATCGGCCAGCACCGCGCGCAGGATGTCGGCCATGTTGGCGTCGAGGCCGATGAGGGGCGGATAGTGCGTCACACCGAGACCGAGGATCTCACCCATGCCGGAGCCTCCTGGAAGACTGCGTCTTGGCCGATCGTAGGCGCCGGGGCGCGGAAGTCAAGATGCCCCACGCGCCGGCGTGCTCACACGCTGATTCCCCAGAGCCACTTGGCGAGCAGACCGACCACGTAGCTGATCGCCACCGCCCCCGCGATGATCGCCAGGTTCAGCGCGATGCGCCGCTTCATGTCCATGCCGGAGAGGAACGCGAGGATCGCGGAGACGACCACGATGACGACGCCCGCCACCAGCAGCGAGGGCAGCAGGCTCCGGGCGCCGAAGGCCACCGGCAGCACCGGCACCACCGCGCCGAGCACGTAGCTGGCCCCGACCCAGATCCCCGAGACGATCGGCGAGCCCGCGGCCTCCCCGCCCGGCTCCGGCTCGCCGAGGAACTGCCGGCGCCGCGATTCGGTGTCCTGGACCTCCGCCTCCGAGCTGCTGGCGAGGTAGGCGCCGGCGCCCATCGAGAGCGCGCCGGCCACCGCCACCATCAGGCCCGCGATCAGCACCGTGCTCGCCTCGGCGAAGGCCCCGAAGAACCCGCTGACCGCCCCCAGGATCTCGACGAGCCCGTCGTTGAGCCCGAGGAAGATGTCGCGGATGCGCTGCGGACTGACCTGCCGGCCGCCGCTCTCCGCCATCACCACCGTGTCCTCGTGCTTGAACTCGTCCTCCAGGATCTCGCGGACCGCCGCACCCAGCGGCCCGTGCTCGTATCGCTGCCACACCGCCAGGTACTTGCGCACCCCGAAGACCTCGATGGCCTCGAGGATCAGGTGGATGCCGGGCGCGCCGAGCACGCGGGCCAGCCCCACCAGCCACCGGAGCTTCAACCGGCGGCCGAGATCGAGCATCGGGATCTCGAGGCCGAAGAACTTCTGCCAGAACTCGTAGTGGCGCGTCTCGATCGGGATCAGCTGCTCGAGGACCGACTGGAGGGGGCCCGTCGCCACGCGCTGGAGCGCGCGGTAGAGGGAGAGGTCGAACAGCTCGTCGAGGACGAGCCGACGACCGAGCCGCGCGTCCGCGGTGGGGACGTCTTGCATGGGAGTCATTATGTTATACACTCCGGGCGCGCGTGCCATTCCGCGGAAGGAGGCGTCCATGCGATTCACCTGGTTCAACCTGATGCCCTGGCCGTATCTGCCCGACGACTTCCGGGAGAAGAACCGCTCGGTCTGGGTCGACATCCCGAGCAAGCTCTACGACCCGCGGAAGGGGCACTTCGTCTACCACCAGTACATGGACCAGCTCGAGTACGCGGAGACCCTCGGCTTCGACGGCATCGGGTGCAACGAGCACCACCAGAACGGCTACGGGCTCATGCCCTCGCCCAACCTGATCGCGGCCGGTCTGGCCCGCCGGACGAGTCGCGCGGCGATCTGTGTCATCGGCAACTCGATCGCGGGCTACAACCCGCCGATCCGGGTCGCCGAGGAGTTCGCGATGCTCGACGTCATCTCGGGCGGGCGGCTCGTCGCCGGATTCCCGGTCGGCACCCCGATGGACACCAACTTCTGCTACGGGCAGATCCCGGCGCTGACCCGCGACAAGTACAAGGAAGCGCACGACATGATCATGAAGGCGTGGGCCGAGGACGAGCCCTTCGCCTTCGACGGCAAGTACAACCAGCTCCGCTGGGTGAACTGCTGGCCCAAGCCGATCCAGAAGCCGCACCCGCCGATCTACATCCCGGGCGGCGGCTCCATCGAGACGTGGGACTTCTGCCTCGACTACGACTACAACTATTCCTACCTGTCCTTCTACGGCTACCTGCGCGGCAAGTCGCTGCTCGACGGCTACTGGGAGCGGGTGGCCAAGCGGGGCAAGGACGACTCGCCGTACCGTGCCGCGTTCGCCCAGATCATCTGCGTGGCCGACACGGATGCGGAGGCCGAGGAGCTCTACGCCGAGCACTGCCTCTACTTCTTCAACCGGTGCCTGCACGTCTTCCCGCCCTTCGCGGATCCGGCGGGCTACCGCACGGTGAACACGATCAAGTACGGCGCGCTCTCGCAGCTCCGGCTCGAGGCGCAGAAGATCATGGCCAACCTGACGTGGAAGCAGCTCGTCGACGAGCGCTTCATCATCGCGGGCAGCCCCGAGACGGTGCGCCAGCAGCTCGAGGAGTGCATCAAGGGGCTCCGGATCGGCCACCTCTTCTGCCTGCTCCACACCGGCAACATGCCGGACTGGAAGACGCGCCACTCCACCAAGCTCTTCGCGGAGAAGGTCATGCCGCAGCTGCGCGACATGTGGCCCGAGTGGAAGCACGACGAGCGGTGGTGGATCCACCCGATGGAGGAGCGCCTGCATCCCGACGAGATGCAGCCCGGCGCCGAGAAGCCCGGGCAGACGTGGCCGGAATGAAAGCGAGGACGATCGAGACCAAGAAGGGCGCGCGCTGCCGGGTGCTCGAGGGCGGCAGCGGCCTGCCCGTGGTGTTCTTCCACGGCGCGGGCGGGCTCCTCGCCGACAATCCGTTCCTCGATCAGCTCGCCGCGCGCTACCACGTCTTCGCGCCCGAGCTGCCCGGCTACGGTGAGTCCACCGGCGAGGACCTGCTGGAGGACATGCTCGACTTCACCCTCCACGGCTGGGACGTGGTGTCGGCCCTCGGGCTCACCACCCCGCACCTCGTCGGCCACTCGATGGGGGGCATGATCGCCGCCGAGATGGCCGCGATCGCGCCGCACGACCTCGGCAAGCTCGTGCTGGTCGACGCGGCCGGACTGTGGATCGACGAGCATCCGATCCCGGACATCTTCGCCCTGCTCCCGGGCCAGCTCGTCGAGCTGCTCTTCCAGGATCCCGTCAAGGGGCAGGCTCTCCTGACCGGCGGCGTGGACTTCTCCGACATGGAAGCGTTCAAGGAGTTCTACCTGGGCCAGCAGCGCCGGCTCGCGATGGCCGGCAAGATCCTCTTCCCGATCCCGAACCGCCGCCTCTCCAAGCGCCTCTACCGCGTCACCGCTCCCACCTTGATCCTCTGGGGCGCCAACGACCGACTGATCGTGCCCGCCTACGCGCGACGCTGGGCCTCGCTGATCGCGGGCGCGCGAGTCGAGATGGTTCCCGACGCCGGGCACATGCTCCCCTACGAGCAGCCGGCGGCGATGGTCGGCGCGGTCTCTCGCTTCCTCGGATGAGCGGATCCCATGGCGACGGGCACGGCGACGGCCACGGCGACGGCTGGATCGGGCGCCCGCTCAAGCGACGGGAGGACCACCGGCTCCTGACGGGGACCGGCGCCTACGTGGACGACCTGCAGCCTCCGGGCTGCCTCCACGTGGCGCTGCTCCGCTCCCCGCACGCGCACGCCCGCCTCGTCCGACTCGACGTCGAGGCCGCCCGGCGCGCCCCGCGGGTGCGGCTGGTGGTGACCGGCAGCGACACCGCGCACCTGGCGCCGATGCCGGTGAACCGGCTCATGCCCGACATGCGCGTGCCGCCGCATCCGATCCTGGCCCAGGGCCACGTGCACGCGACCGGCGTCGCGGTCGCCGCGGTGGTGGCCGACGACGCCTACGCGGCGTACGACGCGCTCGATCTGATCGCCGTCGAGTACGCGCCCCTGCCCGCGCTGCCGGAGGCCGAGGCGGCGCTCGCGAAGGGAGCGCCCGCGCTGTTTCCGGGCGTGGAGGGCAACCGCGTGCTCCACCGGACCCTCCGCGAGGGCGATGCCGTCACGGCGTTCGCGGCGGCGGCCCACGTGGTGCCGCTCCGCGTGGCCCAGGCCCGCGTCTCCGCGGTGGCGATGGAGCCGCGCTCGGTCCTGGCCACGTTCGACCGCGCGGCCGAGGAGCTCACGATGTGGGTCTCCTGCCAGGCGCCCTTCCGCATCCGGGCCGAGGTCGCCCGGCTCCTCGGCCTGGCGGAGAGCCAGGTACGGGTGATCGCCCCCGACGTGGGCGGCGGCTTCGGCGTGAAGACCGGCCCCTACCGCGAGGACGTGCTGCTCGCCTGGCTGGCCCATCGTCTCGCGCGACCCGTGAAGTGGGTGGCCACGCGGCGCGAGGACCAGGCCACCACCAACCAGGCGCGCGGATCGGTCTGCGAGGGCGAGCTGGCGCTCGACGCCGGGGGCCGCATCCTGGGTCTGCGCGCGCGCATCGCCTCGCCGCTCGGCTCCTCGCTGATGAACGCCGCGGCGGGCTCGCCCTGGAACCACGCGCGGCTGCTCCCCGGGGCCTACGTCGTGCCGAGCTGCGACATCACGGTCTCGGGCGCCGTGACCACCTCCGCGCCGGTCGCCGCCTATCGCGGCGCGGGCCGGCCGGAGGCGTGCTTCTACATCGAGCGGCTGATGGACACGGCGGCCCGCGCGCTCGGCGTCGACCCGGCCGAGCTGCGGCGCCGCAACCTGATCCCGCCCGAGCGCTTCCCGTTCCGCACCGTCACCGGGCAGAGCTACGACTCGGGCGACTACCCGCAGGCGCTCGCGCGCGCCCTGGCCGCCGCGGACTACGACGGGCTGAGGCGCCGGCAGGCGGAGCGGCGGGCGCGGGGCGAGGTCGTCGGCGTGGGCGTCGTCTCCTACGTCGAGCCGTGCGCGCTCGGTTGGGAGAGCGGCAGCATCCGCGTGGAGCGCTCCGGGCGCGTCACCGCGATCACCGGGTCGAGCGCGCACGGGCAGGGGCACGAGACCACGTTCGCGCAGGTGGTGGCCGATCACCTGGGCGTGACCCCCGACGAGGTGACGGTGCGCCACGGCGACACGCGCTCCGGCCCGGAGGGCTTCGGCACCTTCGGCAGCCGCAGCGTCGCGCTGGGCGGCGGCGCGCTGGTGCGTGGCGCGGTGGAGGTGCGCGACAAGGGCCGGCGGATCGCCGCGCGCCTGCTGGAGGCCGCGCCCGAGGACGTGCTGGGCGTCCCGGGCGGCTTCCAGGTCGCCGGCGTGCCCGACCGGCGCGTGGCCTGGAAGGAGGTCGCGGCCGCCGCCTACGCGGGCGGCCACGCGCTGCCGCCCGGGGACACGCCGGGCCTCGAGGCCACGATGTACTTCCAGGCCGAGGCCGAGGTGTGGAGCTACGGCGCGGTGGTCTGCGCGGTGTCGATCGCGCGCGAGACCGGCGAGCTCACCATCGAGCGGCTCGTCTGGGTCGACGACGCGGGCACGATCATCAACCCGCTGCTGGCCGAGGGCCAGCTCCACGGCAGCCTGGCGCAGGGGCTCGGCCAGGCTCTGATGGAGGCGATCGTCTACGACGGCGACGGGCAGCTCCTGACCAGCACGCTGATGGACTACGCGATCCCGCGGGCCGACGATGTCCCGCCGCTCACCCTCGAGAAGATGCACACCGGCACTCCCCGCAATCCGCTCGGGGCCAAGGGCCTGGGCGAGGCCGGCTGCATCGCGATCCCGCCCGCGCTGGTGAATGCCGCGGTCGACGCGCTGGCCCCGCTCGGCGTCACGCACGTGGACATGCCGCTGGGCCCGGAGCGCCTGTGGGCCGCGCTCGACGGAAGCGCGGCGCGCCGGCCGCGCCCGTGAGCGCGCGGGGCCGTACGCCGACGCCGGCGGGCTAGGCGGCCGGGGCGCCGCCGGTCGCGCGCTGGCGCACCCGCGCTGGATACCAGCGCGTGAACCAGAACGCGAACGCGAGCACCGCGATCGAGGCCGCGACGTCGACCCGGACCGGGATGGCCGGCACGTACTCGGCCGCCGCGTCGGCGGCCACGAGCACCGCGAAGGCCAGCCCCCACACGCTGGAGATGATGCGGTTGGTGACGATGAAGACCGGCAGGGCCCAGAACTGCTCCGGCACCTGCTCACGCGCGTACTGCAGCGTGAAGGGCCGACCGATCGCGAGGGAGACGACGACGATCGCGAGGAGCCCGGCGTCCACCGCGAGCCGTACCGTGGCCACCGTCCACTGCGGCGCCGCGATCAGCGTGTAGCCGGTGAGCGCGCCGAAGAGCACGAGGGTTCCGATCTCCAGGACCTTGATCGACTCGCCGCGGACCCACATGCGAACGCCGAGCAGCGCGGAGACCACGAGCGCTCCGACGAGGCCGGCGACCGGCGAGACGAACCGCATCAGCACGAAGAACACGATGAACGGGGAGAGCCCGAGAAGGATGCTCATGACGTTGTCCTCGCCCCGGTGACGAGGAGCCTCATCAGCTCGCCCCGCACCGTCTCGAAGCTGCGCTCGGCGGGCAGCTTGCCCACCAGGTGCAGCATGACGAGCCCGTGCATGCCGGACCAGAAGGCCAGGCCCAGCAGCTCCGGGTCGCCGTGAAAGATGCCCGCCTGCACCAGCCGCTCGAGCGACGCGCTCATGGTACGCCGCGCTCGCGCGCCGGCGCGGACCAGCTCCGGATAGCGGTCGGGATCGGGCTGTGTCACGTCGAACATCAAACGGTAGGCATCGGGATCGGCAAGGGCGAAGCGCACGTACGCCGCCCCGACCGCCTGGCCGGCCGCGCCGGGATCCTCGCCGGCCTGCGCGGCGGCCTGCTCGAGCGCTTCCGCGAAGCGATCGAACGCCGCGGTCCGCACCGCGGCCAGGATCTCGTCCTTGTTCCGGAAGTAGCGATACGGAGTCATCGGGCTGCAGCCGAGCGCGTCCGCGAGCTGGCGCATGCTGACCGCGTTGCGCCCCTCGGTGGCGAAGCGGTGCCGGGCGACCGCGCAGAGCCGCGCCCGGAACTCCTCCACCTGCTCGGCCGACAGGCTTCTCGGCACCGCGTCAGGCTCCGGGCGGGACCGCGCGTGGGAACTCGCGCACGTACTTGAAGAAGCGCGCGAGGTGCCGGTCCGAGGCCACGAGCAGGCCCGGGCGGAACCGGATCGTGTCGAGCACCGGGGCGTCCTCGGCGAGCAGCCGCTGAACGAAGCCGCGCAGCATGTCGAGCCGGGGCGCCGCGCCCTCGCGTCCCGTCCCGTCGTCGCGGACGCCGTAGGCGTAGAATCCGAAGGCCTGGCCGTGCCGGATCGGGGCACCGGTGAAGAGCATGAACGTCTCGCCGCCGGCCAGGACCAGGTGCTGCGAGAACGTGTTGACCCCGGTGATGAGGCCATGCTGGAGGAACTCGGACGACTCGATGCGGTACTCGATGGAGTGGGGCCCGACGTGCACTGCGTCCGGCGCGACCGCGGGCAGCCCGTGCAGCGTGCGGAGGTGCTGGAAGTCGACGCCGTTGGAGATGCTGACCCAGGGGTCGAGCGCACGGGTCCCCCGGAAGTGGGTCTCGCAGATCAGGTCGCGCTCCTCCGCGCCCGGGATGCTCGGCACCGGGAAGGTGGGCGCCGGCCCGTTGAACGCCCAGATCAGCCCCCAGGCCTCCGCGCTGGGGTACGTCGGGATGCGCGCCCCCGGCGGAATGCGGTCGCCCGCTGGGATGTCCACGCAGACCCCCGAGCAGTCGAACCGCCAGTGGTGGTACGCGCAGCGGATCTGCCCGTCCACCACCTGGCCCACCGAGAGATCGGCGCCAAGATGCGGGCAGTAGGCGCCCTGCACCACCGCCCGGCCCTGCGGGTCGCGGTAAACCACGACCCGCGTGCCCAGGAAGTCACGGCCGATCACCCCGCCGGCGGGCACGTCGCTCGCAAGAGCGAGAGGGAACCAGGACTGGTGATAGGCCTCCGCCGACTCGTCCTTTGCTGCCTTCCGCGCCTCGGTCATCACGCTCATGTCTTGCCTCCTGGGGACACTGGCACTTGGGCTTAAATGGATTGACACTGTATATTTACGATGTAAGCACGTCAAGCTATTTTTCACGGCCGGGAGATCCCGCATGAGAACCATCGATATCCACGCTCACCTGGTGCCGCAGTCACTCTGGCAGGCCGCCGCGGCCGGACGCGAGTGGTACGGTTTCCGGCACGAGCCCGGCGACGGGCTCGGCACCTTCCTCGGCACCAACGGCAAGCGCACCGGGTTCACCTCGCCGAAGGTGAAGCTCACCCCCGAGGAGCGGATCCAGGACATGGACGCGCAGGGCGTGGACGTCCAGGTCGTCTCGATCCACACCCCGCTCTTCGGCTACCAGCTCGACCCCACCCAGGGCCGCGCGCTCGCACGCGAGGTCAACGACGACATCGCCGCGATGACCCGCCAGTGGCCGACGCGCTTCGCGGGCCTGGCCACCCTGCCCGTGCAGGACGTGAAGGGCGCGATCGACGAGCTGGAGCGCGCGGTCACCGTGCTCGGACTGAAGGGCGCCGAGCTGGACACGATCGTCAACGGGGAGAACTGGGACGAGCCGCGGTTCCTGCCGCTCTTCAAGGCCGCGGAGGCGATGGGGGCGGTGCTCTTCTTCCACCCGCAGCCGCAGCACAACTTCATGACCGAACGCGCCGGCCGCTACGGCCTCTTCAACAGCCTCGGTGTGATCGTGGAGGACGCGATCGTGGTCGCGGTGCTGATCCTGGGCGGCGTGCTCGAGGCCTGCCCCGGCCTCAAGGCGTGCATCGCGCACGGCGGCGGGCCCGCGTGCTATGCGATGGGCCGGCTCGACCGCGGCTGGCAGGGTACGCCCGCGGCTCGAGTCCACATCTCGCAGCCGCCGAGCACGTATCAGCGACGCCTCTACTACGACACGGTGGTGGGCAGTGAGGCGGCGCTGCGGTTCCTGCTCGACCAGGTCGGCGCCGATCGCGTGGTGCTCGGCAGCGACTGGCCGTTCGTGCCGTGGCATCCCTCGCCGGTCACGTGGCTCCGGGGGCTCGCGAGCATCACCGCGGAGGAGAAGGAGCAGATCCTCTGGCGTAACCTCGAGGCGCTACTGCGGCTCTAGCTAGCGCACGGGCCGGAACATCCCCTGCCGGTCCAGCTCCATCAGGGCCTGGGCGCCCGTGCTGAAGGTCGGCCCGCCGCCCGGGACCGCCGCGGACTGGATGGCCTCGAGCAGCTCCCGCTTGGTCGCGCCGTGCTCGATGGCGCGGCGCATGTGGGCGAGCACGCCCTCCTTGCGGCCCCGGAAGGCGAGGATGCCGATGATCACCATCTCGCGGTACTTGACCGAGAGCTCCTTGCCCTCGCCGATCGAGAGCTGACTCAGCGGCTGGCGCGCCCGCACGTACTCGGGATCCTCCTTGGCTACCCACTCCCAGAACGGGTAGCCGTAGGGATTCTTCGCCCCGCCCTTCGCTGCACCCGTCTTCGTCGCCCGCCGTGCGCTCATCTCCGCCTCCCGCTCAGGCCGCGAGGCCGAGCGCGCGCCCGGACTCCGTGACGAAGCGCTCGAGGCCCGCCGCGTCGAGGGTAGGCGGCAATCTCAGGATCAGCCGGTGAACGCCGGCCGCCGCGTACGCCTCGACCGTCGCCTTGTCCGGCACGTCCAGGATGGGCGGGGTCACGCTGATCTCGAGAGGGCCCAGCTCCGGTGGACGCTTGACCCGGGCCGCCGCCTCGTGGAGCGCGGTGACGCGCTTGCGGGTCTCCGCCACGTCGAGAGCGAAGCCGTACCAGCCGTGACCCCGGCTCACGGCCCGGCGATACGCCGGTGGCGTGCCGCCGCCGACCACGATCGGCACCGGCGCCTGCAACGGCCGCGGCATGGCCTGCACGCCCTCGAACGAGACGTAGGGCCCGTGGTGGGCCGGCTTCGGCTGGCTCCAGACCGCGCCCATCGCGGCGAGGTAGTCGTCGGACACGCGGCCGCGCTCCTTGAAGGGCGCGCCCACCGAGCGCATCTCCGGCTCGCACCAGCCGACGCCGAGCCCGAAGATCAGCCGGCCCTTCGAGAGGACGTCGAGGGAGGCGAGCTGCTTGGCGAGCACCAGGGCCTGTCGCTGCGGGAGGATGATCACCCCGGTCCCGAGGCGGACCCGCGAGGTGTGCGCGGCCAGGAAGGTGAGCGCGACCACCGGGTCGAGCAGGCGCATGTCGGGCGGCATCGGCCGTCCGGGCACCGGCGGATCCGGCAGCACCACGTGGTCGGCTACCCAGAGCGACTCGAAGCCCGCGGCCTCCGCGGCGCGGCCGACGCGCGAGGCCACGTCCGGATCGGCGCACGTGTTGAGGTTGACGCCGTGCAGCCCGAACTTCATCGCGGTCTTCCCCTGCGGGCTCATCGGCCGGGCGCCTTCATGCCGGCCAGGCGCTCGATGATCGTGAAGACCACGCTCGTGTCCTGCTCGCCGAGCCCGGCGGCCAGCGCGGCCTGCTGGTAGTGCTGGGCCAGGGTCGAGAAGGTCACCGGCACGTGCAGCTCCTTGGCGATCGTGTGGAAGGTCTCGAGGTCCTTGTTCATCAGCGTGACCTTGAAGCCCGGCTCGAAGTCGCGCGGGACCAGCGCGCGCGGGATGCGCTCGATGGCCTTGCTGCCGCCGCTGCTCGCCTTGACCACCTCGTAGATCGTCATCGGGTCGAGGCCCGCCTTCACCCCGACGACGAAGCCCTCCATCATGGCCGCGCTGTTCACGCACGCCATCATGTTGTTGATCGCCTTCACGGTGTTGCCGGCCCCGACCGGACCCACGTGAAAGACGTTGGGGCCCATCGCGCGCAGCACCGGCTCGGCCTGCTTGAGCGCGCCGGCGTCGCCGCCCACCATGATCGCGAGCGTGGCCGCCCGCGCGCCGGTGACGCCGCCGCTCACCGGCGCTTCGAGGAAGTGCACCCCGCGCGCCTTCGCCCGCGGCTCGATCTTCCGCGGCGTCGACGGCAGCACGCTGCTCAGGTCGATCAGGATGGTGCCCGGCCGGGCCCGCTCCACCAGGCCGCCCGCGTCCAGGTACATCGCCTCGACGTCCGGCGAGGCCGGCAGCGAGGTCAGCACCACGTCGGAGCGATCGACCACGTCGTGGACCGACTCGCCCCGACGGGCCCCGGCCCGGACCAGGTTCTCCATCGCCTTGGGATTGAGGTCGAAGACGGTCATGGCGAAGCCGGCCTTCAGCACGTTGCCCGCCATCGGGTTGCCCATGTTGCCGACGCCGATGAATCCGACCGAGTGCGCCATCTCAGGCCTCCTTGCCGGGCCGCGGCGTCACGTGGCCGCATTTCCCGCACGTTCGATGCGATTCGGTGCTGTAGAACTCCTCGTAGACGCGCGACACCGGATCCTCCCGCCAGTCCGCGACCCGCTTGACCGCCTCGTAGAGCGGGGCCCCGCACCCGGCGCAGTACCACTGGAAGCGGTCCTCCTCGCCGGGCCGCCGCTTCCGCTCCAGCACCAGCACGTAGGCGTCGGGGGCGAACCGGGGCGAGTGAGGCGTGCCGGCCGGGCAGTGCAGGATCTCTCCCTCGCGGATCGTGGCGACCTTCTCCTCGCCCTCCCGCGTGCGATAGTGCAGCGCCATGTCGCCCTTGATCATGTACATGACCTCGTCGCTCGGGTCGACGTGGAACTCGCTCCGCAGCTCGCGGCCGCGCGCCACGAAGGCGATCGAGTCCGGCGTCTGCCACAGCACGCGGACCGGGCTGGGCGCGCCCGCGATGGACTTCGTGATCTCCTCGAGGGCCAGGGCCCGCATCGGATCCATCGACGTACCTCCTCTGGGAACGCTTTCCCCGTGACCGCGCTCAGCGGAAGCGGGGGATCACCTGCTCGCCGAAGCACCGCATCGATTCCATGATCCGCGCCTGCGGCATGTACCCGTGGCTCAGCTGGCACAGCACGTGGCGCGCGCCCGCGTCGCGCAATGTCGCCACCTGCTCGGCCACCCGGCGGGGCGAGCCGTGGAGCGTCGCCACGTCGAGCGAGTAGCGGACCCCGTCCTCGTCCGAGATCCGCGGGTCGTTCCACGGGTTGATCCGTGAGGCGTCCACCGTGAAGTCGGCCGGGTTGTGGGCCGCGCGGGCGTGCACCATGTGGCGCCGGGTCGCGAGCAGGGCCGCGGCCAGCTCGTCCTCGGCCCGCGCGTCGCTCTCGGCCACGTGCACGAAGCGCCACACCGCGGCGTCGTCCCGCAGTCGCCGCCGGGTGGCCTCGTCCTCCGCGCTCTCCGCGAGCCCGGCCTCGTAGAGGGCCAGGCGCTCGGGCACGCGGGCCAGCGGGATGCGCGCGAGCAGGATCGGGGCCCCGCGCCGGCCCCACTCGCGCACCGAGCCGGCGGAGGAGGCGCTGCGCCAGATCGGCGGGTGCGGCCGCTGGCGGACCCGCGGGCGCAGCTCGGGCAGACGGAGCTGGTAGAACTTGCCCTCGTGGGCGAGCGGCGCCTCGGTCCAGGCGCGCACCATCACCTCGAGCGTCTCCTCCATCCGCTCCCGGCTGTCGTCGCTGCGCAGCCCGTAGCCCACGAACTCGTACTCGTTGAAGTTCGTCCCGTGCCCGACGCCCACGTCGAGCCGCCCACCGGAGAGATTGTCGAGCAGGGCGAGCTGCGTCGCGAGCCGGATCGGGTGGCGCAGCGCGAGCTGGATCACCGCGAAGCCGATGCGGATCCGCGATGTCCGCGCCGCCACCGCGCTCGCGAACGGGATCGGATCGCAGTAGACGCTCTCGCCCGTGAAGTTGTGCTCGGTGAGCCAGATCCCGTCGAAGCCG
>Ga0187777_10001688_pt1 | contig 14273 bp, 16 predicted proteins | sample 1015_Q2_SP5_10_M_FD_132416 | JGI IMG/M metagenome (GOLD analysis project Ga0187777, IMG submission 132416) | Tropical peat soil microbial communities from peatlands in Department of Meta, Colombia - 1015_Q2_SP5_10_MG | ecosystem: Environmental > Terrestrial > Soil > Wetlands > Peat | place...
CAAGTCAGGCCGGCCTTGAATCTTCAGAACTCGGTTTGCGTGAGATGTGGTAGGACATGATGCCTGTAATAAAGCTCCGACTTTCAATGCCGACGAAACCGACTCCCTTGAGAAGCTCGTCTAATTCACTTGGCGTATAGAAGTGCCGTATTGCGTCCGCGAAATAACGAACACATTTGATGCTGTCAGCAGAACTCCCGAATAGCTTCGCTGTAAACCATACCGAGAAACGCAAGTAGATCAGGTGTGGCACTTCGATAATGCGCAGTGCCGGGCGAAGCATATCATTATGGCAGAAGATGCCGCCGGGCTTTAGAACGCGGTGGATTTCCTTGAACACTCTTATAATCTCGAGATGACGCGAAGCGAATTGTAGCGTCACTGCATCGAACGAATTGTCGGCAAAGGGTAGCGCGTGGGCGTCACAGACGCGCGCGTGAATTGCCAGATCGCGCTCGCGAGCGCGGCGCTGACCTTCGGCAGTCATGTCCGCACTGCTGTCCACGGCATGGATCTCGAGCGTTGGATCCATCGCAAAAAGCCTCAGCGGAACATCGTGCGTGCCCGAACAAACGTCGAGCACGGTCGACCCGGGCGGCAGATATTTGTGGACTGCAGCGGCGAACTTCGTGCTCCATCGTGAACAGTTTCCGAGCGACGCGACCGCATTGCCTTTATCGTAATAGGCCGGCACGTCTCGAAATACTTCCGGGATCAAGGTCCGCCAGGTTTCTCCAAAAAGATTCGAACGACGATCTTCCCTTTTCAACAAGTCTTCGGAGATGCTCATCCGGGTTCTCTTCGAGGGTTAGTAGGGTCATAATAATACATAAGACATGAGGTTCGTGCTTACTTTATGCTGCGGTGGCCCCCGGCCCCGAGCGAAACGTTTGCTGGTGTATGTAAGTTATTGCCCGTTCATCCAGATTTTTCCGGTGACATTGAAGCCTCGAAGAATTCCCGGGACTTTTGTTTGGTTCCGCATCGCAATATCTGCTTCTGGCCGTTAGAGGGCATGTCCCTTGTACATAAATCTGGCTTCCCCTTTTTGATCTGAGACAAGACACGACCTTCGGATTTAGGCCAGTTTGCAGTCTGATCCGGAGGCGGCAACTGCTCCCCTCCGGATCCATCCAACTGAAGGCCTGGCCGAATCTTCACGATTTTCGGCCAGGGTTGTTTTTTGCCACGTGTCGAGGAGATTGATGGATCAGCAAAACATCAAAAAAACGAGCGGCATCAAACGTAATATTGTCCTCAAAGGACAACAAACGAGTCTAGCGCTGGAAGACGATTTTTGGCGCGGCCTGGATGAGATTGCTCACAACAGAAATATAACCGTGCCTGCGCTGGTGGAGCAAATCGATCGCGAGCGGGATAACGACAATCTATCGTCCGCAATTCGCGTATTTGTTTTCAACTATTTCAGGCACGCAAAGGCCGGACAGCTGGCGTCCTGCTCTGCTTAATTTATTGCGCATTTCGGGTCACCAAAAGCCGTGTTTCTTGACTTTGATCAACATATCGAACCTGCCGACGTTGCAAATAGCTCTCGCGGTTTCGGCAAGTTGCCGTGTAATGCATGCGAGAATAAAAACAGAGGAGACTGGTATGAAGGACGCGAAAGTTAAATTGACAGGGACCGTAATAATCAGCGGATCGATCGCGCTCTTGGTCGCAGGCGCGCTGTCCGTGCCTCTCTCCGGGCCGTCCAATGCCACGCCGCAATTTGCCCAGCAAACCAGTAAACCTTGCGGACAATGCCACGAGAATGCGGCGGGCGGCGGCAAACTCAAGCCGTTCGGCGAGAAATTCAAGGCGAATGGCAACAAGCTGTAGCTGCGGACACGTTCGTTCGCCGTCGGGAGCCTGTTCGCTCTGGATTGAATGAGGCTGCACACGGCTTGCGGGTCAGACATTAGGACGCGTGGCATGTCGCGCCGCGCGTACATTGTCGCGGCCGGGGTTTCACCGCGTCAGGGCTGCTGTGGCTGGACGTGGACAGAGTGGCTCGATGTCGTGCCCGTCCTTTGAGGCGCTCGATGCCGACGATTGATCGCCCCCGTAGCGTCGCACTTTACTATGCAACGCGCGATGGACAGTCGCGACGCATTGCCGAGCACATTTTCAGCCGTCTGGCAGAGAACGAAACGCTTGCCCCGCCGCAAGGCCTCGCGATGACGCCGCCGGCGTCGGCGGATCTGGCTGCGGCCTCGGTAATCGTACTTGTGGCCGCCGTGCGTTATGGCAAGCACTTACCGGAGGCGGATCGTTTTCTTGCGGCTTACCGATCGCTGGCTTCACCGCCGCCGCTGGCGCTGGCGTCAGTCAATCTCACAGCCCGCAAGCCCGCCAAGACGACAGCGAGTGGCAACGTTTATCTGCGCAAGATGATAGCGCGTCATCGCCTCGCGCCCTTTGTGGCTGTCGCCTTCGCCGGACGGCTCGACTATCGGCGCTACGGCTGGCTGGACCGGCAGATTATCCGCTTCATCATGCTGTTAACGCGGGGACCAACCGACCTGGAAACCAGCGTCGAATATACGTCTTGGCCGGCGGTCGACGAATTCGCGGCCCGCATCGCCGGGCTGTTGCGGCACGACTGATCCTCGATCGCCGGGTCACAGACCGCCGCGCTCGCGTTCCTGCACAGCCTCCGGCACCGAAGAGAACCACATCTGATAAAGATTCACAGGAACATGAAGGCGAAACACCACGTCCGCCATCGGCCCGCGTAACGCCGATTCCAGGCGCGAGCCTTTGCCGTTCGAATTAGGATCTTGCGGCGAGATCAACTAATTTTGGACCTCGCCAATCTGATCCTTGACCAACCAGCGGGTTAGATCACTGCTCGAGACAACTGCTAATACTTTTCCATTTTCTACGACCGGCAGATGCCGGATGCGCCGTTTTGTTACTACTTCCATAGCTTGATTAACCGTTGTTGTCGGCGAGATAGTGTAGAGATCTTTTGTCATGACATCGGAAACTTTTGTTTTGCTAGGATCGAGGCCTGCCGCCAAAACTTTGTTCAATGCATCGCGCTCGGTAAAAATGCCCACTAACCGGTCGCCAGCCATGACAATCAAGGCGCCAATTTTCTTGGCAGACATTGTCTGTACGCATGCGGTGATGAGCGTGTCGGGTTTAACTGAGTGAATCGCCCCGCGCTCAGGCAACAACGCATCCAAAGGCATTCGGCGCTTATCTCTAAATTTGGCGAAGTACACCAGAGTGATAAAGATCGCCACACACAAAAAGAAAGTGTAGAAGAATAGCTCTGTGACGCTTGTTAGCGTACGTTCTGACGGAGATGCTGCCAGCGCATTTGCTGAAAGCAATCCGAGCCCAGTGCTGCCACTCAGCATGTAATGAAGCTTGCTCATAGCGTTTCCCCTATAAGAATTGACGTCAAGCCTCCCATCATCGACGTCGATTTTTTTGGCGCGATTTTCATTTATGCCGCTTTGGTCTCCTCTTCCCATGGAGAGAATACGCGAACCAAAATAGAAAGCAGGATCAGCGGCACAAGAAGCACTACCCCGGCGGCCGCCAAACCCTCTCGTCCGAAGATTGGCGGGCGATAGGCAATCAAACCTTTTGCTGTTTTCGAAATTTCCTGACCGCCAATGACAACGTTGTAGCGCATCATTAACACCGCGAGCAGAACGAGGACTGCACTCCCGGTAATCCCAATAATCAGCGCTTTTCCACTCGTGCCGTACCAAATCATAAATGTGATGATGATGAGTGGCAGCACGGAGCCAATACCAAATTGCAATACAAAGAAGGGGATGATGAGCGGACCGGTGACGAACTCTAAAATGACATCGATGCCCTCACGCCCCCGATAAACAAGACTTAAAAATTCAACACCTTCGATGAGCAACGTAAACATCATAAAGCCCCAAAGGGCGTACGCCATGATTTTCATGCTTGCTAGATCGATTGGAGTCTTTCGTAATTTGCAGGAAATGACATAGAGAACGATAACGAAGGCAGTGCCGGAAATGACCGCGGATAGCAGAAATATGACTGGCATAAGATCGGAAGACCACCATTCGCGTGATTTTAAAGAGCCGAATACAAATCCAACATATCCATGCAGGCCGTGCGCGGCGGGAATTCCGATAACCGCTAGTGCGAATATCCATTTGCGATCATAACTCAATGCCTTCTCGGAAAGATCATCTGATCCGAGTGATAAAATGCTGTAAAACCAGCGCAACAATCCGGTCTGTTTTTTGGACTGATGAACGATTTGTGGTCGAAATACGAACCAGGTTTCTAACAGTAGCAAGATGATATAGAAGCCAGCTGCGTATCCGAAGACGGCAAATGCTGAAGTAACATGAGGCGTAACCATTGCATTGAAAGCGCGTTCAGGATGCCCAAGGTGCAATAACAAAGGCAGAGGGACCGTAATCATGCAGCACAGCGAAACCAGAAGCGCAAAATGTGCTACCGGCCTCAACTGAGTGAAGCCGAACACTTGATACAAACTTGAGATAGTGAAAGCCCCGGCGACCAATCCCGTGAGATAAGGATAAACCACAATGAGGACCGTCCAGGGAATGATCGTCTCATTGGGATAGACATAACCGGTAAATGGCGATGCGTGAATGAAAGTATCCATTAGCTTACATCCTTGTCTATGCCGACGTAGAAGACGTTCGGAGCATTACCAGTTTCGGGTCTAAGCACCTGGACGCGGTTGTTTTGGACGAACTGGCTGATCGCGCTCTGCTTGTCATTACGATCACCAAAGATGCGCGCTCCAACTGGGCAGACCTCAACGCAAGCAGGCTGCAAGCCTTTCGTGATGCGGTGGTAGCACCAGGTACACTTATCCGTTACCCCCTTTTCCTCATTGAAATAACGTGCGCCGTAAGGACAGGCCTGCACGCAGTATTGGCATCCAATACAGTAGGTGTGATCGATGACGACCACGCCATCCTCGGTTTTATAGGTGGCTCCGGTCGGGCACACCTGAACGCAAGCGGGATGCGTGCAGTGATTGCATAGCTTTGGGACAAAGAACGCCTTTTCGACATTCGCGTCCTTGTAGCGATTGGCAAATCGATAACGCCCCTCGGACCCTGAAGCCTCGATATTTGCAGGATCCGCGTGGCTATCAATTCGCGCCTTATCCTCTCCCTCCAAGGTGACATAGCGCTCAACCCAAGTACGAAAGTGATGGGCGTCAGGTGGAATGTTATTTTCGCGCTTACAAGCTTCAACACAACGCAAACAACCGATGCACTTTCCAGCATCAACACCGAATGCCCAGCGGTGCTTGCTCCAATCGAAATTTGGAATAGGCGGTATCTCCTCATTGGCCGCTGAAGCCGCTGCGCTAGCTGAGCTGGCGCCAACCAGGACCGCAGCACTGCAGGCAATGGCGCTGCCAACGCAACTTAAAAACTCGCGGCGCTCTTTCTGTTGTTGCTCGAGCTTCTCATCCTGGTCCATTGTGAAATGCTCCCTAGCCAAACCGCAAATTTTGGCACGTCTTATTTGCAAGTCGCGTTGGCGTAGTATGCCGCCACGACTTCGATATCTGCGTCGCTCAAGTTTTTTACGATGCCAGTCATCATGCCATTTTTCCGAGCGCCGCCTTTGTAAGCTTTCAAGGCGTTGATGAGATAAGCGCCGGATTGACCGACAAGGTTAGGCCATGAAGGATTAGCACTGTTTCCGTCAGCGCCATGGCAAGCCACGCATTTTGCTGCGGCCGCTTTGCTGTCTAGTGTGGCCTGCTTTGCTACATCCAGCGTACTGACGCATTTTGCACTGCTGAAGTAAGCGGCAATATTCGCTGCGTCGTCATCGCTTAACTCCTTTGCACTCGGGGTCATCATCGGATCGCGTCGTTCGTCCGTGATGTAGGCCTTCAGTGCTTCAACCAGATAGGGCCCATGTTGTCCCGCAAGTGTTGGGCCAGGAAGGTTAGCGCTCACACCTTCGGCACCATGGCAACCAATACAAGCTGCCGCTCTGACTTTGCCCGCACCCGCATCGCCTGCTTGCGCCGCCGTTGCTCCCGGCGAAATCAAGCCAAGTCTTGGAGAGTGGGGGTTATGACATACAGTGCACTGCTGCGTGCCAGCATGCTCTGAAACGACGATTTGGCGTTGTTGCAGAGGTCTGCCGGGCATTCGTTCATGACACAGCGTGCAAAGTTGACGCGTGTCCGTGGGAACGACCATTTTAATATTTTTTGGGTGGTCTGGCCCGGTCGGTGAATTTTCGAAGGGGCCGCGAATGTCGCGTTCGCCCCCAGGTCCATGGCAGACTTCGCATTTAACGACTTTATCAATATCAGGTCGGTTATGAATACCGTTGGACCACTCTGCGACCTGCGTGGCGTGGCACGACGTGCAATAAGCAGTGCCTTTGTATTTCGGTTTATCTGAAGCGATATCGGCGACGGAATCTCCACGGTAGTGCCCATATTGATAAAATGATTTGACAGTAAAAAATTGTTTTGCACCGTATGCCAGAACGGCAAAGGCAACGATAAGGAACATCAGCCGGGTAATATGACGCGGCATGGCGTCCTCGGTATCTCCAGCGTTATCAATCCATATATTTTTTGTTGGCTTTCCCGGACGCCCGTTACCGCCACAGAAAAAGCGTGCGCAAGCTTGTCATCTTTCCTCGCCCCTTGAGCGATTCGAAAGGGCGCGGAGATTTGCTTAAAAGTATTGATGCAAAGGCATCAAACCGATTTGACTTAAATCAAGGTGCTTGTCGTTTTCATGAACAAGGACAAACGCAATTTTCAAGATGAAAGACGACGTATTTTCTGCGCCAGTATTCTGATTTATCGCCGCTCCGGCGTAGCACTCGATCTGCAACGATCAGTGCGACAAGTCTATCGCTGATCGACCACCGGGAAATCGCCAAGCTCACGCTGCAGAACCGCTCGGGGCGCCGACGAGAACCACATTTGGTAAAGGCTGACCAACCACATGAAGGCGAAGCAAGCAGCGAGTATGGCGCCAGCCAAGATCTCCAAATAGACAAAGGGATGGAACAGCTTAATCATGTACCACGAGCTCACATCTACGGCGATGCCGACAAACGGCAAGGCGACGACGGTGCATTTGAACCAAACGGGCCGCACGTAAGCATGACTGAACATCAGGCCGACCAGGAAGAAAATGAAGGTCAGGCCGAATAAGTGAATATGCGAAACACGCACCAATGTAGCGATTGCCGCGCCACTATCCTTCTCGGTCATCTTCTTCAGATTGTCGAAACCCATGAGGTTGGGGAGATGCGGATTGCTGCCGTCATGGCAGGCCGCGCATCGTTTTTCGATTATAGGAGCGACGGTCTTGTCATAGGGTGGTCGCGCGGCACCTTCGGAGGCCCATGACATAACACTAATTCGCTCGTCGCCCGGCAACATTCCCGCCATCGGTCCGCGCAAGGCCGATTCCAAGCGCGATCCCTTGCCGCTGCCTGAATAGGCAACGATCAGATCATCCGGCGTGAGCATCGCCGGATTGCCGCCGCCGCGTCCTGCGTACGTGAAATACACGTTGAGCAAGGCGAATAGGTAGCCCATGCCGAGTACGAGAAGTGCGGCCGTGTAAAGAACCCGCCGGCTGTACGGCAACTCTGAGTAATGCAGATAATGCCGGTGCAGCGGAAATTCACTTATCTTCTGTTCCATTGGCTTTACCCACTTCATTTGCTCGGCTGAGGCACGAATACTATGCTACGCGCCTTCTGGCGCGCATAATGAGAGGCAAGACCTTCGATATCTTGTTCAGTGAGTACGTCAGCCATAGCGGCCATTTCTGGACTTTTCCGCGCGCCGGTTCGATAGTCGCGCAATACCTTTTCCAAGTAGTCTACCCGCTGACTGGCGAGCATTGGTCGGCGCGGGTCGGTACTGTTGCCATTGAGCCCATGACAACGGTCGCAGCGCTGCGCCCATTCCTCAGTCGTCAGCGGCTTGCGAACGTTAAGCGCTTTGGGCTCCTCCGCCGCGTAAAAAGCAGCAAGATTTTTCATTGCGCTGTCATCAAGCGCAGCAACCATACCTTTCATCGTCTCATCGGCGCGCGTTCCCGTTTTGTAGGTTTGCAACGCCGCTTCGAGATATTGCGCATCTTGTCCCGCTAAGCTTGGCGTTCCCGGACTCGCACTTACGCCTTGCTCGCCGTGGCATCCCGCGCAACTCGCTGAAGAGGTCTTACCGGCAGCTTGATCACCAGTAGACGGCGTCGCCGCGCGCGCTGGTTTTTGCGATGCATAAAACGAAGCAATATTATTAATCGCACCGTCGCCGATAGGTGCCATCATTGCTTTCATAGTATCGTTTCTGCGCTGGCCATTCTTGTACGCCTTCATTGCCGTGACGAGATATTTGGGATCAAGCCCAACTAAACTAGGAATGCCGGGTATTTGACTGATTCCGGTATTGCCGTGGCATCCAGCGCAAGCCGCTGTGGCAACTGTCTTTCCAGCCTGCAATGGATCGAAGTTGCTTGACCCGCTGATTGCCGCCGGGGTTGGTGGATCAAGGCTTGCAAAATAGGCTGCGACTTTAACCAGCGCGTCATCGCTCAAAAACTTAACAGCGTTGTTCATTGCGCTTTCGCCACGGATCCCCGCCTTATAGGCTTTCATTTCAAGGTAGAGATATGGCGCACGTTGTCCTGCAAGGTAAGGCACGCCAGAATTATTGTTGATGCCGTTTAAGCCATGACAACCGGCGCAAGACGCTGCTGCCAGTCGCTTGCCTTCGGCAACGTCTTCAGGCAACGCTGACAAAGGACGAAGATCGTCCGTGCTGCCGGTTGCAGCTCCCTCAGACTGGGCCGCGGCGCCCGGACAATAATTCGTGGCTATTGCGCCTGCCGCGAAAATGGACGCGGTGAAAAGCAGTGGCCATATATTTATATTTCGTTTCATCTAAACCTGCTGAATCCCTGTTCGTGGCGCCGGGGCTGGCAACAAGTTGCCCATATGCATTGCCGCCCTTGCCCTCGATGCTCCGCCACTTACCTCGCCGGCTTACTTGCGTAATATGACGCGATGCTCTCAATGACGGAGTCGCTGTAGGGCAGGCTCATATTGTGCATCATGGAGCTTCCGCGCTTGCCGTCGCGGTAGGCCCGCAGTGCGACGACAAGATAATCCTTGTCCTGCCCGCCAATGATCGGAATCGCCAGCGCCGGATTGTCCCGTTCGCCTGCGTGGCAACGGTCGCACTTGTCGGCAATCTCCTTGAGCAGTGTCTGACCGGACTCCGCCGGCTTCGACTTTTGTGTCGTGTAAAATGCGACGATATTGTCGATGTCGGTATCGCTGAGGCTTGAAACCAGGCGCTGCATTAAGTCATGCTTGCGCGAGGTCCGATAGGCCGAGATCGCCTGTTTCAGGTAGACGGGATCTTCGGAGGCGAGGCTCGGGGTCGCCGAATCCGTGCTTACACCATGCGAACCGTGGCAGCCTCCGCACACTGCGGTTCGCGGTTCGCCAACGGCCGCATCACCGACCGGAGGTGCGCCGCGTGGCGCCGGCGTCTGCGACGCATAATAGAGTGCCACGCTTTCGAGATCGAGCTTGCTCAGCTTGCGCAACATCGGATCCATCGGCGCGGATGACCGCGCGCCAGTGAGATATTCCTGGGTCGCATTCACGAAGTAGCGGGGTTGCTGGCCGGCGAGGTTGGGCGTGCCGGGAGTCTTGCTGTTGCCATCAACGCCATGGCAGGGCGCACAGTCGGCGGCCAGCTCCTTGCCGCGCTCGTAAGGCGAGAAAACACTGCTCTTTGCGGCGGAAACCGGGGGCAGGCTGGCGTAGAACGCGGCAACCGCGCGGGTATCAGCTTCGCTCATGTTGGCCGCAATCGACCGCAACGCGGCGTGGGTGCGAACGCCGTCCTTGTATTCCTTCAACGAGGCCATCAGATAACGCCCGCGCTGACCGGCGAGATTCGGAATGCCGGCGGCGGTGCCCTTGCCGTCGAGACCATGACAGCCCTTGCATTCCTTCTCCGCTATGGCCCTACCCGCGCTAATGTCCGCCGCGTTTTGCTTTTCGGGTACGCCTTGATCTGAACAGCCGATCAGCGCAGCCGACAGGAGCGTGGCGAGCAGGAGATTTTTCATGGGAAACCCCAGCATTGTTGGCGTCTTTCTACAGCGTCTTCACCCCACAAGCAGATGACGGGAGAACCCGTTGATCACCAAGGCGAGCAACAGCAGGCCGCATGCCATCAACGTAAAGCCCAGAACCTTGGAGGCACGCGTCATTGGCTGCGATGGCGCGTCGACCAGAAACTTCGATAACTCCCCACTGGCGACCAGGCGATCGTACTCGACCAGATGCTCGCGCTTGAACTCCTCGAGCGGCATCACGCCGGTGAACATGAGGATGTCGAGCGGGAATTTGTCGGGCCGCCAGTGATTGTTGAAGAAGTGCACCGTGAACAGGAATCCGGCGGCCAGCACCGCTTCCTCGCCGTGGAAGATCGTGGCGACATTAAATACCCAGCCCGGCAGATAGGTGGCGGTGAGGCCCTTGAACCAGAGCATGGCGCCGCTGGCGCCGATGATGGTGACGCCCCAGAACGGCGCCCAGTAGTCGAATTTCTCCCAGTACGTCCAGCGGTCAAGCGGCGGTTTGGGCGCAAGCCCAAAAAACCACTTGAACATGCCGATGGCGTCTTTGAGGTCCGACCAATTGGGGATCAGCGAATCGGGGCCAAACCAGCGGAAGGTCTTCCAGCTTCGCCCGATGCGGAAAAACACGTAGGCGATGTGCCAGAAGAAAATGGCCAGGAAGCTGGCAGCAAAGATACGGTGCACCAGGCCGGTGACGCGCGGGCCGCCGAACAGCTTGCTGATGATGGGCGCCCATTCCGTATTGGAATACAACAGCGTCATGCCGGTAAGCACCAACATGATGACACAGATGGCGAAGGCGAGGTGCGCGATGCGCCAGATGGCGGGCCAGCGCCGGTAATAGACGACCGGCTCGCCGCCGTTGCCTTTTAATGCATCGGTGCGCACATGTGGCCGGGTCTTGTTCTGTTGGTGGTCGCGCAGTTCGCGATAGTACCATAGCGCCGAATGGGTCCAGAAGAATGTGAAGACGCCGCCAAGCAGCAGCAGCATGAACTTGGTCGCGAGCCAGGTGTAGGGATAACGGGCGAAGTTGCTGTCATCGGCGTGTGGCTGGAAGGTCGCGAAGCCAACCGTCGCGTCGAGATGGCACTTTTGACAGGTTTCCAAACGGTTGTTCGGATGCACACTCGAGGCTGAATCGTCCACGCGCTTGATGGTGTGGCTGCCATGGCAATCGAAGCACTTGGCGGTGTAGGCGAAGCCCAGCGTGTTGACCTGACCGTGGTAGGTCCCCATGTAGGACGTCAATTCCTTCTCGTGGCAATTACCGCAGTTTTTCGTAATTAACAAACGGGTGGTGTCGAGCGACGGATTCTGCACGTCATGAGTGGTGTGGCAGTCCGAGCAGATCGCCGCCTTCGGATTGCCGAGTTGCAAAGTCTCCTTGCCGTGCACTGAGGTCTTGTAGGCCTCGAGTTCCTTGGTGTGGCATTCACCGCACTTGTACGGCAGATTGAGGCGCCACCAGTTACGGTTGGGACTGCCCGGCGGATAGATGTAGTGGGCTTCGTGGCAGTTATAGCAGGTGGCATTGGTGCGCGACTGATCTACCTTGTTGGGCCGCGCGTGGATCGACTTCATATAGCGGTCGATCATTTCGACGACGCCGCTTAGCTTGGCGATCTCATTGGCCTTGTTATCGTCCTTGGCCTCGTCCAGCAGATTCTCATGGCAGTTGACGCAGCTGACCTTCACCTCAACCTTTTCGTGCGGAACTTTGGTGATATTGGTATGACACTCCACGCACTGCCGCTTGCCATGCACGCTGCCCAGGAAGCGGTCTTTTAGCACCACCGGGAACGGCGTCTTTTTAGACGTCGCTGGCGGCTCAAATCCCTCCAAGCCATGACAGCCAAGGCAGATATCGTTGGTAAGCTTCGGGGCAGCCTGATCGGCGGACGCATTTTGCGCTCGCGCGGCCGGCGCCCATGGGCCGGCAATGGCGATGACCGAAACCACGCCTGCAACGAACCACATCGCGGGCCGCGCGATGGAGCCTACGACGCCAAGATTTTTGGCGGCGCTAATGTCCTGCTCGGTCATGATCCTCCTTACCCTCTGCTGGCAAAGGTCTTTTGATTGACATCAAATAACCATTGCCAAAACGCTAGCGCAATATAGCGTGACCGCCCTTGGCTAGCGCCATCCCTAACCATTTACGATGAGGCTCTATTGTGTGACAGCTCGCATACCGTCACACCTGATGAAATTGCCCGAGCTTGTCGGACGAATTACCCCTAGCGTGCGGCACAAAAATACACCATTTCACTTGAGCGAAGCGTAGTACGCCGCCACGTTTTCGATATCTTGGTCGCTGAGCGCACCTGCCATTCCCTTCATCACGGCATTATCGCGCTTTCCAGATTTGTAGTCCTTCATGGCCTGAATAAGCTGAGCCTCTGGCTTACCCGCCAGTGCAGGATTGGGTGCAACACCTTGACCACTTGCACCATGACAAGCCGCGCAAGCAGCAGCCTTGGCCTTACCTGCCGGTACGTCCCCCGCTGCGTGCACTGAACTAACGGCACAAAACGTTGCAACAATAGCAATTGTAGTTGTCGTCATGCGATTCATTGTCAGGCTCCATCATGTACCAACGAATTTTTTGTCTCGTTATGTTAGTTTGCCTACCTCTGACCAAGATCTTCTTGATTGAAATCAAAGAAAACGCGAGCGCAATAGGATGCGACAGCCATTGATAACGCCGCGTCTGACCATCTTATGGTTGGCTTCGATGCTCTGTTGCGTGGCAGCGAAACACGCATGCTGTCACATCGCCTGAAAATTGCCCGCCGTTTTGGTTCAATCAGGCACGGTCCATACGCTTCGCTCAGCTGGGAGGCCCATACCAAACCGGTTCCCATCGATACTCGCGCGAACCATCAGGGTTGACGACCGACTTACGCTCTAATCTGCAATTGCGATAGTCGCAGTAGTCGTAAAGGAAGTGAGAATAGTAAGGGTGGTGAAGGCTCAACGCCTGTGCCTGCGCATAGTCCAATATGATCGGCCAACTGCCAAAATAGCCGAACGATGGTGGCGGAGATGCAACCGGAGCAGACGAAACTGCCTTGCCTTCAGCGCTCTTCTTGCCCGGTGTGGCCGCCGCGGCGGGCTTGCCTGCTGCTGAGGGTACTTTGTGACCATTTGCCGCAAAGGCTTTGCCGAACGACGTAAGTGCGCCACCCCCCGCCGGATTGACGTGACATCGACCGCAGGCCGAACCAGTCTGCTGAGCATAAGTGGGCAAAGCATCCGCCGGACGGGGAGCAACAAAGGCGGCCAAGCCAACGACCAATACTACCGCCGCTGTCCCGGTCAGTCCGAAAATAGCCCCTGGCACTGGCTTCAAACTACGTTCGTGCTCGCCATCCGTCATGTTTATTCTCCGTAGTTCGCGCCGTAACGCAGGTGCTGAGACTGCCGAGAACTACTGGTTCAATAAAAGATCCAATCTCCACGGGAAACTGATAACGGTGTCGGTTTATTCACCACTTGAATAAAAGCGACGCAGTGAGTAGTTGGACGTTGTAGTTGGGGTTGTCGTAAGCCATGAAGATTAACGTGGGCAGCCCTGTGTTACCGATCGGCATTAGAGGATCCTGCTGCCAGTTGGCGACAGAGTTGCTCTCCCAAATGTAGTGCAGCTTTGCCTTAACCTCACCTTTCCAGCCAAGCGCGGCAACTTGGCTCTTGTCGAACGTGTACGTCGCAGTCGCATCGAAGCGCTGGAACCAAGATGTTACGTCAGGGAACTGGCCACCACTCGGGTTTGCACCGGTAGCAAGAACAAGCCTCTGTTGGTCAACGCCATGTGAGGCGGTATAGCGAAACTCGGTGTCAAGCTTATCAGGAACAGCAGCCCACCTGACTACGCCGACGAACGTATCAAAAGTAATATTGTCGTTAGTTTGGGTAAGAAAGTTAGTTGGAATGCCGGGGGCCAGAACAGGGCTGCCGCTCGAAGAACCATAGGTGGTCTGCGTCAGGAAGTCCCTGGTGTAGCCAACCATGACAGAGGTTTGAGGATTAATGACATAGGTGGCATCAATTCCAGCATCCCAAGAGCGGGCGTCGGTCAATCCCAGTTGGAGAGGCGCATTCAGGCCGTAATAGTCATCC
>Ga0187777_10001691_pt1 | contig 14260 bp, 10 predicted proteins | sample 1015_Q2_SP5_10_M_FD_132416 | JGI IMG/M metagenome (GOLD analysis project Ga0187777, IMG submission 132416) | Tropical peat soil microbial communities from peatlands in Department of Meta, Colombia - 1015_Q2_SP5_10_MG | ecosystem: Environmental > Terrestrial > Soil > Wetlands > Peat | place...
AGATTCTGCGCAGTCACCGGATATAGACGGGAGATTGCCGCCTGGTCATCCATTTTTGGTTGATAGGGATTGGCATAGCACAGTGTGATCGGAACACAATTCGAGGGATCAGCGGCATGCATGACTGGCAAGCCGGCGTAGTCGTCCAACGTAGGCACAGGATTATGCGTAAATATATTGTCGTTTACCTGCGACCAGTCGAGTCCCAGAATTCGCCCCAGCACCCGCACCAGCCGATATTCGACATCGGTGCGCTGAGAAGAAGACTGCAGGCAGTTTCCATTGATGATGACGACAGCATGAGCGAAATGCGCATCAGTTCCGAAGTTATCGATCCATCCCAGTGCAGCGTTATCGAAGCATTCTGAGGCATCCCCGGCTCCTTGCCCAAGAAAAGCGCTAGTCACACCGCCGTCTTCGTCGTAGACAATTCCTACCGGGGTGCCCGTGGCAGAGGGCAGAATGTCGGCAGGCATCGTAACCGTGCCGTCAGGATTTGCATAGACGTTGTTCCCATTAACGTCCTCTCCGAGTTGCCCCGCATGAACCGCCGAGATCGCGGCCGTCGAAATCGAGGTCCACTGGCTGAACGAATCCGCAACCAACGCATCCGCACTGGCTCCCGGAAAAACGGGGCTGAGATCGCCCTGGTCGGTGTAGTAACTAATGCCCCCTTCCGGCCACGTCAGGGGCGTGCCCATCGTCCCCGGATTGAAGTAGCTGACACCAACAATGTATTTTGGCCCGCCAGCACGTACGACACGGATAAGTAGGAAGATCAAGGCGATTATTGCGAGCAAGCGAAAGAATGGATGCGTCCGTGCCCAGAGATCGATATCGCCAGCGGAATCAGACTTCGTCATGGCCTGTCCTCGAACGCAGACCGTAGAGCCCGGGCGAACTGGTCCGGCTTAAGCCGACCTCGGGTTGGAACAGTTCGAACGGGTCTCGGCCTGCGAGTTGGATCCCCAGCGGTGGGCCGTGGATCGACGATGATGCGACCACCGGGATCGACGGCAAAACGTCCGCTCATTCCTCCGACCGGACTGGTGAGGCCCAATTTGCTTGGCGGATAGAGAAATAGCAGCACCTTTTCTCCGGTGCGGTAGCTTTCTCGCGTTTGCCACAGGCCTGCGTACTCATGGATCACCAGCTCCTGCCCGCTGTGCACCCCCAGATAGCCTTTGTCCACCTGAAATGTGAGTCGCATGACCGGTACGCTGTTCTTGCTGGTAGGAGCAATGCATTTTATGGATTTCACTGTGCCCGAGAATATGTAGCCAGACTTGCGGGCCAACAAAGGAAGTCGCGGGATCACGGGTCGTTCAATCGGGGAGGGCAGTTCGGCGGCGCTTGCGAATGAAGAAACAAAGAGGATCGATGCCGCAAGAAATGTTCGCAGGCAGGGAACCATGGGGAGCCTCGCGTGAGGTCCGAGGCCAAGTAAAGACGGGAGCAGCTTGAATGCTAGATAACCAAGGGATGAATGGCAGTGCGTTCGCTCACGCCGATTGTGTGACGGATGAACATTTTCACAATCCGCTCACTGTCCGGCCCACCGAGGGAATCACTTGCATGATCACTCTTGAGACTTCTTGTTTAGCGTGACGCTAATAACGATCCCAACCCTGGGTTGTAGCCGTAGAAATCGGCGATGGCATGAAGCTCCTTGATGATTTCTTCGTCATACTGCTGCTTCAGCAATGGCGTAAGCACGTTGTGCTCGGCGTTGGGATCGTGGCTCAGATCGAACAAGAAGCTGCGTGCGGGAGAATCATACGTCGCATACAAATATTTGCCGTTGTCACTTAGCCAGCCGTATACGGCACGCTCATCGGAAGCAACAAACAGCCGCTCCCGCTGATATTCCTTCAGTTCGTCTTCAGTTTCCACAAACAAAGGATGCCCAAAGAGCGCATTCCCGTGAAGGGGGCGGTGTCCAAGCAAATAGTAGAGTGACGGAGTAATGTCGGTCAGCGCAGAGATGTGTGCCTCGTCATAAATCACTTTGCGCCGCGTTTCCTGCGGCAGATGCACGATAAGCGGCACGCGGATCACTTCGGGATAAATCGAGAGCGAGTGGCTATAGCGGCCGAACTCCCCGGTGGCATCACCGTGGTCGGAGGTCACGATAATGATGCTGTTCTGATAAAAATCATGCGTTTTGAGAAAAGTCAGAAATTCTCCCACGCAGCTGTCCACCTGGGAGACTTCATGCGCAATCCGGTTATTCAAGCCATCCCGCATACGCCAATGGTCCTCTGCTGTCCTCGGCAGGTCGTTATGCGCGAACTGATGGACGTTCATCGGTTGCGCGTAGAAAAATACAGGGCGGCTCTTATCAGCGCGCGCATCCAAAACGGATGCGGTTTGCCGCAAAGTGGAGCAGACTTCGAAGCGATTCCACAGCGGCTTGTCACTATCCAGCTTCACAACATCATCGTCTGGGGACAGAATCTGGCTTAAAACCGTGTCATAACTCACGACCATCTTGTAGCCGTCAGCCCGGGCCAGTTTCTCCAGGTTGTTTACCCTCGAGAACGGCTGAATGTAATGTGCATGGAGCAACTGCGTCCCTGACCAGATCGCCGGCTCAGAAAGAGTAGTGCCTGCATACTGCGTATAAACGTTGTGCACAGTGATACTCTCTCGCGCGAACTTGTCGAGCTGCGGAGTGAAATCCACCTTGCTGTTGTAGGCGCCCAGATAATCGGGCCGCAGGGAATCGATCACCAGCAGGAAGATGTTTGGCAGGTTGACGTGAGCAGGCACGAGAGAATCAACAAGGTTGACATCAGCCGTCGCATGCGCGTCGCGAATGTTGGTGTATTCACGCATGATGCGGCACAGGTCGGCGCAGGGCTCTGCCCGGCCGTTGCCGAGAATGTGGTGAGCCAACTGGAACGAGGTATCGTGCGCGGCGTAGTTTTCCATGGTTCGCGCAACTTCATCATCAGTCGCGCCCAGCGGCTTTGCCCAGAAAATCGCCGTTTCCTGAAACGACTTATAAGCAAATCCCGAGAGCAGCAGCACCGCGACAATGCCGACAACAGAGTAATCTGCTCGAATCGGCCGGATCGCCAGGACGCACCCGCCTAACACCACCCAAAAGGCAAGTGTGAAGCTACCTTGCAGCACTCCATTCCAGTCACCTCCGCCGATCAAAGCCGGAAATGCAAGTGCGACAGCTGACGCAATGACTGCAACCACCAAAAACAGCAACTTGCGCTCTCGTGCTCTCAGGGAACTATTTTCCGGGCGCACTGCTATAAACGGCAGGACTAAGGAGATTCCGAATACAACCACCGCAACGGATAGGCATGCGGTGTAAACATAGGCTCCCAGCCCTGAGAACGTAAGCGCGCTATCGACAAACCGCAGCAGCACGATCCACAACAGAGCAAAGGCGACTACGGCTGCTAACGCGACGTTCGTGCTTCTTGGTTGGCGCGTTTTGCTGCTCACGATACGAATCAGATTCAGAATTGAGAACGCCAGTGTGGCGACCACAAGATGGGTCCCGACGCTCCAGGCGCCCACTTCCAAACGGCCCCAACCGCCGCCTTCGAATCGACCGTGAGAACCATGTAAGGCAGCGCTTGTCGCATAAACGATTGCTGCCCAAGCCGCAATGAGCAAAGCATTCGAGTACGCGAATGGAGAGCCATCAGTCGTAAACCTCTGTTTCTTAGGCCAGTCGCCGACGGCATCCAAAAGCGCCGTGGCAATGAGTGGAGCCAAGGCCGCCAATCCCCACCAGAACGCGCCCCAGTCATTCTGGACATGGGGTAAAAACGGCCGAAACATCAGATAGACTCCCGCACCCGCCAGCCCGGAGAATAGAGCGACCGATTTGAGTCCTGGAAGCCTGCGAAGCTCAAGAATGACCATCGGCGTTAGCGCCGAAAGGTACAGAATGCCTTGGTAATGGACAAACGCCGTCATCCAGCCATAGGGCGGGGCTTTGACTAAAGCAAAAAACGTGTAGGGAAGAAACGCCAGCAAGCAATAGATGGATGTCAGGAGTAAGTATGCGCCCCAGAGCAATCGCGCAAACGTTGCAGCCAGCAGACGCAATGTAATCTCCAATGACAACCAGAGCGGAACTCCGCCGCTTCAACCTGGCGTCGCAAATCTGTGAAATATTGATTCTGGCGAAGGGGCCGGGCGCACAGCAAGATGTCCTCAGTTCGGGGTACTCCTCGAAGGATGACCAAAGTACCTCTCCACAGCAATATCCACCACGAAAAATCAGAAGATTCCCCTCGCGATTCCGTGTATCGTTGGGAGAGCTATGCCAGGTTCAGAAACAGGAACTCCGGTTCTGCGTGCAGTCGTGGATCACTGGGCGGGTGCTTCGGCATCGCGAATCTGGCTTTTCGCCCGCAATTTCTTTAAGTCTCCGGCCATGCTGGGATCGGTGATCCCGAGTTCCCGCTTTCTCGTCAATGATGTGCTTTCAGGTGTCGATTGGAAGCGTGCACGCGTGATTGTCGAATTTGGCCCGGGCGTGGGCACCATGACGCGGGAAATTTTGCGACGCATGCATCCCGACGCGACCCTGGTGGCAATTGAATTGAATTCGGAGTTTGTACAGTTTCTGGAGAGCGAGCTTAACGACCGCCGCCTGCGCATAGTGAATACCTCGGCTGTCGCCGTTCGCGACGTGCTCGATAGCCTGGGACTCGGCTGTGCGGACTACATCATCTCCGGCCTGCCCTATACCATCATGCCCGATTCGAGCCGGCAAGTCATTTCGCAGGAATCTCGCGCCGTTCTCGCCGCCGACGGAGCGCTCTTGATTTATCAGTTCACCGGCACAATCTTGCCGTATTTACGCTCCAGCTTTGGTTCGGTGGAGCAGCGGTTTCAACCCCTCAACATTCTCCCGGCCCGCATTTTCCACTGCACCCCCTAGTTCTGGCTCTTGGTTGCTACCGCATAGTCTTCTCCGACGTGAGCACCGCTTTCTTTCGTGCTGCCACCAGTTCCGGTCGCTCATCTCCCACCGCAATCTCGGTCAGTTTCTGAAAGTAGTGATTGGCCGCGCTGAGGTTGCCGGCTGCCTCGGCTGCCTCCGCCGCTCCGTACAGTGCATTGAAACGATTGGGCGCGGTTTTCAAGACGGACTCGTATTCGGCCTGTGCTTCCGCCGGCCGGTGTTCCAGCGCCAACAATTCGGCCAACATTTCCCGTGCGGGAATCACCGCCCCGGGTGTGACCGCGGCTTTGTCCATACTTTCTTCGAGCTCAGCGGCCGACCGCATCGTCGCAACGGCATCTTCTTTACTGCCGTTCTCCGCGATCCAGGCAGAAACCTCCCGCCGTTGCACCTCAACCTGGTTCGCCCAATACGTATTGTTCTGTTTCGCAGTGGCATCGCGGAGAGACGCCAACATCCGCTCCGCTACACTCGCCCTTTCGACATTTCCTGACCGCACACTGCCCACGCCGATCGCCATCCAGGTGATCGCCTGCGCCCACGGTACTGCATCCTGCCTCGGCTGAAGGTCGCTGGCTGCGTGCCACTGGCCGAGCTCCATCGAGTAACGCGCCGGAATCGCGGCTTCGGCATAATCGCCGGTGAGACTCAACCCTGGGATCGCCGGCAGAGACTTCATCTCCTCGAAGACGGTTTTCGCCTGCGTGACCCTTCCGCTCTGCAAATCCGCGTACTCGAGATAGTCCATGGCGTGCAGCCGCTGATCGCGGGCCTCTCCATTCCTTGAGGTGCCTTCGTCCTGCGCCGCCAGTTCTGCAGACTTCGTGTTTGAGGCGATGGATTCATCCCAGGATCCTACCCGCGTGAAAATATGGGAGGGCATGTGATTGGCGTGTGCCGACGCAGGCGCAATCTTGGCATAGGTGCGCGCAGCCTTCAGCCCCTGCTCCGCGAGCGCCGGATTGTCATAGCAATGAATAATGTAGTGGGCGATCCCGGGGTGATGCGGCTGCTTTGCGAACAACGGCTCCAGAATTTCGCCACATTTCCGCTGGTTTGCGAAAGTCTTGTCCGTCTTTGGCGCCGTAATGGCCAGCGACAGCGCATGGAAGATCGCCGCTTCGCTGTCATCGCTATATGCCGCCTGCAAAGCCCCCATCTTTTCCTCGAATGCGCGGGCGTGCGTGGCGTTGTCTTTACCGTCCTCGATGTAAATCTCTCCCACGGCGTCAATGTATGCCTTCTCGCGTGCCGTTGTCCTCGGATTGGCCGCGGCCAGCTCTTGAGCCTTTCGCAGGGCCGTGCGTCCGGCGGCCGTGTCGCCGTTGTCCCAGAGTCCGTGATAATGGCTCATGGCAACACCCCATTGCGCCATCGCGCATTGCGGATCGCTGCTCGAAATCTCCGAGAACGCGACCCGCGCCTTTTCGTACTGGAATGAATGCAGGAGCGCCACCCCTCGATTGAAACTGCCTTCAACGCTTTTCGAGCATGAGGTCGCAAAGTGAACCGAACCAACTTCCTGCTCTGTTAACGTGTGATGATGTCCTTCATCACCCCACACCATGCAAAAGGACGAGACTACGATGGAGAGGATCAGCAACAGGGGACGCATATCTCACCTCCAGATGTGCAGAAATTGTAGCGCAGTGTGGCTTGCCGCTGACATGCTTTGTCGGACGCGCTTGCCGGCAAACTGGCGCCGCGCACCGGCGTCCGGTTGAAGCGGCCTACCATTTCATCGCGTACAATAAGCGGCGGCTCGAAACCCAGTATTCGAGGTTCCTATGGCAGAAAAAGCTCCGGTGCTCAACGCCAACATCGATTCCGTCCTGCAGGAGGATCGGAAGTTTGAGCCGCCTGCCGAATTCCGCCGTCATGCCCACATCAAATCTTCGGAGGAATATGAGCGCATCTACCGTGAATCGATCGACCAGCCGGAAAAATTCTGGGGCCGCGTCGCCGAAGAGCTGCACTGGTTCAAAAAGTGGGACAAAGTTCTCGAATGGAATAATCCCTGGGCAAAATGGTTTGTCGGCGGCCAGATCAACCTCTCTTATAACTGCCTGGATCGTCACGTCCAGACCGTGCGCAAGAACAAGGCTGCTTTGATCTGGGAGAGCGAACCCGGCGAAGTTCGCACACTTACGTATCAGCAACTGCATCGCGAAGTGCAGAAATTTGCCAACGTGCTGAAATCGCTCGGCGTAAAGAAAGGTGACCGGGTCGCCATTTACATGGGCATGACTCCGGAGTTGCCCATCGCCATGCTGGCCTGCGCCCGCATCGGGGCTCCTCATACTGTCGTCTTTGGCGGATTCGCCGCCAACGCTCTCATCGATCGTATCCACGACTCCCAGGCCGTCGCCGTGATCACTCAGGATGGTTCCTATCGCCGGGGTGGGGAAGTGAAGCTTTTCCCGGCAGTCGAAGAAGCTCTGCGATCCTGTCCGTCCGTCAAACATGCCATCGTCTACAAGCGCACCGGCTCGCACATCAACCTGCAGCCTGGACGCGATCACTGGTGGCACGAACTGATGGAATCAGTCTCTGACGAGTGTCCCGCAGAGATGCTCGACGCTGAGCATCCGCTCTACATCCTTTACACCTCCGGCACCACCGGCAAACCCAAAGGTGTTGTCCACACCACCGGCGGTTACTCCGTCGGCACTTATCTCACCACAAAGTGGGTTTTCGACCTTAAGGAAGAAGACACTTACTGGTGCACCGCCGACATCGGTTGGGTCACCGGGCACAGCTACATCGTCTACGGACCTCTCCAGAACGGCGCCACCAGTATGATGTACGAAGGCGCGCCCAATTTTCCCGAGCCCGACCGCTTCTGGCGCATCATCGACCGCCATCAAGTCAACGTTTTTTACACCGCTCCGACCGCTATCCGCACATTCATCAAGTGGGGCGAGCAATGGCCGCGCAAGCATCGCCTCGACAGCCTGCGCCTCCTCGGCACGGTCGGCGAGCCGATCAATCCCGAAGCCTGGATGTGGTATCGCGAAGTCATCGGACACGAGCGCTGCCCCATCGTCGACACCTGGTGGCAAACCGAAACTGGCATGATCATGATCAGCCCGCTGCCCGGCGCAATCGCCACCAAGCCCGGCTCTGCCACGCGCCCGATTCCCGGCGTCGTCCCCGAAATCGTTAGCATCGAAGGCACGCCGGTTCCCGATGGCTCGGGCGGATTCCTCATCCTTCGCCAGCCCTGGCCCGCCATGCTGCGCACCATCTACGGCGACCCAGACCGCTACGTGCGCCAATACTGGTCGCAGATTCCCGGCGCCTATTTCACCGGCGACGGCGCTCGCAAGGATAAAGAGGGATATTTCTGGATCATGGGCCGCGTCGACGACGTGCTCAACGTCTCCGGCCACCGCCTTAGCACCATGGAAATCGAATCAGCCCTTGTGGCTCACGATGCGGTCGCTGAAGCCGCGGTCGTCGGCCGTCCTGATGATCTCAAAGGCCAGGCCGTCGCCGCTTTCGTAACTCTCGAGCACGGACGCAATCCCAGCCCCGAATTAAAAGAAGAACTGCGCCGCTGGGTCGCCAAAGAAATCGGGGCTCTCGCCCGCCCCGACGACATTCGCTTCACCGACATGCTTCCCAAAACTCGCAGCGGCAAAATCATGCGCCGCCTGCTCCGCGAACTCGCCACCAGCGGTGAAGTCCAGGGCGACACCACCACTCTCGAAGACTTCAGCGTCATCTCCAAGCTCAAAGAAAGCGACGAAGTGTAATCTCTCGCCACCTTGAGCGCGCGGCACCGAAACGGACCGCCATCCCTCCAACTGTCATCCTGAGCGGAGAGTACCGAGCCGCTTGCGGTGGCTGGCCCACCCTTCGCGGCTTTCGAAGGGTGGGAACAACACGGTATCCCACCCAAACCCCTTTTGGTTTGTCATCCCGGACGGGCGTCTGCCCCGAAAAATCTGCAGTTCAAAACTTCCGAGGACGAGTGGCCCAGGTTCGCGTCCCGGTTTTGGACGCTAACCGGGGTTCACAGATCCTAGTCTGCCACCCTTGACACTCACCTGAACTCGCAGTAACGTTCTCCGCCATCAGACCCAATCGGGTTTCGTCCCGGAGAATCGAATGTCCAAGCTGCCTTTGCTGATCCTTCCGCTTCTTGTCATTCCCCTCGCTGCCGACCAAACCCCGCCCGCCAACCCTCCCACCGACAACGCCGACAAACCTCGCGTCTTCATCACCGACAGCCAATCCTGGGAGTACGTCAGCAACGCGGGCGGCGGTGGAGGCGCATTCGCTTCACACGGGGCTGGAGGCGCGCGTCCTCAAACCGCCGAAATCGTCAAAACCTTCGGCCAGCGCTGCCCTCAGGTCATTACCAATAACAAATTGGAAAAATCCGACTACGTGGTCGTGCTCGATCACGAGGGCGGAAAGGGCTTCGTCCGTCATAAGAACAAGGTTGCCGTGTTCAACCGCATCAGCGGCGATTCCATCGTGAGCAAATCCACGCTTTCGCTCGGTGGCTCAGTGCAGGACGCATGTGAGGCGGTCACTAACGATTGGGCTGCCCACGCGAAGGAAATCCGCGCCGCCAAAGCCTCCACCAGCGAAGGCTCCGACCCGAAGCCTGTTACCGCAGCCGCTGCCGCAACCGGAACCTCCGCGCCGCCTCCGATCGCTCAGCAAAGCCAATTGCAGATCTCCTCCGACCCAGCCGGAGCCGACATCGAAATCGATGGCAACTATGTCGGCAACACCCCTTCCAGCGTCGCCGCAGCCGCCGGGCAGCACGAGATCTCAATAAAGAAACCCGGTTTCAAAACGTGGGAACGGAAGATCACCGTCTCCGCTGGCCAAATCAACGTGAACGCCGCGCTCGAGCCCGAATCAAAATAAGACCCTTTTGATTAAGGATCTGTCATCCTGATCGGAGCGATGTGATTCGCTCGCGAATCACATCGCACAGTCGAAGAATCTCGGCATTTCCTTGATGAGCAGATATCGGGCCAGATGCAGAGATCCTTCGTGCGAGTCGTCAGCCATGCTGACGACCCCGCTGCCACGGGATAGCACTTTCGCGATCACAGTTTTTCCTTCATTTGCCGGTTATACTTCACGGCACCAAAGAGGGACCGGGAGGCGTTGTGGAAAAGAATATAGACAAGATACGTGTTGAGCAGCATACGTTCGTCGGAGGACTTTGGTTTGCCGCATGGCTCTTCACCATCGGTTTTCTGCACTTCGGATTCTGGAAGGGAATTCTGGCGATCGTGCTGTGGCCATACTATCTTGGGATGACCTTTAGTTCGATCGGACACTGATCCGCCGAACTGCCGACTTCACCCCGTTTGCATTGCAAGGCAGTAGTCTGGGAGACTGAATGTTTACCCCCGAGCACGCGCGCACAGAGAGCGAGTCTTAACCATGAGCACCACCCAGGAAATTCCCGCCGCAGCCGTGTCGCCACTGCAACCGCCGAAACGCTATCTCTTCGGTCCGGGGCCGAGCATGGTGCATCCGCGCGTTTACGAGGCGCTGGGTAAGCCAATCGTCGGCCACCTCGATCCTTATTTTTTTCAGATCATGGGCGAGATCGAACAGTTGCTGAAGATGGCCTACGGCACGGCCAATGGCGTGACCATGGTGATCTCGGGCACAGGCAGTGCTGGAATGGAAGCCTCCGTCGCCAACTTCGTTGAGTCGGGAAAGAAGTTTGCGGTTTTTGCCAATGGCTATTTCTGCGACCGCATCAGCGAAATGGGAAAGCGGCAGGGCGCGAACCTTGTGCGTTTCGAAAAGCCTTGGGGCGACACATTTACCGATCAGGAAGCGCGGGACTTTATCCGCCGCGAGAGGCCTGACGTGGTTGCCTTCGTGAATGCCGAGACATCCACCGGAGCCCTGCAACCCGGAGATGCCATCTGCGCTGCGGCACACGAAGTCGGCGCATTAGTGATTGCAGATTGCGTGACTTCGCTTGGCTCGATGCCCATTCACGCCGATAAGACCGGAATCGATGTCGCTTACAGCTGCACGCAAAAAGGTTTGAGCTGTCCGCCGGGCCTTTCGCCCATGTTTCTTTCGCAGCGCGCGCTGGACTGGCTCAGCAAGCGTACCACCACGCCACGAACCTGGTATTTGGATCTCAAGTTGATTCGCGATTACACGACGGTGTCCCATCGCTATCATCACACCGCTCCGATCTCGATGTTCTACGCGCTGCGCGAGGCATTGGCGGTGATTGCCGAAGAGGGAATCGAGAACCGCTGGGAGCGGCATCTTCGCTGCCACAAACTGTTTGTGAAAGGCATCGAAGCCATGGGGTTGTGTATGCACGTACCTGAAGGGCACCGCATATGGACACTCAACACCGTCTGCGTGCCGCAGGGAATTGACGATGCTAAAGTGCGGGCGCGCTTGCTCGCAGAGCAAGGCATCGAAATCCCCGGCGGCTTCGGTCCGCTGGCGGGAAAAGTGTTTCGTGTCGGCATCATGGGGCCGCTCGCGACCGAGGACAACGTGAATTTCCTCTTGCGCGAGTTCAAAGAAGCACTGAACGCCGAAGGGTACCGTCACTAAACATCCCGCGTACCCAACCCGGGTGTGGGAACCTGCATCGAAATGCATGCACTATCTTTGGTGCATGCTCCGCAGTGATCTGCGTCGTTAAGACCGCGAGACGTTATTGTTAAAGTTGGTGCAGACCGTCCTTCCTCTCCCATCTCTTCTTATGGCAGTTGGTGTTTACTGGTAATACATGCCCGAAGGCGAACCATCACGGCCGGACTTGCAGGCGATCCTCAACAAGCCGATTCGCGAGCTGGGGCTCAAGATCGAAGGATCGCCTTTAGAACGCTTCGTGCAGCAGTTGTATCGCGAACTGGAAAGCAAGAAGCTGATGAAATTTCGCCCGCCCGTTTACCTCACCGATGAGTGGGGCTGTCCCTCGGGCGAACCCATCGTCGGCATTCCTTTTTATCTTGCTCATCCACAACTGGCGCAGCTCGAAAAAGAAACCAATGACCTCGAAGATGCGCGTGAAGTCATGATGTTCCTGCGACATGAAGCGGGGCATGCCTTCAATTACGCTTACAAGCTGCATCGCACTCCGGAGTGGAAGCAACTATTTGGTCCTTTTCGCCGCCCCTATCACGACAATTACCGGCCGGTGTTGTTTTCACGAAACCACGTCCGTTATTTGCCAGGATGGTATGCGCAGAAACACCCGGATGAGGATTTTGCCGAAACTTTCGCCGTCTGGTTAACGCCACGATCGGCATGGCGCAAGCGGTATCGCGGATGGGGCGCCATGGCCAAGTTGCGCTACATGGATCGCATCGCACGCGAGTTGAGCAACGCCGACCCGCTTCGTCGCCGTGGAGAGACCGACATCACGGTCGATGAAATGGAGATGACAGTTGCGGATTTTTATCACCGCAACGGCCAGGAGTTTCAGCTTGGCGATCTTCTGCTCGATACCGATCTGCGGGACATTTTCGATGCGTCCAGAAAGCGCAGGAACGCCCGGCCTGCGCAGCAGTTGTTGCACGAACATCGCAAGATCGTGACCGATAAGGTCACTTACTGGACGGGGGCACAACGTCCTTTCGTGAAAAAGCTGCTGGATGCAATCGAAAAGAGATTGGGTGAACTCAGCCTGTTTGCCGATATGAACCGGCAGGCTGAGCATCTGGTTCAGATTACTGTCTATGCGACGGCACTTGCCATGAACCATATGGCAAAAGGAAAGGTCATACAGCCATGAAGGAAAAAAGCATGGTGGTCAGCCCGAGCGAGCGCTTTTTGCGATACGAAAGATCCCCGCGTGCCGCGCAAAGTGTCGTCTTCGCAGCGACGCTATTAGTTGCGCGCCCGGCGCGCACCCTTATTTGGAGGCAGGTATGGTTGGCGCAAGGCTGAAAGTCGCAGTGCTCTACGACATTTGGGGCGAGGAGGAAGAGGCCCCGAAGGTGGAGGAAAAAGTCTCCGCGAAAAAGAAGAAGAAACCACGAAGCAAAAGCAAAAGAGAGAAGGAAGATCGGGAGGAAATTTTCGAAGCTCTGCAAAAGCTCGGGCACGAGCCGTTCTATCAGGTTTTGGACGGTACACCGCAGTGCCTGACGTCTCTCGCTAAATGCGGGGCCGACCTGGTTTTCAACCTGACGGAGGCGTTCGCAGGCGACGACACCAAAGAGATGAATGTGGCTGCGTATATGGATTTGCTCGGAATCCCGTACACCGGCGGAGGGCCCCACGCCCACTTCCTGGCACAGGACAAGGCCACGGCAAAAAAGATGTTCGCCTTTCACGGGATCAAGACGCCATTTTTTGCCAGTGCGTACCGCGGAAGGATCGAGCACGCGCACGACGTGTCGTTTCCGCTGATCGTGAAGCCGGTTTGGGAAGATGGTTCCATCGGCATTGATGTGGGTGCTGTCGTGAACAGCGTCAAGGAGTTAATGCAGCGCGTAGAGTACATCCAGGACGAATTCGACTCACCGGCTCTGATCGAAGAGTACATTGAAGGCCGCGAAATCTACGCCGGCATTCTGGGAAGCTATGAAAGAGCGGAAGCGCTGCCCCTGGTAGAACTTGATCTCTCGAAGCTGCCCGAAGGAATCCCGAAGATTGCCAGCTACGACGTGAAGTTTGAGAAAGAAACTCAGGTACATAAGCTGACCAAATCGCATCTGGCCACCGATTTGGACGAGGAAACGGTCAAGAAACTTCAGGAAACGGGCCTTGCCGCATATCAAGCTGTAAAGCTGCGCGACTATGGACGGATCGACATGCGGCTCACAGATAAGGGTGAAGTGTTCGTAATCGAGGCGAACCCCAACCCCTGGCTCTCCAGCAAGCAGGAATTTGCCATGGCCGCCAAGGCTTCGGGACGCTCATATACGGACCTGATCGGCGAGATTGTCGAAATGGCCAGAGCTCGATATCAGCCGCTACCGGCGAAAGTGGAGTGCATGACTTAGGTTTTTCTAAGGCTCGTACGGGGACGACCCGATTGTTCGCCAGGAGATTGTGCGTAATTCTGTGCAAACAGTGAAAAGTTATGTTGCCGCTCTGGCCAGGAGCAGGCGCGGGCTTGCCCGAAGAAGCTCTGCCATGACAGATGAAACTATCGACTTTGCAACTTTGTAGCGCGCTGGGTTTGCCGAGCGGGATCCTCAGAGAAAGCAATTATTCTCGACCCAAGTCCAAAACGCGATCAGCAAGATACCGGAAAACGAACCGGTTACAGCGGTTAACGCAAGTGCCTGCTCGGAATCCGCTTCCTAAATCTCAGCCATTGCTTAACCTTACAAGTCATTAACCGGC
>Ga0187777_10001692_pt1 | contig 14257 bp, 11 predicted proteins | sample 1015_Q2_SP5_10_M_FD_132416 | JGI IMG/M metagenome (GOLD analysis project Ga0187777, IMG submission 132416) | Tropical peat soil microbial communities from peatlands in Department of Meta, Colombia - 1015_Q2_SP5_10_MG | ecosystem: Environmental > Terrestrial > Soil > Wetlands > Peat | place...
ACGGGCATCCCGCTGCTGGCCGCGATTCCCGAGGCGCGGCGCGCGCTCGAGGACGTCGGGATGGCCGACGAGATCGACCTGGTGGTCGCCGGCGGGATCCGCAACGGCGCCGACGTCGCCAAGGCGATCGCGCTCGGTGCGACCGCGATCGCGATCGGCCACTCCGGGCTGATGGCGCTGAACTGCAACAAGGAGATCCCCGGCGTAACCGACTACGAGGGCACGGTCGGCGTGCCCGCGGGCCAGTGCTACCACTGCCACACCGGACGCTGCCCGGTCGGCGTGGCCACCCAGGACCCCGAGCTGCGCAAGCGGCTCGTCGTCGACGAGGCCGCGAACCGCGTCTACAACTTCCTGCACACGATGACGCTCGAGTGCCAGATGCTAGCGCGGGCGTGCGGGAAGACCGACGTCCACAGCCTCGAGCCCGAGGACCTGTGCGCGCTGACGGTCGAGGCGTCGGCGATGGCCCGCGTGCCGCTCGCCGGCACCGACTACATCCCGGGCGTGTCCGAGGAGCGGACGCTCGATAGGATCGAGCGGTTGCTCGAGCGACACGTCGAGAATCCAATCGACTTTCTGGCGGCGGACGCCGAGCGCTTGGGAGTGGGGGCCGCCGGGCACGAGGGGGTGGCGTCGTGAGCGAGACCGAGACCGAGTACACGATCTCCATCGACGCCGAGTATCTGGCCGGCCGGCGGTTCCCCTACCAGGAGGAAATCTCGCTGGTCGAGGACGTCGACCTGCTGGCTGCCACTCCCGGCGCGGATATCAACTGGCTCGAGGACGTCGACCTGCTCGAGGAGGACGGCGTGCCGGCGGTCTTCGACCGCTACTCGAACTCGTTCCTGAAGATCTACTTCCCGATTCCGGCGGGCCGCGAGAACGAGATCGCGCGCAAGGTGCTGATCAAGCATCTCCAGTCGGGCAACTCCTACGGGATCGCTTTGAAGGAGCGCCATTGCAAGTTCCCCCAGCCCGAGCTCGGCCCGTGGGTCGAGGGCTCGCGGACGGTGGGGACCGACTGGAAGCCGGGCGTGCTCGAGGGATGGGAGCCTCCGGCGCACTGACTCCGGTGGGCGACGTCGCGGCCGAGCTGTGACAGCAAGGCCGAGTAGCGCATTGTCGTGCGGGTGATCGTCGTCGGCGCGGGGTTCGCGGGGCTGGCCGCGGCGGATGCGCTTGTTCGTGGCGGGGCGGACGTGGAGGTGCTCGAGGCGCGCGATCGGGTCGGCGGCCGGGTGTGGTCGGTCCCGTTCGCCGGCGCCGTGGTCGAGCGCGGCGCGGAGTTCATCCTGCCGCACGACAAGACGGTGATCGCCACCGCCGATCGTCTCGGGCTCCCCCTTGTCCGCAAGGGAACGCGCTACGGCAATCGCGAGCCCCGTGGCGGCGAACACGTGACGCGCGGCCAGGTGGTGGCGGCGCTGGCGCAAATCCGGTCTGAGCCGCCGGCGCCCGGCGACGGAACGCTGGCCGGCGCCTTGGGCGCGCACAGGCTCGAGCCGCCCGTCGTTGCCGCGATCCTGGCCCGAATTGAGGTGAGCTGCGCATACCCAGCCGACGATCTCGACGCCGGCGCGCTGAAGGAGGGCGCCGCTTCGTTCGGCGACTTCGACACGTTCACGGTCGCGGGCGGGAACGACCGGATCGCCCGGGAGCTGGCGGCCCGGCTCGGCGAGGCGGTCCACCTGTCTGCTCCGGTCACGTACGTGGGTTGGACGAACCACGAGGTCCGGGTGACCGCCGGCGGGCGTGAGTGGCTCGCCGACGCCGCGGTGATCGCCGTGCCCGCCTCGGTGCTCGAAGCCATCCTGTTCGAACCGGCGCTCCCGCCCGGGAAGACCGCCGTGCGGTACGGCCAGGCGGCGAAGCTGTTCGTCGCGTTGCGGGCGCCGGCGCCACCGAGCGAGGTGCTGTCGGTGCCCGAGCGGTACTGGTGCTACACGCAGTTGGGCCCGGACGGCGATCCGGTGCCGTTCGTGGCAGCGTTCGCGGGATCACCTAGCGCGCTCGAGGCACTCGAGGTAGGCAATGGGCCGGGACGGTGGCTCGAGTCGCTCCGACGGCTACGGCCCGATCTCGATCTCAACCCGGACGGCGCGTTTGTGTCGACGTGGGCCGACGATCCGTGGGCGCGCGGCGCCTATTCGGCGCGGTCGACCGGCACGCCTCTCGACGCCGCCGCGCTGAGGCGCCCGGTCGGGCCGCTGGTGTTTGCCGGCGAGCACACCGCCGGCGGCTGGCACGGGCTGATGGAGGGAGCGCTCCGAAGCGGGGAGAAGACCGCGCAAGAGCTGCTGCAGACGACGCTCCGATGAGATCCGGCGCCGGGCCCGGTCTAACCTGCGATGACCGTGGCCGCCGCTGACACGAGCCGCCCCGTCGAATTAGAAGTCGACGGCAGGACCGTCCGAATCTCCAGTCCGGATCGCGTGTACTTCTCGGCCCGCAGCGAGACGAAGCTGGACCTCGCCCGGTACTACCTGAGTGTCGGGGACGGGATCGTTCGCGCGCTGCGCGAGCGCCCATGCATGCTCCACCGGTTCCCGAAAGGGGTCGATGGCGAGAAGGTGCACCAGAAGCGCCTCCCGAAGGGCGCGCCCACGTGGATCAAGACCGTCGAGATCTACTTCCCACGCTTCGGCCGGACCGCGGACGAGCTGTGCGTGACCGAGCTCGGCAGCGTGATCTGGGCCGTACAGATGGCCACCGTCGAGTTCCATCCCTGGAACTCCCGCTGCGCCGACGTCGAGCATCCCGACGAGTGGAGGATCGATCTCGACCCGATGCCGGAGGCCGACTTCGACGCTGTGCGCCGCGTCGCCCGCGTAGCGCATGAGGTGCTCGACGAGATCGGCGCGGTTGGCTGGCCGAAGACCTCCGGCGGCAACGGGCTCCACATCTACGTGCGGATCGAGCCGCGGTGGGGCTTCAGCGAGGTACGCGAGGCGGCGCTCGCGTTCGCGCGCGAGGTTGAGCGGCGAATCCCGGAGGACGCCACCACAACGTGGTGGCGGAAGGATCGCGATCCTCGCAAGGTGTTCGTCGATTACAACCAAAACGCCCGCGACCACACGATCGCGAGCGCGTACTCGGTTCGGGGCAATCGATATGGCACCGTCTCGACGCCGATCGCCTGGGACGAGCTCGACGGCGGCTTGGATCCGCGCGACTTCACGATCGCCTCGGTGCCGGCGCGCTTCGCCGCGATCGGCGATCCGCACGCAGGGATCGACGACGCCGTGTTCTCGCTCGAGCCGCTGCTCGAATGGGCGGCGCGAGAAGCATGAAGCTGCGCGTCTACTGCGCGCTGGCGATGCTGGGGGTCGGCGCCGCGGACGCCGATGCGGTTGCGAGCGGATTGCGGGCCGACGCGACGACGGTCAGCGTTTCGCCGACGTCCTGCGGCGCGACCGTATACGTCTGAGTGGTCGCGCCGTCGATCGCCGAGTAGCCGTCGGGGCAGTTGGACCGGACCCCGCCGTCGCCGCTCACGCACCACTGAGAGCTGAGCGACGGGTACGGGGTGCCCGCCCACTCACCCGGGTTCGCCGTCAGCACTTGCCCGACGACATCATCACCGCTGATGCGCGGCGGCGCATCATTGGCGACGGGGGTCTGTTCCCCAATCACCTCCCGCATGGCGTCGTGGTGCCGTCGGACGAGACCGCTCGAATGACGCAGTTGTCTCTGTCCGATATGAGCACGTCTCCGTTCGGCGCCTGGCCATGTCTACGGCCGGCGGGCGGCCCGGAGCTCGATCAACACCCGGCGCTCGGGCGCATCGCTCCCGGGGCCGTGCATGCAACCTGGATGGCCGGCCGGCGGCCCGCTCGAGCTGTGAACGTGTATGACTTGCCAATCCAGCCAGACCGGGTGATCTTCACCGAGATCCGCGTCCCGGCGCGCAGGAGGCGATTCTGGAATGCCGGGGTCAGGTTGACCGTCTTTAGGCCTGGGCAGTTGCCTTTCTTTTGGGTGGTCTCGCAGCGCTTGGTTCGCGCCGTCGTCGCGAGGCGCTTGGCGAGCGGGCAGCCTCGTCCGTGGCAAGTCACGTTGACGGTGGCGCTGGGAGGCAGGCCGTTGACGACGAGCGCGAGGACCTTCGTGTAGGCCGGGGTGTAGTTGAAGGTCCACTGCATCGTGGCCGCGATGATCCCGGCGGCGTTCGGGGGCAGCGGCACCACGCTCACCATCTGCGGCGTCGAAATGGAGCCATTGAAGTTGGGATCGCCGCTATAGCGGGCGGTGATGCTGTGAGTACCCTGCGACCCGTAGCTGACCGTGCACAGCGCTCCTCCGTTCGTGAGCGTCTGGCTGAGACAGGACTGGATCGGCTGGCCCCCGTCGAGAAACTCGACCGTGCCGGTGGGCTCGACCGGGCCCGACCGGCCCACCGGTGGCTGCACGGTGGCCGTGTACGTCGTGCTGCCACCGACCCCGGTGGTCTTCGAGGCGTCGAGGGAGGTCGACGTGGAGTCCGGACCGACGGTGACGGTGGCGGATCCTGTCGCGGCCGCGACGCCGGAGGCAGAGTTCGGCGTGAAATCCGCCGTCACGAGGTCAGGGGAGGTGGACGCGGAAAATGACGTGGTGCAGGTGGCGGCCGGCGTGGTCGGCGTGATCGGCTCGGCGACACAGCCGGGGATCGGGACGCCTCCGTTTGCAAACTCGACGGTCCCTGACGGGAAGCCTGGACTCGAGGTCACGGCGGCGAGCAACGTCACGCTCTGGTTCGTCACGGCGGTCGACGGAAACGCGTCTAGGGACAGGTTGCTGCCGCTCAACGTCTGTGTCAGCGTGGCCACAGCACTTACGTTCGTTGCGGTGTCGGTTGCGGTGATCGTTATCGGGCCCGGTGTCGTCGAGCTCCTGATGAGCCCGCTGTAGGTGCCGTTGCCGCTGTTTGTCACCTTTTCCACTACCTGTCCGGGATCGGATGAGGAGAAGGCGACGGTGTCCCCGGTGACCGGGTTGCCGTGAGCATCCGCGACCGTCGCGGTTGCCGTCGTGTATGAGTTGCCGTTCGCGACGATCGATGTGGGGGACAGAGCGAGATTTATGGTGGTGGCCGGGCCGGCGGTTTGCGACAGCGTGGCCTCCCCGGCGGCCGTCGGCGTCACCGATTCATCAGTAGCGCTGATGATCACGGTCCCGGCGACGGTCGAGCTCGTGAGCGTGGCGACGTAGGCACCGTTGGCCTTTTCGCTGGTAGCACCGAACTGGACCCCGCTGTCGCTGGCCGTAAACACGATCGTGTGTCCGGTCACCCGGACCCCGGCGCTGGTGACGACCGCGGTCACGGTCGTTGTGGACGTGCCGTCGGCGATGATGCTGTCGTCCGCGAACTTGACCTTGACCGTCTCGTCGGCCGCGGCCGAGGTGGCCGGCAGCAGCCACGCGCACAGAATGGCCGCCGCGGCCACGCCCAGAATCAGCCGTCGCCGGTGCATTATTTCCTGATCGTCAGCTTGCCGTAGGTGATTCGCGCCGGTCCCTTCGGCTGCTTCGTCGAGATCACGAGCGCGCCGACGAGCTTGCGGTGCTTGCGATGAAGGGACGCGGCCCGTGCCCGCACGCGCTTGGGAAGCACCACCTGGATGTGGGCGATCTTGCCTGACTTGAAGCGGAACTGGTGGCTAAGCGTGCGGCCGCCCACCTTGAGCTTGAACCGGCCCGCGCACACCTTCCCCTTCTTGGTCTTGCCCCTCGTGGCCACGCACCTCAGCGACACCATGACCTTGCCCTTCTTGATCGACACCGTCTTCGGGGCGACCTGGATCGCGATGTAGGCGAGCTGCCCGGCCGGATTGCCCGGCGCGGACCCGGTGGGTGGCGTCGGGATCACGGGGCCGGTCGCGGGCGCCGGCCAGGCGGCCAGTGCGCCGTAGGTGGTGGTGCCGCTCGGGGCCAACGTCCAGCCCGACTGAGTGCCGGCGTACGGGGTGCCCACGTTGGTGCCGGTCAGGGGGATCTCGGTCGGCGGACCGCCGTTCTGCACGGTAACCACCTTGCCCTGGACGAAGCCGGTGATCTGCGCGGCGTTCGCCGCCGCCCAGCCAGCCTGCTCGCTGAGCAGGGCGCCGATCTGAGCCATGGTGGGCTGCTCGATCGGGGCATTGGCCGCGAAATAGGTGTTGTACTCCGCCAGGAGCGGGTTGATCGTCTCGTAGAAGAGTCCGTCGCCCTGTCCGGGCTGGCTCATCAGGTTGGTCTGATGGAAGTAGTGCGGCCGGGGGTCGTTGCCCATCATGTGACCGAACATGCCCTGGTCAACGCTCGCGATGATCTGCGCGATCGTGAACGGGGTGCCGGCCGGGTTGCACGTGGTCACCCCGCTGATCGGCTTGCACGTGGGCAGGTCGTAGAGCGTTTGGTACTCGTCGACCTCCTGGGCGTTCGTCGCGACGTTGTAGTAGATGTTGGTCGGGTAGCGCGGGATCGCCGTGCCGCCCGCGTCCGGGAAGCTCGCGCCGGCCGGGTACTCCGCACCACCGTAGGCTCCGGTGGCGAACGAGCTATCGGCGGGATTCGGATACGGCTTCGAGGCGTCGGAGCCGAAGTACTTGATCCCGCCGTCGATGGTCCCGGCGAACGCGGGGTCGAGGACGGGGTTCTGCTCATAGGGGCTCTCGACCGCGGTGCCCTCATCGGCCGGAACGGTGGTGGCGGTGGGTGCGCCGCTGCTCCCCGTCGCCGTCCCGGCGCTCCCGATGTCCGTGAAGGTCTTCTGGACCGCCCCGCCGCCGCTGGTATTCGTGGTGGAGTTCCCGGTTGGATTGGTGAAGTCGGCGGTGGTGTTCGCCGCCACCGTCCCGATCAGCGACCAGGCGCCGATCGTCCCGGTGTACGGCGCGCGGTAGATCAGGTAGTTCGCGGCGTGGCACACCGCGCCCCAGCTGAGCGAAACCGAAGAGGTCGAGCCGGTGACGGTTACCGGCGCGGACACCGACGCGGCCGACTGCCCGGAACCCGCGACCGGCGCAGCGCCGGGCGCCGCGGTGTTGAACTGGTCGCTGACGGCATACACGTACTGGCCGGCGGCAAGCGCCCCGCCCGTCGTGGCCGGAGTCGCATCGTCGAGCGCGGGGGGATCGACCTGACCGGGATTGCCGGGAAGCAGGTTCGCCAGGCCGGAATGCTCGCCGGTGATGATCGCGTTCGGGTTCTCGCTGCCAAGCGTGGCGGCCGGATCGGTGCTCGCGCTCAGACCGAGCCCGCCCGCATTCGGATTCCCGGGCGTCGACGCCGGGGTTGAGGCCCAGATGCTGTTCTGGTTGAGCTCGGCCTCGATGTAGTCCTGGGTTGCGCAGCCCTGATCGATGTTCGGGTGGTCCCAGCTGTGGCTAATCCAGCCGAAATCATTCGTGTAGGGCCTGCCGGTCGAGGAATCGGTCGCCTGGAACTGCGCCAGCAGTGGATCGGTCCCCGGCGCCGAGGGGTTGCATCCGGTGGTGGTACCACCCGTGCCGCCGTCGCCGCCTGTGGCGACCGTGCACCCGGCCGCCCAGGCGACGCTGCCACCGCCGTTGAACAGCATGTCGATCCGGAAGTTGTTGGCTCTGGACCAGTTGGCCGCGGAGACCACGTCGGCGGGAGCCTCGCGCAAGGCGTCGGCCGGGTTGAAGTCGGTGGAATGCGGCGCCGTGGTGGCGTTGCCCGCGACGCTCCACGTGTCGTCGGCCAGGAAGTTGTCGTCGACGTCGGTCTCCAGGTAGTTGCGCTGGTCACCGAAGTAGGTGTTGCGCGCCAGCCAGTCGAGCTCGCCATGGCGCAAGAGCTCGCTCTGGAGGTAGTACTGGCTCTCGTTGAAGGTCTGGAACATCGTCTCGCGCCCGTCGGGCGCGGTGTAGATGCCCAGGAGCGAGCTCGCTCCCGGGCCGGATATGAGCGTGTTGACGCTCGCCCCCGGCAGCGGCATCGCCTGGTACGCCCAGGTGGATTGAGTCGGGTCGACGGCGACGTGCTTGAGGTACGGGAAGATCCGCGCTCCGCTTGCGGTCAGCGTCAGCGAGGTCGAGAGCGGTAGCTGGGCGCCGCCCGCCGGGTTGGCCGAACCCAGCCCGTAGTCGCTACTCGGGACTGCATACGCGGTGACCTGACGGACTGAGAAGTCGTGCTCGAAAGTCTGCAGCCGGGTCCATTGAGCGTCGGTCAAGCCCAAGGTGCCGGAAACCGCCACGACGACGCCCTGGTAGTTGGCCACCTCGGTTCCGTTCGGGAGCGTCGAGGACAGCGCAGGCAGCGCCACGCTGCCGGGGCTGGCGCTGTTGGTGACCATCGATGTATACGGAACGCCCTCGCGCTGGAGCGTGTTGGCCCAATCCTGGTAGGCGATGCCGGCGTTGCAGACGCCCGGATTGGCGACGCACGTCGGATCGGCGAAGTTCGTGTCGGTTCCGTCGGTGATGACCAGGATCCGCATCCCGATCCGCTGCGCGGAAGCCGCAGCAGATGCAACCGCGGGACCCGACCCGCTTCCGGAAATGCCAAGGACTGCCACGAGGCAGCCCAGAACGACGAGAGCTCCAAACAGACGTCTCATACCAAGCTCGGCTTCCTGTTGACGACCACGCAAATCACCGGCACCAGGCCCGAGGGCGCAACGTCAGATGCCGGTCACAGAACCCCGCCTGGAGTCCAATCAAGCACCAGTCTGTCTGCTCGCGCGACGGCTGCGTATGGGGCTTCTCGCCCCCCTTACGTTCATCCGTGAACGCGTCTAGGAACGAACGTCGTGCCGCCGCAGCGCGGATCGCGCGCTGCCGACGGGGCTCTCGAGCCCGGGCCTAACTGCGTGGCCGGCGTTTCTCGGTGTCATAGAGGGGGAACGGCGCCACTGTGGCACCGACCGTGCCGCCGCCGAGCGCCACGTCGACGCTCTGGCCGTCTCGAACGAGCCCGCGGTCGATCACCGCCATACCGATCACCTGGGTCCCGAACGTCGGGCTCTGACATGGGCTGCGCAGAATCCCGACATCCTGGCCGTCTAGGGTCACCGCAGCGCCGTACTCGGGTACGTCGTCCCCGTCGATGCGCAGGGTGGTGAGCAGCCGCGGCGTCCCGTGGGCGGCAATCTCGCGTAGCGCCTCGCGCCCAACGAACTCCCCGGTCTTGTCGAGCTTGATTACGTTGTCCAGGCGCACCTCGAAGGGATCCGTCTGGTGGGGGAAGTAATCGACGTCGGGGAACAGCAGACCGGACTCGATCCGGAGCGTCTCGATCGCCGAGAGGCCGATCGGTCGGATGCCGTGCGGCCGACCGGCCTCAAGAACGGCATTCCACAGCGTGTCGGCGTCTTCCGGAGCGCAGTACAGCTCGAAGCCGAGCTCGCCGGAGTACCCGGTCCGTGACAGCATGACGGGGACCCCTCCGACCCGGACCCCATCGGCGACGAATCGGAAGTACCGCAGCGAGTTGACGTCGGCGCCCTCGGTGATCGGACCGAGGACCTCCCGCGCCTTCGGACCCTGGACCTGGACGTGGGGCATCGCCGCCGTGCGGTCCTCGACTTGCACATCAAGCCCGCGATCGCTTGCTACTTGCTTGAACCAGGCCAGATCCGAGTCGTAGCTGGTGATCGAGAGACAGTGCTGATCGCCGAGACGGAACACGGTGCCGTCCATGATCATCTTGCCCTGGTCATCGCAGATCGCGCCGTAGCGGACCTGCCCGGTCTCGAGCCCGGCCATGTCGTTGGTGAACAGCGCATCAGCCAGCGCCAATGCGTCCGGGCCCCGAAGGTCCCACTTGCGAAGCGGCGATTCATCCCACAGGTTGCACGCGGTGCGAGTTGCGACGTGCTCGGCCACTGCATCGCCGAAGTCAGACGCCCACGCCCAGCCTTCCCAGTCCGTCCAGTTCGCGCCCGCTTCCAGCTGGACCTTGTTGAAAGCCGTCCGATGCAGCTCTACGGTCGACACCCATCACCTCTGCTTTGATGAATTTGTACAAGCGTCGGCGCAGTTATATCGCACGCGCACGGCAGTGTGGTCTCGGCCGCTAAGTCAGCAACCCGCCGCCGCGCCGGCACGCGCAGAGGGCCGTGCGGCGGCCCTGTCGGCGGCAGCCTCTACGAACAGCGCCAGCAGCGGGCTCGACGGTTCCTCCTGGAGCTCCCACTGAACGCCGATACAGAGGGCAGGGGCCGCCGGGACCTCGATCGCCTCGATGACACCGTCCGGCGCCGTTGCCGCCACCACGACCCCGTCTCCGAGCGTCGCGATGCTCTGATGGTGGTAGCTGTTGACGGTCGCGCCGCCTCCGAGGGCGGTTGCGAGCCGGCTGTCCGGGGCGATAACGATCTCGTGCGAGGGATGCTCCGGCGGGGGGCCTCGCTCCAAGCGCGCCTTCACCACCTCCTCCCAGATGTCCCAGTCGCCACCGCGATGCCGGTCCGCCGGGGACGGCAGCACGCTGTGGTCGGGATGGAGCGACCCGCCGAGGGCGACGTTGATCACCTGCATGCCCCGGCAGACTCCGACGAGCGGGATGCCCGCGGTGATCGCTCCCCGGGCGAGCGGCAGCTCGGCCTCGTCGCGCAACGGCGAGTGGGCGGTGGCCCTCGGATGCCGGCGACCGCCGAAGCGCTCAGGCTCGATATCGCGGCCTCCGGCGAGCATCAACCCATCGAGCCGCAGGAGGAGGGGCGTCGGCTGCTCCGTGTAGGGCACGATCACCGGCACGCCGCCGAGGCGCTCGATCGGCGCGCTGAATGCCACGCCGAGGTAGTCACCGTAGTCGGTGAACCCACACGAGATGCCGATCAGTGGAGCGTCGATTCGAGCGGTCATGCCGTGCCGCACAGCCTCGCCCCCGCGCCCTCAGCTGCAGCAGTGGGGGCTGCGAACACATTTGGTCGCATGTAGCCACAGACCGGGAAGTTGCCGACCGTGAATGCACCCACGTCGCGTCAGCGTACACGGCGGTGGTAGCGGCGGCACCCTTCGAGGCGACCGAGGCAGTGCGGGGCCCGCCGCCAGTTGCCACAAGCTGGCCTACCTGATATGAACGGCCGGTGTACCAGTTTGTCCAGTACAGGCAGCTCTCAGGCGCGTATGGCAACTGGTCGGTGACCACACCCGGGGGCCGAGATCAAGCACGTGATGGTCTCGCTGCCCTGATGTGACGCGCCGCCGTGTGCCAGATAGTCAGCTGGTGGCTGCGGGAGGCAGGACCGTTACCTGCTGCCCCCGAGCTGCGCGGCGCGCAGCGGGCTGACGTCTGCATTGTTGGCGGCGGCTTCACGGGCCTCTGGACCGCACTCGAGATCAAGCGCCTCGAGCCCTCGCTGCGCGTCGTTGTCGTGGAAGCCGACCTGTGCGGCTCGGGCGCGAGCGGGCGCAACGGCGGCTTTGCCATGACCTTCTGGCATCACTTCGTCGGCCTTGAGCGGGCCTGCGGAGCCGAGGAGGCCCTGCGGTTGGCGCGCGCCTCGGACGCCGCGGTGGCCGAGATCGGAGAGTTCTGCGACCGGCACGAGATCCGAGCCGATTATCGTCGAGCCGGCTGGCTTTGGACCGCGACCAACAGGGCACAGGTAGGTGCCTGGGAGAACACGATCGCAGCGATCGAACGCCACGGCGAGCAACCATTCGAGCGACTCGATCCCGACGAGGTGGCCGCACGCAGCGGCTCACGCGCACACCTCGCCGGCGTCTTCGAATCGGGTTCAGCGACGGTCCAGCCTGCACTGCTCGTGCGCGGGCTGCTGCGCGTCGCACGGACGCGGGGCGTGCAGGTGTTCGAGCGCTCGCCGGTTATCGCGCTCGAGCGAGCCGGGCCGCTTGTGGTGCGCACTGCATGCGGGCAGGTTACGGCCGAGCGGGTAGTGGTCGCGATGGGCGCTTGGGCGGCTCAGCTGCGCGAACTGCGACGTGCGTTTGTGGTCGTCTCGAGCGACATCGTCATCACCGACCCGATCCCGGATGGCCTGGAGCGGATCGGCTGGCGAACCGGGGTCAGCATCTCCAATTCGCGGCTGATGGTCCACTACTACCGAACTACTGCCGACGGCCGGGTCGCGTTCGGCCAGGGCGGCGGACGGCTCGCCTATGGGGCGCGGATCGGCAGCTCGTTCACGGGCCGCTCGCCGATCGCGGACCAGGTTGCGCACACGCTGCGCGAGACCTATCCGCCGCTGGCGGCGGTTCCGATCACAGCCAGCTGGACGGGCCCGATCGACCGAACGGTCGACGGCTTGCCCTTCTTCTTCAGCCTGGGTCGGCCGGATCTCGTGTGCGGCGCGGGCTACTCGGGAAACGGTGTTGGCCCAAGCCTCATCGGTGGGCGGGTTCTCGCGTCTCTGGCGCTGGGGCTGGACGACGAATCGGCGCGCTGCGGGCTCGTTCGGAGACCCCCGTCCGGGCTTCCGGGGGAGCCGTTGCGATACGTCGGCGGCCGGATCGTGCGCGGCGCGGTGGCGCGCAAGGAGCGAGCCGAGGATGAAAGCCGGCGGCCGGCCAGGATCGATCGGGCGCTGGCAGGACTGGCACCGGCCGGACTGGTGCCGCTCGACTGATTCCCGCGGCTCGCTGGCATTGACAGGCGCCGTGCTCCGCAGGAGGATTGGCCGACGGCCGTGGGCAAATAGGGATTGGAGGTCGATCGTGCAAACGCTCCCAGGAATTGGCCTGACTGATGTCCAGGCTGTGTACGACGGGGCTGAAGGCGACTTGTGGGAGCTGGTAATGGGCGAGCAGATTCACATCGGTGGGCTGAGCTCGTCAATCGAGCTGGCTGATCGGGCCGGAATCGCTGAAGGCAGCCGAGGGGTGGATTTGTGCTGTTGCAACGGCGCGGGTATGCGGTTCCTGGTGCGCCTTCGGAAGGTCGGGCACATGACTGGTGTGGATGCCACGGAGCGCATCGTCGAGCGCGGGCGACAACGCACAGCCGAAGAGGACCTGTCTGACTCGGTTGAGTTCGTTCTCGGTGACGCGACCCACACCGGGCTTCCTGACGCGGGGTTCGATTTCGCCTGGGGCGAAGACGCCTGGTGCTACGTCGAGGACAAAGCGAGGTTGATTGGCGAGGCCGCGCGGATCGTTCGCCCCGACGGCACGATCGCGTTCACTGACTGGGTGACCGGGCCGGAGGAGATGAGCGATGACGAGGCCGAGCGATATTTGCGGTTCATGAAGTTCCCCAACGTACTGAGCATCGACGACTACCAGAGACTTCTGGAGGAGCACGGCTGCCAAGTCGAGACAGCAGAGGACACGGGCCGGTTTCCGTCGCATGTCGATCTGTATTTGGACATGTTGAATAAGCAGCTGACGTACGACGCGCTCAAGCTCATCGGTTTCGACATGGAGGTGATGCAATCGCTCGGCGGCGAGATGCTCTTTGTCCAGGAGCTGGCGCATGCCAAGAAGATCTGTCAGGGCAGGTTCGTAGCCACGACGGCCTGAAGCGCGGCCATAACGGGCGCTGGCAGGGTTGGCGCCGGCGGCACTGGCGCCGCTCGGTGGACGAGCGCAGCGATCACGTGGCCCGGAGGTGAGCATGGCGACTGGAAGGTGTCTCTGCGGCGCTGTGAGGTACCAGGTAACGGGTCCGCTTCAGGAAGTGCTGATCTGCCACTGCGAGGAATGTCGCCGGTGGCACGGGCACGTCTCGGCGACTGCTGCAGCGGCGAGACGGGATCTCCAGCTGTCAGAGCAACGCGGTCTTCGCTGGATCAAGAGTCCTCGTAGCGACGCCGGGGCCCGGCGCGGTTTTTGCCGCGAATGCGGCTCAAGCTTATTCTGGGATGGCCCCGGACTCGAGACGATCAGCATCGCGGCCGGAACGCTGGATCGTCCGACTGGGTTGCACGTAGCCAGCCATTGGTACGTGTCGCAAGCCGCTGATTACTACGAGATCCCCAACGATGGGCTCCCCCACCACGAGCGCAGCGGCGAGGGAGAACTTCAGTGAGATCCAGCAGGCTAACCGCTCTTGCGGTGGCGCATGAACCGGGGCGGGCCGTCGTGCAGATACGCGCCGAGCGGATACGTGCGGTAGCGGGGGCGAGGCAGCTTCTCGATCGTGACGAATCCCGGCGGGGCGTTGATCACGTCGGGGATGCGGTTTACGAGTTGCGTGACCGTCGTCACCCCCGTGGGGACGGCCGGGTTTGAAAGATGGAGCTCGGGCTCGCCGGTGACAGTCCAGTCGTTGATGTCGGCCTCGCCCGGAAGGTAGAGCCTGCCGGTCATCTCGAACGTGAGCGTGATCCCCTCGTGCGTGCGAACGGTGTCGACGTCGGTGA
>Ga0187777_10001694_pt1 | contig 14248 bp, 13 predicted proteins | sample 1015_Q2_SP5_10_M_FD_132416 | JGI IMG/M metagenome (GOLD analysis project Ga0187777, IMG submission 132416) | Tropical peat soil microbial communities from peatlands in Department of Meta, Colombia - 1015_Q2_SP5_10_MG | ecosystem: Environmental > Terrestrial > Soil > Wetlands > Peat | place...
ACTACCTTGACGATATGGCTCACAAGTGCATCGGCCGTGTGCTCACCTATCCAAATGGGCTCGACGCGTCCGTCGTCAGGAGGAGGGAGCGACAGAGGCGCGTCGTTCTGGAGGTGCTCGGTGGTGAACCACGCGACTGGAACGACCACAATTGGCACCTTGAGAACACCCTTACCGACCTCGACTCTATCTCGAAGATCGTCGAGCTGACACCTGAGGAGGAGGAAAGCATCAGTTTGGCCATCTGGCTTGGGGTCCCCTTCGGAATCACGCCCTTCTACATCTCTCTCATGGACCCAGGAGTCGACATGGAGATGGATCACGCCCTCAGGGCGCAAGTGATCCCCAGACTCCAGTGCCTCAAGGCCACATCGGAACAGTTCGGCCGCGGTGGAATGGAGGTACTTGATTTCATGCGTGAGGGCTACAGCTCACCGACCAAGATGGTGACCAGACGATACCCGATGATCGCGATCTTCAAACCATACAACTCATGCGCCCAGTTCTGTGCTTACTGCCAAAGGAATTGGGAAATTGGGAAACCGGCAGATTGCAAGAAAGACCAGGACTACGAGGATGCGTTCCGCTGGTTCGAGGAGCATCCCACAGTGTCCGAGGTCCTCATAACCGGGGGGGATCCGCTCGTCTTGGGCGACAGCACCTTGTCCAGGATCCTCAGCCGCTTCGCAGGCATGCGCCACATCAAGCACCTGCGCATCGGATCGAGACTGCCAGTAGTCCTTCCGATGCGCTTCACCGAGCTGCTTCTTTCACTACTCGAGCAGGTCAACCGGCCACCGGACCTTGACATTTCCATAGTGACCCACTTCGAAAGCGCGTACGAGATTAGCCCTGATGCGTTCCAGGCGGTTCAATCGCTGCGCAGACGTGGGATCATGGTGTACAACCAGCAAGTATTCACGTTCGAGAACTGTCGGAGGTTCGAGACCGTCGCCCTTCGCCTCGGGCTTAAAAGAATCGGGATCGATCCATACTACACCTTCAATACCAAGGGGAAGGAGGAGACCGAGCATTTCCGAGTCCCCATCTCAAGGATACTCCAAGAAAGAATGGAGGAAGCGAGGCTCATCCCTGGCCTTTCACGCACGGACGAGACTGTGTTCAACATCCCTGGCCAGGGAAAGAACCCCCTATGCGCCGGTCAGCACCACGAGCTGATAATGATCGCACCGTCCGGGGAAAGGGTGTACGAGTTCCACCCTTGGGAGAAGAACCTTGCCCTGGCGTCGACATATGTGTACCGCGACGTGCCCATTGGCGCCTTCTTGAGGCGACTCGAAGAGAGAGGCGAGAGTGCGGACGACTACGCAAGCATCTGGTACTACTTTTGAGGTTTTCGAGAATCAAGGATTGGAGGTTGAAGCACCAGCCTTGATGATCCCACCTTCGGAGGAAGCGAATCCTGCCCAGATGCCAGACGCTCCAACATGAAGCCGGTTGTGCAAGTAGAAGTCGACGAGCTTCCGTTCCGCTCGCTGCAACGTCTCCGAAAGGGTCGAGCGTGAGACGCCGAGCCTCTTGGCTAGCTGCGCGCCAGTAATCCTCCGAGGGAAGTCGTAGTAGCCGAATTCCAACGCTTTCCTTAGGACGCTTTCCTGCCTCTCAGTGAGTGCTTGGACACCCCGCACTTCCCTCTTGCGGATCAACCGGATTGCGCAGCCCTCCGATTCCAGTTCGGCACGTAACGCGGCGAGTGAGCCCTGGTCGAATACGAACATTTCCCAGTCCGCCCAGCCCTTCCCTTTCGAGCGGCCATGTTTTGGGAAACAATCGCTCCTAACTAGCGTGCTGCACACGGGCCACTCGCTCGCAACGACCGAACCGAGGATTCGGCTTTCCGATGATTCAATAACCGAAAATGATCTGACGTCTGGATGGGATTCGATTGTCTGTGTAACCTCTTCCAGAACGCCCTCCTCATCGCTTCTTATCTCGACAAGGCTCTTGCCTCCGCAATCTCCGTAGGGCAGGGGGCTGAATACAGCGATGGGCACGCCGTGGATCGCCTCCACGTCTGATACCCAGCTGCACTTAGGCTTTACCCTGAGCACCACATCGAGCATCCCGTCATTACTAGCGGCTTCTGCTATGTAATGAATATGAATGCTTCGACCATCCATTCTAGATAACGATATTCAAGCATTGGATATAGGATACCGCGGTAAGCCACAGCAGGTCCAGTCAGAATCCTTGCGATTGAGAGAGCAGGGCTCGATCAGTTGGTCATCCTGGGCGCCGGGTTCGATGCACGCGCATATAGGATTCCAGAGATTGAAAAGACGCGAGTATCGAGGCGGATATCCGGGCCTGAAACGGCCCGGTTCGTGAGCACTGGTTGGCTCGAGCGGTCCCTTTCGATCCAATGGCACCCTCATTCTTGGCCAGAACCCTGCCCGAATTCCTCGAGGAACCCGTTCATCTTCCAGTACGTGTCGATGAAGTCGAGGCCTCTCGGTGTGACCCTGTACACGACCTCCTCGTCCTCCTCGATCCTGTGCACCAGGCTGTACGAAACCAGCGACTCCAGCAGCCGCTTAAGCCGATCGACTGGCATGCCCACCCCGTAGGACAGCCGAGTGATCCTCGCTCCCTCCGGATATCGAGTGATGACCTGGAGAACCTCCGCGTAGAGGTCCACGCGGGAGCGTTTCGGGGTGGCCTGCCTCATTGTCCCTCCATCCGAACACCTACGACGGCGGCTGGGGGAGTCTCTCGACCCTCACCGGAGCGCGTTCGGTATGGTAATTCCCATGCGCATTCAGTTCTTCGGTGTACTGCAGCTCTCCGACGGCGCTCGCCTCATGCAACTCCACGACTCTGCCGAAAACGCGCTCGGCCCGCGCGTTCCGCCCTAAGATCACTTTGTTCGCGTAGATATCCTTGACCTTGGTCTTTGCAGTGAAGGGGCGCAGCACCATAAGCGGTCCCATGATTGCTTCCTTGACACCCACCTCGGCAGTGTCCGCGACGATCGCTCCGTTGATCCTTGAGCCCTTCCTAGTGATGATCGATTTGCATGTGATCCTTACTGTCGCCAGCACTTCTCCGCTTATGTCAGCGAGATCATCGACGACGAGTTCGTTCACCGCCAGTCTGCCCGCCAGCGTCAACCTTTGGCATCGAACCCGCTCTCTACTGTCGACGACACCCGCGATCACGAGCTCCTTCGCCACGGTGAGCGAGCGCAAGACCTTCAGCACCCCCGTCACATCGATATGCTCGGATGTGCAATCGCCGTCAACGTTCACGACCCCACGCACTTCAAGCATGCCGAACGAAGCATCCCCATGGAAGCTGACCTTCCCCAAGGCCACGAGCCTTCTCCCCACCGTCCCACCAGGCATATCGAGATGCCCCAGCACTTCGAGCTCTCCGAACTCGAGGCTTCCCTGGGTCGTCAGGTGTCCCATGACTTTGATCTCGCCAGTAATCGTGCCCCCTGCGATCTCCGCGTGGCCGCCGACGCACAGATTGTTTATCTTGACGGCACCACCCGAAGTCAGGTGCCCGCCGACCGTCAGATTCTCCGCCTCAAGCGACCCTTTTGTTTCCAGATGTCCGCCAACTCTCGCATTCTTGGCGCTCAGGGAGCCTGACATGAGGTGTCCTCCGACACCCAGGTTCGCGGCCTTGATCCCGCCCGCGACATCTATCGAGGAAAGGACGTCGGCGTCCCCTTCTATTCGGAGGTCGCCGACAACTGTGACAGAATCGCCGGCCCGGTAACCTCGCCCACGCACCTGCAGTGAGCGGCACAAGAGACTCCCCTCGATCTTCACCGGCACCTCGAGGTACGCCGTTCCCGTCACAAATATCGACTTGCCATCCTCGGCCGATAAGACAACGTTCCGGCCGACGTGCAGGTCGCCATCGACGGGTCCGAGCACCATCCTGGAGCCAGACCTGACGTTCGTTTCCGCCATCATGCCTACCTCGCCTCCATGATATTTAAGGTTCGCTCACTCGCTGTGTGCCACCTGGCTGCTGACTCGGTGTTCGCTCTCATACGATCACTCGATCCTCAGTCCACGGTTCGACACCACGACCCCGAGCACCGTGCAGACGAGCGCGAACCCCAGCAGGTAGATCATGTCTCCCACCACGATCGATTGCGCCGTCGGGCCCAAGTGTCCTTGGATGATCAAGTACCGGGCCGCATCCGCGGCCTTTGAGACCGGGTTGAGCTCCGCGATCGTCCGAAGCCAGTCAGGCATCGATACCGTTGGGAAGAGCGTGCTGCTCATGAACATGATCGGCACGAGCAGGGTGCTGCCCAGGGCCGCCAGAGTCTCGAACTTCCTCGCCCGCACGGCGATCATCAGGAACAGCCACAGGAATCCAATCGTGAGTAGCGTCGTCGCCGCGAACACTCCCAGCAGCTCGAGAGGCCCGAACCCATCCCCGAACATCAGCCCGCCTGGGATGAGCACGGCGATGACCAGCAGCAGCGCCGCTAGGAAGAGCCCCTTCAGCACGCTCGAGAGCAGGAGCGAGAGCGTTATCGCGCTCCGCTTGATGGGCGTGGCGAGCAGCTTGTTCAGGTACCCTCCCGTCCTGTCGGTAACCAGTGGCCCGCCCGCCCAGACCGCCCAGGAGACCCCGAGGAAGCAGAGCATGCCTGCCGAGAGGTAGGTGATGTAGTTCGGGGCGCCCATGAACATCGACTGCAGGACGCCGCCACCAGCTCCTACGGGGGACGCGGGAATGAGATTCGCGGGGTTGAAGGCGTTGCCGAACAGCGCGAGCCACAGCACCGGCTGTATCAGCGAGGCGATCATCCATGCTGGGGACCGAACCCACTTCTTGAGATCCCTGACCATGAGTAATATCGTTGACGAGGTCACTTTCCCGCCCCCTCGTCCCTTATCGATCGCCCTGTCACGTCGAGGAACACCTGGTCTAGGCTCGACTTCTCAACGCGCACGCTTTCGATGCTCACGCCAAGCTTCCACAGCTCGACCGACACTTTTTGCAGAGAATCCTCCACGTGCGGGACCCGAATCGAGTAGACATTGCCGTTCCTGGCGACCTTCAGCCCGCCGTTCATTGCAGCGATCGCATCGGACATGTCCGGACCGTCTGGCAGGACGAGCTCGAGCAAGTCCCCTCCCAGCGAGGCTTTCAGCTCGGCCGGACTTCCGACCACCTTGATCCGGCCGTGGTCGATTATCGCCACGCGGTCGCAAAGGGCGTCCGCCTCCTCGAGGTAGTGCGTGGTCAGGAAGATGGTCATCCCTCGTTCCTTGTTGATGCCCCGAATGTACTCCCACATTTTGATGCGCGTCTGGATGTCAAGGCCTAACGTCGGCTCATCGAGGAACAGCACTGATGGCTCGTGGATCAGCCCGGCGACCAATTCCAGTCGCTTCTTCATTCCCCCGGAGTACGTCCGCACCAGTCTCCCGGCGGCTTCCTGCAATGAGACGAGCTCGAGAAGCTCGTTCGCCCTCTTCCTCGCCTCCGCTTCATCCACACCGTACAGACCGGCGCTCAGGAGCAGGTTCTCAGTCCCCGTCAAGTCTCCGTCGACCGCCGCTTCCTGGGGAGTCAGGCCAATAGCCCTTCTAACCTTGTCCGGGTCCTTCGCAACGTCGTATCCCATGACCCGGCTCTTCCCTTCGGTCACAGTGGCAAGCGTGGTCAGCATCTTGATCGTTGTCGTCTTGCCGGCTCCATTCGGGCCAAGGAACCCGAAGATCTCGCCCTCCTCCACCTGGAAGGAGACGCCGTCGACCGCTCTGATGGACGGTCCGTACACCTTCGTGAGGCCCTCGGCTTCAATCGCTTTCGCCATGATTGATCACGAGAGCGAGCTATCGCCGATTATGACTAGACGGAAGCGCACCCCAGATGCTCACGAGATGTCAACACTCGAAGTGAGTCTGCAGGATCTTGAACGCACCTGCCTCCTGCAAGGCGCGCTAGGAAGATCCGGAGCAAGAAACAATCAATGATGGGCATTGTAGTCGGCGGCTGCCCTGAACGACTCCTTGGGCTCCCAGGTCATGTCAGGGTAAGTGTCTCCATGCCTGCCGACGATGGTGGCCAACTTGGCTGATACCTCGGGAGGTAGATCCACACCGAGGAGGTCTTTTGCCTGCCTTGCTGCCTGTCTAACCATCTCGTCGACGGTCTGCTTTTCAGGGTAGCTCTTCACCAAGCTGTAGCTCGCCAGGTCACAGTCGAACCTCGGGTCCGGGTTGTAAGGCGAGTTGGGTGAAACGAAAGTGAAGACGAACGCACCTTCGACCCCCGATTGGTCTAGGATAGCGAGCTGCTCAATGACTTCCCGAGCTTGCAACCCCTCGTCCCGGATGTAGTGTCCATCGGCCTTGGGCACCACCTTGATCATCTCGGTAAAACCCATGGGCAACATCCCGCTTGAATCGAAATAGTCCGCCATCATATCGAACGCGATGACGAACCCTGACCCACCGAGCTTCTCAGCCCCCTGATAGGTGCAACAACCGAACTCTCCAATGACAACTGGCTTATGGTGTACGAGATAGTTCTGGACCATCTTGCCGTAGATGTCCTTAATACGTGCGTCCCGGTACAGATCAACGCCCACGAAGTCGAAAGGTGTCCAATCGACCGTCTCAAGAGGTACCGAGAAGTATGTGATAGGTCCCTCGAAGACCTCCCTGACGGACTTGTTTGCTTTCTCCAAGAAAGCGTTAAGCGCCTGGTTATGTTTCCCGGCTTTGATGGTCTCCAAGAATGAGGGGTCGTTCATCCGCTCGAAGATATTGGAGCCTTCTACGATGCCCTGCATGAACAGTGTCAACTCGGAGCCAACGCTGAACAGGACCTTCCTGGGCCACTGTTGCCTCAATGATTCCGCAGCGATGGCAGCATCGGCGAGATAATTGAGTGTCTCCTCTTGGCTCCTATCCCACATCTCGGGGGAGAACCAGACCTCCAGCCCTTGCGCCAGTGCGTTCTGACTGGCCGTGACAAGTCTATCGATGTCCAGGCCGCAGATCCTCACTGCATTGCAGTGCAGGTCGTTCTTGATGATCTCGAGTTCCCGGTGAATCACCTTAGGATCGAAGTTGGGGCGCCAGTTGCTCCCCATCATCACGCGCCCAACGTCGTAGCAAACGCCTTTCCGCTTCATGAACACTTATCTCCCTTCTACTTCTCTGGCTTGAGCATCCGCAGAATCATCTTGGCATCTGGGAACTGGTCTCGGGCCTCTTCTGGCTTTAGCGAAGCCATCCGCATCCAGATTCCCTCAAGGCAGGCCATGATGGCAGCGACAAGCTTATCGGGGTCGTCATCGGCGACCTCCCCGGTGGCCTGGCCCTCCACGATGAGTTGGCGTATTCCATTTTGGAAGGCCCGGCCGTTTCGCACCATGATCTTCCGCAGGTTGCCTGGAAGCTTCTCGTCGGCCAGTATTCTGGAGAAGAACTGGTAGAACTCTGGGTTGTCCCGTCTGTCCTCCAATATCTTCGTTATGAGGAAGGCCAAGCGTTCCCCGGGGGTACCAGAAATGTCTTTGATCCGCGCTGTCAAGGGTGTGCTAGATTGGAGCATCTGCTCGATCAGGGCCATGAAGAGGGCGTCCTTGCTAGGGAAGTAGCGATAGGCCAACCCGTCGCTCACCCCCGCCTCCTTGGCCACTTCGGCCATTGTGGCGGACGAACCCCTCCGAGCGAAGATTCTCCGGGCAGCGTTGAGAATGTTCGAGCGCTGTTCGTCGCGGATCTGTCGGTTCGCTTCCTCGGTCCGGGGCATTTGTTAGCTCCTGGGGATGAGTGAATATTTCATTCATTGTTAAACTTGTCGGTGGCAGGACCCCATTTCTCCGTTCGCGCTCCTCACAACACACTCGGCGGCCATTCTCCGAACCAGATGGCCGCGACTCTTTTTCTACGCCCCATCGTCAAGCCACCGAAATGCAGCCATGGGTGAGCGATGCCGGAGGGCGGTGGCATTCCCGTCTCCAAGGAATGACTTAATACGCAGATACGATGCAAGAAGGCCTTCCAATCCCACGTGGATGGAAGGAGTATCAAACCCTCCGGCGTTGGACTTTTGCATCAGCGTATATTTCAATCCTATCCACGCGAGAAGAGTCCTGTGAATTCACAAACTGATCAATTAGAAGGCTTCGTACGTCGCCATAAAACGACCAAGTGGCTTTTGAATTTGTTCAGCTTCGTTTTCGAGCCTCCCGAGCCAGGGGAAAAGTGACCGAAAGGCCGTTATTCGACGAAATTCTGAGGTGACTGGCTATGCATAAGAGCGGGCCCGGTGGGATTCGAACCCACGGCCCATCGGTTAAGAGCCGATTGCTCTACCTAGCTGAGCTACGGGCCCGTGCTTCCGGCGATAATGCTTAGCCTACATAAACATATCGTATTAGCTGGCCCCGATCCTCTCTTACCGCCGCTGCTGGCTCTCGACGCTCTACAGAATCCGAGGATGTATCTCCTCAGCCTTCCCGCGCTTCACGAGCGCCTTGCCGATCGCGGCCGGAAGCGTGATGATGTCCTCTTTCTTGAGCCGGTACACCTGATCCGGCCCTGCGAAGGATGGGATGTCCTCGAGGATGCGCAGCAGAACCTCGGTCGATGCGGGCTCCGTGGCTGCTTTCTGTTCAATTGGTTTCGGCGCTTCGACCTTAGCCTCGACCGGCCTAATCGGCGGTGATGGAGGCTGTGCTGCCGCCTGTGGCTTGGCATGCTCCTCCGTTTTCACCACGACCGGCTGAGGGGGCTGCGCCACCGGCACGACCGAAGGAACAGCCGCCAACTCCTTCTGCCTGGACGGTCCGAAGATCCCTTCCCTGCTCGCCCTCGTCTGCGAAAGCATGCTCTCGAGGAACGCCTTTTCCTCGTCGGTGAGGCGCGAGAGATCCGCCTTGCCCCCGCTCGATGCTCTGATCGCCATGAGCGCGATCTTCTCCGCCCGGAAGTCGAAGATCTGCAATATCTTCTCGGTCAGCTTGTTGATCTGCTGCGCCAAACTCCTGGCCTTCACGGAATAGGGATCGGCGGCGACCTCGCGCTCGTGTTCGCGCTTGAGCTGCTCGACCAGCGTCCTTGCTGCCTGATAGAAGTCCCGCCGCACCTCGGTGAAGTTCGCTGTGCGCCGCTCTTCGCGGTACACCTTCATTACCTCCTCGTAGTTCAGCGGCTCCGGCGGCGGGCTCATCGCAAGCACATTCCACTGAGGATATTTGATGCTCTCGGGCGGGGGGAATCGCTTATTCGGATGGATACGCATTTGGCCCGCGTGAAGCGAGCGCCGTTGATCAGAGAGACGGCTGTCGGGGTGGAGGTCGAGGTGATGGTCTCGCCGAACGCCGCCCGTTCCGAGATCGTCGGCTTCGACGAGTGGCGAGGTCGACTGGTCATAAGGCTCAGGGCGCCTCCCGAGAAAGGGGAGGCCAACGAGGAGCTCGTGTCGTTGCTGGGTGAAAGGATCAACGCTCAGGTCGAGGTGCTCAAGGGACACACCTCGCGGATGAAGATCGTGCTGCTCCGCGGTGACTCCAAGGATATCGTCAAGAGGTTGGAGGGTTTCGTTGCGCGACCCTGAGGAGACCCTGGAGGAGCTGACCAAGATCCTCGATGACCTTTCGTGCAGAGACGATGACCAGGTGATACTGGTGGAGGGGCAGAAGGACCGCGGGGCGCTCTCGGTGCTTGGGGTCGGCGGCGAGGTCTGGCAGATCCAAGGCGCGAACCCAATCCTCGCGACCGCGGAGAAGCTGGCACATGAAGGAAAGCGAGCGATAATCCTGACCGACTGGGACCGGAAGGGCGGACAGCTCGCGCATTCGCTCAGACTTGCGCTCACCGCGAATGGAATCCAGTTCGACGACTCGACGAGACTGCGCCTGGTCAAGCTCGTCAAGACCGAGATCAAGGACATCGAGAGCCTGCCCGCGTTCTTCACGCGCCTTGTCTCCCTTGAACAGAGCGCGAAGGAGATGCGGCAGACAGCGCGCAACAACGCATCCTTGGCGCGAATGCGCTCGGCCGAGAAGAAAGCGAAGGCCAGGGTTCAAAAGTGATCCCGCTTGGATCATGACAAAGATTCATCTCAGGGCCGATGGGATTGAGTCGCGGTGAGATCTGATGGACAAGGAGCTAGGGAAGCTCATCGAGAGGCAAGAAGTGGAGGACCTGGTCACGAAGCTGTTCGTCCTCACGGACAGCCTCGACTGGAAGCGCATGCAGGATGAGGTAATGGGGAAGGAGGTCTACTTCGACATGCGCTCTCTGACGGGAGAAGAGCCCCGAGAGCTCACCGCAAAGGAGATCACGGACGCATGGGAGAAGGGACTGCGTCCGATGAAAGCGGTGCATCACCAGATGGGCAATCTGACCGTGACCGTATCCGGTGAGAGGGCCATGGCGACCTGCTACGCCACCGCGACGCACTTCCTGCCGACCAAGGGAGCGGAAAGCACCAGGACCTTCGCGGGCAGCTACGAGATTGGCGTGGCGAAGACGCTGCGAGGTTGGCGCATAGATTCCTTCCGCTACCTTTCGAGATTCGTGCTCGGGAACCTTAACCTTGGCCGCGGACAGTCATAGACACATGATAGCCAGACGCACGGAATTCCGGCAGGCATATTAGGAGCGAGGGGCGTAGCGAGGCGCGGGAAAATGAGCCACAAGGATGAGATGTTGGCGGAGCTGGGGATGAAGGATTCCGCGGAGCTCTACGCGGACGTTCCGAACGAGGTCCGGACCGCTGGGCTGCGCCTGCCGAAAGGACTGACGGAGATGGAGGTCCTTCGCCAAATGAAGGAGACGCTGGCGCATAACCTCACGGCGAACGATCATCCCTGCTTCCTCGGTGCTGGCGTCTACAATCACTTCATTCCGTCCGCGGTGCGCACGATCGTCTCGCGCTCCGAGTTCCTCACCGCCTATACGCCCTACCAGGCCGAGGTCTCGCAGGGAATGCTGCAGGCGCTGTTCGAGTACCAAAGCTACATCGCCGAGCTCACTGGCCTCGATGCCGTCAACTCTTCCAATTACGACTGGTCCACGGCCCTCGGTGAAGCCGCCACGATGTCGTTCCGGATCAACGAGAAGCGCAAGATACTGGTCCCGGAAGCGATGAGCTGTGAGAAGAAGAGCGTGCTCAAGAACTACGCCTGGGGGCCACAGCTCGTCATCGAAGAGTACTCTTACGACCCCTACACCGGCGAGCTCGACCTCGAGGACCTGAAGCGGAAGGTGGATGGTGACACCGGCGGCATCTACATTGAAGTGCCGAACTTCTTCGGCGTGGTCGACTCGTTCGCCCCGATCCTCAAGCAAACGTTCCCGGACGTCGCGCTCATCGTCGGCGTGAACCCGATCTCGTTGGGCGTGCTGAAGGCCCCTGGCGACTATGGCGCGGACATCGCGATCGGCGAGGGGCAGATGCTCGGCACGCCGATGAACTTCGGAGGCCCGTTGCTCGGGGTCTTCGCCTGCAAGCAGGAGCACGTGCGCAAGATGCCTGGACGGGTGATCGGGTTGACTCGCGATGCTGAGGGGGAAAGGGCATTCTGCATGACGCTGCAGACGCGCGAGCAGCACATTCGGCGGTCGAAGGCGACCTCGAACATCTGCACGAACGAGGCGCTGATGGCGGTCGCCGCCTCCGCCTACCTGAGCATCCTGGGGAAGGAAGGACTGGAGTCGCTGGCCAAGGTCAACTTCGCGCGAGCGCGAAGACTCGCGACCCTGATCGGCGAGATCGAGGATTTCGATTCCCCGTCCTTCGACTCATACCATTTCAACGAGTTCGTGATCCGCACCCCGGTGCGCCCGGAGAAGCTGAACAAGATGCTCCTGAAGAAGGGCATCATTGGCGGGCTGCCGCTCACCGAGCACGTTCGCGCCCTCCAGGACCACATGCTCCTCTGCACGACCGAAATGCACAGCGACGAGGACCAGGACCGCCTGGTCGCCGCCCTGAAGGAGGCGCTCTGAATGTACCGCCAGGCGCGCTACGACAGAAGGGTCATCATGGAGAAGGACGGCCGGACGAGCTTCGAGCTGCCGTTCGCGCACGAGGCTTCGTCCCTGGAGGACTTCGCGCCGAAAGAGCTGGTGCGCAAGGAGCTCGATCTGCCTTCTCTGCCCGAGAGGGAGGTCGTGAAGCACTACGTGAACCTGAGCCAGATGAACTACTCCATCGACAACGGCATGTATCCGCTGGGCTCGTGCACGATGAAGTACAACCCGAAGTACGCGGACGTGCTCGCCACCCTGCCATCGGTCCAGGACATCCATCCTTATCAGGATGAGGAGACGGTGCAAGGGGCGCTGCGGATACTCTTCGAACTCGAACGAGCGCTCTGCGAAATCAGCGGAATGGATGCGGTGACGCTGCATCCGGCGGCGGGCGCGCACGGAGAGTTCACGGGCATGCTGCTCGCGAAAGCATATCACGCGAAGAGCAAAGAGGAGCGCACCGAGGTCATCGTGCCAGATTCCGCTCACGGAACCAACCCCGCGAGCGCGGCGATGGCCGGCTTCCAGGTGATCGAGATCCCTTCGGGTAGCGATGGCTGCGTGGACCTCGAGGCGCTCAGGGCGGCGGTCTCCGAGAAGACCGCGGCGTTCATGATCACCAACCCGAACACTCTCGGCATCTTTGAGTCGCAGATACGCGAGATCGCGCAAATCGTGCACGACGCCGGCGCGCTGCTCTATTACGACGGCGCGAACCTGAACGCGGTCATGGGCTGGACCTCCCCCGGCGCGATGGACTTCGACATCGTCCACTTCAACCTGCACAAGACCTTCGCGACGCCGCATGGCGGCGGCGGTCCGGGAGCAGGACCGGTGGGTGTCAGGGAGCGCCTCGTTCCGTTCCTGCCGGTGCCTAGGATCGTCGAGAGGAACGGGCATTACCGCCTCGACTACGACCGGCCGGACTCGATCGGCAAGGTGCGCGCCTCGCACGGCAATTTTGCGGTGCTGGTGCGCGCGTACGCCTACATCCTGAAGCACGGCAGCGGCCTGAAGGAGGTCTCGGAGCGCGCGGTGCTCAACTCGAACTACCTCAAGCACAAGCTGCAGGACGCCTACGCGCTCCCGTTCAAGGAGCTGCGCAAGCACGAGTTCGTCGTCAGCGCGAAGGAGCTCAAAGAGAAGAAGGGCATTCGGGCGCTCGACGTCGGCAAGAGGCTGCTGGACTACGGGTTCCACGCCCCCACGATCTACTTCCCGAGCCTCGTAGACGAAGCGCTGATGATCGAGCCGACCGAGACGGAGACGAAGGAGACGCTCGACGCTTTCGCGGAAGTGATGAACAAGATCGCTCTGGAAGAAGACCCGGAGGTGGTGAAGAGCGCCCCCCACAATGCCGCCGTCAAGCGCGTCGACGAGGTCTACGCCGCGAAAGAAGCGATCCTCAGCTGGCGCGCGTACAAGAAGAAGATGCAGCAGACGTAGCTCAATCGATGATGTCGATGCGCTTGCCCACTCCCGTCTCCATCGCCGCCTCGTAGACGAGCTTCGCCGTCAGGCAGTCTTGCACTGCGAGCCCGGTCGAGCAGAAGACGGTGATCTCTGAAGGGCTGCTGCGACCCGGTTTCAGACCAGCGACCACTTCCCCGATCTCCGCGTCGACGTCCTCCTTCACGAGCTCGCCGTTTGAGAGCGGAACGTTGATCTCGCCGGAATGGCTCGCCTGCTCCCAGTCATCGATCACCAGGCGCGCCCGCTTCAGGATGCGCGGGTCCATCTCCTCCTTTCCGGGTGCGTCCGCGCCGATGCAGTTGAAGTGCGTGCCCTCGCTTACCCATTCGTCCTTGATGATCGGGTTGCGCGACGGCGTTACAGTTGCGACGATGTCCGCGCCCCGCACGCATTCCTCCGGCGTCGGGACAGCCCTCACGTTCTGGATCTCCAATTTGTACTCGGCCGCGAGCTCTTTTGCAAGGGCCTCGCTGCGCTCCGCGAACAGGTCGTAGATGCGCAGCTCCTCGAACCCGCCGTACTGCGTCACTAGGCCGAGCACCTGAGTGCGCGCCTGGCTGCCCGCACCGATCACGCCCACGACCTTCGGGTCCGGGCGGGCGAGGTACTTCGCGGCGATAGCGCCGGCGGCTCCGGTTCGCATCGCTGTGATGTGCGTCGCGTCCATGAACGCCATCGGCTCGCCGGTGCGGGGGTCGACGAGCAGCAGCGTGCCCATCACCGTCCTCAATCCGTACTTCGCGTTCTGCGGGTGCACGTTGACTATCTTGACCGCCGCG